>Ga0193726_1001025_pt1 | contig 24245 bp, 23 predicted proteins | sample H2c1metaG_FD_144928 | JGI IMG/M metagenome (GOLD analysis project Ga0193726, IMG submission 144928) | Soil microbial communities from a riparian zone of the East river system, Colorado, United States - H2c1 | ecosystem: Environmental > Terrestrial > Soil > Riparian zone | place: USA: East River...
GCCCGTCAAGGATCCGAAAGCGGCGCGGGCGATGGAGGGGCTCCTCGGGATTCACAAGAAACTGGCGAAGCGGAAACTCGCGGCGCCCAAGCTGGCGGGTGAAGTAGGCGGCATTCTGGGCGGCAGGTTTTCGGTAAAAGTGGTTCCTCCCTTCGACTATGCCTACACCATTCCCTTCCTGACCGCGGGCAATCCGTCGCTGGTCGGTTCGGCGAACAAGAACACGGGACAAATGAGCGGCAGCGCCGTGTCGGACTTTCAGAACCGCAGCTTCGGATCCATGTACACGGAGATGGGCATATACGTTCGTCCGACGTTCAGCCCGTCGATGCTGCGAGTTTCGGCAAGCCCGGCATTTTCGATCGAATGGTGGACGAACTCCCTGTATGCGGACAGCGCCGTGAGGTCCTTCGGGTCGGGACTGTTGGGAATCTACGCCCAGCAAGGCGAGATCGGCCCGGCGAGGGGCGCCGTATCGGTCTTCGATACCTGGGACCAGCAGGCGACGCAGCAAATCCAGTTCGACTTCGGGTCCAATCCGCACATCCCCGTCTCCACGCAACTGGAGGTCGATCCGAGTTTCTCGTGCGTGGTGTTTGTTTCGACGACCACCCATGTCGAAACTGTCGGATGGCCGGGAAGTCTCGCGGGCTCGATGATGTCCGTCACTCTGCCGTCCATCACTTATGAACTGGATCTGATACCTGTGTTGGACCCGGGTTAGGATCGGTTGGATGCATTGCCGGCTCGCGGCCGCGAGCTTCTCCCGCCGTTTCGGGCGGCGCGGCTTGATCCAGGACGCCCTTCCCTTGACGCCCTGAGGAAATCCCGCCTAGCATCCCGAACACACTGGCGCTCGCAGTCCAACGCAGAGGAGGGTCTCACATGGCTCTGAAGTCAAGGAGTGAGGTACCGAGCCGCGACACACAGGACTCCACGCGCAAGAAGACCCGCCGCGGTTTTCTGAAGCAAAGCGCGGCGCTCGTGACGGGCGCGGCCTCGGCCGGGATCGCGCAGGGAGCGAACGCGCAGGGCCTCGCGGGCCAGCCCTGGGAGCGGGTGTACGGCGCGGCCTTCAACGGCTACGGGCAGCCTTCGCGTTTCGAGCAGCCGGTGATGCGGCATATCGGCAGGCCTTACGGCGATCTCGCGCCGGGTTCGGGTGCGGCGCTCGCGCCGATCGAGGCGCTGGAGGGCATCATCACGCCGAGCGGCCTGCACAACAACCGCAGTCACAGCGGCGTGCCCGACATCGATCCGAAGGAGCACCAGTTGCTGCTGCACGGTCTCGTACAGCGGCCGCTGAAATTTTCGATGGAAGCGCTGTGGGGCTATCCCATGACCACGCGCACGCATTTCGTCGAGTGTGCGGGCAACAGCGGCCGCGCGCTCGCGCCGCAGCCCGCGCAGGTGCCCGCGGGCGCGATGCACGGCAACGTCGCGTGCAGTGAGTGGACGGGCATTCCCTTGCGCGTGCTGCTGGAGGAAGCCGGCCTCATGCCGCAGGCGAAGTGGCTGCTCGCCGAGGGCGCGGACTCGGCGCATATGAGCCGCAGCATCCCGATCGAAAAAGCGCTCGACGACGCGATGATCGCGCTCTACCAGAACGGCGAGCGCCTGCGCCCCGAGCAGGGCTATCCGGTGCGCCTGCTGGTGCCTGGCTTCGAAGGCAACATGAACGTGAAGTGGCTGCGGCGCCTGAAGGCGACCGAAGAGCCCACCTACACCAAGGACGAAACTTCCAAGTACACGGACCTGCAGCCGGACGGCCGGGCGCTGCAGTTCACTTTCGAGATGGGCGTGAAGTCGGTGATCACCAAGCCTTCGTCCACCATGAAACTGCCGCGCACCGGGTTCTACGAAATCTCCGGCATCGCCTGGAGCGGCGCGGGCCGCATCCGCCGCGTCGAAGTCTCCACCGACGGCGGCGTCATCTGGGCCGACGCGGCGCTCACCGGAGAGGAACGCCCGAAGGCCCTGGTGCGCTTTCGCTTCCCCTGGGAATGGACCGGCAAGGAAGCGGTGCTGCAAAGCCGCGCCACCGACGAGAAGGGGCAAGTGCAGCCGGCACGCAAGGCCTGGCTCGCGCAATACTCGGCCGCCAACACCTATCACAACCATTCCATCGTGAGCTGGGCCGTGGGCACCGACGGGAGCGTGAAGAATGTTTACGTCTAGGCGCATCGGTGTGATCCTGGCCGCGGCGCTCGCCGCCTGCGCGAGCCTGCAACCGGCGCCGGGCAAGCCGCCGGCGTTCGGCACCGCGGTGAGCGCGGAAGAAATCGCGCGATTTGACATCAGCATTCCGCCGAGCGGCGCCGGGCTGCCGAGGGGGGGAGGCAGCGCACGCCAGGGCCAGCAGGTGTACGAGCAGAAGTGCATGGCCTGCCACGGCGCGAAAGGCGCGGGCAAACCGGCCGATGCGCTCGTCGGCGGCGTCGGCTCGCTCGCAACCAAGGCGCCGTTGCGCACCGTCGGCAGCTACTGGCCTTACGCGACCACGCTGTTCGACTATGTGCGGCGGGCGATGCCGCTCCCCAATCCGCTTTCGCTCACGGACGACGAGGTCTACGCGGTCAGCGCCTATGTGCTGTTCCTGAACGGCATCGTCGGCGAGGACGCGGTGATGAACGCGCAGACTCTGCCACAGGTGAAGATGCCCAACCGCGACGGGTTCATCAGCGACTGGCCGCAGCGCGCGCGGAACTGAACTGAAATAAGTCTGCGGCCCGCGGTCGTTCCTTCGGGGGTGCTGTCGAGCGACAGCACGAGCCCCTCAAGCATTTCGTCTAGACTTCGCATGGTCCCCGCCATGCCCGCCCCTTCACAACAGATCCGCTTCTGCACCAGCGCCGACGGCGTGCGGATCGCCTACGCGACTTCGGGCAGCGGGCCGCCGCTCGTCAAGGTCGGGACGTGGATGACGCACGTGGAGCTCGACTGGGAAAGCTCGGTCTGGCGCCCGTGGCTGCGGGAGCTGTCGCGCGATCACACGTTTTTGCGCTACGACGCGCGCGGCTGCGGGCTGTCGGATCGTGAGGTCGCGGACCTGTCACTCGAGGCCTGGGTGCGCGATCTGGAGACGGTGGTGGATGCGGCGGGCATAGAGCGCTTCCCGCTGCTCGGGCTTTCGCAGGGCACGGCGATCGCGATCGCCTACGCCGCGCGCCATCCCGAGCGGGTGAGCCACCTTGTCCTGCACGGCGGGTATACCCGCGGTCGCCTGCGGCGCAATCCCTCGCCGCAGGAGCGCGAGGAGGCCGAGACGATGGCCAAGCTCGCCGAGATCGGCTGGGGCAAGGACGATCCGGCTTATCGCCAGTTCTTCACCACACAGTTCATTCCCGACTCCACGCTCGAGCAGCAGCGCTGGTGGAACGAGCTGCAGCGCGCGACGATTTCGCCGGCGTATGCCGGGCGTTTCATTCGCGCGTTCAACGACGTGGACGTTACCGAGCTCGCGCGCCGCGTGTCCTGCCCGACGCTGGTGACGCACTCGAAGGGGGACGCGCGCGTTCCGTTCGAGGAAGGCCGCGCGGTGGCGGGTCTCATCCCCGGGGCGCGCTTCGTGCCGATCGAGAGCCGCAACCACGTCCTGCTCGAGCACGAACCGGCCTGGGCGCGCTGGCTCGAAGAGGTGCGCGCGTTTCTGCCCGCGGCGACCCGCGGCGGCGCGCTGTTCTCGGGGCTGACCCCCCGCGAGGCGGAGTTGGTAGAGCTGATCGCGCAAGGCCTGGACAACACCCAGATTGCCGCGCGGCTCGAGTTGAGCGACAAGACCGTCCGGAATCACATCACCAGTATCTTCTCCAAGCTCGGCGTCGAGAACCGCTCGCGCGCTATCGTGCTCGCGCGCGAGGCCGGCTTCGGCCAGAAAGCGTCCTGAGCTGTTTTCCGGGACTGCTGTCCCAGACAATCCAGTCCGGATTCCGGGCGTCTGGGGCGCAGGTCTCATGACGCGCAGCTTCCGTCTCCCCACAATGGGCACCGTAGCTCGATTGGACAGGAGACGGACCATGGAAGGAAATCTGCTGCGGCTCAGCGAAACGCGCGAGATCGCGATTTATCGGCGCGGCGGCGTCGCGTGGGTTGCGGACTTCAGGGGCGGACGCGGCGAGCTCTTCACGGTGGGCGAGTGGTTCGCGCTCAATGGCAATAGAAGCTTTCTGCGCCGCGCTGGGCGAGATTACATCGAGCCACTGCCCGCGCGCCTGATCGAGAGAATCGAGCGGCTGCATGGCGCAGAAGATCGGGCGCCGCTGGTCGTTCCGGGAGTGCGGCTTCGGGATCGCCTGGCGAATTTTTTCCACGAATTTTCATGCCGCACGGTCGTGCTCAGCCCGCGCGCGCAACGCAGCTAAATCAACCAGGGAGGATCAACCATGTTCGCACGCAGCTTCATCTTTCTGTACGGCCTCGCGAGCTACGCCGTATTTCTTGTGTCGTTCCTCTACGCCATCGGCTTCGTCGGCAACCTGATCGTGCCGAAGTCGATCGACGCGGGCGGCGCCGGGTCCCTCGCTGAGGCGCTCGTCATCGACGCACTCCTGCTCGGCATATTCGCGATCCAGCACAGCGTGATGGCGCGGCCCGCGTTCAAGCGCTGGTGGACGCGGATCATTCCGGCCAAGTCCGAGCGCAGCACTTACGTGCTGGTGGCCAGCCTCCTGCTCTTGCTGCTTTTCTGGCAATGGCGACCGATCTCCACGCCGATCTGGCATATTTCCGGCGACGCCGGCCGCATCGCCCTGGCGGGCGTGTTCTGGCTCGGCTGGCTGATCGTGCTTTTCTCGACCTTCCTGATCAACCATTTCAACCTGTTCGGCCTGCAGCAGGTGTTCGCGGCGCTGCGCAAGCGCGAGGTGCCGGAATTCGAGTTCAGGACGCCCTTGCTCTACAAGCTCGTGCGCCATCCCATCATGCTCGGCTTCCTGCTCGCTTTCTGGGGAACGCCCGACATGAGCGCAGGGCATCTGCTGTTCGCGGTGATGACGACCGGCTACATCCTGGTCGCGCTGCAGTTCGAGGAACGCGATCTGATCAAGCTTTTCGGCCTGGCTTACGAGGAGTACCGCCGGCGCGTGCCGATGATCGTGCCTTTCCTGCCGAAGCGCTGATGGTTATAAACATCGTTAACTGGTTATTGGTTATTTAAAGATGGGTTAAGCCATCCGTAATTGACTAGCCTCGGCGGGAAGCGGGACGGATTCACCCGAGCCGATCTCTGGACCTCGGCAAGAGCTTCGGGATAAAAAACGACGGCAAGCGGATCATCGAAGCCAGTCTGACGCCCCGCCTCGGGGCGAAACTGTCGCCTGCAGGAGACAAAATCGCGGTGCGTCCCGCCCTGGTCCGGGCATTCCGTCCGCAGGGGCACCAAGAAGTGCTCCGCGTGCCACGTTTTTGTTGGCCGCGCCGCAACTTCATGATATGGTCAAAGCCGCTACCTAGCGTCCCGGTCAACGGGTGAAATCGATGTCTTATCGCTGCGGGGGCTTATGAGTTGGATCACTTGGGTGTCGATACTGGTCGCGTGGCCTGTAGTCGGGCTGGGCGTGGCCTATCTGTTTGGCCGCTTCTTGCACACAGCGGAAATGTCGGGAAGCGCCAGCGATCTTGCACCACCCTTGGTGAGTTACCTGCATCGCGCGAAGCAAGCAAAGACGTCATCGCCCGCGGTAGCCCGGACCAAAGTGCGGCGCGAAGCCATCGGCGCGCGCCGCTCGCACTGAATCTCGCGTCACTTCTTTCTTTCCCCGCCGGTAAGGACGTACGCCCACAGGGCTTCGATATCGTCGGGCTTCAAGACGTCTTCCCACGGCGGCATGTTCCTCACGCCGTAGGTCACCGTATCGACAAAGCGCGCGTGGTCCTCGCGCGGAAATTTACGCAGATCCTTTGCCCACTCCGGGTTGGCCAGGCGCGGACCGTGACAGGTCTGGCAATTGGTTTCGTAGAGTTCCGCGCCCTTCCTGACTAGCTCCGGGGCGAGAGGCTGAGCCACGGCGCTCGCGCAGGCGAGCGCGAGGCCCAGGCCGAACAGTCTCATTTCCTAGCCCGCTATTCCGGCATCAAGGCAAACGTCCACACCGAACCGCCGGCGGGTACGCTGTCGGTTACCAGGCGGCTGGCGACGCTGCCGCCACGCCCGGAAAGGACCGTCACGTATTGCCGGCCCTTGTGGGTATAAGTGATGGGCGGCGCGTTGACGGACGACCCGGTCTTGAACTGCCACAGCGTCTTGCCGTTGTCCTGGTCCAGGGCAATCACCTCGCCCGTGAGAAGGCCGGTGAACAGCAGCCCGCCATCGGTCGCGAGCATGCCCGCCGAGCTCGCAAATTCCTTCATCGGAACCTGCCACGCCACCTTGCCGGTGAGCGGGTCTATCGCCAGGTGATAACCGGGCGCCTCCCCCGGAGGAGTGGTCATGGTGGACTCGATGCCGGTGGAGCCCTGGCCGAGCACGAACTTGAAATCCACATACTTCATAAGCCGCGGAAAATTCCACGAGTTCACGTAGACGAGTCCGGTCTTCGGATTGAATGCGATCAGCGTGGCGTTCGTTCCGCGCGACGGGAACACGTTGACCGTTTCGCCTTTCATCGCGCGCTCGAGCAGATCGGTCAGAACCGGGCGGCCGGTTTTGAGGTCGATGTGCGTGGCCCAGTTGACTTTGACGTACGGGTTGGCAGCGATCAGCTTGCCGTTGGTCCGGTCCAGCACGTAGAGGAACCCGTTCTTGTGCGCGTTGATGAGCACCTTGCGCACCTGGCCATCGACGCGGACATCGGCGAGCAGGCTTTCGGCGGTCGCGTCGAAATCGTAGCTGTCGTTCGGCACAGTCTGGTAGTACCAGACCATCTCGCCTGTCCTGGGCCGGAGCGCGAGGATGCTTGCGGTGTACAGACAATCGGCGCCGTCGCGAAAGGTGGGGTTGTACGGTTCCGCATTCCCGGTGCCGATATACAGGAGGTCCAGTTGCGGATCGTACGAAGCCGATTGCCAGGTCGCTCCGCCGCCATACTTCCACGCGTCGGGCTTGGTCTGGTTCGGCCAGGTCTCGGAACCCGGCTCGCCGGGCGCGGGAATCGTCCACCTGCGCCACAATTGCTTGCCGGTGTTCGGGTCGTAGCCCTCGACGAAGCCGCGCGTGGTGCTGTCTCCGCCCGCCATCCCCGAGACCAGCACGCCGTTCGCAATGATGGGAGCGATGACGCCCTTGTAGCCGTCCTTCCACTCGGCGTACTTCTGCTTCCAGATCTCCTTGCCGGTCTTCATGTCGAGCGCGAGTACATGCGCGTCGACCGTCTGGCGAAAGAGCTTGCCCTCGTAGATCGTCGCCGGACCTCGCATCAGCGCGCCGCTGGTCGCGACGCGCAGCGCCCCCCGTTCGTACTGGACCGGCGTGCGCCAGATCTGCCTGCCGGTCGCGACGTCGATGGCGAAGGTCCAGTTACCGTTGACCACGTACATGACGCCGTTGTAAATCGTCGGCTGCGAATGCTCGCCCACGTCGTTCGACAGGCTGAAGTTCCAGATCGGAACCAAGCGCCTGACGTTGGACTTGTTGATTTCCTTGAGCGGGCTGTACATCTTCAGGTCGTAGCCCATGCCGAAGGTCGTGACGTTTTCGGTGTTCTTCCCGTCGGTGAGGAGCTCCTCGGCGGTCTGGGCCCAGACGAGCCCGCACCAGGAACACAGCAATGCCGCGAATATTTTTTTCATGGACACCCCCTTTTGAGCGGCTTATTGTATGCCTGAGCGCGCGGGCGCGAGGGGTCGGGCGTTACGCTGGCGTCACTCGGTCCTGATCCCCGCTGCCCTGATCAGTTTTCCCCATTTCCCGGCTTGGATGCGGATCAATGCCGCGAACTCCGCGGGGGTCCCCTCGATGGGCACGGCGCCTTCGAATTCGATGCGCTCGCGGTATTCGCGGGTGGCCGCGATGCGCGCGATCTGCGCGTGTATCTCCGCGAGCACGGATTCAGGCGTGCCGCGGGGCGCGAGGATGCCGTAGGCGAGGGTGCTCTCGAATTCGGGCAGGCCCGATTCGGCCACGGTCGGCACCTCCGGCATCTGCGGCATGCGCGCTACGCCGGTGACCGCGATCGCGCGCAGCTTGCCGGCGCGTATCTGCGGCAAAGCAGTGGGGATCACGCTGAACATCATCGGCACCTGTCCGCCGATCAGGTCGGTGAGCGCGGGCGAGGTGCCCTTGTACGGCACATGCGTCAGCCGGATACCGGCGAGGACCTGCAGCAACTCGCCTGAGAGATGCGAACCCGTACCGTTGCCGCTGGAAGCGTAGTTGAGCCGGCCCGGTTTTGCGCGGGCCATGGCGACGATGTCGCTGACGGTGTGAATCGCAGTCCCCGGATGCACCACCAGCACCAGCGGTGCGGAAGCGAGCAGGCTGATCGGCGCGAAATCGCGCTGCGGATCGTAGCCGGTCTTCGTCTACAGAGCCGGGTTGATCGCAAGCGTGCCCGTGTGCCCGAGGAGCAGGGTGTAGCCGTCGGGCGCGGCGCGGGCGGCGAATTCGGTGCCGACGTTGCCGCCCGCGCCGGGGCGGTTCTCCACCAGCACCTGCTGCTTCCAGGCTTCGGAAAGTTTCTGTGCGAGGAGCCGCGCGAAAACGTCGTTCCCGCCGGCTGGAGGAAAGGGGACGATGAGGCGCACCGGCTTCAGGGGGTACGCCTGTGCCAGGGCGCCTGCGGGGGCGGCGAGCAACAGGGCGATGAGGGCAAAGCGCAATGCGCGCATCGCGGTGAGTCTAGCATCGGGGTGCGCCCGGCCGGATCGCGTGCTTCGACGGAAGCGACAATCGGCTTTGATCGTGCCAGAATCTGCCTTCGCGGCCCACTGGGGGGAGGCCATGCCGCAGACCATATCGCAATCCATCGGCCCGTTAGCCAATCTGGACGAGAACGCATTGCGCGAGCTCGCGCCCCACGGGGCCGCGCGCTCGTTTCCCAAGAATGCGGTGATCATCAACGAAGGCGACCAGACCGACTCCCTTTACATTCTGCTCTCCGGGCGCGTCAAGGTGTTCGTGGGCGAGGAGGACGGCAGGGAGGTGGTGCTCAGCACGATTCGCGAGGGCAACTACTTCGGCGAGCTGGTGCTCGACGGAGGCCCGCGTTCCGCTTCGGTCATGACTCTCGAGCCGTGCCGCTGTTTCGTGATTCCGCTGGGCGATATCCAGGGGTTGCTCGATTGCAACCCCTTGTTCGCGGGCCACTTGATCCACATGCTGATCGGCAGAGTGCGCAACCTCGTCAAAAAGGTCAGCGACCTGGCCCTGAAGGACGTCTACGGCCGCTTCGCCAAGTTCATCGACGAGAACGCGGTCGAGCAGGGCGGCGCACGCGTGGTATCCGAACGCCTGACCCAGTACGATATTGCCGCGAGAATCAGCGGCTCGCGCGAGATGGTGAGCCGCATCGTCAAGGATCTCACCGCGGGCGGCTATATTTCGGTGGACGCCAAGCAGATTACAGTCCACAAGAAACTGCCGGCGCAATGGTAAGCAAGCGGGCGGTGCGTCTCTTGCCTCCCTCCCTCTTCGGGTACCCTCGCATAGTTTCGCGATCCTGACGGCGCCGGCTGGCACCGGTCCGGTTGGCGTCCTGACCGCTGAGATGTGCATGTGACACAAAACCGTTGTGCCGGGCGACAGCGGGCGGGCCGAAATGTGCATCCGGCACAAAACCCTTGTGTCAGGCGGCGGCGATTGCGGACGATCGAAATACTAAAGTGGTCTCCATCGGGCGGGCGATTTCCGCCAACCCGCAAACAACGAGGAGATCAAAATGAGCAACCCCAAGAATCTCGCCGGCAAGTCCGGAGCCTTCTTCATGCTGGCCGTCGCGGCGCTCGCGATCTGCACCACGGGCGCGGCAGTCCTGCTGATGCCGGCGGAAGCGACCTCCAATGTTTCGGTCACCGCGGCTAACGCCGGCCCCAGCGGCTATTTCCCGGACGAGTTCATCAATAAGGCCAAGGAAGTCGAGCCGGAGACCGCCTACGTACTGGAACCGGCGGCAGCGGCCCCCAGCACTCCGGCCGACAGCACGACGACCTACGCCCACGTGAGTGGCTATTTTCCTGACGAGTTCATCAATCAAGCCAAGAAAATCGAGCCCCAGCCCGCAACATTCTGAGTCGAAGAAGCGAAAGGAACATGCTGGGCCTGGGCCGGCGGCGGCGGGAGGAATAGAGGCCGCCGCCGGCAGCGGGAAAAGCCTGGAGAAATCTCCAGGCTTTTTTTCGTTCCAGGCCGTCGTTTCCTGTGGCACATCAATTGCTGTGGATACTGGACCGATGCACTAGGTGCGGTATTTTGCCGGCCAATCGTCGAATTTCGGCCATAAAGACGATTGGCCGACATGGGTGAGGAGAACGGGTTGACTGGGGCCTATAACTACTGGCTGGTCTTTGTTTCCCTGGCGGTCGCGTCCCTGGCGTCCTACACGGCGCTCGACCTGGCCTCGCGCATTTCCGCCTCGAAAGGTTTGCCCGCCCGCCTGTGGCTCCTCGGCGGCGCGTTTTCGATGGGCACCGGCATCTGGTCCATGCATTTCATCGGCATGATGGCGTTCAGCCTGCCGATTCCCATGGGCTATGACCTGACCGTGACTTTGCTCTCGATGCTGATCGCGATCCTGGTGTCCGGCTTCGCGCTCCTCATGGTGACGGGCAGCACGCTCAGCAAGCGCAACCTGCTGGTCGCCGGCGTGCTGATGGGCGTGGGCATCTCCTCGATGCATTACACCGGCATGGCCGCGATGGAGGTTTCTCCCCCCATCCGTTACGACCCTGCTCTCTTTGCCGCCTCGGTCGGAATCGCCATCGCTGCCTCCCTGGCGGCGCTGTGGATCGCCTTCACCCTGCGCTCCATGGCGCGAATCATTTACGCCAGGCTCGGCAGCGCGGTGATCATGGGCATGGCCATCGTCGGCATGCACTACACCGCCATGGCGGCGGCGGGCTTCGCACCCGACGCCGTCTGCACGACCGGCTCGACCGTCGACAACTCCTGGATGGCGGCGACGATAACGATCGTCACGCTCCTGATCCTGTGCGAGACCCTGGTGTTGTCGCTCCTGGACGCGCGCATGGCGTCGAAAACCGCCAGGATGGCGGCGTCGCTGCAGGAGGCGAATACCGAGCTGCAGCGCATGGTGCTTCACGACGCCCTGACCAAGCTTCCCAACCGGGTGCTGCTCGCGGACCGCATCGAGCAGGCGGCCCAGGCCTGCAAGCGCAGTTCGACGCTGTGCGCGGTGCTGTTCGTCGATCTCGACCGGTTCAAGATCGTGAACGATTCTCTCGGCCATTTCGTCGGCGACGAGCTGCTCCAGGCCGTGGCCGAAAGGCTTCGCTCGGCTGTGCGCCAAGAGGACACCGTCTCGCGGCTCGGAGGCGACGAATTCGTGATCCTGCTGCGCTACGTGGCGCACGCCGACGACGCGGGTCGGGTGGCGCAGAAAATCATCGAAGTCGTGAGCCAGCCGATTCGCTCGCACGGTCATGAGATGCACGTGACCTGCAGCGTCGGCATCAGCATTTACCCGCAACACGGCGAGACCGCCGAGGCGTTGATCATGAACGCCGACGTCGCCATGTATCACGTGAAAAAATCCTGCCGCAACGATTTCGAGTTCTTCACCCCCGAGATGAAGACGTTTTTCCCGAAGCGGGTGGCGCTCGAGAACGAGTTGCGCAAGGCCCTGGAGCGTGAGCAATTCGTGCTGCATTACCAGCCGCAGATCGACGTGATGAGCGGCGAGCTGACCGGGATGGAGGCACTGCTGCGCTGGCATCACCCCGAGTTGGGCCTGGTCATGCCGGCGGAATTCATACCGCTCGCGGAGGAGACCGGGCTCATCGTTCCGCTCGGGCGATGGGTGCTGCGCGAGGCGTGCTTGCAAAACAAGGCGTGGCAGAATCAGGGACTGCAGAGCCTGAGAGTCGCGGTGAATATTTCCGGTATGCAATTCCAGCAGAAGGACCTGGTCGATTCCATCGCGCGGGCGTTGGACGAAAGCGGCCTGGACCCGCGATGCCTCGAGCTGGAGATCACCGAGAGCGTGATCATGCAGAACGCGCCGGAAGCCACCATCATGCTCGAGAAGTTGAGCCAGATGGGCGTGGACATCTCGATCGACGATTTCGGAACCGGCTACTCCAGCTTGAGCTACCTCAAGCGTTTCAGCATCGACAGGCTGAAAATCGATCAATCCTTCATCCGCAACGTGTCCAGCGACCAGGACGATGCTGCGATCGTGAAGGCGATCATCGCTCTCGCGCACAGCCTGCGCCTGCGCGTCGTGGCCGAAGGAGTGGAACACGCGGAGCAACTACAGTTCCTGCGCTCGCTCGGAAACGACGAGTATCAGGGGTACTTCCACAGCAAGCCGCTCCCCGCGGCGGAGTTCGAGCGTTATCTCAGGACCGCGGACGGCGACAGGACGATGTTGCCCGGGGCGCATCAGCCCGGGATTGAAAACCCGGGTGACAGGAAAATCAATCCGCGCGTTGTCGCGTTGCCTGCGGCTGAAGCCTTGTAGTCTGCGTCAACTCCCCTTTACCGCCTTGTAAGCCGCGTCGACGTTCGTCGGGAACCGTTCCTTGGCCGCCCAGTGGTCGTATTCGGGCATGCGCAGATCCTTCTTGATCTGATCCAGCGATTTGCCTTCCTTCACCATTTTTCCGACACGGTCCAGGAGCAGCGCGTAGTACTGTTCCGTGTCCTCGAAAATCTTCACCGTGCCTGGAATGCCGTGCCCCGGAATCACGTGCTCCGGATTCAGCCCTTTCATCATTTTCGCGGCAGCCAGGATATCGGGAATGCTGACGATGGGACGAAGATTGTTGAACTGGTTGACGACGATGCCGGCCGCCGAGAAAAGCACGCGTTCTTTGGGCAGCCAGACGGCGGTGTCCGCTTCGCTGTGGACGCCTTTCAGATACATCAACTCGAAAGTCCGCTCTCCCACCTTGAGCGTCATCTTCTGGTGGTACTCGATGTCCGGTGGGATGAAGCGATAGCCTTCGAGCGCGGCACGCATCTCCGGGGACACAGCCGCCAGTTTCTGGATCCGCGCCGGGTCTTCGCGTTCGCGACCTTTCATCGATTCGGTGGCGCCTTCGGCGGCAATGATGACGGCGGGAGGAGAAAAGACGAAATGCCCCGTCGTATGGTCCGGGTGGGGCTCCGTATCGATGAGAAAGCGGACCGGCAGCGGGGTGAGCTTCCTGACGGCCTCGCGGATCGCTCGAGAATCCGTCGGATTGTGTCCGCTGTCGACGAGCACCACCCCTTCCTGAGTGAGGATGATGCCGCAGTTGGAATTGAAATTTTTGCCTACGTAGACATAGATCCCTTCCTTGAGCTTCCTGATCTGCGGATCGAGATCCTGTGCTGCAGCGAAGCCCATAAACAGAAACCAGGCAAGAATTGTCAACGTTCCCGTCGCTTTGAATTTCATAATGCCTCCATGAGCCGGTCAATCTGGGGGAACCTACTGGGAAACGCCGGCAGCTGTCAACAAATCGTAGCGTTGTCACAGGTCAATCGAAAGCACTATTCTAGTTTGTTGCTTTTCGCCCAAGGGCATTCATGAACACGAACCGAATTCCCTCAGCCCGACGCAGGCGCGACATGGTCGAGCGCGAAGACGTACGCATCGAGGTGATCGCCGAAGGCGAGGGGCCTCTGGTGGTGATCCTGCCTTCGCGCGGCCGCGATTCGGAGGATTACGACGAAGTCGCGGCGGGAATAGCCGAAGCCGGATATCGCGTCCTGCGCCCGCAGCCGCGCGGCACCTGCCGCAGCAGCGGGCCGATGGCGGGCGTGACGCTCCACGATTTCGCCCGCGACGTGGCGGCGGTGATAGCACACGCGGGCGGCGGCCCGGCGGTCATCGCGGGGCACGCCTTCGGCAACTGGGTCGCGCGCATGACTGCGGCCGATCATCCCGAGCTCGTCCGCGGCGTGGCGATCCTCGCCGCCGCGTCGAAGACCTATCCCGGTTTTGCAGGAGCAAAGGACTTGTCCGACGCGGTGAAGAAGGCGGGCGACCCTTCGCTTGCGGATGCCGAGCGCCTGGAATATCTGCGCGCGGCGTTTTTCGCGCCGGGCCACAACGCGGGCGTGTGGCTGAAAGGCTGGTATCCGGAAGTGAACGAAAGTCAGTTTGCCGCCGGCCGGGCGACGCGGCAGGAAGAATGGTGGGGAGCGGGAAAGGCGCCTTTGCTCGATCTCCAGGCGGCGCTCGATCCCTTCAAGCCGCGCGAGTCGGCGAACGAGTTGAGGGACGAGCTCGGCGAGCGCGTCACCATCGTCGTGGTTCCGGATGCGAGCCATGCGCTCATTCCCGAGCAGCCGGCCGCAGTCGCGGCCGCGATCGTCGCGTGGATGCGAAAGCTTCCAAAGTAGCGGAGCCGACCGCGCCGCGATCTTTGCTTGTTACGATTTGTAAAGGTTCGGTCTTCCCGGCGCTTCCGTTTACACTGCGCTTTGACCGGCGAACGGTTTTGACTTGCGGAGCACTCAACTGAAGAGCACGTCTGCAGTTCGCGTTCTTGGCATTGCTTGCCTCGTGCTTACCGTCCAGGTCGAAGCACAGGAAACCGCCTGGCGCGTGAGCGTAGGCGGTGGACTGGTCAGCGCGCCCAAATTTCCGGGCGCGGACAGCCAGACGATCCTCGCCTTACCGTTCGTGGCGGCGAGTTACGGCCGCTTTTTCATCGGCGCGGATCCGGGCGCGGCGAGCATTGGCGGTGTGGGCGTCAATCTTTATCGGGATTCGCACTGGCGTCTTGCCGCCGCACTCTCCGCTGGTCTTGCGAGGAGAAAGGAGTCCGACGATGCGCGGCTGCAAGGCCTGGGGGATGTCGACCGCACCGTCTCGGCCGGCGTGGGCGCGGCCTACACGCAAGACTGGTTCACGCTGCGTACGAGCGTGCTCACCGATATCCTCAACCGGGGACAGGGCACGCTGGTGCGTTTCGACGCGCTCGGACGTTACCGGCTCGATGAGCAATGGACCTTGTTTGCCGGTCCCGGACTCACCTGGGCCAACGACCGCTACACGCAGACATTCTTCGGCATCACTGCCGATCAAAGCGCGGCCTCCGCTGCTGCCTCCGCCCCGGCTGCGGGACTGCCGCAATTCCAGACGCACGCCGGCCTGAACAGCGTGCGCTTCGCCCTCGGCGCGGGCTATCGGATCGATAGCCACTGGGGCGCGGGCGTGTTCGGCTCGATCTCCAGGCTGCAGGGAGACGCGGCTGCCAGTCCTATCACCGAAGACAAGTCGCAGTACTTCGTCGGTGCCGTCGTGTCCTATCGTTTCGGCAACGCTTCCGGCTTCCGGGATTCCGGCGGGTTCGTGTACGGCGGTCAGTAAGCGCCGGCGCTTGCCTGAACGCGCTCATCGGCGCAAGATCTGTCGTCGCGATCCAGGCCCTGATCCAAAAGGAGGAATCATCATGAGTAGCGTCAAGATACATCCGGCGGTCGACGGCGGACTGAAACCCGCATCAAAGACCTTTGCAGGCGGGACGCTCTATTGCAACTGCTCGCAGAACAAGGTCGAGATATCGATCAAGGGGCAGTGCGCGCACAATCACGTATGCGGCTGCACCAAGTGCTGGAAACCGAAAGGGGCGCTGTTCTCGCAGGTCGCCGTCGTGGGGCGCGACAACCTGAGCGTCAAGGCGAACGCGACCAAGCTCGCGGTCGTGGATGCCAAGGCAACCATCCAGCGGCATGCCTGCAAGGAGTGTGGCGTCCACATGTACGGCCGGATCGAGAACAAGGGCCATCCGCTGTACGGATTCGATTTCATTCACACCGAGCGCTCGAAAGAAACGGGCTGGGCGCCGCCCGAATTCGCGGCGTTTGTTTCCTCGATCATCGAGGCGGGCGCCAGCCCCGCCAACATGGGTGCGGTGAGGGGAAGGTTGAAGGAACTGAAGCTCGAGCCCTACGACTGCCTGTCCCCGCCGCTGATGGATTTCATCGCGACTCAGATCGCCAAGGCCTCCGGCGCGCTGCGCGCCTGAGCGGCCCGAGACCCAAGTCGACGCGTATTTCGGCAATGCGGCGCCCCGGGATTCCGGGGCGTTTTCATTTCCCTCTGGGGGTCGCTGCCTCGGGGGATAGCTGCGCTTTCCTCTGCTCCTCGCGCTTGCTCGCTGCTTCCTCGGGCGAATGCCGTTCCTTCTTTTGCTCCTCGCGCTTGCGAGCACTCTTTTCCGAGGGAATTGAAATCTTCGGCGCCCACTCCAGCCACTCCTTCGCAGGCTGATCGTAAAGGGGGAATTCCTCCGCGTTCCTTGCCTGCCTGGATTTCGGATCGGGCTGAGTGGCGAACACGATCCCCCCTCCCACCAGGGACTTCAGCGATTCCACGTTGATTTCCAGGCCGCTGAACAAGCCGAACTTCACGTCCGCTCCGCTTGCATTCCAGAATTTCGAGCTGCTGCGCACCAGTTTCACGTACCGCGGTTTGATCTGCACGAAGATTTCCGCCACGGTCGCATCGGAGCTGAGTTGGACGGCCCTTACCCCGCCCACCTCGATGCCTCGATAGTAGACAGGCGAAGTGGGCTTCAAGGATCCGAGACGATTGGTGTGCAGAACGATCTCCAGCCCGCCGGGATCCAACGCCGCTTGCGCGGCTTCCAGTCCGACAAAATCCGATCTGGGCTCGCCGGTACCCGGCAATACCTGAATGTACGCGCCGGTAATGACTGTTCCCAGGTTGGAGATGTCCTGAAGTTCCGTTCCGAGACGCGCGATCCAGAACACCGATCCTTCCCGGGCGACCGAGGCGGCCGAGCGCTGCAGGCGCGCTTCGACCACCACTTCGCGCAGATCCTCGCTCAACTTCACCGACTTCACCTCGCCGATCCGTACGCCGTTATACTGAATCAGCGTTCGACCGGCCTTGAGACCGCTGCCGTCCTTGAACCGGATCGTGATCTTCGGACCGAACTCCCGGACCTGGTCGTAGACCAGATACCCTGCCACCAGCGCGGCAATCAGGGGGACGATCCACATGACCGGAAAGCTCCACCGGTGTTTCTTCACTTTCGCCCGCGGCAGTTTGTCGACTCCGTTGTCGGCGGCTTCAGAATTCTTCTGGGAGTCGGTCATGATTTTTTCTCCGATTTTTCCCAGATCAGGGTCGGGTCAAAACTGGCCGAAGCCAGAATGGTGAAGACCACCATTCCCGTGAACGCGATGAGCCCGCGGCCCGGCAGCACCGTGGCAATGCTTCCCAGCTTTACCAGGGCCACGAGTATTGCAAGGAGGAATACGTCGAGCATTGCCCAGGGACCGATCACGTCGATGATCTTGAAAATCCAGGTGCGTTCCCGTTGCCAGTATGCGGATCTGAATTTTGTCGAAACGACCAGAAAGAAAAGCCCGAGCAGTTTGAGGATCGGGACCAGGATGCTGGCGAGAAAGACGATCGTCGCTATCGGCCACTGATCGTCCTCAAACAGTTTCACGCACCCGTCCCAAACGGTGCTTTCCGAATACGCTCCGTAGAAATCCATGAGCAGAATCGGATAGATGTTGGCCGGCACAAAAAGAATCAATGCAGCGAGCGAGAACCCGGCCGTGCGTCCAAGGCTGTCGACCGGATGCCTGCCGACGACCGATCCGCAGCGGCAACACTCGGCCGCAGCGCCCGGTTGCAGCGCCTCGATGCGCTGCAGGAGACCGCAGGTTTTGCAGGTGATGATGGATTCCACTTGTGCAAGGCTCCAGTGAGATTCAACGATTGGGGAAATTATCCACGGAGCCCCGAGCCGCTCTCTGTACGCCAGCGTACATAAGGCCCCGCATCTACAGATTGCGCGCGTGGAACCGAAGGTGATCTTCGATGAAGCTCGCGATGAAAAAGTAGCTGTGGTCGTAACCCTCTTGGAGGCGGAGATCCAGGGGCACGCCGGCCCGCCTGCAAACTTCTTTCAACAACTGGGGTTTCAACTGGCTCTCCAGAAACTGGTCCTTCGTGCCCTGGTCGACCCGCGGAGCAGGTCCTTTCCATCCGCGGCTCTCGACCAGCGCGCACGCGTCGTAGTCCCGCCACAGGGCGCCATCGGCGCCGAGATATCCGGTCAACGCTTTTTCTCCCCAGGAGCAGCGCATCGGTGAGCAGATCGGGGCAAAAGCCGACACCGATTTGTATGTCTCCGGATGCTTGAGCGCGATGGTCAGCGCACCGTGCCCGCCCATGGAATGGCCGAAGATACCGGTGCGCGCGGGATCGACCGGAAACCCGGATTCGACCAGCGCGGGCAATTCCTTGGCGACGTAGGAATACATCCGGTAGCCGCGCGACCAGGGCGCCTCGGTCGCGTCCACGTAGAATCCGGCGCCCAGACCGAAATCGTAGTTGTCGGCCTCGCCGGGAATCTTCAATCCGCGCGGGCTGGTATCCGGCGTGACGATAGCGAGACCCAGCTCCGCGGCGACGCGTTGCGCGCCCGCCTTGACGATGAAGTTCTCTTCCGTGCAGGTGAGGCCCGACAGCCAGTAGAGTACGGGCACCGCGTGCGCTTCCGCCTGCGGCGGAAGAAACATGCCGAAGCGCATGACGCAGGCGGTCTCGCGCGACTCGTGGCTGTAGACGCCCTGGACGCCGCCGAAGCATTGATTGCGGGAAACGGTCGTGATCGCCATCTTCGAGCGGCAGCGGGCTGCGCGCGCCTGGAGATCAGTAAACCACCACCGAGCGTATGGATTTGCCCTCGTGCATCAGGTCGAAACCTTTATTGATGTCGGCGAGCTTCAGCTTGTGCGTGATGAGATCGTCAATGTTGATCTTGCCCTCCATATACCAATCGACGATTTTCGGCACGTCGCGCCGGCCCTTGGCGCCGCCGAAGGCGGTGCCTTTCCACACGCGGCCGGTGACGAGCTGGAACGGTCGCGTCTTGATCTCCTGGCCCGCGCCTGCGACGCCGATGATCACCGACACGCCCCAGCCCTTGTGGCAGCACTCCAGCGCCTGGCGCATCACGTCGACGTTGCCGATGCATTCGAAGCTGTAGTCGGCGCCACCTTTGGTCAGGTTCACCAGATGCGCGACGAGGTCGTTGCCGGCTTCCTTCGGGTTGACGAAATGCGTCATGCCGAACTTCTCGGCGAGCGCCTTGCGCGCCGGATTGGTGTCCACGCCGACGATCATGTTGGCGCCGGCCATACGCGCGCCCTGCACCACGTTGAGCCCGATGCCGCCCAGGCCGAACACCACGACGTTCGCGCCCGGCTCGACCTTGGCGGTGTTGATCACCGCGCCGATGCCGGTGGTCACGCCGCAGCCGATGTAGCACACCTTGTCGAAGGGCGCGTCCTCGCGGATCTTCGCCAGCGCGATCTCGGGCACCACGGTGTAGTTGGCGAAAGTCGAAGTGCCCATGTAGTGGAAGAGGTTCTTGCCCGCGAGCGAGAAGCGGCTGCTGCCGTCGGGCATCAGGCCTTTGCCTTGCGTGATGCGTATCGCCTGGCACAGGTTGGTCTTGCCGGAGAGGCAGTATTCGCATTGCCGGCATTCGGGGGTGTAGAGCGGAATGACGTGATCGCCTTTTTTCACGCTGGTGACGCCCGGGCCGACGTCGACCACCACGCCCGCGCCCTCGTGGCCGAGAATCGCCGGGAACAGGCCTTCGGGGTCCGCGCCCGAGCGCGTGAATTCGTCGGTATGGCAGATGCCGGTCGCCTTGATCTCGACCAGCACCTCGCCGGCCCTGGGTCCCTGCAGCTGCACGGTTTCTATGGTCAGTAGTGCGCCCGCTTTGTGGGCGACAGCCGCGCGGACATCCATGGTTCACTCCCTTGAGTTGAACGCGAATCGGACTATTGTATGCTTGCGCGCAATCGCTGGAAACGCGGAGGCAAAGGATGTCGCAGGGCACCTGGATCGATCATTTTCCCGGAAATTTCATGTGGTCGAACGCGACCCTCGTCTGCAAGGGCATGGCGCCCTACGGCGCGGTGGCGATCGGGGAGGTCGACCGCATCGCTGAGCGCCTCGCCGCGCGAGGCATGAGCGACGCCGACGCGTGGTGGCAGGAGTGGTGCGCGATGGCGGAGAAAAACGAGAAGCTCGCCGAGGCCGCCGCGGGCGAAGGCCGGGACTTCACCGCCGGGGACCATTACCTGCGCGCGGGCAACTATTACTACACCGGCGAGCGCTTCGTTCCTCCGGGCGAGAAAAAGCTGGAGATCTACAAGAAGGCGTTGCGTTGCTATCAAGAAGGCCTCAAGCGCCGGCACCGGAATATCGAGTTCGTCGAGGTGCCGTACGAGGGCAAGACGCTGCCGGCCTACTTTATGAAGGCGCAATTTGCCGCGGCCCGCGCGCCCACCGTGGTGCTCTTCGACGGCATGGACAACTGCAAGGAGATGAGCGTACTGTTCGCCGGCCTGGAGTTCGCGCGGCGCGGGATGAATACGCTCGCGATCGACGGGCCGGGGCAGGGCGAGGCGCTGCGGCTGAGGAAAATCTACGCGCGCCACGATTACGAAGTGCCGGGCACCGCCGCCTACGACTTCGTGGCGAAGCGCGCGGACGTCGATCCGAAAAAAGTCGTGATCATGGGCTACAGCTTCGGCGGCTACTATGCGCCGCGCATCGCCGCGTTCGAGAAGCGCTACGCGGCCTGCGTGTGCCTGGGCGCCCTGCACTGGGACCTGCACGCCTGGCAGTCGAAGATCAAGGAGCAGCTGAAGGCCGATCCGAAGAAAAGCGCACAGTCGAATTTCCAGTTCCAGTGGATATTGGGCTTGAACGATTCGGATGCGGCCCTCGAGCGCGCGAAGGAGTTTTCTCTCGCTGGAATCGCGGATAAGATCACCTGCCCCATTCTGATAACTCACGGAGCGAACGACCGCGTCGTGCCGGTGGAGGCGGCGCACAAGCTCTACGCGGCCCTCACGACGAGAAAGACGCTCAGGATCTTTACGGCCGAGGAGGGCGGGGCCGAGCACTGCCAGGTGGACAACCGGCCGCTCGGGATCAACGCCATCGCCGACTGGATTGCGGCGAACGTCTAGCCTTTGGCTACAACATGAGAGTCGCCCTCTATCAACCGCCTCGCGTCGACAGGAGACACGGAATGAATCACGCAAGACACCTCGTCCTTGCGGTGTTGTTGCTCGCTCTCGCACGCGGCGCCGCTGCGCAATATCCGGCGAAACCGATCCGGCTGATCGTACCCTTCCCCGCGGGCGAATCGGTGGATGCGACTGCGCGGCTGGTCGGCCAGTCGTGGTCGGCGGCCCTCGGCCAGCAGATCGTGGTCGACAATCGCGGCGGCGCGGGCGGAACGATCGGCACCGAAGCGGTGGCCAAATCCGCTCCCGACGGCTATACGCTTTTGTGGGGCAACGTCGGTCCGCTCGCGATCGGGCCGGGCTTGTACAAGAAGCTCGGCTACGACGTCGCCAGGGATTTCGAGCCGGTGTCGCTCGTCGCGACTTTGCCTTTCGTGCTTTTCGCAAGTCCGATGCTGCCGGCGAATTCCCTGATCGAGCTTCTGGCCTATGCCCGTGCGCACCCCGGCGAGCTCAATTTCGGCTCGACCGGCGTAGGTTCCGGCCTGCATCTGATCGCCGAGCTTTTCAAAAGCGAAGCGGGCATCGAGATCGTGCACGTGCCCTACAAGGGCGTCGCGCAGGCGCTGCCCGAGCTGATGTCGGGCAAGGTGCAGTTCGCGTTCAATACCATTCCGGCGTTCCTGCCGCACGTGAAGGCCGGGCGCCTGAAGGCGCTCGTCATCACAGCGACCCTGCGTTCGCCGCTTCTTCCCGACGTTCCGACGACGCCCGAAGTGGGGCTCCCGGGCGTGATCGGCGCATCCTGGCATGCGGTGGTCGCGCCCGCCGGCACGCCGCGAGGAATCGTTTCCAGGCTGAATGAAACGCTGGTGGCGACGATCGCAGCGCCCGAGCTGCGCACTCAATTGCTCAATCAGGGCGCGCAGCCGGTCGGAAGCGCCCCGGAAGATCTGAGGACGTTCATGCGCGTGGAAGCGGAGAAATGGGCGCGCGTGATCCAGTCCTCCGGCGCGCGCGCGGACTGAAGCGTCTCGAAAAGTTTTCACCGCGCGCTGAACTCCGCGGGTGTCGCCTGTATGCGACGTTTCTTGCCTCATCGTGAGCGGAGTTGCTGTTCCCGCATGACACATCTCTTCGTTACATCCTGAACGTCGCCGCTGTGGCTTGCATGCGACATTTTCGTGCGGTCTCGCTCGTCGTTGGTGCGCTGCTGCGCCGTTTGGCGGTGATTTCCTGAAAATGCTTCAGCAATCCGTCAACGTGCCGAAGTAAAATTGCGGTGTTGCATCGCTGCTCCATTTCTCCGAAATGAATCCCCAGTCCGAGTCCACGACCTTCGAAGCCGTGGCGGAAACGATACGGCCGCCGCAAGGCGACGGCTGGGACTACCTGGTGATCGCGGCGATCTTCGCGAGCATCCTTGCGCTTGCCTGGGCGGCGCTCGCGACACCCTTGCTGCAGCCGCTCGTGGACGTGGCGCGCAGGCAGCACTGGACCATGCTCTGGGTGCGTCCCACGGTCATCTGGATCACGATGGGCATGCTGCTGCTCATCCTGCGCACGATCCTGTGGCTGCTGTATCGCCCCTTCGCCGCGGCACGCGCGGAAGAGGCGCCGGCGCTCACCGTCATCATTCCCGCCTACAACGAGAGCGCGATGGTCGAGCACGCCATCGTGTCGGTCGCGGCGGCGAGTTATCCCGGCAAGCGCCTGCAGATCATCGCGGTGGACGACGGCAGCACCGACGACACCTGGCGTTACATCCAGAAGGCGGCCCTGCGCTTTCCCGATCTCGTGATCCCGATCCGGCTTCCCGCGAACCTCGGCAAGCGCGGAGCGCTCGCCGAGGGCTTCCGGCGTGCAACGGGTGAGATCATCGTCACGGTCGATTCCGACAGCGTGATAGAACGCGGAGCGCTGCTCGCGATCGCGGGTCCGTTCCGCGATGCGCGTGTCGGCGCAGTCGCGGGCAAGGTGGCCGTGCACAACCGCAGGGCCGGACTCATCCCGAGAATGCTCCACGTGAGGTTCATTCTTTCCTTCGACTACCTGCGCAGCGCGCAGTCGGTGTTTCGCACGGTGTATTGCTGTCCGGGCGCGCTCGCCGCGTACCGGACCTCCGTGGTGCGGCAGGTGCTGCCGGCGTGGGAGCGGCAGCGGTTCCTCGGCGTGCCGTGCACTTACGGCGAGGACCGCGCTCTCACCAACGACATCCTCGCGCGGGGCTACGACACGGTGTACCAGCGCTCGGCGGTGGTGCAAACGATCGTGCCGGAAACCTACTCGAAGCTCTGCCGCATGTTCCTGCGCTGGGACCGCAGCTACATACGCGAGGAGTTCCGCTTCGCGAAGATCGTGTGGAGGCGGCCCTTTTTTTCGCGCCTGCTCGCGCTCTACGAGAGCACCATCACCAACCTGCGCTATCCCGTGGCCTACGCGTCGATCGCGCTGTGGGCGGTGAACGCGCTCACCGACCCGTCGACGCTCGTTCGCATGCTGCTCGCGATCATGGTGGTATCGCTCCTCTACGTGCTCTATTACCTGAGGAGCGAGCGTTCCTGGGATTTCGTCTTCGGCATTCTCTACGCCTACTTCTCGTTCTTCGCGCTCACCTGGATCTTTCCCTACGCCGTGCTCACCCTGCGCGCGCGCGGCTGGCTCACGCGCTGATTCTCCGAAAAAGAAAAGGCGCGTGCAGACAAATCGTCTGCACGCGCCTGGAGTTGCTGCTGGTGTTCGAAACCTCTACGGATTAAGAACGGCGCTCGCGTTGGCTAGGTCGATCAGCGCTTGGGCATCCTCCGGGAGGAGGAACTTTTTGTCGACTGCATCAGCGGCAGCCGCCGAGACGGCTGCGACGTAGCCCGCGTGGTTCTTGTAGCGCTCCTCGAGCGACAAGCGCGGGTCGCCGCTTGCCAGGCGCTCCGCTTTCGTCTTCGCGAACGGGATCATGCCACCCACGTAGTCGCAGACCTGGTCCTTGTGGAACGGGCGGAACAGCGGCAACGAAGGACTGCCATCGGTGATGTTCCAGCCTAGGTAGGTGCCGAGCGGCGCGCCGAGCAGGACCACCGGTACTCCGCCGATTTCGTTGCCGTCGGCGTCCACTCGCGGAACCAGCATCTTGATCACTTGCTTGATCGGCGGGGGAATATTG
>Ga0193726_1001026_pt1 | contig 24235 bp, 17 predicted proteins | sample H2c1metaG_FD_144928 | JGI IMG/M metagenome (GOLD analysis project Ga0193726, IMG submission 144928) | Soil microbial communities from a riparian zone of the East river system, Colorado, United States - H2c1 | ecosystem: Environmental > Terrestrial > Soil > Riparian zone | place: USA: East River...
CGGTGACTGGCACCTGCAGGTTGGCACATACCTACAGAATCAGACTGGAACAAGTTAAAAAATGAAATCGGAGACCTGGATTATGCAGGCGGAAAACTAAAATCCCCGGATGGCTGGAAAGAACATGGCGATGGCAGCAATGGATCAGGTTTTTCCGCCCTACCCGGGGGTTTTAGAGCAGTGGATGGACCGTTCTATAACGTAACAATTGCAGGTTACTGGTGGAGTTCCACCGAAAGTTTTCCCACCACCGCATGGCACTATAAAATGACTTACTATGACGATGTTTTTAATTCGGATAGCTCGGGAGAAAAAGAAAAGGGTTTATCGGTTCGTTGTATCAGGAATTAGAATTTTCAATGTTGAAGGAAACCTGAATCGGAACAATTGTCCAATTGTTTAATTGTTCAATTCCAGTTCAAACACCTTTTGTTCTTTTATTTCAAGGAAACTCAAATTGGTATAAAATCGGTGAGTTTCCTGCCGAAGCGAATTGCATCTTACCCTCAGCTTGCTGCACTTTCTAAGGTCTGCCCATTCAATTACTTTTTTTACCAGTTCCCGTCCTATTCCTTTTTTTCTATACGCTGAATCAACTATTAGCCCTCCAATTTCTACAAAAGAACCAGATTCAATCCTGGAAGTATAAAAGGCATGGATCCATCCAATAATATTCTCATTGCCAGGAATCACAAAAACACAATGGTCTCCGTTTTTTAAAATTTCGGAAAGTCGGTCCTGAATTTTTTCGACTGTTGTTTTATACCCCAACTGTTCGCATAGTCCTGTAATGAATTCTGCGTCTTTTAATTCTGCCAGTCTTGAAGACATCTTCATATTTTGCCTTTTTGTATTTGCCTTTGAACAATTTATCAATTCATCAATTGATCAATAGTCCAATTGTTTAATTGTCTAATACAGCACTCATCCCATTGGTTCCAATTTAGATACAAATTGTCTGATGTCCTCCGCTAAAAGGGCTGGTTGTTCCATGGCAGCAAAATGTCCGCCTGCAGGCATTTCAGACCATCTTTGGACATTGAAAAACCTATCTGCAAATTCCCTGGGTGGTGATAAAAAATCTTTTGGGAAGAGCGCAAAACCTGTAGGGACTTCTGTCTTATCCCCTGTTTTATCAAAAGGATTAAGCTTAACCAACGGATTGTAAATTGCCTGCATCATCGCTTTTATCGCTTCATGATAGAGGCGAAATGATGAATTGATCGTTTGTGTTGCCCAGTATATGGTAATATTTGTAAGAAGTTCATCTTTAGTAAAAGCATTTTCCACGTTGCCGTTATTTTCACTCCACGATTGAAATTTCTCTATGATCCATGCAGCGAGTCCAACAGGCGAATCATTTAATCCATATGCAAGGGTCTGTGGTTTTGTACTTTGTATCATGGCGTAAGCGCCATCAATTTGTTGCCATTTTTTTATTGCATCGAGATATTTTTTTTCAGCCTTGCCTGGTGCCTTTATTTTAGAAAGTGCATGTTGAAAAGGGATATCCGTAAGATGAATGCATATCAAAGATTGGGGGTGATACAATGCAAGTTGTTCTGTAATGCCACTTCCCCAATCTCCACCATGCGCTATAAATTTTTGATAGCCCAGCTCCTTTGTCATTAATTGTGCAAACAGGTCAGCTATTTTTTTTGTGTTCATTCCTTCTTCATCCGGGATATCTGAAAAACCGTAGCCTGGAATGGATGGAAGGATCACGTCAAACGAAAATCCGTTATCATCCGCCCTTGTAAGTAAAGGAATGATTTTTAAGAACCGGATAAAAGAATCGGGATAACCGTGTGTCAATAATAAAGGCATGGAGATATCTCCTTCCCCGACATGGTGAATAAAATGTATCCCGGTGCCCTCAATTTTCGTTTTATAATGGTTGAAGGAATTAAGATACTCCTCCTGTTTTTTCCAATCAAAATCTTTTTGCCAGTAATCACACAACTCCTTCAAATAAGTTTTGTTTGTTCCATATTCCCACTTAGCATTTTCTATTTCATCTTTCCACCGGGTTGCGGCAATTCGTTTAACGAGATCTTCAAGTAAGGGCGGTTCAATATTAATTTTAAATGGTTGTTTCATTTTATTTCTTTTTATATGAAACGCAAGAATAAATCCAAAAAACAAAGGTTAATTCCGGGCATGTTTGCAAAAGAGGATAACACTATTATTCATCGGGATTTGAATCCCGGTATTCTTATAAAAATCAAGCACTAACATATCAGGATTTACAATAGAAAGAGCTTCTATAATATTATCATCTCCCTGAAACTGAATTCTTGACTTTGGGGTCGCATTTCATCATTATCAATCATGATTAAGATCGTTGAGAAGATCCCGGATCATTTTTGCCTTCTCATTTATTTCATTGCTTTCAATATTATTTATTGATAGGATTGGTGGAAGTTTCGCATATAGTTTTTCGTCGTTGAGCCATTCAACGACCTGTTCTTTGATCCATTTGTTATAGGCAACAGGATAGGTACGCTGCGCAATAAAAAGTGTTTGTAAATATTCCTGGAATGCTTTTGATAATATGTCAAGCGCATGAAAATGTAATCCTCTCTTTATGAAAAACGGTATGTGGTCCAGGTCATAGTTGCAGGCGTTATGTATTGCCGTCAATCGTATCAAACGCAAATCATCATCGTAATATGGCAGCCATTTAATTTGAAGTTGCCGGAAATAAGGACCTGGTTGGTTCATGGGCGCGGCGTAACGAACCTGGTTGCCAATTTCAACCTCAAAAAAGTCAATCGGTTCGCCAGGCTCAATAGTCCCGGGCTGATACTTCCCGGTAATAATATCCAGGTGTATATGAGCAAAGGCACTTGATCTCTTGAATTTTAAAAAGGCGGTATCAGATGTTGAATAAGCGAGCCAACCTGACTCAATATGTTTTATTTCTTCAACTGCGGTATCGGGTTTCACCAATATTGCGAAATCAAGATCACTCTCGGGAACTGCTTTCTCCCGCGCACAGGAATTTACGACCAGGACCGTGTCAACCACAGGGATGGGTTGAAAGTAATCCACTGTCAATTCAGCAACGTTGAGGTGCAGTTCTGTTGGAAATTTCGCTGTAGAACTCATTTGATGATTTAAAGGTTACACATCCCCATTCATTCGATCGGTTTTCAAATTGGAGAGATTCATTGAAAAAAGATACCAGTAAAAATCATTTCTTTTCCGGAAAAAATTAAATCCCTGCCATAAATTACCAATAATTAAAATATTGACGTAGCATTTTTAAACTTAACACCACTACATCCTCACGGTTTCTTAATTTTAGCACTCTAAATCACGATATGGATTCTTCCAAAAGAAAGACGATTTTCAGAGATATAAGCTGGCTTTCATTCAATGCAAGGGTTTTACAGGAAGCGGCAGATCCCTCCGTTCCCCTCCGTGAACGGATACGATTCCTCGGTATTTTTTCAAACAATATGGATGAATTCTTTCGCGTAAGGGTAGCTACGCTAAAACGCATGGTAGAATTCAAAGCAAAGGCAATGGCCACGATGCACCTTGAATCTGAGCCACAAAAGATCCTTGACGAAATACAGATGATCGTCCTGAACCAGCAAAGTGAGTTCAATCGGATTTGGGAAAGCATGCAGGAAGAATTAAAGAAATCGAAGGTCTTTCTTGTCACTGAAAAAGAATTAAATCCGGAGCAACAAGAATTTGTACTCCGCTATTATGAAGAAGAGGTGAGCGCAAATGTGATTCCATTAATGATCGAAAGCATTCCAAATTTTCCTTTCCTGCGCGATAAATCAATTTACCTGGGTGTGGTGATGTGGAAAAAGTTAGCCCCTCTGAAAAAAAATTATGCCCTTATCGAGATTCCCAGCCGCATATTAGGCCGGTTCATTCAATTACCTTCTCCACAGGATGAGCATCACATTATTTTGCTGGAAGACGTGATACGTTTTAGCCTCCCTGAGATCTTTTCTTATTTCGGATACGACCAGTATAGTTCCCATGTTTTCAAAGTAACGCGCGATGCAGAAATTGATATAGACAGTGACGTCTCCACCTCGCTGATCCAAAAGATCGAAAAAGGATTAAAGAACCGCCGCAAAGGGAAGCCTGTTCGTTTTGTATATGACAGGGAAATGGACCCTGCCCTCCTTGAGTACCTGATCAGGAGAATGAACCTGACAAAAAGAGACAATCTTATTCCAGGCGCAAGGATCCATAATTTCCGCCATTTCATGGATTTCCCTGAAAATGTTTTTAATAAAAAAAATGATCGGAGGAAGCCATTTATTCATCCACTACTCGTGCAGGATCGTATTACAGACCTGATAATGGAAAGAGATGTGATGCTGAATTTTCCATATCATTCATTTAATTCAGTAATCAATCTTTTACGGGAAGCCGCCGTAGATCCGGATGTAACCAGCATAAAGATCACTTGTTACCGGCTTGCCCCTCAATCAAAGATCATTAATGCTCTTATCAATGCAGCAAGAAATGGGAAACATGTAACCGTAATGCTTGAACTAAGGGCAAGGTTCGATGAAGAAGCCAATCTTGAATGGAAAGAACGTTTAGAAGAGGAAGGAGCCAGGGTACTTACCGGCATTCCAAACATTAAGATACACGCCAAACTTTGTGTTATTAAAAAACGGATCAATGACCGGAATACTTATTATGGTTTTGTAAGTACAGGGAACCTGAATGAAAAGACAGCGATGGTATATGCAGACCATTGCCTTCTAACTTCAAATCAAAAAATAATGGCTGATGCTAACCGGATCTTTAATTACCTGGAACAGCCTAAGAGCAACGAACATTTTTTGAAATCCTGCAAAACGATCATACCAAGCCCAGGTATGCTGCGCAAGTTGCTGCACAAGCATATCAACAATGAAGTTAAAAATGCAAAGCAAAAAAAACCTGCTTCCATCATTCTTAAAATGAACTCTCTTTCAGACGAGGATCTTATTGAAAGATTGTACGATGCTGCTAAAGCCGGAGTTGAAATAAAACTGATCGTTCGTGGAATATTTTGTATGCTTTCGGAAAATAATAAATTCAAAAAAACCGTCACTGCCATCAGCATCGTTGATGAATACCTCGAGCATTCAAGATTATGGGTATTCCACAATAATGGTAAAGAGAAAGTTTATATATCTTCGGCCGATTGGATGGTTCGCAATCTTGATCACCGGGTAGAAGCCACCTGCCCCATTACAGACGAAGTGATCAAAAAAGAATTAAAAAACATCTTGAATATACAGTTAAGCGATAATGTAAAAGCGAGATGGCTGAATAATGAATTGAGCAACGAGTATGTTTCTTTCAAGGGGAAGAAGAAAATTCGTTCACAGGTTGAAACCTATTATTTCCTTGCAAAAAAAAATCTGAAACATAGTGAGATTGGCCGCCATTGACATAGGAAGTAATGCAGCAAGATTATTGATCAGTGATGTTGCTCCTGCAAAACCAGGGGGATCTTCCGGGCCCGAGTTTATAAAAATGGCGCTGATCCGCGTCCCTCTTCGCCTTGGATTCGATGTATTTGAAAAGGGCGAAATTTCACCCGGAAAAACGGATAAGATCATCAAGACCATTAAATCCTATAAGTATTTACTGGATGTGTACGAGGTGAAGCACCTGAAGGCCTGCGCTACCTCAGCGATGCGGGATGCTGTTAATGCGCAGGAAATCATTGAAAAAATAAAAACGGAAACCGGAATTGAAATCGAGATCATCACCGGCAGGGAGGAAGCTTCTTTCATTTATGAAAACCACATTGCGGAAAACCTTAACAAGGACGAGTCTTATTTATATATCGATGTAGGCGGCGGAAGCACGGAGCTTACTTTTTTCAGCGATGCGAAACTTGTCTTCAAAGAATCTTTTAATATCGGTACCATCCGCATGATCAAGAACCAGGTGACCGAATCTCATTGGGACGAGATGAAAGAATTTATTAAAACAAAAACGAAAGGTCATCATCACGTAACCGCCATTGGTTCCGGTGGGAACATCAATAAAATATTTTCCCTCTCTAAACGTAAAGAAGGGAAACCGCTATCTCTTGAACTGCTTCGTGATTATTATAAAGAATTCAGCACGCTCACTGTTTTGGAGCGGATCGCGTTGTATCATTTGCGCGAGGACCGTGCAGATGTAATTGTACCTGCACTCCTTATTTATATTAACGTAATGAGGTGGGCTGATACCGAAGAGATCTTTGTCCCGAAAATCGGGTTGGCTGATGGACTTATCCATACACTATATGAAGAAGTAAGAAAACTCGAAAACTAAGAATTTGAACAATTTTTAATTCCGGATTACCAATCATTATTATATTGCGGGACTATTCTGTGGATATGTTTTATTCTAACGCAGGGACATATTCAAAAAACTCCTCTCACTAAAACTGCGTTTTTATGAGTATTCAAAAAGAAATAAAGAAGATCACGACCAACACCCTTCAGAAAATGAAATCTACGGGTGAAAAGATTTCTATGATCACCGCCTATGATTTCTGTTTTGCAAAGATTTTTGATAGTGCCGGCATCGATGTGATCCTTGTTGGTGATTCTGCATCCAATGTCATGGCTGGCCATCAAACCACCTTACCCATAACATTAGACCAGATGATCTATCACGCGTCATCTGTAATCCGTGGTGTGGACCGGTGCCTTGTCGTGGTAGATCTACCCTTCGGCTCATACCAATCGAATTCTGACATTGCCCTGGCTTCGGCGGTTCGTATCATGAAAGAAACCGGCGCCCATGCCGTAAAATTAGAAGGGGGTGAAGAAGTTCTGGACTCCGTGCACCGGATTATTTCCGCTGGCGTACCCGTAATGGGTCACCTCGGACTAACGCCGCAATCAATATATAAATTTGGAACGTATGCCGTTCGGGCACAGGAAGAAGAGGAAGCTAACAAATTAAAAAAAGATGCACACCTCTTGGAAAAGGCGGGCTGCTTTGGCATTGTGCTCGAAAAAATCCCGGCAGGCCTGGCCCGTGAAGTTTCTGAAAGCATTCAAATTCCAACGATAGGGATCGGTGCCGGCAACTTTTGTGATGGCCAGGTACTGGTAATGCACGATATGCTTGGCATTAATACTGAATTCAAACCACGCTTTCTCCGCCAGTATCTGAATATTCATGAACAGGCTACAACAGCTGTGCAGCAATATATAAAAGATGTGAAAACAAAGAACTTTCCGAATGAGCATGAACAATATTAAGCAAGTTTTCATACCGTTCGCCGTCATACACTCGAACAAAAAATACATTCATGAGGTTTTCATTTTTGCTGCCTGTCTTTCTTTTACATGGCTTCACATCACCACGAAATCTTTCAGTTGAAGATTTTAAAGAATCAAAAAGCGATACAAGTTTCACTCATATTATAGATGGAAAAGTTACAGAGTGGTCCCCTGCTTCATTTGAAACAGACATGCTGACGGAAATCAAATATGCGAAAGACAATGATGCTCAAAATTTATACCTGGCACTCATCATTCCAAGCACGCGCATTCAAATGAAAATAATGAGGCAGGGCATGGAGCTTTATATCGACATAAAGGATAAGAAAAAAGCGAAACAGGGAATTGAATTCCCGGTTAAAAGAGATCAAACAACCGAAAACACCATGACAAGCCCGAGGAGTCAAAGGGATGAAGAAAATCCCGGGAAGGAAACCCCGGAGCAAAAAAAAGCACGCTTTAAGGCAATGAGAGCCTCAATGACACTTAATCTTGTTTCAATGAAAGTTTTTGGGTTTTCTGAAGATAAGTCCGAAGAACAAGGCTTAATCATGCCGGGAAGTGCAAATGTGGCCTTCGCGTGGGATTCAACGGAAACCATGTGCATTGAATATAAAATACCTATCTCCTTGCTAGGCGCCTCATCCTCGTTAAGCCAAAAAGAGATCACGCTTGGCTGGAAATTGAATGGCTTTCAAATGTCATCAAACAATTCTTCTTCGGGTGAGTCTTCTCAAGGCGGCGGCAGGCATGGAGGTGGTGGTGGAAGGCATGGAGGAGGTGGCGGCGGAGGCGGATACCACAACCAGGGCGAGGCCTCCAACCAGCAAGACATCCAAAACCTTATGAAGGATCAAAGTTTCTGGACAAAATATACTTTTAAATAATCCCCATTATCTGAACACTGCTATCCATTCCCTTTCATCTATCATTTATCTTTGCAGTCTCAATTTTTAAAAATGGATTTTTTTGAAATTCTCAATCTTCAAAAAGAAAATAAGGGATCAGCTACAGGAAGTAATTGGTTGGATTCAAAAGGTGAAAAACTTCTCTCCTATTCTCCTGTTGATGGCAATTTGATCGGTTCTGTTATTGCTACAGATAAAGACAGTTATGAAAAAATAATTAAGAAAGCCGGGGAGGCCTTTCTAACGTGGAGAATGATGCCCGCTCCCGCAAGGGGAGAGATCATAAGGCAGATTGGCGAAGCAATTCGTGAACATAAAGATGCACTAGGCAAATTGGTCTCATATGAAATGGGAAAAAGCCTCCAGGAGGGCTATGGAGAGGTGCAGGAGATGATTGATATCTGCGACCTGGCCGTCGGGCTCTCAAGGCAACTCTATGGATTGACCATGCATAGTGAGCGGAAAGGCCACCGGATGTATGAACAATGGCACCCACTGGGAATAGTAGGAATCATTTCAGCTTTCAATTTTCCAGTTGCTGTTTGGAGCTGGAACAGTATGCTGGCGTGGGTTTGCGGAGATGTTTGTATCTGGAAGCCTTCAGAAAAAACGCCTTTATGCGCTGTAGCATGCCAGCATATCATTGCAAAGGTTTTTGCGGCAAACAATATCCCTGAGGGTGTTTGCAATTTAGTTATCGGTAATCGGGAGATGGGCGAATGGATGGCTAATGATAAAAGAATTCCTCTCATTTCTGCAACGGGCTCTACAAGAATGGGAAAAGCTGTGGGAACCGCTGTTGCAGCAAGATTGGGTAGAAGCTTGCTTGAGTTGGGAGGCAATAACGCCATTATTATTTCAAAAGATGCCGATATAAATATAGCTATCAGGGGTGCAGTTTTTGGGGCAGTAGGTACCGCCGGGCAGAGATGTACTACTACGCGTCGATTGATCGTTCAGGAAGAAGTTTATGAAGAAGTGAAGACCAGGTTGGTCTCCGCCTATAAAAAACTTACTATCGGGGATCCACTTGCTGAAAAAAATCTGGTAGGTCCTTTGATAGATAAGGATGCAGTGAAAATGTACCTCGAAGCCATTGAAAAGTGCAGGAAGGAAGGCGGAAAATTTATTATCGAAGGCGAAGCACTAAACGGTGATGGATACGAAAGTGGTTGTTACGTAAAACCATGTATCGCAGAAGTGAAACCCGAATACAATATAGTGCAGCAGGAAACCTTTGCGCCGATCTTGTATCTACTCAAGTATAAGGAAATGGAGGAGGCAATTGCCGTCCAGAATGGGGTGCCGCAAGGTCTATCCTCATCCCTGATGACGCTCGATCTCAGAGAGGCAGAGCAATTCCTTTCCCAGGCGGGAAGTGACTGTGGAATAGCCAACATTAATATCGGGACCAGCGGAGCCGAGATCGGGGGGGCTTTTGGAGGCGAAAAAGAGACCGGTGGGGGCAGGGAAAGTGGCAGTGATGCCTGGAAAAACTACATGAGAAGGCAAACAAATACAATAAATTATACAACTAATCTGCCTCTTGCACAGGCAATCAAGTTTGATTTGTAAAATTTATTTGCAATTTTTACGTTTAATAACCATCCCGGAGGCGGGATTCCTTTGATAAACCAAATTCTTATCTAATGAAAAAATCAGGACTGACCCTGCTTATCCTTTTTTTTGTAGGCACATTTGTACATGCTCAATTCAGAGTAGCCATTGCAGGTGGCCCCAGTATTTCCTCTGTAAAGGAAGATAATAACCTCCCCGGCTGGGACTCAACACGAAAAAATTATTCGTCAAGAACAGGTTTTCATATTGGCTTTATCGCCGATGTGAGGCTTTCACCCAAATCAAAATTTACAATAAAGGAAGAAAATATTCGGCCCCATACGATTCAACCGGAACGATTACCAGCTATACTTCTTCCCAGTTTGTGAACTATATTGATATGCCCCTGAATATTCTTTTGAAACTTCCCCTGGGGCAAAAGGCTAAATTTATAATTGGTGGCGGACCTTACGGTTCTTTTTTCTATAATGGTACAGTAAAAACAGAAACGACCTATCTCAATGGTGATTTTGAAACTACTGAAGACAAAGACCTCCCTGTAGGCCACAAGACCGATCAATACAAGACTTTTGACTATGGCATAAATGCCTTAGCAGGATTTGAAATTGGCCGTTTATCGATTACTGGAAATTATAGCCTTGGTTTAGGGGATTTTTACACGCCTTCCTATGTAGGCCACCTGAATCATAAAGTGATGGGCGCTACGCTCGGGATCTACCTGGGCAACCCGGAAAAGGATGAAGAAAAGAAAGAAGTGAAAATAAAGGATAAGGACCATGATGGGATCGAAGATAGTAAAGATGCCTGTCCAACTGAACCAGGTACCGCTGCAACAGACGGCTGCCCTGATAAAGATGGAGACGGGATTGCAGATAAAAATGATCAATGTCCCACCGAGCCAGGCCTCGTAAAAAATCATGGATGCCCCGTTCGTGATAAGGATAATGATGGAATACCTGATGACCAGGATAAATGTCCTGCAGTGGCGGGAGTAGCAAGATATAAAGGTTGTCCGATTCCTGATACAGATAAAGATGGTATAAACGATGAAGAAGATAAATGCCCGACAGTACCTGGAGTAGCAAGATACGGTGGCTGCCCTGTGCCCGATACTGACAAAGATGGTGTGAACGATGAAGAAGACAGGTGTCCAAAGGTTCCTGGTTCAAAGGAAAATAACGGCTGCCCTGTTATTAAAAAGGAAATTGTTGAAAAGGTAAACTTTGCGGCGCGTCGCATCCAATTTGAAAGATCAAAAGCAAACTTGTTGCCTGCATCCTTAACAGTATTGGATGATGTTGCGAAAATCTTTAAACAAAACCCCGAGCTTAATTTATCTATTGAAGGCCACACTAGCAATAATGGCATTTATTTAGAGAACATGAAACTTTCATGGCAGCGTGCTAATAAAGTGAAGGACTATCTCATTACAAAGGGAATTGATCCAAGCCGGCTACATGCTGAAGGCTTTGGACCCAACAAACCGTTAAATAGTGGTAAAACTCCTGAAGAAGATGCGTTAAATCGACGGGTTGAACTGAAATTAAGCAACCATTAAAAATAAATGGCGTCAAAGTATTAAGTCCCGACATAAAATCGGGACTTTTTGATATAAAAAGTATGAATGGTTTTATAAAAAACGACATTATTGCTTACTTGCGGCATGAAACATGCTCGTTTCTCCTAATTTCGCGCACACAATTTTTTAAATAAAAAATAGCAAATGAATAAGAAAATCAAGTTCTCATTTTTGTTTTCCTTTATAGCCTCCTTACTGTTTACCCAGGGATTTGCACAAACATCAGTGAAAGAGGAAGTGCCAAACGGATGGCACCTGATGAGTAAACAAACAAGCGGCTATTATGGAATAGGTCTGGATAAGGCGTATGACTTTCTGAAAGGCAAAAAAAGTACCCAGGTTATTGTCGCAGTAATTGATTCTGGTGTTGATACAACCCATGAAGACCTTAAGCCAATATTATGGCACAACCCGGGAGAAATTCCTGGAAACGGAATTGATGATGATAAGAACGGTTATGTTGATGATGTATATGGATGGAATTTTATTGGTGGTCATGATGGAAGAAATGTAAAAGAAGATTCTTATGAAGCTGCCCGTGTTTACCACCAATATAAAAGCCAGTTTGAAACCGTTTCTGATCCGTCTACTCTTTCAAAAGAAGATAAAGATAAATATGAAATGTGGACAAGGGCAAAGGACCAGGTTGTAGGTGAAGTAGATCTTACTTTGCTTGAAAAATACAGGCAGATCGAAAAAGACATGATCCTGGGAGATTCCATCATACAAATTGACCTGAAGAAAAAGGAATACAACTGTAAAGATCTTGATTCGTATAATCCTGCATCTATCGCGGCCCAAAAACTAAAGCAGACCATGACTTATATCTGCAGTCTTAATAAGAATACTGATATTACAAACGACCAGATTCTTGATGACCTTCAAGGGGAGATCCGGAAAATGGAGGCTGCGGAAAATGCGCCCAGTGACTTTCGTGGCGAAATTGTAAAAGATAATTATAATGACTTTAGCGACCGGTTTTATGGCAACAACGATGTAATGGCCAATACGCCATTTCACGGAACCCATGTTTCGGGTATCATTGCTGCAGCCAGGAATAATGGATTAGGAATTGACGGCATTGCCGACAATGTGAGGATTATGATGATCCGCGCTGTACCTGACGGTGATGAACATGATAAAGATATTGCGCTTGCTATCAGGTATGCGGTTGATAATGGTGCCAGAGTGATCAACATGAGCTTTGGTAAAGGATTTTCACCACAAAAACAATGGGTAGATGATGCTGTTCGTTATGCGGAAACCAAAGGTGTTTTGCTTGTTCATGCAGCTGGTAATGACGCAACCGATGTAGACACAGCATGGAATTTCCCAACGCCGGTTTTCAAAAGTGATGGTGCCAGGGCACCCAATTGGATTACAGTGGGTGCAAGCGGCGACCCCAAACTAGGAGGTTTAGTCGCAAATTTTTCCAATTTTGGAAAGACAGAAGTAGATGTATTTGCACCTGGTGTAAAGATCTACTCTACGATACCTGGAGGTAATACTTATGGCGAGGCACAAGGGACAAGCATGGCCTCACCAGTCGTTGCAGGGGTTGCTGCCCTGATTCTTGAATATTATCCAAACCTTACTCCTGAGCAGGTAAAATATGCGATTGAAAAATCAGCAGTAAAACCTGATATAAAAGTAAAAAATCCATCTACAGGAGAAGAAACAGACTTAAGTAACTTAAGTACATCAGGTGGTGTGTTGAATGCCTATGAGGCTGTAAAACTTGCAAGTACTTTAAAAGGTGAAAGAAAAAAAGAAAATACAAAGCTCAAATCAACTGTAAAGCCCGATAAGAAAGGATAATTCAGATCGTCTTGAATATATTAAGAAAGGTTCCTGCAATAGGAGCCTTTTCTTTTTACAAACTAATTATTGCTGGCAATTCTATCGTTCAATAATCAACCTGGCTACTATATTTATTTATGTTTATTCATTATAAAATTCTCGCCTGGCTATAACGAAAAAAAACCATAGATTAAACACAAATCGTTGATAATAAAGCATATAATTAAACCTGAAACCTCCTTATATTTGTGATTCACAAATTTTGAATTGATGGCCAAGCAATTTGAGGATTTTGATGCAAATCTGACTGGTGAAGAAGGAAAGACCGAGGAAACAAAAACCAGTTGGTTCAAGCGTATTAAAAAAGGTATCAATACCAAAACTTCAGAAAAAAAAGAAACGCCCGAAGGCTTGTGGACAAAGTGTCCGGAATGTAACTATATCTGCACAGTATCCGAATTGCGTGACCACTTGTTTGTTTGCCCTAAGTGTGGGTATCACCATCGCATTGGCAGCTCTGAATATTATGAATTTCTTTTTGACAACAAAGAGTTTCTTGAATTATTTGACAATATCCGTAGCGTGGATTACCTGGAATTCACGGACCTGAAACCTTATAAAAAGCGACTCGAAGAAATATGGGCCAAGACCGATCTTAAAGATTCCATGCGGGTAGCTGCTGGAAAACTAGGTGGCCACGACATTGTGATCGCTTGCATGGATTTTGAATTTATAGGTGGTTCTCTCGGAAGTGTTATGGGAGAAAAATTTTCAAGAGCAGTTGATTATTGCATAGAACATAAACTTCCCTACATGGTCATTGGCAAAAGCGGTGGCGCCAGGATGATGGAAAGTGCATTTTCATTAATGCAGTTAGCAAAAACCAGTGGTAAGTTATCCCAGCTCAGCGATGCAAAAATTCCTTATATATCTCTTTTGACTGATCCCACTTTTGGAGGTATCTCTGCCTCATTTGGGATGCTTGGAGATCTCAATATTGCCGAACCCGGTGCCCTGATAGGCTTTGCCGGACCCAGGGTTATCAAAGAGACAATAAAAAGAGATCTTCCTGAAGGTTTTCAACGAAGTGAGTTTATTCTTGAGCATGGCTTTCTTGATTTCATTGTTGCTCGTAAAGACCTGAAAGAAAAATTAGCTGCGGTACTAGGCCTGTTTGAAAATTAGTCCGATTCCCTTTTTGTTGAATTTTATTTTCCCCTTTTTCTTAGCTTCACTACCAGTTCTAATCTTAATAACTGTTTATGATAAAAAAAATATTTCCCTGGATCACAGGAATCGTAATACTTATCAGTTGTTCTACTCCACAAACCAAAACGGATCGCCTTGCCAAAGCTTCACGGGAAAATAAAAATGGATGGATCTATGTTCACCTTGAAGGTTCTCCTTCCGATATAGGTTACCAGCATGGTTATTTACTCGCGAATGATATTGACACAAGTATCCAGGCTGTTTCTTATTTGCTGCAGCATGATACACACAGGAACTGGGAATTTTACCGGAGTGCCGCCAGAAATTTTTTGTGGGACAAACTTGATCGTGAATATAAAGATGAAATTAATGGCATTGTTGAAGGATTGCAGGCACAGAAAAAAAATTACGATAGCCTGGATCTTACTGCCTATAATGCTTTAGAAGAGCTGGCATTCTATTATGTGCCCATGCTCGATAACCTGGCAAAACCCAGTAGCGGCAATAATAAGGCTCCCGGCAATTGCAGCGCCTTTATTGCAACGGGAAGTTTTACAAAAGATGGAAAAATTGTAATCGGCCATAATAACTGGACCGAATATATCGTGGGCCAACACTGGAATGTAATTGCGGACATCGTTCCGGAAAAAGGACATCACATACTGATGGATTGCATGCCTGGCTTTATTCATTCAGGAGATGATTTTGTAATATCTGACAATGGGATGTTGATCACTGAAACAACAATTACTCAATTCAATCTTTTTGATTCGACAGGGGTGCCTGAATTTATGCGTGCCCGCAAAGCGGCTCAATACGCCAATAGCATTGACGATGTAGTAAATATTTTCACTACCGGCAATAATGGTGGTTATGCCAATGATTGGTTAATTGGCGATACAAAAACGAACGAAGTGGCAAAACTTGAATTGGGACTAAAGGATTATCGCGTATGGAGAAGTAAGGATACTGCAATGATCGGTTCAAATTTCCCAAGCGACCCTAAACTTATCAAAGAAGAAACCACCTTTAATGTTGCCGATGTAACCACCTCACCCAATGCCAGGAAAAAACGAATGGAACAACTGGTTCTAATAAATTTAAAAGGTAGTTGGGACGCAGAAACCGGTAAACAAATTGAGGCTGATCACGTAGATGCTTTACAAAATGCAAGTGCAAACAATCGCTGTGTGATTTGCGGGCATATTGATGAGGATTCAAAAGGATGTTCCGAATGGAGCCTTGCGCCCTATTATCCTATGGGCGCGGTACAGGGAAAAGTTACTACTTCGGATCTCGCAAAGAATATGCAATTGTGGGCGCATATGGGTCATCCCTGTGGTGAAAATTTTATAGGGGCAAAATTTTACGCCCTTCACCCGGAGTATGCATGGCAGAATAAATATTTGAACAACATGCTTGCATACCCATGGACATTATTTTCAGCAAAAAAATAACTACCGAACCAAGAAAATTTTTTTATTTTTTAGTTGAATCGGCTGGTGTAAAATTGATCACTTTCTTTATAGTGGCACAGTCTTTTTTACCGTAAGGATTTTTTGATCGTTCGGTTTCACTGATCCAATTCCCCGCAGTATCCTCTCCAAATGCAGACGAACATTCCTGCCAGTATAATTTAGAAAGATCGTAATGGACTGTAAGTAAGAGGGTGAATAATTCATTTGAGAACAAGTTTAATGACTCTCGTTTTGCCTGGAGAGAGGGGTCAGTTAACATTCCGCTGATCTCTGTTTTTGTGTTGTCCCAAAAGGTTGCAGCTGTTTCATAAATTGAAGAATCTTTCTTCAATTCATCAATCTTTAAGCTATCCAATGCTTTTTGCAAACCTGACGCCGTTTTATTTATCAAGACGGTATCTTCCTTAAAAAATGCATCTGCCATCTTATAATAACTATTCATTACATTTTCTGCAGATTCGTTAAACTGCAGGCTGTGCTTGCTTACCAGGAGTGCCTTATCTTTTGAATCGCCAAAAATCTTTTTTTCCTTTCCTACCGCATAATACCATGTAATAATTCCCGCTATCAGTACCAGGTAGATCAATAAAACCCTTTTCATTTACGTCCAAATTTTAAGTAAAAGTAAACGAAATAGTCGAGGGAGAATGGAAGTGGCCTATAGACAAGAATCATCTATTTTTGCAGTCTTTGAAAGGTCGATAGGTCTCATTTTTTGTGCCCAATCGTTTTTCATTGACTTATTTGACACTATTATGCTCGCAGGTTTTCAAAACGTAACATTTGAATTTGGTGCCCGTGCTCTTTTTGAGGATACTACATGGCACATCCAGCCTAACGAAAGGATCGGGTTGATCGGCTATAACGGAACCGGGAAATCGACCTTGTTAAAGTTATTGGTGGGGGAATATCAGCCTTCAATGGGAACGGTAGAAAAAGGCCGGGACGTCACAATGGGCTACCTGCACCAGGACCTGTTAAGCTTCGATACAGGTGATTCAATTTTGAAAGTAGCGCTTGGCGCTTTTGAAAAGATTTTACAACTGGAAAAAGAGATCGAAGAGTTAGGAATTGAGCTGGAAAAAACCTCTGACGAAAAGACCCTTCACGAATACAGCGACAAACTTCATGAACTTGAAACCCTCGGCGGGTACAATATCCATCACAAAACAGAAGAAGTATTGCAGGGCCTTGGTTTTGCAAATAGTGATCTTAAAAGACCTTATCGTGAATTCAGTGGCGGATGGAGAATGAGGGTGCTGCTGGCAAAAATGATCCTTCAACAACCTGATCTTTTATTATTAGATGAGCCAACAAACCATCTTGACCTTCCTTCCATTGAATGGCTGGAAAAGTATTTACAGCATTACCAGGGTTCAGTGATCATGGTGAGCCATGATAAATATTTTTTAAATCGTATGGTGACAAAGATCGTGGAGCTGTATCAGCAACAATTGCACGTTTATAATGGCAATTTTGATTTTTTTGAGAAAGAGAAAGCGATCAGGACGGATCTTCAGCAAAAAGCTTTTGAGAACCAGCAGGATTATATTCGCCAAAATGAAAGACTGGTTGAACGGTTCAGGGCAAAAGCGAGTAAGGCAGCCATGGCACAAAGCCTTATAAAAAAACTGGAGAAGCTTGACCGCATTGAAGAACCGCAAATTGAAAGACCTAATATAAAGATCAATTTTCGGGTTGATAAAACTCCGGGCAAAGTATTGGTAGAGTTAAAGAATATTTCAAAATCTTTCGGGGAGACCGTGATCGTTGAACATACTTCTGCAGAAATAGAACGTGGTGATAAAATTGCATTGATCGGGGCCAACGGAAAAGGAAAATCAACCTTGCTAAGAATTATCGCTGGAACAGAAAAATTTACGGGTGATAGAAAATGGGGGCATAATGTTGAAGAAGCTTTTTATGCGCAGCACCAGTTAGAAGCGTTGAATATAAACAATACTGTGTTGGATGAAATGAAAGAATGTGGTAGCCAAAAGACAGAATTGGAATTGAGAACCCTCCTGGGTTGCTTTCTTTTTAGTGGGGATGACGTAGAGAAAAAAATAAAGGTGCTGAGTGGGGGAGAAAAGGCAAGAGTAGCCCTTGCTAAAACAATGATCAGCAAGGCAAATTTCTTATTGCTGGATGAGCCAACCAATCACCTGGACATGCACAGTGCGGATCTTTTGATTGAAGCATTGAACAAGTATGAAGGAAGTTTTATTCTTGTGAGCCATGACAGGTATTTTATTTCAAAAACGGCAAATAAGATCTGGGAAATTGTGGACCATAAGATAAAAGAATTTAAAGGTGGGTATGAAGAATATGTAGCCTGGAAAGAAAGGATGGAAAAGGCGGAGAAGGGGGAGAAGGCAAATGAAGGTAAGAGGTCGAAGGAGGCAAGTGACGTAAAAGGGTCAAAAGAGGTAAAGGGTGCAATGCACGTAAAGGGGTCGAAGGAAGCAAAAGCGTCGAATAATCCTGTAACGGCACCTCAAACCAGCAATAGAGAAAAGGAAGTAAAAAAAGAATTACAGAAGCAACAAAGAATATTTCAGGAACTGGAAGAAAAAATTGCAACGCTCAAGGGAAAGAAACAACAATTGGAGGCTGCTCTTGGCGCGCTTGAGACCTATTCCGATAAAAATAAATTTATTGAAACAGAAAGCGAATACAAAAAACTTTCCGCAGAGCTTTCAAAACTAAATACTGATTACGAAAAAGTCTTTGAAAAGATCATGGAATTGGAAAATCAGTAGTAAATCTATATCCCGGTTTTTTCGTTTACCAATAACGGCGCAGTTCGTTCTTTTTGCCTTATTCTTTCTATACAAAAACTTCCAATCAAAAACCGTGTTCCAGCGGAACACCTTTTGGGTAGAAAAAACCATTTAAAAAACGCGTTCCAGCGGAACGCATTGTGTTTGCATGAAATGTTTCCATAAAACGTTCCGATGGAACGTGGAACCATTTTGAATGCGTGGAGTTCTACCCATAAAATGTCCTTCCAGGACAAACCAAATTTAAAAATTGATGTGGAAAGTATCAATGATATTTACGCTATTGATTTCTCAAATAAAATTAATCCCGGTCAAAGATCGAAAAACTCTTATTTTATCCGATGAATAAAAAACCTCGTTGTTGGTGAAAAAAACTCATGTTGATCGAACTTTTTATCAGAACACCAACGGCAAAGAGAATTTTATTTTTTTTGATACCCAAACACGGGCAGTCCGTTCTTTTTGCCTTATTCTTTCGATACAAAAACTTCCAATCAAAAACCGTGTTCCAGCGGAACACCTTTTGGGTAGAAAAAACCATTTAAAAAACGCGTTCCATCGGAACGCATTGTGTTTGCATGAAATGTTTCCATAAAACGTTCCGATGGAACGTGGAACCATTTTGAATGCGTGGGGTTCTACCCATAAAATGTCCTTCCAGGACAAACCAAATTTAAAAATTGATGTGGAAAGTGTCAATGATATTTACGCTATTGATTTCTATGACAAAAGTAATTGTAAGATTAAATAATGGCTATTACAAATAAATAAACCTATATCCCGATTTTTTCGTTTACGATCTTTAATATTTCACTTTCCATCTTTATGGCGTCGCGTTCTATTTCTTTCCCTTTTGCCATAATATTATCTACAAAATTTTTGTCGTCATAACCGGAAGCATTGATCCGGACATTCAGGAAAGCTCCCATTACTGCAGTTCTTGCGCACAACGCACCCACTCCTGCATCCGAAACAGAATTTGGGTTCCCAATTTCCGCCATTGCCTTGATCACTTCCATGCTGGCCCATGCATTTTGCATCACTGAAAATGGTACCTCAATCGCTGTTTTTGTTGCTTCCTGAATTGCCTTTTTACGAATCGCTTTTTCTCCTTCTGTGGCCTTCGACAAACCGAAAGCATCCATGATCCTATTGAATGCTCTTGTATCAGCATCGACTGACCTCAACAATTCATTTTTATATTGTTGTCCTTTCTCCGCCCAATTACTGAATTCTTCCCACCTGTCATCCCAACCTTTTTTATGGGAGGATAGATTGGCAACCATCGTAGCAAGGGCAGCACCAAGAGAGCCTACATAGGCTGCAATAGAACCTCCACCTGGAGCGGGCGACTCACTCGCGGTTTCATCAGCAAAATCGGCGAGGCTCATTCGAATCAGTTTATCATCGTTTTTATCGCGAAGCATATATTCAATAATTTTTTCTCCAGGATTGAAGGGTGACAATTCATCAAGGCCCATTGACTTTACTGCAATTCTTATCAATTCTTTTTCTGAAACTCCCGTAGATCGGTTTTGTTTCTTCAGAAAATATTTTCCGGCATCCAGCATTGCCTTCAAGGGTATTAGTCCTACCAATTCACTTCCTGTTACCCTTATCCCCCTACTCTCAGCCTTTTTACAAACTTCATCAAATGCAATATGCACGGGCGTTATATTGATATTTGTAAGATTGATCGATATCTGCGCAATGCCATATTCTTCAATATACCACCCGATCGCCTTCACATTTTTTAGGGACCCGGGAATAACGACCTCCTCCCCTTTTTCATTTTTAATTTTTCTTCCCGCTTCGCGTATATCAAAGGCAATTGCATTTGCCCTTCGCGTAGAAGTCGTGTTGAGGTTTACATTGTAAGCTACGAGGAAATCTCTTGCACCTATAACTGTTGCTCCACGTCCGGGATCAAATTCCGCCGGTCCATGATCGGGTCCCCATTCGGCTAATTTTATTTTTTTGAAAAATCCTTCATACTCTCCCGCCCTGATCACTGACAAATTGCTCCGGTCCTTGTTGGGTTGAGCATCTTCATATAAATAAACAGGCAATAATAATTCTTCTCCCACGCGCTTTGCTAATTTCTGTGCCCAGGCAGCTGTTTCTTCCATCGTGATATTTGCAACGGGTATCAGTGGACAAACATCTGTGGCACCCATACGGGGATGCTCGCCTTTGTGTTTGGCCATGTCGATCAATTCCCCGGCTTTCTTTATAGCCCTGAATGCTGCTTCCCCAACAGCTTTTGGAGTGCCGACAAACGTTACCACAGTTCGGTTGGTGGCACTACCCGGATCAACATTTAAAAGACGTACGCCTTCAACACTTTCTATTTCGTTCGTAATCTGTTTTATGATATTCAAATCTCTTCCTTCGCTGAAATTGGGAACGCATTCTATAAGCTGCATAATTTTTTTCAATTTGAACAGCTAAGATATTGTAAAGCGAATTACAGTGGGGATTTTGAGATTTGGGATTTTGAGATTTGGGAATTTGAGATTTTGGGATTTGGGGAAGACTCAAGAACTTTGAAAAATAAAATCTATTGTGGTTTTTGAAAGAAATGATGAAGGAAAACTCTTTATCTCAAGATATCATTTCGCCTTTGATCATCACTTTATCTATACAATTTGTTCCGAAAGCGTAAGGCAAATACGCCAGTGAAGGAATGGGTTTTGTGAAAATCAGGTTTGCTTTTTTCCCAATGGTAATGGTTCCCACCTCATTTTCCATTTCCATCGCGTAAGCTCCATTTATGGTCGCAGCATTGATCACTTCTTCAGGAAGCATTTTCAGTTGTATGCATGCCATCGAGACCACCAGGTTCATATTTCCTGATGGAGACGAGCCTGGATTGAAATCGCTCGCCAAAGCGACAGCACATTCCGCGTCAATTAATTTCCTTGCAGGTGGATAGGACATTCGAAGAAAAAACGCTGCAGTGGGAAGCAAGGTTGCAATGGTTGTAGAATTTTTAATTTTCGAGATCTCATCATCATTCAATGTTTCCAAATGGTCAAGAGAAAGAGCATTTAGTTTCAGACCCATTTCAATTCCGCCGATTGAATTAAGTTGATTCACATGAAGTTTTGGTTTCAACCCATATCTCAAACCAGCCTTGCAAATAGTCTCGGTTTCTTCGGGTGAAAAAAATCCGTTCTCACAAAAAACATCAATATAGTCGGCCAATTTCTCTTTTGCAATCGCCGGTAACATCTCGTTAATAAGAATATCAATATATTTTTCATGATCTTCTTTATATTCCAGGGGATACGCATGCGCCCCCAGGAAAGTTGACTTAATAAAAAGGCTGGATCTTTCTTTTAATTTTTTTATAACTCTCAGCATCTTCAACTCCCCCTCTACTGTTAATCCATAACCACTTTTAATTTCAACAGCGCCTGTACCTGACTTGCTTATTTCTTCTAATCGTTTCCATGCAAGATTGAAAAGAGTATCTTCAGAAGCGTTATTCAGTTTTTTTGCTGAATTTAAAATGCCACCGCCTTTTGCACCGATATCTGCATAACTCATTCCTTTTATTTTGTCGACAAATTCCTCTTCCCTGCTGGTTGCAAAAACAAGGTGGGTATGACTATCGCACCAGGCAGGCAATACAAACTGACCTGGAACATCAAGTTTATTTTGAATTTTCAATTTTGAATTTTCAATTTTCGACATTTCTCCGTATTCAAAGATCACATCGTCTTCGATGACCATGTATGCATTTTCAATCATGGGCAATTGCCCTAATTTTTTTCCACGGAGTAGTTTGAATTTACTTCTTACGCCGACAAGCTGTTTTATGTTTGTAATGAGAGTGGTCATGATGGGATATAACAGCAGCGAAACTATTGAAACAATTTTGAAATGAATAAATTCAAACCGCGGCAGCGGCAAACATTAATTCAGGATGTCCCTTATCATTGCCAGGGGAATAACGACCCTTTCGGGGCGATTGTGTAATTCATACTCCATTGCATAGAGCGCTCTTTCCAACAGGTAATTCTGCAGCATGACTTTGAGGTCTTCGGGAGATCCCGGAATGAGCTGGCTATTCTTCACGGTATCAAGATAACTCTTCAGGAAAAAGTTATTCATATAATGTATCCAGATATCGGCATAATGAAGCAAGTGGTGTACTTCTTCATGCTTGATATGCGGGCTTGATAAAAAGCCTTCGTATCCCGCATAATAAAACGAACGTATCATAGACGCCACATCGCTAAGAGGGGAACGCTTCAATCTCGTTTCACTATAACTCCGGGAAGGGTTACCGCCAAAGTCATGAATGGCCACATCTTTTCCTGTTAATAAAACCTGGCCAAGGCTTAGGGTGCCATGTACCCTGGTCTTCACTGCATCAAGCTTCTTATTGTATATTTTTTTAAAAAGACCAAGTATTTCATTTTTCCTTCCCAATAATTTATCAAATGCATCCTGCTCAGTTGCCGGGATCAACTTTTTCTTTTCCTGCATGGCATGAAACGTTTCCCTGACCAGTGATACCATCGATGAATACAATGACCGCTGGTAGTGCAAAGAAAAATTCTGCGTTGAAAATTCCATCGTTCCTTTTGCCAGCGCCAGGTGCAACTCCCCTGCCCGTAACCCGAATAAACTGCTTTCATCGGATGCTCTTGCTCCGAGCAGATCCTGCAGCCCAATGGGTAAAGTTTCAAAACTTACAGGTTCCACAAGGCTTCCATTGTATTGCACCCCTTCAAGAAAATCTTTACCAGCTGCCAGTATTCTCTCAATGAAATTGTTTACCCTTTCCATCATATAACTATAACCATCGCCATGATTTTCTATCATTTCCTGCATCATGGCAAGGACAATTGTTCCAGTCCGGAATTTCCATTCAACAGCACCGAGATACCTGGGTGTATATTGAAATTTTGCCACCTGTGACAGGTATTGAGAAGTCTCGTGATCCGGATTGATTCCCATATCGACCTTCCTGTAAACTTTCAGAAAAAAATTATTATCATAAGTGATTGCAGTATTATCCTGGTATTTGCTTAAAAGAATACGGGAGCGAAGTTCCTGGTGCTTTTCAAAATATTTTTTCAGTTCCCCGCCGCCGGTAAAATTTATAGCAGATGATTTAAAAGAAAGGTTTTCATTCTTAGCGATATTTTCAAACAACCAGAATTGCATGGACGAAGTATAAAATGCATCGCAGAGGATCCCCTCCGCTCCATTAAACTTCATTTTAGAGAGAACAGCTTGTGGAAATTCCTGGATCAAACTATTAGCAAACTTATTTTTTGCAAACGTCAGTGGCAACAGATAGGTTTCCGGCAACCCGCTCTTATAATTTACATCTACTAATAAAAGTGAAACTTCGCTGTCTCCAAGCGGCAGATCTATGTATTCACCGATTGAACAACTATAAATGGTACGCTGTTTTCCCCAGAACCAATTTGTTTTGGATAAATAACCGGGTAAAATCTCATTTTCAAGATATTCTCTTTTTACTTCATTCCCCAGGAGCTCGTCCCAGGAATCCAGGGACATTTCAGAAAGCTCTTCCTTTTTAACTGGCTCCTGCCAGGTTTTTTCCAGGCTAAACCATTGATAACTGTGTGCACCAAGTGTAAAAAAATAAGGT
>Ga0193726_1001027_pt1 | contig 24213 bp, 20 predicted proteins | sample H2c1metaG_FD_144928 | JGI IMG/M metagenome (GOLD analysis project Ga0193726, IMG submission 144928) | Soil microbial communities from a riparian zone of the East river system, Colorado, United States - H2c1 | ecosystem: Environmental > Terrestrial > Soil > Riparian zone | place: USA: East River...
CCTGAACTCGCAGGATTCCCTCGCCGATCTTGCGGCCGCGATATTCAACGATCGCGGACTGCCAATCCGAATGGGATCTCCTCAGCTCCTCGATCAGGCTCCCAGCGAACCGAAATTTGGCCAGGGCAGCCTTAAATCGATTTTCGTGCTCCAGCTTTTCGCCCTGCTGCGCGGACAGATAAGCTTTAAGAAAGATCTCGCTCGGATCATCCTGTTGCGCTGGAAGAACGCAGACGAAAACCGTAGAAAAAAGACAAACAAGCAAAGCTCGACTAACTCGCCGCGCCACCTGGTGAAGCGGGAGAGTGAACCGACTCCAGGTAGATTTTGGTTCCACCGGCGCTGACAATTAGTGGAGTGACCGGGAAAAGTCGAGTCCTTTGTTTGCAAAAAAGAATTGGAATTTTAAGGTCTTATTTCCGCCTCAGCGATGGTGGCCGTAGCTCAATGGTAGAGCCCCAGATTGTGGTTCTGGTTGTTGCGGGTTCGAGTCCCGTCGGCCACCCGCCTCGCTCGACAAAGACGTGGGTGGCGCAGTTGCTGTCTTACCGCAACGACATCGTTGCTGGCAAAATGTTACAAAATCGTAATGTTTTGTTGACGCAACATTTCATATTTGTAATTTCGCGCGCCATGGTCAGAAACCACAGCGGCACATGGCGATCTTCAGCGCATTCACGATCACTGAGCAACTATCAATGGGTCGTTGCCTTCGCAACGCTGACTCTGCTTCTCGTCACAAGACAACCCAGCAAGGCGCAGACGGCGGAAGCAGGACAGGTCACTGTTACGGGCGAACCTGTTCCGACTCCGACGCCTCATGACAATTGGCGTGAAATGCGACAGCACATCATGCCGGAAGTGTCGGGAACGGAAATCACGGTCACAAAAAAGGCAACCGTCATCAAGCTGGACCAACAACCGCCTATCGAAAATAATGACCTGCAGGATCTTTTTCTCAAGGCGCCGGGCTTTCAGATTACCGACCAGCACACGCCCGGGCAATTCAATTTCAACTATCGAGGCTTGGGCAATCCGCAAGAATCCGAGTTCACCCTGGTGCTTCGCGACGGCCTGCCACTCATGAGTGACTGGATTGGTTTCCCGACCCTTTACTATCTGCCGCTGCCTCAAGCGATAAGCGAGATTCAATTCATCCGCGGAGGTAGCAGCTTGCTGTATGGACCCGAGCCAGCGCCAGCAGTGAACTTTGTGACGAAACATCCTGAGCCAGGATCGCCATGGAATTTCTACACTGAACAGATTGGTGGCGCTTACGGATACTATTCCACTTTCAATGCAATTCAGGAGGCGGTGGGTCCTTTGGAATTTCGTTTGGATGGCGGGTACGTGCGTTCGGACGGGCAACGGGATAACAGCGCGTACGATCTGTGGCAGACCGATCTTTACGTAGGTTACAGGCCGGACGAGCGCCAATTGTTGGCACTCGATTTCTACTCCAGCCGGTTTTCCGGCGGTGATCCGGGAAGGATCACCTATAAGCAATGGGTAAATGACCCGAACTTTTCTTTCACGCCGTTCAATCATGACTGGGTCGATCGCTACACGACTGTTCTCCGATACGAACGCGATTTTGGAGACGGCTGGCTTTTGCAGGCGAAAGGATGGTTCACTCATCAAGAGATCGACGCGCGAACCGCGGCGAACAACAATCCAGGAGCGCCACACCCATTTCCCTCAAGTACTCTTTTCAGTTACGAGGAGTTCAATAATGGTGGGGCCGACATACGCCTCCGTAAGTTATGGGGGGACGGCACTATCTTTAAAGGCAGCGCTCTCACGTTTGGCGGGGTTGTTTATCATGGCGATGCGCCGTTTCAGCGATACACGCTTACTGATGAAACTAGTGGCCCGGATTTTCTAACCGCGCCCCGCGGTACCACCTCGGACCTCGTCCCACTCGATCAATCCAGGACCTCCAATTATCAGTCGATATTTTTCGAAGATCTTATCCGCATCGGGAAATTTCATATGGTTGGCTCGTTCCGCCTTGACCATGAAGACGTCGAAGTCGATTCAGCGGCCGCCCCGTGGCTAGCGACCGTTCCTCCCACCGGGCCGGCAAGCATTAGCGCCGACCACTGGGTGCCCCTGTGGGGTTTTGGAATGGGTAACGATTTCGGTAACCGCAACGAAACTTATTTCAGTGCGTCTTCGGGCTGGCGGCCGACACGGTTTTTCGATATTGCTGGAACCAGCCGCACCATCGCATTCGGTGAATCGATACCGGACCCGTTCCATTCGCTGGACTTCGAATTAGGTGTGCACGGTACGCCTTACAAAGGATTTTGGTATGACGTCGGCCTCTTTTGGATGTTATTCGACAACCGAACTGAGACGCAAAATATCAGTAACACGGATTTCATCATCCTGAATACAGGCAGTAGTCGCCATCGCGGTCTGGAAGGCGAGCTCTCCTACGATTTTCTCGCCCCCTTCCAACATCCGCCAATGCCCGAAGTGCAACCTGAGTCCGGCAAAGGGGTAGTCGACGCGAGCAAAAATACACCTGTGCCTGGCATATCACTGAAGGATTATCACCCGCTCAAATTGATCGCTTTCAGCAATGTTCAGTTCCTCGACGCGGAGTTTACGGAAAGCACCCTCCTCATACCCAACACCGACAAAACGATCGTCGGCAATACGCCGGCATTCGCGCCAGAATTTCTAATGAAAGGCGGACTCCAGTTGAGAAAAGATAATTGTTTCGACATCACGTTCTCAGCTATCTATGTCTCACAACAATTCTGGCAGGACACGGACGTTGGGAACGCCCAGATCCCGAAAGCGCAAATTGCACCTTACAAGGTGTTTAATCTTACAGGGGATTTCTATCTTACCAGAAATCTGCGGATGATTGCTGGCATCACCAATCTCACAGACGAGAAATACTACGATCGCGTGTTCGCCAACGGCATCGAGCCCGCACCGCATCGCTCTGGTTACGCTGGTTTATCCCTGGCATTTTGACCGGCCCCGGCGCTGGTGAGAATAATGGATCGTGAATGGCGGCTTGCGCCTGTTCAGTAATCACGTACCACCATCACGTTCTCAGCAGTGCCTGTAGCTCAACTGGATAGAGCTTCTGACTTCGGATCAGAAGGTTGGGGGTTCGAATCCCTCCAGGCACGGATCACCTCCGGCCGTACTGCGGTGTTACACGCGGCATTGATGTCCTGACAACGCGGCGACCGCATGGATGCCGGGGAAGCCGCGTTGCTTCGACCGGCGGGAACAACTATTGATTTCCTGAAGGAATGAATAGAGCACGAGATGAGAAGTTCATGCGCGCGGCGCTTAGCGAGGCAAAGAAAGCGCTCGGGCAGACTAGCCCTAATCCCGCCGTTGGTGCGGTTCTGGTCGTCGACAATCGAATCGTGTCGAGAGGACATCATCGCGGGGCCGGCCGCGATCACGCTGAGGTTGAGTGCCTTCACAATTTTGGTGCGCCATTGCCCGCCAGGGCCACGCTTTACGTTACTCTGGAACCGTGCTCCACAGAAGGACGCACTGCTCCGTGCACAGATGCGATACTTCAAGCGGGAATCAGAAACGTAGTGATTGGCGCGATTGACGTAAATCCGCGTCACTCAGGAAAAGGCATTGTGCAATTGCGAAATGCGGGCGTCAGCGTACGAGAGGGCGTTTTGGCCGATGACTGCGCGCAAATTAATGAGGCTTTCAATAAGTGGATTGTTACCGAGCGCCCTTTTGTTATCGCAAAGTGCGGAATGTCGCTCGATGGTCGATTGACGCGGCCTGCCGGTGAGTCTAGTTGGATCACAGGACGTTCCGCCCGCCGTCACGCACATCAACTTCGCGTCCAAGTGGACGCAATTTTGGTTGGCGCGGAAACAGTCCGAGCGGACAATCCGCGGTTGACCGTGCGCGGCGTTCGCGGAGCGCGACAACCCTGGCGCGTCGTGCTGACTCGCTCCGGAAAGCTGCCGCGTCGCGCACAGTTATTTTCTGACGAGTTCAGTTCACGGACCCTGATTTATCGACGCGAGCCTCTGGCCGCCGTGCTTGAAGATCTAGGCAAGCGAGGGATCACTAGCGTATTGATTGAGGGCGGCGGCAACGTGCTGGGTCAGGCGGTCGACGCGCGCCTCATTGATAAGTTGCAGCTCTATCTGGGTCCGATTTTAACCGGAGGGCCGGTAATCGCGTTCCCGGGACGCGGGGCTGAAACTGCCGCAAATGCATTTCGCCTTCGGCGTGTTTCGTACCAACAGATCGGCCAAAGCGTTTGCATCACGGCATATCCAGAGATTTCTGGACCGAAATAAATCGGAAAACTTTGCCTTCGCTCTCCTGTTTAATCATTAGGAGGAAAAACAATGAAAAAACTTCTCTTAATTGGATTGGTGACAGGGGTACTGGCTTTCGTTCCGGCGCAGCGTTCTGACGCTCAAGTTTACTTCTCAGTTGGGTTCGGAGGACCAGGTTACTACGGATACTATCCGTACCGCTATTCCTACTACCGACCGTATCGGAATTACGGGTATTACCGACCTTACTATTGGTACGGCGGGCGCGGGAATTACTATCGTCACCACCGATATCACCACAACTATCGTCGGTAATAGGCTGACGTAGTATCTAGAAATCCAGATCGAGCTGGCTCGGGAGCAATCTCGAGCCAGTTTCTTTTCTGGAGCCGCTTGGATAAGAATGAACGGCCGGCCGCTACTTCTTGGGCTTGGGCGACTCTACCGATTTTGTCGCCGGACCCTTGGTTGGCTGATCAATCTGAAACTCTTTTTTCAGTTCCTTAATTAGTGCCGGCAGTTGCTGTTGTCGTTCGGTCTCGATTTGCTGCCTCAACGTTCGCTCCACCCTTCGGCGTTCCTGCATGTAGCGCGATTCAAATTGAGCGCGTTCCTGCGGGTTCAGGTGGAGGCCTGAGTCGCGAAGCGCCGTATCGGTCTCGCGCCTGATCGTCTCACGGCGCAAATTCTCTCGCTGGCGCATTACGTTGCGCTCTGCCGGACTCATCCGCAGCCAACGCTCGGCATTGCGCTGGAAATTTTGCCGGGCTGCAGGAGGCATCGCTATCCAGCGCTCGCGTGCGTTTGGGACTTGAGGACGCCCGTGCGGAGGCCCGGCTGGCGGGCGCCCAGCGGGCCGATTTGACTGTGGTTGCGCTTGTGCGGCAGAGCAGAACAAGGCCAAAGCCGACAGAGCGACGACCAGATTACATAGTTGGCTTTTCTTCCCACACGCTATTTTCATCCCAGGCGATCAGTTCATCCAGATCGGCCACGACCTCATAATCTTGGGGATCGATCTTTGCCACCACATCTAGGTCATTTGTTGTCTTCGTCTGCGAGGCCGGATGATGCGTGGCGATAGCCATACCGATCACGAGGACGACCACAGCGGACGCCGCGGCAAGCCTCCGCCAACTAAACCATCCGCGCATCCGCCCAAAGCGAGTCGCTTCCTGGCGAACGCTCCTCACTACGTTGCGGGCAAAGAATGGCGAAAGAGTGGGCTCCGGAACACGGCCGAGAATATCCCACAACTGCTTGTCATCTTCACGATCCATAGTCTCCAGTCAATTGAACTATCTGTAGAGTGGGAAAGTTGCGCTGGAATGGCAATCATATTCACAGTCCGGGAGCTTCAAGGAAGCCTTCGAGTTGCCGAATGCGTGTTGGATGTCGCATTTTACGCAAGGCTTTTGCTTCGATCTGGCGGATACGCTCGCGGGTAACCTGAAACTGTCGGCCTACCTCTTCCAAGGTTCGGCTATATCCATCAACCAACCCAAATCGCTGCTCGAGGACTTGCCTTTCACGATCCGTGAGCGTCTCCAGGACATCCTTGATTTTTTCCTTCAACAAGACAATCGCAGTCATGTCACTCGGATTTTCGGCACCCCTGTCTTCGATAAAATCGCCAAAATTGGTCTCCTCGCTCTCGCCTACCGGTGACTGAAGCGAGATTGGTTGCTGCGCCATCTTTAGGACTGACCGCACGCGATCTACTGGCAGCAGGACTTCTTCGGCGACTTCTTCGGGCGAGGGCTCGCGCCCGTATTCCTGGACCAGCTGTTTTTGCACACGCATCAGCTTATTAATGGTCTCAATCATATGGACCGGGATGCGAATCGTGCGCGCCTGATCGGCAATTGAGCGGGTGATGGCCTGGCGAATCCACCATGTCGCGTAGGTGGAAAACTTGTACCCCCGTCGATACTCAAACTTCTCAACCGCCTTCATTAACCCCATGTTTCCTTCTTGGATTAGGTCGAGGAAGGACAGACCACGGTTGGTGTACTTTTTTGCGATCGAGATAACGAGACGGAGGTTGGCTTCCACCATTTCGGTTTTGGCCTTGAAGGCCTGGCGCATCCAGCTCTTGAGCATCTGGTACTCTTTCGCATATTCGGCAAGCGAGAACCACAGCCCCTTTTCCAGCTCGCGGATTTTATTCTGAAGCTGCAATCGCCGTTTCTTGCCGCGAGGATTTTTGGCCAGCTCAGCTTGCAGATAAAGCGAAGTATGGTGTGCGTCATCCGCCAGATGCACAAACTCCTCCGTGACCTTCTGCTTGAGGTAAAAAAGAGGATAAAGCCTTTGCAATGAACTCGTCGTCCTTTGCAATGCCCGGAGCTTCTGCGGTAGTTTTTTTGAAGAATTGCGCCCGACCTCGCAAAACTGCCGCGTGATCGACACGCTTAATTGACCCACCTGTTTGCAGAGCCGCGGGAGATTTTTCATATACCTCTCCCGGCTCTCGATTTTCTTGTCGAGAATTACACGATCGAACCGTTCCCTGCCCTCGATCAGCTTCCCAGCGAGATCCAGGTGGGCCTGCGCGATAAAACCGAAGCGATTGATGTGCTTCAGCACCATGTCTTCGGCTTCCTCGATGCGTTTGGATATTTCTACTTCCTGTTCGCGGGTCAGGAGGGGCACCTGGCCCATCTGCTTGAGATACATCCGCACTGGGTCGTCCAGGATATCGACCTTGGTTTCGGGTCGCTCTTCCTCTTCCAGATCCTCCTCTGTATCTTTTTTGCCGTCCTTGTACCGATCGACTTCCGACGCTTCGATAATGTCAATCTCCAGGCGACGCAGCCGCGTGAGGATAAGGTCCAATTCATCGGCGTCAGTGATTCCCTCGGGCAACGCCTCATTTAAGTCGTCAAAAGTGAGATAACCTTGTTCCTTTGCGAGCTTGATGAGTTCGCGAATGCGGCTCTGTAATTCAATCGCTGAGTACAAACGAGACGCTGCCATTTGCTCTGCTGGCTCCGGCAACGATCCGTTGCGTTGGGCTGACGCGCCTCTGCGCTTGGCTTTAAGCGCAACGATCCGCGGCTGTTTTTTGAGCCTCCGACGAAGTCGAAGAACAACACGTCTTTTTGATGAACCGCGGCGCTGGGCCGGTTTAAGCCGTTTCGCCGACGACCGTCGGCTGCCTCCCCTTTGTTTCGAATGCCTGGCCAAGATAATGCGATTAAGGATTTGACTAAGACGTTCGATTTGCCGCGCGGCAATCGACAACTAACTCCGAATCCTTTCGGGGCTAATTGCCGGCCGGGCCGGCAAGCTGGGAAAGCTCGTGGAGCTGTCCCCGGAGGTCAAGAATTTGTTTCTGCAAATTTACCGTCTCACCGGTGGTGAGATTTGGGAGTTTGATTCGGTTCGTGGCGACATCAAGTTGCCGTCGCAAGACAGCCTGGCGAATGCCGAGCCACCATTTTTCGACCATCGCGCGGGCATTGGGCGGCGTCTTTTGAAGAAGCCACGAAGAGACCAGCCGCTCCTCCGGCGGGGAAAGTGTGACCATAAAGGCGTTGAGTGAGGCAGCCTCATCTGGATGCAAGTCGCTTTTAAGGATGAGGGCAAGAATTTCTCCATCCGGGACTTGGGCGAGAATCTCGCGCCAATTTTGTTCGCGAAGAAATTCGCGCGCTTTTTCGTCTCTCAATGCCAGAAGGCAAAGCATGGCGATATCGTGCCGCGGCACCTGAGCAGTCTCATTCGCCTCAGGCGCACCATCCGCCTCAGATTGATCGCCTGATCGAACTGATTCAGCTCTCTGCTTGGGCAGAAGCGATTGAAAATCTTGAACGGCGACACCCAGATATGCACTGACTTTGTTTACAACTTCCCCCCGCATGAGTGGGTCGCGGATGCGCGAAACAGTCTCAGCCAGGCTTCTCGCCACCTGCATCTTCGTGCCTAACGAACCTAGATCAACACCGGTAGTCTCACGCTCAATCCAGTAATCGAAAAAATCACGCGCGCCGACAATACGGCTTTCAAATGCTTCTTTCCCTTCATGCCGGACCAGGGAGTCAGGATCTTCTCCTGCTGGCATCTCGGCTACACGCACAATCAGGTCGTTCTGTAGCAACGCATCGAGCGAACGCTCGGCGGCTTTCTGGCCAGCTGCGTCGGCGTCGAAGCAAAGAACAACGTCGTTTACAAAGCGTTTCAAGAGCCGCGCCTGTTTTTCCGTGAACGCGGTCCCTTGCGGAGCAACGACGTTCGTGATTCCCGCCTCAAACAAACTTATCAAATCGAGTTGCCCCTCGCAGACAACAGCGCAGTTCGCCTCAATCAGGGCGCGCTTGGTCTTGTGCAGGCCGAAAAGAACATGGCCTTTTCGGAAAAGCGGCGTCTCCGGCGAATTCAAATATTTCGCCGCCCCCTCGGCGTCTTTCAAAAGACGGCCGCTAAAGCCGATCACTTCGCCGACATCGTTGCAGATCGGAAAAATAATTCTTCCGCGGAAGCGATCGTACGCACTTGACCTTTCACTGGGCGCGCTCTCTGCATCATCCCTTGTTTTTGCGAGGCCGCTCGTAATAAGGTCGCGAGTAGAGTAGCCGTGTCCGCGGGCCCAGCTGCCAAACGCGTCCCACTCGTCCGGGGCGTAACCAAGCTGCCACTGTTTGGCAATTTCCGCCGTAATCCCGCGATGTTTTAAATATTTTCGCGCTGATTCACCGACATCTCCTTTTAACAGATTTTCATGAAACCATTCGGCAGCGTCGGCATGCAATTTCAGCAATGTCCGGCGCGCCTCATATCGCCGATCTTCACTCTCCGCCCCCCGCGTCTCCACCACTGTAATTCCGGCACGCGCCGCAAGCTTCCGCACAGCCGATGGAAAATCGGTATGCTCGTAGTCGATGATGAATCGAAAAACACTCCCGCCTGCTCCACAACCGAAGCAATGAAATGTCTGCCGACTCGGGCTGACTATGAATGAAGGCGTTTTCTCCTGATGAAATGGACAGAGCGCCTTGAAATTTGCCCCGGCGCGTTTGAGCGGAAAATACGAGCCGATTACGTCTACGATGTCGTTCGAGGCAGCAATCTGCTCGATCATTTCCGAAGGGATCGTTCCCATGCGCGCCTGATTATTTTTGCCTCGTTTGGCTTTTGATGCGATGCCAAACTTACGCAGTGCGACGTCGTTTCAAAACAGTTACCGCAGGACGTCTGTGTCAGACACCACATCGAAATGACACGCCGGGAGTTTCACAGAAACGCCCTACAATCTCAACTTGTGTGAAAACGAGGCTCCCAATCCTAGCGTTGATATGTTCTCTCGTGACGGTGCCCGTGCAGGCGCGCGAAGCAATTCATAAAGGCGATGTAGTTGTCGTCCCCCTACGCGGCGAAATTGCACCCTCGCTCCTCGCGTTCTTACGACGCGCAGTGAAAACCGCCGAGAGCAACGAAGCGTCGGCGATCATATTCGACATGGACACATACGGCGGCCGACTCGATACAGCGACCGATATCGTGAATGCGCTCAACCAAACCAAAATCCCGACCTACACGTTCATCAACACAAATGCCGGATCCGCAGGTTCCCTTATCGCTATTGCCACGCACCACATCTACATGGCGCCGGTGAGCGCAATTGGCGCAGCTGCGCCAATCCTCTCAACCGGAGAAGACCTTCCCACTACGGCAAAGGAGAAAACGATTTCCTATTGGTCTGCGCTCGTCCGGGGTTCCGCAACCAAGAACGGACACAATCCGGACGTCGCCGAGGCGTTCATGAATAAGGACAAGGAAGTAAAAATCGGTGATCGCGTTGTTCATCCGAAGGGCGCAGTCCTCACTCTCAACGCCCAGGAGGCAACTGAACGAATCAATGGCGAACCGTTGCTCGCAGAAGGTGTCGCTGATTCGGTTCCTGATCTGGCCAAAAAAGCCGGACTCAAAGGCACCATCGCCACGATCGAGCCAACCGGCTTTGAACAAATCGCGTTTTGGATCACCGCACTTGCGCCGTTACTGCTGCTGGGAGGAATTCTCGGCGCGTATTTGGAGTTCAAAATTCCTGGTGTGATGTGGCCTGGCATTATCTCTGCGATCTGTTTCGGCCTGTTTTTCCTTGGGCATTACCTCGCCGGGCTGGCTGGCTGGGAAGTCGTTGCGCTGTTCATTCTCGGATTGGTTCTCGTGCTCATCGAGATTCTCTTTTTCGCGCATAGCACGATTGTTTTCGGGGTTGTCGGCGTCTTCCTCATGCTCGCTTCACTGCTGTGGACGATGATCGATCGCTACCCGGGTCAGAATTTTTTCCCGACCGGCAAAATGTTTGCGATGCCATTGCTTAACATGTTCATCGCGCTTGTCGGCTCAGTAATAGTGATCGCTCTTCTGGCGCGCTACCTGCCGCGCACCAGCATCTATCGCCGGTTCGCTTTGATGGATTCCAGTCCACCCGGCCCATCGCTCGTCGGCGTGCCACGACAGTTCGCGACTGCGATCGCTTTAACTCCAGGAATGCAAGGCACCGCGGTTACGGTCTTGCGACCGAGCGGCAAAGCGCGTTTCGCCGATCATGTTGTCGATGTGGTAACGGAAGGCGAATTTATCGCCTCGCAAACACCGGTCACCGTCATCCAAACCGACGGAATGCGGGTCGTGGTGAAGGGCGCGGCTCAAATCTGACGAAGAATCGCTTTAGCTAGCTTCTAGCCGCCGGCGACGACACGGATGAACTCAATTCGGTCGCCTTCGCACAGTGGCCGCTGTCTCCACTCGTATCGATGCACGGCAAACCCGTTGTGCTCAACTAAGATGGATTGCGGCGGCAACTGATAACGATCAACTAATTCCGCGATCGTTTTCACTTCGGGCACGTCGACAGATTCGCCGTTGAGTGAAATCTTCACACTCCGCAAAGAGCCTGGTCCCAATCTTTCCACACGGGCTCGAGTCCGCGACGGCGTAGGACTGCGGCGATTTCGGCCGGGGACCGTTCATCGCTAATCGCGAATTGGCCTGTGGCGAGTTCATCTTCACCGTCCTGGTATTCGGGAGCGACGATGCGGCCACGCACAGTGCGATGAAGGTTTACGCGGCCCTGGCGAGTGTAGCCGCCGGGCTCGGTGTGGCTGCCAGCGCTCATCATCGTTACCCCGATTGACGCCAGCGAATCCCGCAGAGAGGCACGTTCGCGAGTGCTAAGCACGATCCCGAGCTGGGGGAAAGTAATCCGCAAAGCGCAAACCAATTGCACCAGTTCGCGATCTGTCATCGAGAAGAGCGGATGAAATCCGCCAGCCGCCGGACGCAACCGCGGTAAGCTTACCGTAATTTGCGCCTGCCAGCAGCGTTTGAACAAATATTCCAAATGCGCAGCCAGCGCGATCGTTTCATCCTGCCAGCGCGACAAACCGATCAGCGCGCCGACGCCGAGCCGACGAAAACCGGCTGCATAACCGCGCTCGACGCAATCAAGTCGAAAATTAAAATCGCGTTTCGGTCCAGCGGTATGCATTTCCGCATAAATGCCACGATTGTACGTTTCCTGATAGACGACGAGTCCTTCCGCGCCAGACTCCACAATCGGCACGTAATCTTCCATCTCCATCGGCCCTACCTCAATGGAGATTGACGAAAAATCAGGAGCGAGCGCGCGAACGCATTCGGCGAGATAGTCGTGGCCCGCAAATTTTGGGTGCTCGCCTGTGACAAGAAGAATCTGACGAAATCCCTGACGCGCGAGATGCTGAGCTTCGGCCATCACTTCGTCGACGTCGAGGGTGACGCGAAGAATCGGATTATCGCGCGAGAAGCCGCAATACTGGCAGTTGTTGATGCATTCATTGGAGAGATACAGCGGAGCGAACAGACGCATCGTTCGTCCAAAATTCTGAAGAGTGAGCGAACTCGAAGCTTGGGCCATCGCTTCGAGCTGCTGATCCGATTTCGACGTGATCAGGTGCTCGAAGCGCTCGACAAGCTCGGACTTCTTCAGAGCGAGATTATCCAGTATTTCGACGAACGACATCATCACAATTTCGTGCGCGTATCGACGTTCGCAAACGCCAATCCGTATCGCTCAATCCAACATTGAGTATCAAAAACAAAAGCGGCGCCCGAAATTCCGGACACCGCTTTAACAAATACCGATTCTCGATCCGTTAGAACGCGAAATTAACCCCAGTGCGAACCATGCCAAAGTTATTGTTCGGTCCGTCCACAAAGTTCCAGCTGAAATCGCTGACCCAGCCGATGTGAGGAGTCATGCGAACTTCCATGCCACCGCCTACCTGGCCGATTGCCCGCGTCTCGGAACCAGTTTGTTCCGTGCGAATGATTCCGTCGTTCACGACAATGTTCGTGCTTTGGCCTCCACCAAAGATTCCGCCGCCTCCACCAAAAATGTAGGGCGAGAAGCGCGTACAGGGAATCGGGTAGCGCAATGTCAATGTGCCCAACACAGAACCAACTGCACGGCTTTCATGTGCAGTACGGGCGTCGAAGATGCCATTATTAAGATCGATAAAGACATCCTCAAATGAGCGCCTGGCATCCACCGCCCATCCTTCAATACCGACACCGAAGTACCGGTGGAAAAAGTATTTGAGGTCAATGCCACCACCGAAGGCATGATCCGACTCGAGGTAACGATCATTCTGCCAATTGTTTCCTGTGAAAATATAAGTGCCCCACAGACCGACGTTAAACTCGTTGTCTGCGTACCATTGCGGACACGGTGGCGGCGCCACCTGTTTCATCTCCTTTCCGGAATAGCTTTCAGTCCCGGCAACCGCTGCAGAAGTGATTGCAGCGATGCATAACAGTCCCAACACCGTTCTTGTCATCTTATTTCTCCTTTGGTTAAGTCTCTCCTCAGTTTCTTACGCTCCAAACACTCCTTTGGAACACCCGGGTAATTACGAAACTCGCCATCACCCTGGATGTCCGACTCTTGGGCAGCCAATAAGAAATTGCAAGATTTTTCTGGTGTAAGGCGCCGCCTTACGGCTGGAGTTCCGCGCCGGTATTTGCGTCGGTAATGGTAAACTTTTCGTGGTGAAATGTGGGATCGCCACGAAAGGTGAGTCGGCCCGCATAACGGCGCTCCAACTCCACCAGTAAGTCCTCATCTTCTTCCTTCAACCGCTTCAACACACCTGGATTCAGAATCACGCGGATATCATGAATGCTCTCCTGATACTTGCGCATGACCGTATTGAGAGTCCGATGCAATTCTACGCTCGTGGTCATGGAGGTTTTCACCACGCCGCGTCCCCCGCAGTAGGGGCAATTCTCGTAAATAGTATCGCTGAGGCTTTCCTGCGCTCTTTGGCGGGTCATCTCCATCAGGCCGAGCTGTGAAATGGGGAGAATATGTGTCTTGGCTTTGTCGCGATTGAGTCGCTCCTTCATCAAACCGTAAACTGCCTGCTGGTCTTTACGGCTCTTCATATCGATGAAGTCGGCTATAATTAGTCCACCGATATTGCGTAAACGAAGCTGGCGCGCGATTTCATCTGCGGCCTCCAGGTTGGTTTGCAAAATTGTTTTCTCGACGTCGCGTCCACCCTTGTTTCGCCCCGTATTTACGTCGATCGCCACGAGCGCTTCAGTCTCATCGATCACAATATAACCGCCGCACTTCAGCCAGACTTGCCGATGAAAAGCGTCATCGATTTGCTTTTGCACACCGTACGTTTCGAAAATTGGCATCGCGCCATCGTAATGGTTCACTCGATTCCGGGCGCGTCGGGAAATCTGCCCTATCATTTCGATCATTCGTTCCGTAGCCGCGCGGTCATCGCAAACGACTTCGTCGATTTCCTCAGTGAGAAAATCGCGCACCGTTCGCCCGACCAAATCCGGCTCCTCAAAGAGACGGCACGGGGCCGGTTGCTCACGAATGAATTGCTCGACCTGGTCCCACTGATCGAGAAGAAAACGCAGATCCCGCACAAAATACCTTGCCCGCTGACCTTCGCCTACGGTGCGGATAATGACTCCGACGCCGTCGGGAATTTCTAACTCCCGGACAATCTTGCGCAACCGTTCGCGCTCTCTCTGATTTTCAATTTTTCGCGAGATGCCGCTGCGATCGCTGAACGGCATCAGCACCAGATAGCGCCCGGCAAAACTGAGGTTCGTAGTTACCCTCGGCCCTTTGTTCCCGATGGGACCCTTTGTGACCTGGACAATGACATCCGAGCCGACAGGATAGATACTCGGTATATCCTTAACTGTGATCCGTTTTCGCGGCCGCTTGCTCCCACGGCGATCAATTTCCTCTACACCGCTGTCTAGCGCAGCCGGAATTGCGTCCCAAAAATGAAGGAACGCGTTTTTCTCGAAGCCGATGTCGACAAACATCGCCTTCAACCCCATCTCGATGTTTTTGACTTTACCCTTATAAACGCTGCCGACGATATTCCGTGAGCTCTTCCGCTCGACACTGTACTCCTCGAGCCGGCCATTCTCGAGAACAGCGACGCGCGACTCGAGCTTTTCGACGCTCAGTATGAGCTTTTTGCCGGTCTTTCGTGAGGAAAGACCCAAAAGTTTTTTTACTTTGTCTATCATAAAAGGAAAAGGGTTGTCCGATCAGAAGCGGAACTGGCCAAATGCACTGTAGCGACAGTTCTGGTCGGGTGTTCATCGTGGTGGTGTTCCACGCCGGCGGTTTGAGGGCGGTGGCGGTGGCGCAGGTGCCTGGCGCGGACGCATTCCAAAGATCTTTTGGAAGAAATTACGGGGAGCTGGCGCCGCAGCGGGAACAGCGCGGGCCACCGCAGCGCCCCGCCGACGCACTTTGCCTTGAGAATCCGCTTCCGGCTCAACATCCGGCGATGCGTCAGTGCTTGCCATCTGCGCAGTGGCAGTTTGCGAAGCGGGGGCATTTTCTTCGTCCCCGCCTGCGAGATTCCCGCCTTTTTCATTATAAGCTACCGACTTGATCAATTGGAGTGGATTGGCGTGATGCGCAGGCTGGAGCCAGGCCACCGGCATGTCGAATTTGCCTTCATCCAGCGCGAGTGAGCGCTCCAAGATTCTGTCGGCGATTGGGCCCGCGACTTCGCCGCCGTGGCCGGAGGCACCTTGAACCATTACTGCGACCACATACTTCGGATGGTCATATGGAGCGAAACACGCGAACCACGCCACGTTTTCCTCTTGTCCGCGGTCAGTGGCCTGCGCAGTGCCTGTCTTCCCCGCTACCACCCAATCTTTCAAACGCGCTCTGCCCCCTGTGCCGCCGTCTTCATTCACAACCTTCCAAAGGCCTTTGCGAACCAATTCGATATGCTCAGGGGAGATTTCCTGGCGCAAGTCCGATCGCACGCGTGGCGGCGGCGCTGCTGGATTACCTTGCTCATCTAAGACCGGAGAGCCGTCTTGCTTCAAAACTTTATCGACCAAGCGTGGGTAATAGCAGATGCCGCTATTTGCGATGGCCACGTAGGCCATTGCCAATTGCAAGGGTGAAACAAGCGTATATCCCTGACCGATCGAAACATTGGCGGTTTGCGCTTGTGACCACCTTTCCTGGGGATGATGAATTTGCATCCACTCTGGCCCCGGCATATTGCCGGTTTGTTCGCCTGACAGTTGCAAGCCCGATTCTTCGCCCATGCCCAACATCTTGCCGACGTGGTCAATCGACTGAATGCTTGCGGCATTGCCGTACTGATAGAAAAAGGAGTCGCACGAAACCTTTAGCGCATCGGAGACTCCGATGGTTCCGTGCGTGTAATGCTTTTCGGCCACCCAGCATCGGAAAAAGTGGTCGCCGTAGCTGATGCCGCCGTAGCAACCGTACTTGGCGCCTGCGAGATTTTTCGTGCCCCGCAGACCGGCGAGCGCCGTGATGAGCTTGAATGTCGAGCCTGGCGGCAGACAGCTAATGGCGCGGTTGACCAATGGATCGCCCTCGTCTTTCTGTAGCGCAGTCCAATCCTTCGCCTTGATGCTCGGAATGAAAGTATTTGGATCGAACGAAGGCACAGAAGCCAACGCCAAAATGTTGCCGTTGTTTGGATCGACGACTACTGCGCCGGCCCTGCTTACGGCGCGCAGCGCTTCTTCTGCAATAGCTTGAATGCGCGCGTCGATCGTCAGGAAAACGTTGGCTCCCTGTTGCGGAGGATCTTCGCGCAAGACGCCGTCGATCGTGCCTTTCGCATTACGTCGCAAGTAACGAACACCCGGTTTCCCGCGCAGATACTCGTCCATGATTTTTTCGACATTCGATTTCCCGTCCATGTCTCCCTGGTAAAAAGTGAACTTCTTCGCGTCCTCTTTATCGATATCGTTTGGCATGCCGACATAACCCAAAAGATGCGAGGCAAGCGCGCCGTAAACGTAGGAACGCACCGGTTTGATCGTAAGTTCCACTCCCGGCAATCCGACGTCATGCTCGGAAAATTTCGCCAAAGTTGGGAAATCGATGTCCTTGACGTAGGAAAACGGAACTTCGGTATCATTGCGATAGTGTTTCTGCAACCGGCCTGCGTTATAATCGCTGGCAAGATCGAGGTCGTTGAGCCGTGGGACGATCCCATTATTGACGATCTTGATGATGTCCGGTTCCTTCAGGTCTTTCGGCATTCCATTGATGGTCGTTCGATACGCGTTCACGGGGGGCTGACCAAAGCGTTCGCGATAGCCTTTGACCATTTCCGGGAGATAAAAATCCACTTCATAACTGGCCCGGTTTTGGACGAGAGTTAGTCCGTTGCGATCCTTGATCTCGCCGCGCACCGAAGGAATCCGCACCGTCACTTGAGAACTACCGCGAAGCTGGGAAGTCCATTCCTGACCATGCGCTACCTGGATCCACCACAGCTTGAGACCAAGAGCGCCCATGCCGATCAGCATAAAGAGGCCGAGAAGCTGAATCCGCGAACGCGAAGTAATGCGGCGCCTGTTCATTCAAGCCGCCCCCTCTCAGGTTGATAGGAGTAGGCAGTAACGCGTCCCATCCACTGTAAGAACCAGAATATGATCGGGGCCATTGCCATGGCAATGAGACCAGGCCCGCCGATCTGCCACCAAACTTCGCGGGTGAACACGAAAGAGCCGCGACGGAATGTAATCATTAAATATTGCGCTAGAACTATCAACGAGGTGAAAACGCCACTCAGGACACAGTGCACTTCCCAACGGCCGCGCGCAAAGAGCGGTCTTAGGCCATGCATTAATCCTGCCAGCACACCGTAAATGAGTATCGATGATCCAGTTGAAATTTCAACTTTCCCTCCGATCACCTGTACAGTAAGAGCATCCAGCAAAACCCCCGCGAACAGGGCAAGCGACAGCATCAGAGGAAACGGCAGGGCCATCGCGCCATAGAAGACAATCACGGGCACAATGTACACGTGTGCGTTGTAGAGCCAGGGCAGTGCTGGAATAAAAAACTCCGCAATCTGCGCTATCAGCACAAACAGGAGCAAAACAAAAAAGAAAATCATTTTCGACCGGTCACAACGAACACGTCCTCCAAATGCGACAGGTCGACTGCGGGCGTGAGCTGCGCTTGTCCATCCAGTTCTCGCACATGGAAAGCTTTAACACTGCCAATCAGCAAACCCGACGGAAACACGCCGCCGACTCCCGAAGTATAAACTTTTTGGCCAGGCTTCAGGTCAGCTTGTTTTGACAAAAAATTCAGGTTCAAAAGCGGGGTGAGTCCCGTCGTCACGCGCTCACCGGATACGATCCCCTGTTCTCGGCTTCCTTCCACCTTTGCGGCCACCCGGCAGTTTTCATCGGAAACCAGTAATACGACCGAGACGCTGTCACTTGCGGTCGTTATTTTTCCTATTAATCCCTCGTCCGTCGCGACAGCCATGTCGATTTCGATGCCATCTCTCCTTCCACGGTTAATCGTAACCGTTCGCCACCAAGTCGAGGAATCGCGCGCGACTATCTCTGCGGCAATTAACTTAAAGACCGAGCGCTCACGATAATTGAGAGCATGACGCAATCGATTCACCTCATTCTCGGCATCGCGCAGCCCCTGGTTAGTCGCTTTCAGCTCTCGATTTTCCACCTGTAAGTTGGCATTTTCGCGCTCTAATTGATCGAGCGATTTCAAGCCTGTACGCACCGATGTAAGCTGTTTTTTTAGTCCAGAACCGCCGGTGAAAAATGGTGCCAGCAGCTGATAAACGCCGGTCTTGAACTTCTGCGTGGTCGCCGGCCCAAAGGTGAGAAAGTATCCCAGGATTGCGCCGAAAATTAGCAACGCGATGAAGTTCGTGCGGCTCATCGCAATTGCGGATTTCGGATTGGAATCTGCTGACTAAGGAAAATAGAGATCTCCGGAAGAGCCGACATCAGGCCGCAATCCGAAATCGCCCATCCGCAATTCTTCCTACCGCCACTGGCGGTCTGCCGAGGCGACTTGACGCAAGAATTTAAGTTCATTGAGGCATTTGCCGGTCCCTTCCGCCACTGCGCTCAGCGGATCTTCAGCAACATGGACAGGCAAACCTGTTTCCTCGCTCAGAAGCTTGTCAAAGCCCCGCAGCAACGCACCGCCGCCTGCCAGGACCAGGCCGCGATCGACGAGGTCCGCCGAAAGCTCTGGGGGACAGCGCTCCAAAGTGATCCGCACGGAATCGACGATTGTCGAGATCGGTTCTAGCAGCGCTTCACGTACTTCCTGGGAAGTGATCATGAGCGTCTTAGGCAAACCGGCGACCAGGTCGCGTCCCTTAACTTCTACGCTGGTCTCCTTTTCGCTGGGATATGCCGATCCAATCTTAATCTTTATCTCCTCGGCAGTGCGTTCGCCGACCATCAGATTGTAGGCGCGCTTCATGTACTGGACGATGGCTTCGTCGAGCTCATCGCCAGCAACGCGGACGCTCCGGCTGAACACAATTCCGGACAGCGAAATAAGAGCGACCTCCGTCGTGCCTCCACCGATATCGATGATCATGTTGCCGGCTGGATCCTGTACCGGAAGTCCGACTCCGATTGCCGCTGCCATCGGTTCTTCGATCAAATACACTTCGCGCGCTCCAGCATGTGTCGCGGATTCGCGCACGGCGCGCTTTTCCACTTCCGTAATTCCAGATGGCACAGCGATAACAACGCGCGGTCTCGCTTTGACCCGACGATTATGCACCTTGGTGATGAAGTGGCGCAGCATCGCTTCCGTCACTTCGAAGTCCGCAATCACGCCATCTTTGAGTGGGCGCACTGCAACGATGTTTGCCGGCGTGCGGCCAAGCATGCGCTTGGCTTCGTCACCGACGGCCAACACTCTGTTGGTGCCGGCCTGCACGGCCACCACCGATGGTTCGCGCAAAACGATCCCCTGATCCTTTACGTAAACAAGTGTGTTTGCCGTACCCAGATCGATCCCGATATCGCTGGATAACCAGCCGAAAAGTCCATTGAACATGAATTATTTTTTTAGCAGAAATATTCCAGCCTGAGAAGAAGCGCGTTCATCCGCTTGAGGCGGCCCATCTTCCAGGACCCTCCCCACGAGCGCGATTCGGCCGGCTGAACCGCCGTAACATGAAACAGAGCGGCACGCCGTCAAGCGCATTCTGTTGAAGTATGAAGGGTTGGAGCGCTGGAGCATTGTGCCGGGGCTTGCCATTGTTCCATTACTCCTTTACTCCATCAGTCTATGGGAAGAGTAATCGTCGCCCCATCTATTCTGGCCGCCGATTTCTCGCGACTCGGGGACGAAATCCATCGGGTGGAGGCCGCCGGCGCCGATTGGATTCACTGCGACATCATGGATGGGCATTTCGTCGATAATATTTCCTTCGGTCCGGAGATCGTCGGATGGGTGCGCGGCCTAACAAGTCTTCCTCTCGATGTCCATCTTATGATCGAGCACGCCGATCATTATGTTCCGCGATTTATCAAAGTCGGCGCGAACTCGATCACGGTTCACGTAGAACCAGAGGCGAAGCACGGCGTCGCGAAAACGTTGCAGCAGATTCGACATGCCGGTTGCCGCGCCGGTCTCACTCTAAATCCGGAAACCTCATTTGATTCGGTTGAGCCGTTCCTGGACAAGATCGACATGCTACTGGTGATGACCGTGCATCCCGGTTTCGGGGGCCAGTCTTTTCGAGTCGATCAAATGCTAAAAGTTAAACACGCAAGATCATTGAACAGCAGGATCGACATCGAAGTAGACGGCGGCATCAACGCCGAGACTGCACGGATATCGATCGAAAACGGCGCAAATGTGCTTGTCGCCGGCACCTCAATTTTTCACGCGACAGATTACGCAAAGGCGATCCGCGAATTGCGGGGCGATACTGGCTAAGAGTTAAGGAAAAGAGCCAAGAGCAACAGGCGCACTCCGCTTCGCCCTTCGCGCCTCCGCCCTTAGCGCCTCCGCCCTTAGCGCAATTACCCCGCCGCGACCGGCTCCGCTTCCTCGGTCGTTTCGGCCATCACCTCGTCGGTTTGCGTGACCCGAACGACTTCCTCGATGGTTGTTTTGCCTTCAGCAACGCGTCGCCAACCGTCCTGCCGCAAAGTCTCCATGCCTTCGGCGATGGCGCATTGCTTGAGCTCGCCGCCATCGCGTTTTCGCATGATCATCTTTCTCAGCGGCTCCGTGATGAGGCAAACCTCATAAATTGCCGCGCGCCCTTGATACCCAGTCTGACGGCATTGATCGCAACCAGCGCCGCGCTGGAAACTGGTACCGAGTTCTTTCACGGGAAAACCGATCTCCGCGAGATATTCGCGAGGATAATCGACCAATTGCACGCAGTCTGGACAAATCGTGCGTACCAACCGCTGTGCGATGAACGATTTGACTACCGATGAGAGTAGAAACGGTTCCACCTCCATGTCGAGCAAACGCGTGATGCCGCCGACGGCATCGTTCGTGTGCAGTGTGCTGAAAACAAGGTGACCTGTCATCGCCGCGCGAATTGCGATGTCCGCGGTTTCAACATCACGAATCTCGCCAACCATCACCACGTTGGGATCCTGTCGCAAAATGTGACGTAGACCTTTGGCGAAGGTCAGATCGATCTCTGGTTTCACATCGATTTGCGAGACACCGGGAATTCGATATTCCACCGGTTCCTCGACTGTAATAATGCGCCGCTGCACTGAATTGATACTGCTCAGGAAGCAGTAAAGCGACGTCGATTTTCCGCACCCGGTCGGACCGGTGAGAAGGATGATGCCGTTGGGTTGCGCCAGCAGATGCCGAATAATTTTCTCCTGCTTTTCGCTGAGGTCGAGGCGATCAAATCCGAATTGCTGTTCACTACGGATGAGCAATCGCAGACTGATCGATTCACCGTTTACCGTCGGAATGGTCGAAACGCGCACGTCAATATTTTGATTGTGCGACTGCAAATTAATGCGCCCGTCCTGAGGCAGACGGCGCTCCGCAATGTCCATGTGCGACATGACTTTCAGGCGCGAGATAATGGCCGATTGCAGAACTCGCAATTGCGGCGGCACAGCGACCTCGTGCAAGATCCCGTCGATTCGATAACGAATCCGCAGATCGTTCTCCAGCGGTTCGACGTGAATATCGGTCGCGCGCTCGAAGATCGCTTCGCGAATGATCTGGTTTACAAATTTCACGACAGACGCTTCGGGGTCTTCGTCATTCAACTCGATGGCGGTGTCATTGTCGTGCAGCACCTCGAAGGAACGATTCGTCTTAAGAATTTCATCGAATGTTTCTGCGCCGACGCCGTAGAGCGTTTTCATCGCGCGCAAAAGCTGTGCGCGCGGCACCAGCACCCACTCGGCCGGCTTTTTCAGAAGCTGCGAGGCGAGCTGGCGGCCAATCGCATTGAAAAGATCGTAGGTCGCCACCACGATCGAATTTTCCTTCACCTCGATCGGCAGAATGTGATGTTGAAAAACAAAACGGCTCGGTAAAACCGATAATGTCTCGCGATCGATCTTTTTCGCCTCGATAGAGACAACTGGCACGCGGAAGAAATTCCCGATCCCAGCGAGGAAACGTTGCTCGTCCACCTTGCCGGAATCGAGCACCTGGCTCACCCACGAACCGCCGTCCAGGTTCACGGCGAGTTGTGCCGCTTCTTCAGTCGAAGAGACGCCGCTTTCCAGCAGCAAATTAATCAGTGATTGACTGGCAGTTGAGCTCATGCGGCGCGGCGTTCAGTAGAATCGACAATGCAGAATCGGAAGCGTTCGAATGAAGCCCATTTAAAGGGTTTCGCAAGGTCTTTCACGTAGAACGCGTAATCAAGGAGCGGCGATCTCTGGGTCGCCGTTTCAAAAGGGCGGATTGCAAACCGCCTGCTTGGGCCGCTCAGGGCATGTGGAGCGCTCGCCGCACGGGATCGGTAAGTGTCCCGGTGACGCGCATGGAATAATTCTTTTGCAGGTGCGCGATGGCCTCGGCCACTTGTGGAGTAAATACGCCGTCAACGGGGCCGCAGTAATAACCCAGCCGACGCAATGCCGTTTGCATAGAGCCCACGTAAGCCGGCTGCAAGATTAACTGTTCGTTAGCCTTGAAGTAGTAACACCATCGCCACTTGTAGCGTGGTGCGAAGTCAGTGGCGTTCACATGCTTCCCTTGATGGAGCAGACCCCAATCGTCTCGTTGAGCCAATGGATCGACTGAACGGAAAATATCAAAATCAACGACGTCGAACTCGTCGGCTTGCGCGATGGTTGCTCCGAGGCAAAGAGCTAATGTGAGAGCTATTCGTTTCATAAAATAGAAGTAACTTAGCGCATATCTTTCGGCTCGGGAATGTCGGGCGGTGGCAAAGCTAACTGTTTACCTCGATCAGTCTTGGGGCAATCCGCGCACTCGGCCTGGTCTAGTTCGGGCCCAAAATGTGTATTTTTGTCCTCCCATTTTTGGCGCAAACGATACTGATCCAGCTTGGTCAGAGTCACCTGCGGACACATAAGAACGATTAGCTCCGTTCTCTTCTTGGCACTTACTGTGCTACGGAATGCTGCGCCGATCAGTGGAATGCGCGAGAGATAAGGAAGACCTTGGTAATTTTTGTTCTTTTGGTCTTCGATCAATCCACCCAGGATAATGGTCGATCCGTTCTGAGCAGAAACGTTGGTACGGATATACTTTGTGTCGATTGTTGGGACCTGATTGCCACCGATGTTTACGGATCCGCCCGGGACGAGGCTGTCGACCTTTTGCAAAATATCGAGCGACACTTCTTTCTCGGAATTAATGAGCGGTACGACCTCAAGCTGAAGCACCACCTTTTTGTACTCGATGCTGGATTGCACTGCGGCTGTATTGTTGATCAGGTTCCCCTGTTGGACATTCGAAAGAGTGCTAACCGGGACCGGAACCTCCTGGCCCGACGCGATGATGGCCTTCTTGTTGTTGCTGGTGAAGATCGTCGGCCGCGAAACGATTTTGAACCTACCGGTGGACTCAAGCACGTGCACTATGGCGGCAAAAGCGTCGCCTGCCGCCACATAGAGATTGGCGCCAGCACCCACATTCTTAATGATTTTGCTGAACTGGATCAGCTTGGAGGGTTCAAAACCGCCAGGAACGGTGGGATTGTTTGCGCCAAATATTCCGTTATTACGCGCCACGCCCACCAGTCTGTCGTGGTACTTTGCGAAGTAATCGACACCGAATTCCTCGTTGTTGGTGAGCGTCAATTGACCAATGACAGTACTCAGCGCGACTTGGGGCGCCTGGACATCCATTTGATCCAGAATTTTTTCCACCTTCACCACAACCTCGCGATTTCCGAGGACGATGATGGAATTGGCGCGCTGATCGGCAATGAGTTTGGAGTTTCCGATCGTGACCGCTTGGGGCGCGGTGTTTACCGGTTGAGTAGAGAGCTCCTCGGAAATGTTCAGCGAGCTGCCGTTACCGCCTCCCGTGCCAGAATTGCCAAATTGGGATGAATATGGGTTTGTTCCGCCCGTATTGCCGGCGCCTCCTCGTTGTTGTTGCTGC
>Ga0193726_1001028_pt1 | contig 24191 bp, 17 predicted proteins | sample H2c1metaG_FD_144928 | JGI IMG/M metagenome (GOLD analysis project Ga0193726, IMG submission 144928) | Soil microbial communities from a riparian zone of the East river system, Colorado, United States - H2c1 | ecosystem: Environmental > Terrestrial > Soil > Riparian zone | place: USA: East River...
TCGCCGGCGCCGTGGGATTCATGCTGCCGAGCGTCGGCCCGCATCCAACCCTGCCGTTGCTGGCCAGCGGCATCGCCGTCGCCGCCTGCGTTCGCTGGGGGCAGCGCATGTGGCCCGCCGTGCTGGCCGCCGGCATCGGAATCGATTTGTGGACGCATCAGGCGCTGATTGCAGCGCTGGGGGTCGGCCTCGGGACCGCGGGCTGCGCGCTGTTCACCGCCTGGATGCTCGAACGCGGCGGCTTCGACGCCGGGTTCGCCCGCGCCCGGGACGTCGCCCTGTTCATTCTCGCCGCGGCCGTGGGCACCATGATCGTGCCGTCGTTGGGATTGGCGGGGTTTCGTCTCGCGGGCGATGTCACCGCGGCGGCGGATCCGTTGCGCTGGCTTCGCTGGTGGGGCAACACCTTGGCGGGCGTGCTGCTGGTCGGACCGATTCTGGTGGCGATGAGCCGCGGGAGCCTTGCGCAGATCCGAGAGCATCGGATGGAGGGCGGACTATGGTTGTTGGGACTCGCGATTTGCTGCGCCGGCACGCTGTCATTCGATTCCGGCGGGGTCGCCCGGCCCATCGTGGTGGTGTTTGCCTTGTTGCTGGTGGTGGTCGGCGCCATTTGGTTCGGCCTGGTGGTCGCCTCTTGCGGCGCGCTCGTGATCGCGGTGGCATCCGGCCTGGGCTTTGCATTCGGCCGCGGCGTGTACGGCGGGCTCGACAAATTCGTCGGGCTGGCCACTACCTGGTCGCTCAGTGCGGCGCTCACGGGCGTGAGCCTCATCATCACGGCGCTGCTCGCCGAGCGGGACCGCGCAGGCCTCGAGCGTTTGCGCGCCGAGCACCGCTACGCGCAAATTTTCGACGGCAGTCCGCAGCCGCTCTGGGTCCACGACCCGGACACGCTGCAGTTTCTGCTGGTCAACGAGGCCGCCGTACGCCAGTACGGCTGGAGCAGCGAGCAGTTTTTGAAGCGGCGCGTGCCCTCGCTGGCCGCGCCCGGCGGGTCGCGCGTGCTGCCGCCGCCGACGGGCGACGGCACCGACGCGCTGCCGGAACCCTTTGAGACCCGGCATCAGACGCGCGACGGGCAGGTGCTGGCCGTCGAAGTGTGGACCCGCGCCATCGAACTCGGCGGCCAGCGGGCGGTGCTGGTATTCGCCAGCGACGTGACCGAACGGCGCGCGCTCGGCAGTGCCCTCATCGATGCCATCGCCAACGAGCAGCGCCGCATCGGCCAGGAGCTGCATGATGGACTGGGGCAGGAGCTGACCGGTCTTGCGCTGTCGGCGCGCGCACTCGCGACGCGCGCCGAACGCGAGCGCCACCCCATTGCCGCGGGGCTGGTGCAACTCGCCGCGCTCGCCGCCAGCTGCATTCATTCCGCGCGCCGCATCGCGCAGGGAGTCTCGCCCTGAGCGACGCCGACGGCAATTTGCAGGTCGCGCTCGAGGGGCTGGCGGCCCGCAGCTCGGTCGGGAGCACCGTGGTGCGCTTCCGTCCGCATCTCGAGTGTCCGATCGCGCTCGACGTCGAGGCACGCAATCACTTGTACCGGATTGCCCAGGAAGCCGTGCAGAACGCGCTCAAGCACGCCGGCGCCCGAGTCATCGAGATCGAGCTGTGGGCGCGCCCGCACGGCGTCACCTTGACGGTCAACGATGACGGCGTGGGCTTGTCGAGGGCCGGGCCCCGCAGCGGCGGCTTCGGCATGCGCACCATGCAATTTCGCGCCAGCTCGATCGGCGGCAGACTCAGCGAAATTGCATGGTGTGGCGGCGGGGTGTCGGTGGTCTGCGAGGTGGACCAGCGCTCGATCGACGCGGCGGCCTAAGGCACCGGTTCAGCGGAAACGCGGATCGTCGACGAATTCGCGATCGGTCAAGCTTTGCAAGAAGGCAAGCAAATCGCCGCGATCGGCGCGGGTCAACGACAAGGGCCGAACCTTCGCATCCTGGCGCGCGCTGCGGTGCCCGCCGCGGGCGTAATGGTCGATGACCTCCTCGAGGCTCGGCACACTGCCGTCATGCATGTAGGGGCCGGTGAGCGCCACGTTGCGCAATGTCGGCACGCGGAACTTCCCCATGTCCGCCGCCCGATGGGTGACATCGATCAATCCGCGGTCGTTCTCGGGATAGCCGCCCCGTCCATCCACATCATAGAGGCCGGTATCGGCGAACATCGCGCGCTCCGCGGCATGACCTTCGTAGGCCAGCGGTCCGGAAAAATTCAAGCCGGAGTGGCATTGCGCGCAACCGGCTCGCGGCGAAAAGAACAACGCCATGCCGCGTTTCGCCGAGTCGGACAGAGCGGTGCGGTCATCGTCGAAGACGTAGCGGTCGAAGGCCGAGCGCCCCGAAATCAGGGTGCGCTCGAAGGCCGCAATCGCCTTGATGATGTGGTCCATGGACAGCGGCGCTGCATCGCCGGGAAATGCGGCGGCGAACAGTTCGCGGTAGCTTAAGTCCGCGGACAACGCGGCGACGGCGGCGTGTCCGTCGCCCTGAAGGCCCATCTCCACGGGATGCTGATTGAACAGCGGCCGGCGCATTTGCGATTCGAGCGATCGAACGGTGGGGTCGCTCCAGGTAAACGAGGGGTTGTAGGCCACGTTGGTCAGACTCATGGCGCCGTGCCTTAGGGTCTCGCCGCCGACCCCCACCGCGTGAGCTCTGGCGTCAGTGAAGGCAAGCTCCGGCCGGTGACAGCTGTCGCAGGCATAGCCGCGGCTTATGGACAGACGCGTTTCATGAAATAGCCGGCGCCCCAGCGTCACTTTCGCCGCGGACATGGGATTGTCGGCGGGCACGGCAGGGCGCGGGAAGCCGGGCGGCAGACGCCATTGATAGTCGGGGACCGGCGGGTCCGCGGCGTGCGCTGAGTGAAACGCCGCGCACGCCGCAAGAGTGACGACTAGCCGGCGAATCGTACGGCGGACCGGTTACTTCCACGCCGCCGGCGCGCCGACCGCCAGCGAGGCGGTTTGCTTGGCAATCCCGGCACGCTCGTCCACCCATGTCGAGAACTCCTCCAAGACCTCCGGCGCCACGCCCTGCGCATCGCCGCGGCGGGCATCGGTCCAGCGGCGCATGGCCGCCATGAGTTCGTCGGCCAGGCTGCGCGAGTCCTTGAACAATGACATATAGGCTTCCTTGGCCTCGTCGAGCTTGTTCAGTCCGAGATAAGCCTCACCACGATATTCGACGGCTTCGGGGTAGGCGGGATTGAGTTCGAGAGCTTTGGCGTAGGCAGACAGGGCAGCGTCGTAGTTGCCGAGATGCCGATTGGCAAATCCCATGTAGTTCCACGCTTGATACATCGTCGGCTGCAGCGACACCGCATCGATGAATTGTTCGAGCGCCTTGGAATAATTTTGCCGGGCCTTGTCGCGCGCCTTGGCGCTCTTCTCGGGGGTGGATGCCTTGGCAGCGTCGGCCTCGTACTCCTGCGCCTTCTTGATGCTGTGGACGCCGGCGTTGTAGACGAATTTCGCCTGGTCATCGGGCGCGCCCGGCTGCGATGTGCCCATCGAGCCGGCCCCGCCGCCGCCGCCCATCGAGCCGCTGCCGTGAGCGAAGCCGATTCCGACCGGCGCCACCACGAGCGCCAGACTCAAGCCTAGGATGCCGCGACTCTGCCGCATAGGAACCTCCGGAATGATCCCAAAGAACACAACTTGCGGCAGGTGAGTACCGGGATGACTGTGATTGGTTTCCCAGATTGGAGGTGAACTGCCAGGGCTTCGCGAAGTCTTATATAATCGGTTGAATTCACACGGACCCGCATTGGTGATGCCATGCACAAGCCGACAACGCTGCGTTCCCTGACTCTGATGGTAAGTGCCTGCATTGCCGCACTGGCGATGAGCGTGCCGGCCTACGCGCAGCGCGGCGGCTGGCACGGGGGTGGTGGGTGGCACGGCGGCTACGGCTGGCATGGCGGTTATGGCTGGCATGGCGGCTTCGGTTGGCGCGGCGGCTGCTGCTTTTACGGCCCGTGGGGTTGGGGCGGCCTTGGGTTGGGGTTGTATTTTGCGAGCCTTCCGCTGTACTACTCGACGGTGTGGTGGAACGGTGTTCCTTATTACTATGCCGACAACACCTACTACCGCTGGAACGGCACGGTGAGCCAATACGAGACCGTGAGTCCGCCGCCCGGGCTGCCGGCGCCCGCTGCACCGCAATCCGGCAGCGAGCCGCAGTTGATCGCCTATCCCAAGAATGGCCAGAGCCAGGAGCAGCAGGGGAAGGATAAATTCGAATGCCACCGCTGGGCCGTGGGACAAACGGGATTCGACCCGACCCAACCGGCCGGAGGGGCGGCACCCGACCGGCGGTCGGACTACTTTCGCGCTCAGGGAGCCTGTCTCGAGGGCCGCGGTTATACCGTGAAGTAGTTCCCGGCCTCGCGCGGCCTTTCCCTCGACAGGCGGCCGGCCGTGGTGTCAGAATACGCGGTTTTGACGCCGGCTCTCTAGCCCCTCACCACTTTTACGGAACCTTGCTATGCCCCGCACAACGCCCCTTTCCGATATTCGCAATATCGGCATCATCGCCCACGTCGACGCCGGCAAGACGACGACGACCGAGCGCATCCTGTATTACACGGGGCGTAAGCACACCATCATCGACATTCACGATACCAAGGATCTGAAGACCTCGACGACCACCGACTATCTCGAGCAGGAACAGAAGCGCGGCATCACGATTCAAAGTGCCGCCGTGTCCGCGTTCTGGCGGGACAAGAAGATCAATCTCATCGATACCCCGGGACACGTCGATTTCACCATCGAGGTCAACCGCTCGTTGCGCGTCCTGGACGGCGCCGTCGTGGTATTCGACGGGGTCGCCGGCGTGGAGCCGCAATCGGAGACCAACTGGCGCCTGGCGGACAATTACGGCGTGCCGCGCATTTGCTACGTCAACAAGATGGATCGCAGTGGCGCGAATTTCCTGCGTTGCGTCGACATGATCAAGAAGCGCCTGGGCGCGCGCCCTCTGCCCGTGCAAATTCCGATCGGTTCGGAGGAGAATTTCAAGGGCATGGTGGATCTGGTGGAGATGAAGGCGCTGGTGTGGGACTCCGACGACAAGGATGCCCAGTGGCAGAGCCTCGAGGTCACTCCGGACCTGGCCGACAAGCTGCACATCAACACGCCGAGCGACCGCAAGTTGCTGGGCGATGTGTTCAAGTACCGCACCGAATTGGTCGACACCTGCCTCGAACAAGACGACGAGGCCATGGAAGCCTATCTCACGCACGGCACCGTCCCCTCGGGCGACGTGCTGCGCCGCGCGCTGCGCAAGGGCACGGTGCACTCCGCCTTCACCGTGGTGTTGTGCGGCTCCTCGTACAAGAACAAGGGCGTGCAGCAGGTGCTCGACGCGGTCGTCGACTACATGCCTGCTCCGACCGACGTGGCCTCGATCAAGACGGTGGACGCCGACGGCGAACCCATCGGTGAGCGCAAATGCTCGGACGATGAGCCGTTCTCGGCCCTGGCCTTCAAGGTCATCAACGACGCCTATGGCGCGCTGACCTTCATCCGCGTCTATTCCGGCGTGCTCACCAAGGGCGCGTCGGTGCAGAACTCGACCCGCGGCAAGCGTGAAAAAATCGGCCGCATGGTCGAAATGTTCGCCAAGGAAGCCAATCCGGTCGAAGAAGCCCGCGCCGGCGACATCATTGCGCTCGTATCGCTGGCCGATACCGAGACCGGCGACACGCTGTGCGATGCCGCCAATCCCGTGGTGCTGGAGCGCATGCGTTTTCCGGACCCTGTCATCAGCGTTTCGGTGAAGTCGAAGGTCAAGGCGGAACAGGAAAAGTTCGGCACGGCGCTCGGCAAGATGGTCCGCGCCGATCCCTCGCTGCATCTGGAGACCGACCGCGAGACGGGTCAGACCATTTTGCGCGGGATGGGCGAATTGCATCTGGAGGTGACTCTGGACCGCATGCGCACCGAATTCGGGGTCGAAGGCATCATGGGAGAGCCGCAGGTTGCCTATCGCGAAACCTTCACCAAGAAGCTGACCGAACAATACATCCACAAGAAGCAGACCGGCGGTTCCGGCCAGTTCGCCGAAGTGTGGATCGTGTTCGAACCGCTGGAGCGCAGCGCCGGATTCGAGTTCGTCGATGAGACCGTCGGCGGCTCGGTGCCGCGGGAATTCGTTCCCTCGGTCGAGAAGGGACTCAAGATTCAGAAAGAGGACGGCGTGCTCGCCCACTACCCGACGGTGGATTTCCGCGCGACGCTGATCGACGGCAGCTTTCACGACGTCGACTCCAATGCGCTGACGTTCGAAATCGCCGCCAAGGCCTGTTTCCGCGAAGCCATTCGCAAGGCCGGGCCGATTTTGCTCGAGCCGGTCATGAAGGTCGAAACGGTGACGCCGGGCGACTATCTCGGCGATGTGATCGGCGACATCAACCGCCGGCGCGGCCAGATCCTGGATCAGCTGGAGCGCGGCGCCAACATCGCCGTGGTGGCGAACGTGCCGCTGTCGGAAATGTTCGGCTACATCGGCCAATTGCGCGGCATGACCAGCGGCCGCGCCTCCTACACCATGGAGTTCTCGCACTACGAACCCGTGCCGCGTCAGGTGGCCGATGAGGTCATCGCGGAAGTCGCGAAGGCCAAGGCCGCCGCCGTCGGCTGACCGCGGTCCGCATCGAGTTGGCGCCGCGCCCCGGGAGCCGGGGGCGGCGCCATTATTTTGCTTTACACATTTGCGGCACCAGCCTATCTTCCGCAAGGTTTCGGTTACGCAGGCCGTCTTCGTGTGTAGTTGTACCCGTGTTCATCAGTGCTGCGTGAACAGCACTCTCACGTTGGCTGAATGACGCTCTAACTCATCAGAAGCGCCGTCCGGCCGGATGCGGCTGGAGAGGCGATGGTCAATTTGCTGAAGAGCATCAGCGAGGATCCGCGGGTCAAGCAATTGGGCCCGGGCCTCATCACGGGCGCGGCCGACGATGATCCGAGCGGCATTGCCACGTATTCCCAGGCCGGCGCGCAATTCGGCTACAGCATGTTGTGGACCGTGCTGTTCACCTATCCCCTGATGGTCGGCATCCAAATGGTCAGCGCCCGGCTCGGCTGCATCACGGGGCGAGGGCTCGCGGCGAACATCAAGACGGTGTTTCCGCGGCCGGTCCTCTACGGCATCGTCGGCCTGCTGCTGCTCGCCAATACCATCAACATCGCCGCCGACATTGCGGCGATGGGCGAGGCGCTGCAGATGCTGCTCGGCGGCTCGGCGCATTTGTATTCCGTCGGTTTCGGCGTGTTGTGCCTGGTGTTGCAGGTCTATCTGCGCTACGCCTCCTACGTGCGCTACTTGAAGTGGCTGACCCTCGCGCTGCTCTCGTATGTGGCGGTGATTTTCACAGTGCACGTGCACTGGGGTGCGGTCATGTCCGAGATGGTCTACCCGCGACTGGTGTTCGACCACAACACCATGACCATGATCGTCGCGCTGTTCGGCACCACCATCAGTCCATACCTGTTCTTCTGGCAGGCCGCGCAGGAAATGGAAGACTTGCGCATGGGCACGGCGCGCAACGGCGGCGGGTCCTTGCTGCCGCACGCCGAGGAAGTGGCGCGCCTGCACCTGCGCCGCATTCGCTGGGACACTTACATCGGCATGGGATTCTCGAACCTGATTGCGTTCTTCATCATTCTGAGCACGGCGGCAACCCTGCATGCCGCGGGCATCGTCGACATTCAAACGTCGGCGCAGGCCGCTGAAGCGCTGCGCCCCGTGGGCGGGCAGACCACGTTCTTACTGTTCAGTCTGGGGATCATCGGCACGGGAATGCTCGCCGTCCCGGTGCTGGCCGGTTCGGCCGCCTATGCGGTCTCGGAAAGCTTCGACTGGCAGTCGGGTCTGGACCGGAAAGTGCATGAAGCACTGGAGTTCTACGGCATCATCGCCATCGCGACGGCGGGCGGCGTGGCGTTGAATTTCACGCATCTGGACCCGATGCGGGCGCTGGTATGGAGCGCGGAGATCAACGGCGTCATCGCGGTACCCATCATGGCGATCATGATGCTGCTGGCGTCGCGCGAGGACATCATGGGGCGTTTCGTGATCCGCCTGCGGCTGCGCCGCCTGGGTTGGATCGCCACCGCGGTGATGGCGGTGACGGTGGTGGCGATGTTCGTCACGACGTGACGCGCTCAAGGTTGGTAAGCTGCGCAGCAATGAGTGATCCGTCGCCTGAGGACCCAACCGAAAAGCTGAACACCAAGGCAGCCGGCATCATCGGCATCGCGGTGATGTGCAGCCGGCTGCTGGGTCTCGCCCGCGAGGTGATCTTCGTCGCCCTGTTCGGCGGCGCACGGGCGATGGACGCTTTCACGGCCGCGTTTCGCATTCCGAATCTGCTGCGCGATTTGTTCGCCGAGGGCGCGCTGTCGACGGCCTTCGTCACGACGTTCACCAAGACCATCGCGCGCGGCGGCGATGACTCCGCATGGCGTCTCGCGAACAAGGTCGCCACGCTGACGGCCGTGGCGCTCGGCCTCATTTGCATCGCCGGGATGGTGTTTTCGGCGCAGTTGGTCGGGCTGCTGGCGCCGGGCTTCGATCCGGAGAAGGCCGCGTTGACGGCGCAGCTGACCCGCATCATGTTTCCGTTCATCCTCCTGGTGTCGCTCGCCGCCCTGGTCATGGGGATGCTCAATTCCAAGAGCGTGTTCGGGATGCCGGCGATGGCCTCGAGCTTCTTCAATATCGGATCCATCGTCGGCGGCGTGACCTTGGGTTACTGGATCGACCCGCATTTCGGGCCGCGCGCGCTGCTCGGATTGGCCCTCGCCACGGTATTCGGCGGCGCGCTGCAGCTGGCGGTGCAGTTGCCGTCGCTGGCCCGGCTCGGCTATCGCTTCCACCCCGATTTTCGCTGGCGCGACGCCGGCGTGAAGGCGATCTTGCTGTTGATGGGTCCTTCGGTGATCGCCGCCAGCACCACGCAAGTCAACGTCTTGATCAATTCGATGTTCGCCTCGACCTTGGGCGACGGCCCCATCACCTGGCTGACGATCGCGTTCCGCTTGATGCAGCTGCCGCTCGGCCTGTTCGGCGTGGCGCTCGGGACCGTGACCTTGCCGCTGTTGTCGCGGCTGGTGGTCGCGAACCAGATGACCGCGTTTCGTTCCGAGCTGGCGCGGGCCATGCGCCTCGCGCTGCTGCTCACCATTCCCTCGACCGTCGGGCTCGTCATGCTCGCCGAACCCATCATTTCCGTGCTGTATCAGCATGGCAAGTTCACGGCCGAGCAGACCGCGCAGGCCGCCGGCGCGCTGCGCTTCTATGCAGTCGGGCTCGGCGGCTACGCGGCGCTCAAAGTGCTGGTGAACGCGTTCTATGCGCTCGAGCGGCGCAAGACTCCGATGCTGGTGAGTTTCCTCGCGGTGGGGCTCAATCTGTTGTTCAACTGGATATTCACCTTCCGTCTCGGGTGGGGTCATCGCGGACTGGCGTTTTCCACGGGCTGCATCGCGACGGTGAATTTCCTGCTGCTGTACTTCTTGATGCAGCGGCACCTGCACGGACTCGAGTCGCGCCGCATGCTGACGATGCTGGGGAAAACAGCGGCGGCGGCGGCGGCGCTGGCCGCCGTGTGCGCCGCCTCGTCCCACTGGCTGCTGGCCGACTGGGCGACGCAGGCGTTTACGGCCAAGGCCGCGGCGCTGCTCGGCACAGTCATCGTGGGGGCTGCGGTATTCGCCGGCTGCGGCACCGCCCTGCACATCGAAGAGCTCAAGGAACTGCAGGGTGCGGTCCGGCGCCGTCTGCGCCGCGCCGGTTGACCGAAGCGCGCTACTGCGGCCGCTGCGGTATCTTCAGGCCGCGGATCACTGCCGGACGCGCCATGAAGGACTCGAGCGCCCGTGTGACCTGGGTAAAGTCCTTGATGCCCACGAGATCGCCCGCCTCATAGAATCCGATGAGGTTGTTGACCCAGGGAAACGTGGCCACGTCCGCAATGGTGAACTCATCTCCCACGATCCAGGTCCGCTCCGCCAGCTGCCGATCCAGCACCCCCAGCAGGCGCTTCGCTTCGCTCACATACCGATCGCGCGGGCGCTTGTCGGCATAGTCGCGGCCGGCGAATTTATTGAAAAATCCCACCTGGCCGAACATGGGACCGACGCCGCCCATCTGAAACATCAACCATTGAATGGTGCGGTAGCGGCCGGCCGCTACCGCACCATGGAGCTGTGCGGTTTTCTCGGCGAGATACAGCAGAATCGCGCCCGACTCGAACAACGGCAGCGGTTTGCCGTCCGGTCCGTTCGGATCGAGAATGGCGGGAATCTTGTTGTTGGGATTGAGGGACAAGAACTCCGGCGTCATTTGATCCTGACTCTCGAAGCTCACCAGGTGCGGCTCATACGGAAGGCCGGTCTCTTCCAGCATGATCGATACCTTGACGCCATTGGGGGTCGGCAGGGAATAGAGCTGCAGCCGGTCGGGGTGCGTGGCCGGCCATTTATGAGTGATGGGGAACGCAGACAGATCGCGCATGTTGATTCCTCTGACCGATGAACGCGTATCGTAGCGAATTTATCCGCGGGAGATGAAATGAAACCGACCGACTTGGGATTTACGATGCCGGCTGAATGGGCGCCTCATTCGGGGTGCTGGATGGGCTGGCCGCAGCGCGAATCAATCTGGCACGGACACATCGAGGGGGCTCGCGACGACTACGCGCGCGTCGCCCGCGCGATTGCCCAATGCGAGCCGCTGACCATGCTGGCCCACCCCGCGCACGCGGCGGATGCGTCCGGGCGCTGCGGCGACACGGTACGTGTGCTTCCCATGCCGCTGGATGATTCCTGGCTGCGCGACTCGGGGCCGACCTTCGTGCTGGACGCCGCCGGTGCGCGCGCCGCGGCGGCGTTCACTTTCAACGCCTGGGGCGCCAAATGCCGGCCCTTCGATCAGGACGCGGAGGTGGGCCGACGGGTGGCAACGCTCGCCTCGGCACGCACGTTTTGTTCGGATCTTGTCGTCGAGGGCGGGGGATTCTTGTCGGACGGCGAGGGGACCTTGATCACGGCCGAATCCTGCGTGCTCAATCCCAACCGGAATCCCGGCTGGACCAAGACGCAGGCCGACGCCGAATTGCGCGCCATGCTCGGCGTGCAAAAAGTGATTTGGCTGCCCGGCGATCTCACCGATGGCGCGACCGACGGCCATGTCGACGGCTACGTCGCCTTTTTCCGGCCGGCCGGGGTCCTGTGCGAGACCGTCGCCGATCCCGCAGATCCGAGATTTGCCATCATGGCGGAGAACCGCCGAGTGCTGCAGTCGGAGACCGACGCACGCGGGCGCCACTTCGAATTGCTGCCCATCGTCGAAGCGCCGCGCGCGGCGGTGCCCGACGGCGAAGAGTTCTTCTGCCGTTCGTACGTGAACTTCTATCTCGCCAACGGCGCCGTGATTGCGCCGGCCTACGGGATCGCGGAGGACGCCACGGCCGCCGATACCCTGCGGCGCGCCTATCCGGACCGCCGAATCGTGCTGCTCGAGCTGCGCGATTTGTTTCGCGGCGGCGGCGGAATTCACTGCATCACGCAGCAGGAGCCGCGCGCCGGCAGTACTTGAACGTTCGAAAAACAGTAGCGCTGCGCCCGGCGCGGGGTCTATGATCGCGCAGCGCCGCGGCCGTTGCGTGCGCCAATACCATTAGAGGACGCTTGTGCACAAGAATACTTCGCTCTTGACGTTTTGTTTGGGCCTGACGGCGCTTTGCGGCGCGCACGGCCAAGCCGCCGCCGCGCCAGCAGCCGCAGCGGCGCCGCCGCCGGCGTCCGTCACCGCCATCCGTGCCGGCAAGTTCATCGATGTGGTGACGGGGCGCGCGCTCGCCAACCAGATCATTCTGGTGCGTGGGACGACAATCGAGGCCGTCGGCGCCGGCGTGGCCATTCCCGAGGGCGCCAAGATCATCGATCTGTCGACGATGACCGTGCTCCCCGGCCTCATCGATTGCCACACGCACTTGGCGGATCTTGCCGACGCCGAGCCGCTCAAGGTGCTGCAAAGGAGCGCCGTGGAGACCGCCTATACGGCCATTCCGAACGCGCGCGTCACTCTGCTCGCGGGCTTCACCACCGTGCGCGACGTCGGCGTCTACCGCGCCTTCAACGATGTCGCGATGCGCGATGCCATCGCGCGCGGCATTTTCATCGGACCGCGCATGTATGTCGCCGGGGCGTACGTCACCATCAGCGAAGGGGCCGGAGCAATGACCGGATTGGCGCCGGATATTCAGCTGCCGCTCGATCTGCGCTATGGCGAGGCCAACAGCCCCTGGGAAGTGCGGCAAAGAATCCGCGAGCTCGCGCATCGCGGCGCCGACCACATCAAGGTGCTGTCCACCGGCGCCGTTCTCACCCACGGCAGCAATCCGAAGTCCATCGAGTTCACTCCCGAGGAACTGCGCGCAGCGGTCGACGAGGCGGCCAATTTCGGCATGCGCGTCGAAGCGCATGCGCACGCTGCCGAAGGGATCAAGAATGCCATTCGCGCGGGGGTTGCCTCGATCGAACACGCCACGCTCATCGACGATGAAGGCATCGCCCTGGCGAAGCAGCACGGCACCTACCTGGACATGGATATCTACGATGAAGAGTGCATTCAGTCGTCGGCCGATACGCCGGCCGACTTCTTGCAGCACGACCGCGATTTGGCCGAGGCCCAGCGCCGCAACTTCACCAAGGCGGTTCGTGCCGGCGTGAAAATGACCTTCGGCACCGACGCGGGAGTGTGTCCGCACGGCATCAATGCCCGGCAGTTTGCCTTCATGGTGAAGTACGGCATGACTCCGATGCAGGCGATTCAATCGGCGACCGTGAATGCCGCGGATCTCATCGGCCACTCGGAACTGTTCGGGTCCATCAGCGCCGGCAAGTCGGCCGACATCATTGCCGTGAATGGCGATCCGCTGGCCGACATCCGCGAGCTGGAACACGTGCAATTCGTGATGAAGGAAGGCCAGGTCTACAAGCAGGGCGACTGAAACGGCCGCCGGCGGGGCGCGTCTTACATAACGCGTCCGTGTAACAAGTACACGCGCGGCATTGGAGCGCAAGCGGCGCCTTAGGATCGGCTATGATAGTGGCGTTCAGCTTAGCGGGAGGCTGCCGTGAAGTTACACGTGCCGACATTGATTTCAGCGTTTCTGTGCGCCGGGATGCTGTGGGCTACCAGCGCTCTGGCGATACCCGTGTCCCGCCTCGAAGTCCACATCGTCACCGGTGCCGAGGAATTGAGCGCCGGCAGTTCCTTGGAACTGCGCATTTACGAAACCGGCAAGAGCGTGAGACGCCTGCCGCTGGTGAATGGCGAGGCGTGGCCGCACGATTCCACCCATGTCATCCCGATCAAGCTGAGCGATCCGCTGGATCCGCGCAATGTGGTGCGATTCAGTTTGTATTACCGCAGCGCCAGCCCCCTGGCGGCCGGGCTGGAAATCGTTGCCGCCGATGTGCAGTTGCCAACCGCGAATGAGTCCCCCGAACGCCTGCTCGACACCACGTTGTCGGGCGTCATCGCCCGGCAGGGCGAACTCGCCACCAACGATCGCGATCAGGCGGCGCTGACGTGCAAGAGCGACGCGGATTGCGACGACAAGCGAATGTGCAACGGGCGCGAGCGCTGTGCACCGCGCTCCGAGGGCGCTGATGCGCGCGGCTGCGTGAAGGGAACGCCGGTGGTGTGTCCTGTCAATCAGGTTTGCGGTGAAGGCGTGGGTTGCCGCGGCATATTGCCCGGCGGCACCAAACCGTAGGGTCCGCTCAGCCGCCCAAGGCGTCGTGCAGCGAACTCAGGTGCTGTTTGGCCTGCTCCAGGATGGCCGCGCAGTCCGACTGGCTGATACGCAAATGTTGAAATGCGCTCACGTCGGTTGCGCTGATCGGCGCACTGGGTTGCTTCATCGCCGCCGCCAGCACCGTGCTGACGATGAGGATGTCCGATAACTCGCCGCCGCGCACCCAGCGCCGTTCGTAGTCGTTCTGGTCGCCCACCGCGGCGCACATCTCCTCGGCGAAGCCCCAATTTTCAAGCACGGCCTTGCCGATCGACGCGTGCCAATCGGAGACCAGGTCTAAGAAGGCCTGATCGCTGCCGAATTCCGCGGTACGCCCCATGGCGCGCACCATGATGTACAAGCGTCCGATTCCGTGCAGCAGCCCGGTGAGGAACGCCTCATCGGGGCACACCGAGGTGCGTGCCGCCACGGCCTGGCTGACCGACGCCACCGCAATGCATTCGCGCCACAGCTCAGTCAGGGATTTGGCGATGGGGCGCAACGGTCCGGCGTATTTCATTTGCTGAACCGCATAGCCTACCGCGGCGCTCTGCACCAACTGCTGGCCCAGCCGCGTGATCGCCGAGCGCAGATCCGTCAAGGGTTTGCCCGTGGCGTTGAAGGCGGCCGAGTTCGCCATTTGCAGTAACCGTGCCGCCAGGCGCGGCTCGTTGCCGACGATGACGACGGTCTTTTCCGGGGTGTTGGTGGGATCGGCCAGCGCTTGGCGGATTCGCACCACCACATCGGGGAAGCAGGGTAGATCGACGGTCCCTTTGGACACTTCCGTGGCCAGCTTGCCCAAAAAATCGAGCGCGGCGGCCCGTGCCTCGGGAGCGGCCATGCCGGTGGCCGACACTGATCCCCGGCCGGTTTGATAGGTGGGCGCCATCGATGAATTAGGCATGAGTCGATCCTGAGGCAGAGCGTGTGGCCGTCATAAGGCTTTCGGCCGGCGAGGATTAATCTTAAGTACTAATGCGGCGATATTATGTCGAATGGAGTTCAGCGGAAGGCGATCACGATCGCCGCGGTCACTGCCATCAATACGGCGGCCTGCACGCGGTAGTCCTGCCATCGAGGCAGGAGTTTCAGGCGCAGCCGTTCGGCGCTGCTGAAATCGAATCGCCACGGCGAGACCTCGGCTGGGCGCGCCGCGGACCAGCGGCTGCGCCGGCTGACGCCCACCAGGATTACGGCATCGAGCAGCGTGAGAATCGGCGCGGCGTACAGAAAATGAAAGTGCGTCCAACGCAGCGCGGTGTTGATCATGAACAGAGCGAAACCGCAGAGCGAGCCCAGCAGCATGGCCGCCGCGGCTCCATCGGCATTGGCGCCGCGCCAAAACATTCCCACGAGGAACACCGCCACCACCGGGGGAACGGCATAGGCCAGCACCGCCTGCAAGTACTGCCAGAGCGACGGAAACAACTGCAGCTGCGGGGCCCAGGCGACCGCCACCAACAACAGGCCTACGGTGCTGATGCGGCCGATGCGCACCACCTGCGGATCCGACAGCGCCGGCTTGAGTTGCTTGACGACGTCCATGGTGATCAGGGTCGATGCTGAATTGAGCATCGAGGCAATCGACACCATGGTCGCTGCGACGAAGCCCGCGACCACCAGGCCGACCAGACCGGCCGGCAGCAGGTGCAGGATCAGATTGGGGTACACCAGGTCGGCGCGCGGCAAGTGGGGAAACAGCAGCAAGGCGCAGGTTCCCGGCAGCACGATCAAGAACAGCACGGGTAGTTTCAGCAGTCCGGCGAACAGTGCGCCCCAGCGCGCGTGATCGATGTTCTGGGCCGACAGCATCCGCTGCACGATGGTCTGATTGGTGCACCAATAATAAAATCCCAACAACGGAATTCCCAACAGCAGCCCCGGCCACGGAACGCCGGGATCACCGATGGGCCGGATGAGGGAGATCGCCCCCGGCGCGATGCCGTGCATCACAGCGTGCCAGCCGCCGGCGCGGCTGAAGGCGCCGATCGAGATCATGAGCGCTCCCGCCATCAGCACGATCGCTTGGACCGCCTCGGTGTAGATCACCGATCGCAGGCCGCCCAAGGTGGTGTACAAGCCGGCCGTTCCGGCCAACACCGCGACGATCGCCCACAACGGCCACCCTGGAAACAGCAGTTGGCAGACCAGCGAGCCGCTGTACAGCACCCCCGCTGAATCCACAAAAATATTCAGAAACAGCGTGAGCAGCGCGAAGTACAGCCGCGCCCGGCGGTCGTACCGCCGTTCCAGAAATTCCGGCATCGTGTAGATCTGGCTGCGGATGATGGAGGGCAGGAGGAACACGCAGAAAAACACCAGAATGAGGATCGCCGACCATTCGTAGTCGTACACAGAAATGCCGATGGCGTACGCGCCGCCGGCCAGACCCACCAACGCCGTCGAGGACATGTTCGACGCGAGCAATGCCAAACCGATGACCGGCCACCGGCTTGCCCGCGACGCCAAGAAGTAATCCACCGGGGCAATTCGCCGCCTCGACATCAACAGCCCGAGAACGATGAGGCCGCCGGCATACACGGCGACCACCGTCCAATCGAGCAGGCTCAGCAAGCCGAAGGATCCGGTTGACAGCGCTGACATTTAGATCTCTAATCCCGTAGGCCGCGGCTTCGGGAGCAACGCGTGCGGTATTGCCGGCTGGATTCTAGCTAATAGAACCATAAAAGTTACAAACACTTATAGCGTATTCATGTCCATTGTATTAACTGCGCTTTTATTGTCCGGTGCGAGCGCCGCCACCGGCCCGGGTACCCCTGCCAGTGTACATCCGGAAACCTGGCCTGCCCTGGCGCCCGCCCCGCCGAACGCCGCCACCGAAACATTCGTCGAGCAATTGTTGGCGCACATGACCCTGGAGGAAAAGATCGGTCAGATGATTCAGGCCGACATCGGCTCGATCTCGCCGGCGGATTTGCGGGCCTACAAGCTCGGGTCGATTCTGGCAGGCGGCGGCGCCGCTCCCGGCGACAATGTGCGCACCACGCCGCAGGCGTGGCTGGATCTGACCGATGCCTTTTTCCGCGCGGCGTTGACCGCCGACAGCGCCGCCCATCCGCCCATCCCCATCCTGTTCGGCATCGACGCCGTGCACGGCCACGCGAAAGTCCTGGGCGCCACCATATTTCCGCACAACGTCGGCCTGGGGGCGGCTCATGACCCTGACATGATTCACCGGATCGGCCAGGCGACCGCGGAGGAAGTGGCCGCCACCGGTATCGATTGGACCTTTGCGCCCACCGTGGCCGTCGCCCGCGACGTCCGTTGGGGACGTTCCTATGAAAGCTATTCTGAAGCACCGGAGCTGGTGGCCGAGTACGCCGCCGCCATGGTCACGGGACTGCAAGGGCAGCGCGACACGGCGCAATTCATGGCGCCGGGCCGCACCTTGTCGTCGGTGAAGCATTTTCTCGGCGACGGTTCGACCCGCGACGGCAGGGATCAGGGCGAGTCCGCGGTGTCGGAGGCGCAGCTGCGAGACGTGCATGCCGCGGGCTATGTAGCCGCCATCAAAGCCGGCGCATTGATCGTCATGGCCTCCTACAACAGTTGGGACGGCACGAAGATGCACGCCGACCGCTATCTGCTGACCGATATTCTGAAGGGCAGGCTGGGTTTCGAGGGCTTCGTGGTCGGCGATTGGAATGCGCACGAACAGATCCCCGGATGCACCAAGTACCAATGCCCCAAGGCAATACTCGCCGGCGTCGATATGCTGATGGCGCCGGACAGCTGGCGGGAGCTGTACAAGAACACCTTGGCCGAAGCGCGCGCCGGCGAGATTCCGCAGGCGCGCATCGACGATGCCGTGCGGCGCATCCTGCGGGTCAAGAGCATCGCCGGATTGTTCCAGCGGCCGGCGCCCAAGCAACGCAGCGACGCCGGCGATTTCACCCGCCTCGGCAGCGCGGCGCACCGCCAGCTTGCCCGCGAGGCGGTGCGCAAGTCGCTGGTGCTGCTCAAGAATGATCATGGTCTTTTGCCCTTGAATCCGCACGCGGCAATACTCGTGGCGGGAGATGCCGCGGATTCCATCGGCGCGCAAACGGGCGGCTGGACCATCGATTGGCAGGGAGACCACAATGCCAACGCGGATTTTCCCGGCGCCACCTCTATCTTCGGCGGCATTCGCGCGGCGGTGGCCGCCGGCGGCGGGTCGGCCGTACTCAGCAAGGATGGCCGCTACACCGACAAGCCGGATGCCGCTGTGGTGGTCTTCGGCGAAGGACCGTATGCCGAATTCCAGGGCGACCGCGAGACCCTGGAATTCTCTCCCAACGATCAGCGTACGTTGCAGCTGCTGCGGCGATTGCGCTCCCAAGGCGTGCCGACCGTGGCGGTCTTTTTGTCGGGCCGGCCCCTGTGGGTCAACCCGCTGATCAACGCCGCCAGCGCCTTCGTCGCCGCGTGGTTGCCGGGCAGCGAGGGAGAAGGCGTCGCCGACATGTTGTTCCGCTCCGGCGGCGCTCAGCACTACGACTTTACCGGCCGTCTGGCCTTTTCATGGCCGCAGACCGCCATGCCCGTGGCATTCGATGCCGCCGGGAAATCGACGGGAGCGCAATTTCCCCGGGGCTGGGGTCTCGACTACGGCAACAGCGCCGATCCGCCGCCGCTGCCGGAGGAGGCGCGAATTCCGCCGTCCTGGGTTGCGCCTCGAGGAAGTTTGTTCCATGCCGGCCATGTCACCGCGCCCTGGTCCATCTTCGTCGCCGACGAGCTCGCGGAGGTTCATCTCACGACGGCGCGGCAAGACAGCCCGCGCGGTGCCGTCGCCGCGTCGATCACTCCCGACGGCAGCGCGGCAGTGTGGTCAGGCACTGAGAGCGGCATGTTCAAGATTTCGGGACGCGCCGCCGACCTGCGGGCGCCGGCCGGGCAGGGCGCCGCGGTGACGCTGCGCTATCGCGTGGATCGAGCGCCCGAGCGCAGCGTCATGCTGGGTCTACGCTGCACGGCCCCCCTGTGCGGCAGTCCGGGAGGCGCCATGCTGGATGTGACTCGAGTGCTGGCGAATTCGCGGCCCGGGCAATGGCGCACCCTGTCGATTCGGCTGTCCTGTTTTGCGGCGGCGGGCGCCGACCTTGCCAGCGTGGAAGTACCGCTCGCCATTGAAACCTCGGGACGTTTCGCTCTGACGATCGCGGAGGCGACTCTGGCGCAACCGGCGCCGAGGCCACGCCCTTGCCCGGGAAGGAATTGAGGGTTGCCAAGCGCGCTTTGACCGGCAAATCGCTAATATAGGCGCAACTCTCGAGGTTCCCACGTTGGCCATCAATATTTCTCCGGCATCCGTTACGATTCAAGAGGTGGCAGACCTCGCCAAAGTCTCGCCGAAAACCGTGTCGAGGGTGATCAACAACGAGCCGCGGGTTCGCTCCGACACACGGGCCCGCATTCTCGAGGCCATCGAACAGCTCAACTACCGGCCGAACCTCAATGCGCGCGGCCTGGCGAGCAATCGCTCCTTCTTGATCGGATTGTTCTGTGAGAAACCGGGCGACTACTTGAGCGAATTCCAGGCCGGCGCAGTGGAGCGCTGCCGGGAGTCCAGTCTGCACTTGATGGTGGAGCCCTGGGACGTGGAGAGCCCGGTGATCGACAAACAGATCGACACCTTGTTGGGACAGTTGCGGCTGGAAGGCGTCATTCTGCTGCCGCCGTTGAGCGACCACCCGGTCGTCTTGAGGAAGCTGCACGAGGCATCGATCCCCATTGTTCGCATTGCGCCGAAACAGGAACTGAGCACCACCCCGTCCATCGGCATCGATGACTACGCAGCGGCGCGGCAAGTTACGGCGCATCTGCTGAGTCTCGGGCATCGCCGCATCGGATTCATCCGGGGAAGGGCCGAGCATGGCGCCACCGAGCAGCGCCATCTGGGATTCGTCGACGAAATGCGGGCGCACCAGATATCGGTCGACCCTGACCTGGTTATGACCGGAAATTTTACCTTCGCCGACGGCTTGCTTTGCGCTGAGCGGATGCTGCGCGCAGCCAAACCGCCGACCGCCATTTTCGCCAGCAATGACGACATGGCGGCGGCCGTGATATCGATGGCGCGCAAGTTCGGGCTCGACTTGCCGGGGCAGCTATCCGTGGCCGGATTCGACGACGCGCCGGTCGCCAGCATGATTTGGCCTGAGTTGACCACGGTGCGCCAGCCGGTGTCGGCGATGGCGAGGATCGCCGCCGATTTGATCATCCGGCTGGAGCCGCGGCGCAATGGCTGGCCCGTGCGCATTCCGCGGCACTTGCTCGAGCATGAGTTGGTCATTCGCAACTCGACTGCGCGGCCGGCGTAGCTAACACGCCAACGGGAGGGAGTATGCCCCAGAAAATCGATATGACGTCGGCCAAGACCGTGGTTGGATCGCGTTATCCGCCGCCCTTCCACACGCCTTGCGCGACACGATTGCGCCGCTGCCTGGGCGACGCGGCCTCCCTAACTCAATTCGGCGTGAATCTCACGCGGCTGCCAGCCGGCGCCTGGTCGAGCCAGCGGCATTGGCACAGCGCCGAAGATGAATTCGTCTATGTGCTGGAAGGCGAACTGGTGTTGGTCACCGACGCCGGCGAAGAGATTTTGCGCGCCGGGGATTGCGTCGGCTTTCCGGCAGGCACCCCGGACGGCCACCATTTGCAGAATCGCGGCACCCAAGAGGCGCTGTACCTGGAGGTCGGCTCGCGGCGCATCGAACACGATGAAGTGGTCTACCCGGACATCGACTTGAAGTCTCCCAAACAGCGTGCGGGCTTCACGCACGCCGATGGCCGGCCTTACTGACGCGCGGGACGGCGCAGCGCCATGATAGCGCCCACCACGTGGTAGAAGGTGCTGGCCGGCACCGCGCATACGAGTAGTTCGCCGCTTGGTCGGCGCACGTCGAACCACAGACCCGGCAGGGGCGTGTGCAAATAGGGCAGCAGGCTCAAGCTGGCTGCATGCGCCATTGTCCAGTAACGCGCGTCGCCGGTGAGGCTCGCGGCCAGCAGTGCCGCCTTGAGACGCTCGGTTTGCGGCCAAAACCGCGCGTCCGGGTCTGCGACGCTCCAGTCGTCGAGCAGCTGATTGACGGCAACCCCATGATGCACGCCATGCTGTTCGCCGATGCTGAGGAGCCGCAGCGCCGTTGCGCGCAATGGCGCCGGGTACAGCGGCTCACAGCGCAACAGCAGCCACGCCCACTCGAATTGATGTCCGGGCTCGATGATGCGGCCGGCGACCCCGGAGACCGGCTGCCATGCCGCGGTATAGAACTCGGCCAGCGCGCCGTCCTGGCGGATGAGGCGCGAGACCGCGAGCTGGACCAGGCGCCGAACCCAATCGGTCCACGCAGCATTGCTGCCGATTCCCGACCATGCCAGACAAGCCTCGAGCAGGTGCATGTGCGGATTTGATTCGCGGCGGTCCGTGCGCTCAAGATCGGAATACAGGGCGCCGTCGCCGGCTCCCATGCGGCTCTCGATGAGCCCGAGCAATTCGAGCGCCCGCGCTTCTAGACCATCGCGGGCCTCGAGCACCGTGGCCGCCGCGGCGTACCCCAGCAGCGCGAAGGCCTGGTCATACAGCAGCGCCCGTTCGTCGAGAGGGGCGCCGCCGCAGTCGGCCAGGGTGCGGAACAGTCCGTCGCCGCGCTGATAGTGCCTGATGAAATAATCCATGCCGCGCCGAACGATGCCGTGCGCGTCGCCGCGCCACCCGAACCTTGGGGCCTGCGCAAAGGCGTATACCTGCCGCGGATGCACCCGCGCCCGCCGTGGGTCGCGGATCCCAACCCCGTCTTGCCCGAGCGACTCGAAGAAACCGCCGTCGGCATCGATGCCATGCTGCGCCCAGCGCGGATAGGCGTCATCGGTCAGCCAGCGCATGAGCCTGCCGAGGAGTGCCTCGAGCGGCACCCGGGGATCGCCGTTGCCGCGATGGGTCATCCATGAATTGTGCCTGAGCTGCGCGCTGCGCGGCGGACCGCTCTAGGAGGCGAGTTCGCCCGCGCTCTTGGGCGAGGCCCAATCCAGGCGCGCCCATTCCGCCATCGTGAGCATGAAGACGGCGTTGAGCGAACTCAGCGCGGCGCGCGCTTGCGGGCTGCCGGCGACGCGCTCCAGATTGGCGGCGCCGGTGGACAGGGCGCCGGCCGAAGCCGTTGCCGCCGCTCCCTTGAGGCTGTGGGCCAGCTTGCGAACGGTTTCCGGTTCTGCGCCGTTGCGCATCGCGACGGCCAATTCCGCCAGAGTTTCACTCGCCGAACGCACGAACAGGCGGATCAATTCGCGGGCGAAGGCGCGGTCGCCGTCGGTTCGTGCCAGCAACGCGGCCTGGTCGAACAGCACCTCGGCGCTCACGGCGGCGCGGTCCGCGTTCCTGCCTGCCTGCGGCAACAACTTGGCCAGCGCCTGCTGCAGCCGAGCGGGATTGATCGGCTTCGTCAGGTAATCGTTCATCCCGGCATCGAGGCACTTGGTGCGGTCGGTCGCCAGGGCATGCGCCGTCAGCGCGATGATGGGAATCAGCGGATGTCTCGTGCCGGCGGCGCCGCTGCGTATTTGCCGGGTCGCCTCGTAGCCGTCCATCTGCGGCATTTGGCAGTCCATCAGCACGGCGTCGAAGTCCGCGTGGCGCAGCGCCTGCAGCGCCTCGATGCCGTCGGCGGCGATCTGCACGTCCGCGCCGAGTTTCTGCAGCAGCCGCGCGGCGAGTTTTTGATTCACCACATTGTCCTCCGCCAGCAGAACCTTCGTCCCCGAGAAGGGCGGTGCCGCCGACGCCGCGTCGGCCGCCGGCATGCTGGGAATGGTGGTCCGCGTGAGTTCCGCCAGCGCCCGCACCAGGACGGTGGTCTTCGCCGGCTTGGTGACGACCCGGTCGAACAGCTGCATCTCAGCCTCCGGCAGCGCCGCCGAGAGCGACGTCAGCAGAATAAGCGATGCCGGAGGCGCCGCGGATGCGCGAATCGCCGCCGCAAACCAGGTGCCGCTGTGATCGCCGAGATCGTGGTCGATGATGATGACCGCCGGCGGAGAATCGGCGGACAGCATGCTGCGGTAGCGCTCGAGGCCCTTTTCGGCAGCCGCGGCGAAGGTCAGATCGCAGCCTTCCGTCGACAGCTGCCGCTCGAGAATCTGCCGGCTGCTCTCGTGCCTGACGACGATCAACACCCGCAGGCCGACGAGCTGGTTGGCCACTTCGCTGGCGGCCGATGCGTCGCTCGGCTGCAAGCACACGGAAAACCGGAACGTCGAGCCCTGTCCCACGATGCTCTCGGCCTCGATGGCGCCGCCCATGCTCCGCGCCAGCCTCTTGGAAATCGACAGTCCGAGACCGCTGCCGCCGAATCTGCGCGTGGTCGAGCTATCCGCCTGGATGAAGGGATCGAACAGCGTGTCGATCCGGTCCGCCGGTATGCCGATGCCCGTATCGCGGACGGCGAACGAGAGTGTCATCTTGCCGCCGGGTCCCGCGGCCGTGTTCAACGTCAGGCGCACCTCGCCGCCGGCGGTGAACTTGACCGCGTTGCTGAGCAGATTCAGGAGGATCTGCCGCAATCGCGTCGGGTCGCCGCGGAAGATGCGCGGGGTCGCGGGGTCGATGTCGACAGGGAGTTCCAAGCCCTTCTCGGCGGCGCGTAGGGCAATGGCATCGATGGCGTCCTCGATGACGCTCTGAATGTTGAAATCAATCGACTCCAATTCCAGCCGGCCGGCCTCGATCTTCGAGAAATCCAGAATGTCGTTGATCAGCATCAGCAACGACTCGCCGCTGGAGCGGGCGATTTCTGCGTACTCGCGTTGCTGCGCATTGAGCGCCGTGTCGAGCAGCAATCCGGTCATGCCGATGACGCCGTTGAGCGGGGTGCGAATTTCATGGCTCATATTGGCCAGAAAATCGCTCTTGGCGCGATTGGCGGCGTCCGCCGCGTCCTTGGCGAGGCGCAGAGTCTCCTCCACCCGCTTGGCGTCGGTCACATCCTGAAAGGCGCCCACCACGCGTGTGCATTGGCCGTTCGTCATCTGCGGTTCGCCGATGGAGCGAACCCACCGGCGGCGTCCGGTCGCGGTGATGAACGGCACCACGATGTCGAACGGTTTGCCGTGCTCGAAGGCATTGCGCAAATTGTCGGTCACGATGGCGCGGGCTTCCGGCGGATAGAAATCCAGCGCCTGCTCCAACACCGGCATTTCTCCCACCGGCAGCTCGTGGATGCGGTACACCATGTCGGACCAGACCGGGCCCGCCGCGCCGCGATCGAGCTCCCAGCCGCCGATTTCCCCCATGCGGCTGGTGGTCGCGAGCCGCGCCTCTTGCTGCGTCAGCCGTTCCTCGGTGCTTTTCCGCTGGGGGAACT
>Ga0193726_1001029_pt1 | contig 24174 bp, 18 predicted proteins | sample H2c1metaG_FD_144928 | JGI IMG/M metagenome (GOLD analysis project Ga0193726, IMG submission 144928) | Soil microbial communities from a riparian zone of the East river system, Colorado, United States - H2c1 | ecosystem: Environmental > Terrestrial > Soil > Riparian zone | place: USA: East River...
ACTGAGATCGACTTCATGTCGGTTTACGCCATGCATTTTCTGATCGAAGCAAAGGCGGCCGGATTCACGCCTCCGCCCGACATGTTCGCGAGCGGTCTGCGTAATCTCCAGGCCATGGTCGCGAAAGAACCCGCCAGTCTGGAAGACGCGCGCACGATCGCCTACGCCATCTACCTGCTCAGTCGGGAAGGCGTCGTGACCACGAATTACATCTTGAATCTGCGCGATTATCTCGACAAGAATCTCGCGAAAGAATGGCCCGGCGATCTCACGAGCGCCTATCTTGCCGGCGCGCTCCACATCCTTAAGAAAGAAGACGATGCCGGGAAGCTGATCGCGCGTTACCGCATCGGTCAGCACGATAAGCGGCAGATCACCGATTTCTATCAGCCCCTGGGCGCCGACGCCCAATACATCGCGGTCCTGGCGCGCGAATTTCCCGCGCGAATGAAGAAATTGACCGCAGCGGAATTCGAAAACATTCTGAAACCCGTGAGCGACGGCAGGTTCAACACGCTCTCGGCAGCGTATGCCGTGCTCGCGCTGAAATCGTATTCGCAAATGGTCGCGCAGCACCCGCCCGAGTTGACCATCGAGGAGATCGACAAGGCCAAACATGTGAAGCGCCTGACGAGCGGAACGAAACTGCTCCAGCGCGCGAACTTCTCGGGTGATGCGGCGGCGCTGCGTTTTCGAAGCGCGACGCCTCCCACTGCACCTGGCGCATTCTTCCAGGTGATCGAAACGGGCTTCGATCGCCAGCTGCCGAGCAAAACGGTGAGCGACGGCCTGGAAATTTATCGCGAGCTTTTGGACAAGTCGGACAAACCGGTCACGAGCACGCAATTGGGCGAAGTGATAACTGTCCGGCTGCGCATCCGCAGTCTCCGTCCCGATTCCGTGACAAACGTGGCCGTGGTCGATCTCCTGCCGGGCGGCTTTGAGGTTGTCAGTTCGTCCTTGTCGCCGGGCGTATCGTCGATCAAAGGCGTCGATTACGTCGAAGTCCGGGAAGATCGTGCCGTGTTTTTCGCGACGATCCCAACGGAGACGCTCGAGATCACCTATCAGATCAAGTCGTGTAATCGCGGGAATTTCGTGGTCCCGCCGGTCTTCGCGGAATCGATGTACGACCGCAACGTGAAAGCGCGCGGACTCGGCGGAAAAATCAGCGTGACGAAGTAATTTTCGGATACCGGATTTCGGAAAGTGAAGACTTCGCTCACCATGACTCGCCTCAAGGAGCGGCGCTTTCCCAACCGCCGTCCCCTATTCGGCGGTTGGAAAACCGCCGCTCCTTGGAAGAGTCGATGGCTCGTTGCAGTTGCAGCCGTCGGCCTGCTCGCTGGCGGGTTCTGGCTCTTCCTCCCCAAGCCATCGCTCACCGGCAACATCGATTTCTCCACGCGAGTGCGCGATCGAAATGGCATCGTCCTCCGAGTCACCCTCACCCCAGATCAGAAATATCGAATCTGGACACCTCTCGAGGATATCTCGCCGTCCCTCATCGACGCGACGGTCCGCTTTGAGGACAAGTATTTCACGCGACATCCTGGAGTGAATCCCGTTCCGCTCTTCCGGGCTGCCTGGAATTTCATGCGCTCGGGCCATCCACGCGCCGGCGCCTCGACCATCACGATGCAGCTCGCGCGACTGCGCTTTCATCTCCACACGCGCACGCTCACCGGGAAACTTCAACAAATCGTCTACGCACTCGAGCTCGAACGTCATTACTCGAAAGATCAAATCCTCGAGGCGTATCTGAACCTCGCGCCCTATGGCCGGAACATCGAAGGCGTCGGCGCAGCGAGCGAGATTTACTTTGGCAAAACCGCCGCGCGTTTGAGCGGGCCCGAAGCGATCGCGTTAAGTTTGATTCCCCAAAGTCCCACACGCCGCGCGCTCATCGCCGGCAAGGAAAACGAGGTGTTGACCGCCGCGCAAAAACGTCGATCCGCCCGGGCGCCCGAACCGGACGCGCGCGAATTGTTTCGTCCAGAAGCGCGGCCAAGAACGGAGTTGGCGGCTCCGCATTTCGTTCAAGACGTCCTCGCCAGCAGAACAGACGGATTGGAGATACGGACAACCCTCGATCTTTCGCTCCAGCAAATGCTGGAGCGGCGCGTGACGGATTACATTGCGCAGAATCGCTCGCGCGGAATCGAAAACGCCGCGGCCTTATTGATCGATTTCAAGAGCATGGAAGTCCTCGCGGACGTCGGCTCCGCAAATTTTTCGAACAAGGAAATTCAGGGACAAGTGGATGGAACGCGCCGACCGCGTTCGCCGGGTTCGACCTTGAAGCCGTTTGTTTACGCGCTCGCGCTCGACCAGGGCCGCATTCATCCACTCACGCTGCTCAAGGACGCGCCGCGCAGCTTTGGGGATTACAACCCGGAGAATTTCGATCGGGAATTTCTCGGACCGATCCGCGCCTCCGACGCTTTGGCCCGCAGCCGCAATGTGCCGGCCGTTACTCTCGCGTCCGAATTGGCGCACCCGACGCTGTATGAATTCCTCCGCGATGCGGATGTCCGGCTGCCCTACCCGGAATCGCATTATGGACTCTCGCTCCCGCTCGGTGGCGCGGAGGTGACGATGGAAGATTTGGTCCGCCTTTACGCAACCCTGGCCAATGAGGGAAAATTCCAGCCGCTGCGCCGCATTTTGCACGAACCCTCACCCAACGGCCGGCGCGTCCTCAGCCCGGAGGCGGCCTTTCTCACGCTCGAAATGCTCGGACAAATTCCGAGACCGGGAATGACCTACACCGACTCAGGACGGCAGGCGCAAGTCTTCTGGAAAACAGGCACGTCACATGGATTTCGCGATGCCTGGTCGGTCGCGGTCTTCGATCGTTATGTGCTGGCAGTCTGGATCGGTAACTTTGATGGTCGCCGCAATCCCACGTTCATCGGTCGCACCGCCGCGGCGCCGCTCTTGTTTCAGATGATTGATGGCTTGCGCGGGAGCCAGCCCTCGCGGGTCGAGCCGCATTTGCCTCCGCCCGGATCGAACCTGAAGCGTGTGGAGTTTTGTTCGGTCTCCGGCCAGCTGCCAGGTCCCTCGTGTCCGCACCGAACGGAGAGCTGGTTTATTCCCGGGATCTCCCCGATCACAACCTGCGATGTCCACCGCGAAGTCCTGGTGGATGCCGCCACCGGTCTGCGCGTCGATCAGGATGACGGCACGCGAGTTTTGAAGCGCGAGGTTTACGAATTCTGGTCCTCCGATTTGCTCGCCCTCTTTGAGCGGGCCGGTGTTCCGCGAAAATTACCGCCACCCTTTCTGCCAGAGATCGGGAACGATTTTCTCGCGCGCGGTGGTCACCCGCCCAAGATCAACCTGCCTGCGAACGAAATGACGCTCTCACAGACGTCAGCCAGCACATCGGTGATTCCGCTTCGGGCCGAAACCGAGAGCGGCGTGAGAAAACTCTACTGGTTCGCCGACAAAACATTTATCGGCGCTTGCGAAGCCCACGAGGTGCTGGGCTGGAAACCGACGCCCGGCGTTTATCAACTGACCGCGCTCGACGATCACGGCCGCTCGGGGTCGCGGTCGGTGACGTTGCGATAACAGCGGGCGTAATCCGTTGGTGTTTGGCGCCGCCGCACCTTGAAAACAGCCCAGCATTTCAACGCTGGGAAACTCGAGCACTAGCAGAGATCCAGTCCCTTCAGGGACGAAAGAATGCCGGTCCACAGGACACGGTTCTGCCGTCCCTGACGGGACTTCGGATTCTTTGCAATCGAAACCCAGCGTTAAAACGCTGGGCTATTGTCAGAAACAGTCGCGGTGACTACTGGAGAGATCGACAATCGACGCGCTTCTGCGTTACTAAGTGCCCATGGGCGCGGCAAAATCTCCGACAGCGGTGTGTCAGATTTGCCAGAAATCGAAATCCCTGCGAGACGGCACGATCGGCGAAGTAGTCCGTCCGTCGCTTTCGGACTTCATCAAAAAGAAACACCCGGCGTGGGACGGGAAGGGTTTCATCTGCCTCGACGATCTCGGAATATTCCGCCGGGATTATGTGAAGGACGTTCTGGAGGACGAAATCGGCGAACTGTCGGCGCTCGATCAAGAGGTCGTCGAAAGCCTGCGCGAGCACGAAATCCTTTCGAGCGATATAGCCAAGCAGTTCGAGAAGAAGCTCACTTTCGGTGAGCGGCTCTCCGACCGGATCGCGGCCTTCGGCGGGAGCTGGACGTTCATCATCTTCTTCAGCGCCGTGTTGCTGCTCTGGATCGTGATCAACAGCTTCATCCTGATAACGCGAGCATTCGATCCCTACCCGTACATCCTGATGAATTTGGTTCTCTCCGCCCTCGCGGCCTTGCAGGCGCCCGTCATCATGATGAGCCAGAACCGGAGCGAGGCTCGAGACCGGGCGCGCGGCGAAAACGATTACAAGATCAACCTCAAAGCCGAGCTGGAGATCCGGCATCTCCACGAAAAAATCGATCACCTGCTCCGCGGCCAGTACAAACGCCTTTTCGAGATTCAACAGATCCAAATCGAGCTGCTCGAGGAGCTCACCCGCAAGGGCGAGAAAGCGCCCGCTCCGCGCGCCACGTAACCAAATCGTCTGTTTATTTCCATTGAAGAGCGTGTGGCAACACCGGAGCGTTACGCCCGATGTCCCGCGAATACACGCTCCAGCGCGCTCCCGCCGCCACCGCGATCAACATCGACTACGCGGCGGAGCTGAATGAGCAGCAGCTCGCGGCGGTGACCGCCTCGCCGGGACCACTCCTGGTGATCGCCGGCGCGGGCAGCGGCAAGACGCGCACACTGACGTATCGCGTAGCGTATCTGCTCGAGAACGGCATCGACCCGCGCAATATCCTCCTCCTCACGTTCACGAACAAAGCTGCGCGCCAAATGCTGGACCGCGTCGCGAACCTGCTCCCGGTGGACTCGAGCGGGCTTTGGGGCGGGACGTTTCATTCGATCGGAAACCGAATGCTGCGCCGGCATGGAAGCGCACTCGGCTTTTCGAGTGGGTTCAGCATCATGGATCGCGAAGATCAGAAGGATCTCATCGACACCGTGGTCGCGGCGGCAGGAATCAATCCGAAAGAGCTTCGATTCCCGAAAGGCGATGTCCTCGCGGAAATTTTCAGCTTCGTCGTTAACACCGAGACGGCAATCGACGCGTTGCTCGCCGAAAAGTTCCCGTACTTCCTGCCACTCCTCGATCAAATCAACGATGTCCACACGCGCTACGAGAAGAAGAAGAAATCCACCAACTCGATGGACTTCGACGATCTCCTCGAGAAAACGCTCCGGATGCTGAAAGAGCACGACGAGATCGCGGCATTTTACCGCCGCCAGTTCCAATTCATCCTGGTCGACGAATATCAGGACACGAACAAGATCCAGGCCGACTTCATCGACACGCTCGCGGCGGAGCACCGCAACGTAATGGTGGTGGGCGACGACGCCCAGTCGATCTACTCGTGGCGCGGGGCGAATTTCAAAAATATCCTGGCTTTTCCGCAGCGCTACCCGGACGCGCAGGTCTTCAAGATCGAAATGAATTACCGGAGCGTGCCGGACATTCTCCGGGTCGCAAACGCGGCCATTGCCGCGAACGTGCAGCAGTTTCGCAAGCAACTCAGCGCCACTCGACCGACGAACTCAGTCAAGCCGGCCGTGGTCGGTTTGAATGACGGCAGCGAGCAGGCGCTCTTCGTGGCCCAGCGAATTTTGGAACTGCGCGATGAAGGCGTGGAGCTGAGCGAGATCGCGGTCTTATACAGGGCGCACTACCACGCGATCGAATTGCAGCTCGAGCTGTCGCACCGCGGGATTCCCTACGTAATCACGAGCGGCGTGCGCTTCTTCGAGCAGGCTCACGTGAAAGACGTGACGTCGTTTATCCGCTTCATCGCGAATCCACGTGACGAGGTCGCGTTCAAGCGAATGGTGAAATTGCTGCCCGGCATCGGGGGAAAGAGCGCGGATAATCTTTGGCGGGCGTGGGAGAGCAAGTTGAACGAGCACGGCGACGTTACCTCCTGGGGCGAACGGCTGCTGCCGATGGCAGTGAGCACGAAATCCAGGAAATCCTGGGAGCAGCTCGCGCACACGCTCGATGAAATCGCGCCGGGCGGGCAGCCGAATCCACCGTCGGAGATGATCACGTCGATCGTGGAAGCGGTTTATGACGATTACGCCAAAGTGAATTTCACCAACTACGAGCTGCGCCGCGAAGATCTGAATCAGCTCGCGGCCTTCGCCCGCCAGTTCAAGGATGTGCACGAATTTCTTTCGCAGCTGGCGTTGATCAGCAATATCGACGCGGAGCCGGCCCTGGATCAAACGGCGGACAACGAAGCGGTCAACCTTTCCTCGGTGCACCAGGCCAAGGGACTCGAGTACCACACCGTCTTCGTGATCTGGCTGACGGATGGAATGTTCCCGAGCACGCGCTCCCTGGAAACGCGCGACACGATCGAGGAAGAGCGCCGGCTCTTTTACGTCGCGATCACCCGCGCACGTGACGAACTTTATCTGACGTTTCCGCACATGCGCCTGAACGCCGGTTACGGCGACATGTTCCAGCGGCCCTCGCGTTTCCTGAAAGAGATTCCGACACAGCTGGTCGAAGATTGGCAAGTCCGACGTGGTTAATTTCTTTGGCCACAGATTAACACAGATGAAACACAGATAGGGATGCTCGAATTTGACGCGCCAGAGGAGAAGCGATTTCTCCACAAAGAAACTACTGAAAGGATAATCGGTGCGGCGTTCGAGGTCCACCGAGAGCTCGGCTATGGATTCTTGGAACGCGTTTATCAGCGCGCCTTGCAGGTGGAATTGCTTCGTGCCGGTGTCTCTGCCGAGATTGAGAAACGCATACAGGTTAAATACAAAGGCGTTGTTGTGGGAGAATACGAAGCTGATCTGATTGTGGACGGCTGTGTTGCCGTCGAACTCAAAGTTGCGCTCCAGTATGATAAACGTGACGAAGCCCAATTGCTTAACCAGCTCAAAGCAACCGGTATCAAAGTCGGTCTCCTGATGAACTTCGGACGCGCAAAAGTCGAATACAAGCGGCTCGCCTTTTAATCTGTGTTTCATCTGTGTCGATCTGTGGCTGAATTTTCCCATGTATGAATTTGTCGCCTGAGCAGAAAATCGCGGGTGTGCTCGCGCCGCTCTTCGCGTTGCGGACCGAGACCGATCTGGGCGTCGGCGACCTGGAAGGGTTGCGACAGTTCATCGATTGGGCGGCGGGGATTGGGTTCAAGATCGTGCAGCTTCTGCCGATCAATGAAATGGGCGGGGATCACAGCCCCTACAATGCGATCAGTGCGGTCGCGCTCGAGCCGACGACTCTGCATCTCGCACCCGGATCGCCCGAGGATCTTTCGCAGGGAGATTTCGACGATGTTATCGCGCGGAACGATCTCGAGAAATTGCGCAAAGGCGCGGTGAGACATGATCTCGTCCGCCGCCTGAAGATCGACCTCCTCGAAAGATCTTTTGTGAATTTTTCCCGGCGAACCGGAGAAGACGCGGCTCATACGGCGGACTTCAACGCTTTTTGCGAAAGCGAACAGGCCTGGCTATCGGACTACGCGTTCTTCCGTGCGCTCATGGAGGAGAACGGAAATACCGAAAGGTGGGACCAATGGCGAGAGGAACACCGCACCGTCGATTTAGCGCGGGAGTGGCTGGCCGCGCAGACAGCCGAAGTGCAGCAACGTTTTTCGGAACGGGAATCGTTTTTCAAATACGTCCAGTGGGTCGCGTTCGACCAATGGAGCGCAGTGAGAACCTACGCCAGCGATCGCGGCGTTGGTTTGATGGGCGACGTCCCATTCGGGGTCAACTACTACAGCGCGGATGTTTATTCGCGCCGGGATGAATTTGCCCTCGACTGGTCCGGTGGCGCGCCTCCCGAACCTTATTTCAAGGACGACGAGTTTACGCAAAAATGGGGACAGAATTGGGGGATCCCGCTTTATCGATGGGACGTGATGCGAACGCGGGATCTGTCCTGGTGGCGGCAGCGCATTCGGGGCGTGCGAAAGATTTTTCATGTCTTTCGCATCGATCATGTCCTCGGTTTCTATCGGATCTACGCGTTCCCCTGGCGGCCCCAGCGCAATCCGGAATTCCTTCCGCTCTCCTGGGATGAGATGCGGGGGCGAACCGCAGGGATGATCCCGCAGTTCTATCCACGCGACGACTCCACGTGGGAGAACTGCGAGGCGAATCGGCGGGAAGGCGAAGATTACCTGCGGATGGTTCTGGAGGAGGCAGGCGACACGCGCGTGGTCGGAGAAGATCTCGGAACCGTGCCGCATTATGTTCGGCCGAGTTTGCGCTCGCTCGGGGTGGCGACATTTAAGATTCCGCAGTGGGAGAATTACGACGACGGCCGATCGATCCCCGGCCACGAGTACCACCGCTTCTCGGTCGCCACCTACGCAACGCACGATCACAAGCCGTTGCGGGCGCTCTGCCAGGAAGCCGCTGCGATGGCGAATCCCAGCGAGCAACGCGACGTGGTGAAGATTGCCGAGTTCTCCGGTGCGCCGCCGCCTGAAGCGAGCGGTGAATTCGAGAGCACATTCTATCCACGGGTGATGGAAGCGCTCTTTCGGAGCGAATCGTGGATCGCCATCGTAATGATCACCGATCTGCTCGCACGGAAAGATCGGTTCCAACTCCAACTGGAGCCGGCGAATGCAAAAGACCGTGGCGGGTTTGGAAACGAGCCCAACGATTCGGAAACGCATGGGGATCATCCACGAATTGCTCAAGAAGACCGGGAGAATCTAGCCACGAATGAACACGGATTTTCACGGATAACTGAATCAAGTTTTCCAAAATCCGTGTTTAATCCGTGCTCATCTGTGGCTAAATAAATTATGAACTCACCTATTAAGGTCGCCATCACCGGCGCCGCTGGACAGATTGGGTATGCGCTCGTTTTTCGCGTGGCGTCGGGCGCGATGTTTGGTCCGGACCAGCCGGTCGCGCTCCACTTGATCGAAATCCCAGCCGGTTTCGAGGCGCTCAAAGGCGTGGTCATGGAACTGGATGATTGTGCCTTCCCGCTCCTGAAAAACGTCGTCGCCACGACCGACCTCGCCGAAGGATTTCGCGATGTGAATTGGGCGCTGCTGGTGGGGAGCGTTCCGCGCAAAGCCGGGATGGAACGGGGGGATTTGCTCGGGATCAACGGCAAGATTTTCATCGGTCAGGGACAGGCGATCGAAAAGAACGCCGCAAAGGATGTTCGCATTCTCGTCATCGGAAATCCCTGCAACACCAATTGCCTGATCGCGATGAACAATGCGAAGTCGATCCCGCGCGATCGCTGGTTCGCCATGACCCGGCTGGACGAGAACCGCGCGAAGGCGCAACTGGCGCAGAAAGCAGGCGTGGATGTTACCGAAGTCACGAACGTGACCATCTGGGGGAATCATTCCGCGACGCAATATCCCGATTCCTTTAACGCGAAGATCAAGGGCCGCTCCGCGGCGGAAGCGATCGGCGATGAGTCGTGGATCAAGGAAGCTTTTATTCCGGCGGTGCAGCAACGTGGCGCAGCCATTATCAAAGCGCGAGGTTCCTCCTCCGCGGGATCGGCCGCGAATGCGATTGTGGATACGGTTCGCTCACTGACGACGGATACAGCCGAGGGAGATTGGCATAGCGTGGCGGTGTGCTCGGATGGCAGTTACGAAGTCGAGGAAGGATTGATCTGCTCGTTCCCGATTCGCACGCGCGGTGGGAAATGGGAGATCGTGCAGGGCGTGCCGTTGAATGAATTCGGCAGGACAAAGACCGATGCGTCGGTTGCCGAATTGAAGGAAGAGAAGGCGCTGGTGGCTGAATTGATCGGGTAACGAATTGCCCGAGTAAGCAAATAGCGGTGTCATCCCGAGCCGCGCAGACGGCGAGGGACCCCACAATGGCTCAAGCGCTTCCGCGATATGGACAACGTCCTCCTCGGATAACCCGTGATTCCGTTCGGACGACGGCACTGCGACTGTAAGGTCCCTCGCCGTCTACGCGGCTCGGGATGACTGTCGACGGCGATCAGGCTAATTTTCCGCCGGTCATCGACTCGAAGGCTTCGCGATATTTTCCAGACGTTTTCTCGATGATATCGGCGGGCAATGACGGGCCCGGAGGCGTCTTGTCCCAATCGAGCGTCTCCAGATAATCCCGCACGAATTGCTTATCGAAACTCGGCGGACTCTGGCCCACGACGTACTGATCCGCCGGCCAAAAACGCGAGGAATCAGGCGTGAGGCATTCGTCGATCAAGAGCAATTTCCCGTCGACGGTGCCGAATTCGAACTTCGTATCGGCCACGATAATGCCCCGGCCGGCGGCGTGTTCGCGGCCCTCCGAATAAATCTTGAGACTCAACTCTTTGACCCGGTTCGCCATTTCGTCGCCAAGAATGCGCACGCATTCCGCCATGTCGATGTTCTCATCGTGGCCTTCCTCGGCTTTCGTCGAAGGAGTAAAAATCGGTTCCGGTAATTGCGAGGCCAGTTGCAAACCAGCGGGCAACTTAATGCCGCAAACGCTCTGCGTTTTCTTGTATTCACTCCAGCCCGACCCGGCCAGATAGCCGCGCACGACGCATTCCACCGCCAGCGGTTTCGTCTTCTTCACGATCATCGAGCGGCCGGCAAGTTGCTCGCGAAACGGTTTCAGCTCGGCGGGGAACTGCTCGAAGTCGGCCGTAATGAAATGATTTTCAATGTCCTTGAATCGTTTGAACCAAAAAGCGGAAAGCTGGTTCAAGACGGCGCCCTTGGCGGGAATGGGATCGGGCAGAATGACGTCGAACGCCGAGAGCCGGTCGGTCACGACGAACAGCAGCGTATCGCCGAGGTCAAAAACTTCCCTGACCTTCCCGCTGCGCAGCTTTTTGATTCCGGGAAGATCGACATTCGATAGTGGAGTGGTCGGCATATGTGCGACATCATTAGCCCATGGCTGGAATCGTCGTCAAACCCCGCGCGCGGATTTTGCACGGGCACGACTGGGTTTTCTCAGGAGAGGTGCTCAAGGCCTTCGGCAATCCGGCCGATGGCGACGTCATTTCCCTGAAAGACGGGCGAGACCATCTGATCGGCAGCGCGATCTACAACAGCAAATCGCAGATCGTGGCGCGCCGTTTCTCGCGACGACGCCAGGATCTGGATCTCGATTTTTTTCAGCGCCGCATCGCGCAGGCGATGGAATACAGGAAGCGGCGCGGGATCGACCTCCGGCTCTGCCGACTCGTCTGGAGCGAGAGCGACGGATTGCCGGGTGTAATCGTGGATCGGTACGGGGATCACGCGGTCTTGCAGACGCTGACGCTGGCGATGGACATGCGGAAGGCGCTGATCATGGAGGCGTTGCAGACGGCGGTCGGAGAACCCGCCCTCCAATCGATCATCGAGCGCAATGATGCTCCGGTGCGAAGGGCGGAGGGGATGGAGTTACGCAGTGGTATTTTGCTGGGCGAACCGCCGGGCGAAATGGAAATCGAGATCGCTGGCTTGCGGCTCGGGGTTGATCTCGTGCGTGCGCAAAAGACCGGGCTCTACCTGGATCAGCTCGCGCATTACGAAACCGTCGCGAGTTATGCGAGTGGACGACGAGTGCTCGATTGTTTCACCAATCAGGGCGCATTCGCTCTCGCTTGCGCCCGAGCGGGCGCGACGAACGTGACCGGGGTGGAAGCAAGCGCGGATAATATCGCCAGCGCGCGAAAAAATGGGGAGCGCAATAAGTTGCCGGTCGATTGGATCGAGCAGGACGTTTTTCAGTTCCTGCGCGGCGCGGAAAAGGCGGAAGCCGAGTACGATCTCATCATTCTCGATCCGCCTTCCTTCACTAAAACGAAAGGCGGATTGCGCGACGCGCTCCGGGGTTACCGCGAGCTGCACGTCCGGGCCTTCAAACTCCTCTCGCACGACGGATTGCTGGCAACCTTTTCCTGTTCGCATCACGTGAACGAAACGATCTTCAACCAAACCATCGCAGACGCCCTGGTCGACGCGCGCCGGTCCGCCCGGCGGTTGCATCGCTTCGACCAAGCGCTCGATCATCCGGTTTTGCCCACACTCCCCGAGACTGAGTATTTCAAGGGAATGCTCCTCGAGATGATGCCGGGTAGATGATGCACAGCGCTGAGCCATGACATTTCTTGATCGAGCGCAGAATCCAAAGAACTGCTTTGACTTCGAGCGGTTCGTTTTTGCGACCGCGGTAATCTTCAGTCATAGCTTTCCTTTGCTGACCGGTAACGAAAAAGCAGAGCCGATGGCGTGGTTGACGAACGGCGACCTGACTTTCGGAGCTTTCGCTCTTGGAGGGTTTTTTGCCTTGAGTGGATACCTGGTCTTGCATAGTTGGCTGAAATCCAAGGACGTCGTCGATTATTTGCGAAAACGCCTCTTGCGCATTTATCCCGGCTTCGTTGCCGCTTGTCTGGTCTGTGTCGTTGTCTTCGGACCCCTGGCCTGCACCAAACTAAGTGTGTTCTTCGAGCATCTGCACCTGCGCCGGGTCCTCGGTCAGTCCTTGATTTTGCACGAGCCTGTTATCACCGGCATTCCCCGCGATATCCCGGGCGCGAATGTATTCAATGGTTCGCTTTGGACAATAAAATGGGAGTTCTGCTGTTACCTCCTCGTTCCGATCCTGAGTTGGATTGGGCTCCTGGGCAGACGTGTTGGCGTGACCATTCTCTTTGCGTGTGCCGCCGCGGCCTTCGGGATTTTCTGCTACGGCCATGTGATTTCCGTGGAACGGTCGTTTGAAATTTTCAGAGGCCCCGCTTACGGATGGTTGCGCTGCGCGGCCTATTTTCTGGCCGGAATGACGTTTTATCTCTGGCGAGATAAATTGCCCTACCGACTTTCCTGGTTCGGCCTGGCGATTGTGGGGTTATTCGTCTTCTTCCGATGGGTAGATCTCGCCCTGATGGTTCTGGGACCTTATCTTCTGTTTTATTGCGGTTACGCGGGGAATTCCCTACTCCAGCACTGGTCACGTCCCGGTGATTTTTCCTACGGGCTCTACCTTTATGCCTGGCCGGTTCAACAACTGATTGTCCAGTGGTTCGGCCGCCATCTAACGCCCTACTCCTTTTTCGCGGTCTCTTTTTGTGCCACTGCGCTGTTTGCAATGTTCAGTTGGTTCGTTGTCGAGCGGCCATTCCTGCGCCTCAAATACAGGTCTCGTTCCGAAGCGCACGCGTCGGGACCACGCTTGACCGGCGTTTAGCGTTGCGAGTTAATGCCGTAACCGAACATTTTCTTCCTCGCGCGAAGATGACGGATCATTCATAATCGCGGGCATAAACGGACAACCTGATTCCCACCAGCTCGATCTCTGGCAGGCGCAGTTTGCACGGGACGGATTCCTGGCCTTGCCGGGATATTTTTCACCTGCACAAGTCGACAGGGTTCTTGCGGCCATAGCGCAGGCTCTCAGTTCGCACGCCATGGAGATAGTGGTGGACGATGTCGAAAGCCAGGAACGCACCTTTTACGGCCTGGCGAACAAGCGGCCTCTGGCGACATTCAAGATCAACGATCTTTACTTATTGCTCGAGGAAGTTCGCGGAGTCGCACTGGAAAGCCGATTGAGCGAATTGCTCCGCCGGCTGCTCGGCGGCAAGCCACCGGTCCTCTGCAATAGTCTGAGCCTTGAGAAGGGCAGCGGCCAATCCTTGCACATCGACTCCCTTTTCATGACGCCCTACACGCCGGGTGATCTTGGGGCGATATGGATGGCCTTCGAAGATGTCGATCCTGCAGCGGGCCCGCTTGAATATTATCCGGGCAGTCACTTGATCCCCCTCTACCGCTTCCGCGACGGCACGGGGCATGTCACGGCGGAGGAATTCCCGAACTGGTCAGCCTATATCAAGCGCGAATTGGAGGAGCGTCAGCTGGGAAAAAAAGTGTTTCTGGCGCGAAAAGGCGATGTCTTCATCTGGCATTCGGATCTTGTCCACGGCGGTGCTGAAATCCTGGATCAGACGAAAGGACGCAAGTCTCTCGTCTGTCATTATTACACCGAACAGGATTGCCGTGGCGTTCCGGAATGGAACCTGATCCCGATGAACGCTGGATTCTGGCTCGATCGGCCGCCGGCTCTAGTCCGCCCCCATCCGGATCGCTTCGACCACGGGCATCCATTTCCCGAGGAGCAATATTTGCGGAGAAATCCAGATCTCCGCGTTCCGCTTGGTGCAGGTCAGATCAGCTCCGGTTTCGAGCATTACCGAATGCATGGTTTCGCCGAAGGTCGCGGAATTTAACCACGGCTCCGCGGGAAATCCTGGCACCAATCGCTGTTATCAGGCGCGCTCGACGATCATTTCTTGTCGAGCTGCAACAGCCGGCGGAGTTGCTCGAGACGAGGGACTTCCTGGTAGCGTTGCACGTCGCCGGAGAGGAATTCCTCCCACGGGATGAACTTGATCTCGCCGTTCTCGATTTTCAGATCGTGGCGCAGGACAGGGTCGAAAGCGGAGAGATTCGACGAGAACTCCTGCGTCAGTGTAGTCGTCGGCATGTCTGGGACCGGCAGGTTCCTCGCCCGGCAATCACGCACCACCTCGAGGATTTCTTTCCAAGCCTTCGTGTGGGAAATGGAGGGACGGGGCGCGACGAATTTGTAGGCGCTCGATTGGAACTCGAGCTGCGCGAGCACCGCGGCGACCGCAACCCCGCACCACACCCCAGTGCTGACACGCGGAGCCTTGCGGCTGAGCACAACGGCGAGATGCAGTGCCGAAGCGAGAAGAACAAAATGCAGGGGCACGAGGTACCTCGGCACCGAAAGATAATGCCCGAGCTGTGGCAGCATTTCGGCGACCGATCTAAGGAGAAGCTCGCGAGACGCCACCAGGCCGACCAACGTCCACGCCCCCGCGATGGAGTAGGCGTGAAGAATCAGTCCGCTGAGTTTCTGCGGCGTTGGATCCACAATCGTGCGACGCAACATCCGGCCCCACAGCACGATTGGCAGCGCCAGGAGCAGCAGGCCATATGGCCAGCAGGACGCGACTGAATTGCCGTTGAAGACCGGGAATGCAGTGGCCGCGAATGTTCCGGCGCCGGCCAGGGTGAAGTTCGCGAGGAAACCGAGCAGCAACTTGATCAAGGGAATGATCTCGGCTGATCGATCTATTGAATGAAAATTCGGCGGGAGGAAGTGAACCATCGCCCACCCATGAAGGAGCGTCAGCGCAAGCATTGTGCCCAGCGCAGCTGGAGCGCTGCTCCGGACAATCGCCAGATTCGACTGAGGGGAGCATCGCGCTACGACGATGATGCCGCTCAGTGCGGCGGTCACAGCCGCGACCAGCGCAAGACCAAGCCCGGACACATGCAACGATGCATACGCGGCGAGCGCGGAGACCCACACCCAGCGCGCCTTCTCAGGCTCCCGCGAGACCATCACCAACGCATAGAGCACGAGCAAGGCGACGCCGACCCAAACGAGCTGGAGAATCATGAACGGCCAGGTGATGAGATCGAGCATTGGCAGCTGGAAAGCAGAGACTGCGGCAACCGCGGTTGCGAATGCGACCTGCGACCCGCGTGACAATTCGAAGATCGAGCCGAGACGCTGCGCCAACGCGAACGTCGCCGCGGCCAACAGTGCGAGGGCAAAAATCTGCCTGCCGAGCCAGACGGCTCCATTCGTGCCGATCAGGCGCGCGGCCCGAAACTCCGCCAGAAATACCAAAGGTGTGTAATGACCGCTGTAGCTGAGATGGAAAAAATCGCGCTCGAAGTTCCGCTGCGTTTCAGCGCTCGAATACGCCGTCCGAAGATACCACCCGCTTTCCGAACGGAGGAAATTCGGCGGCGCATGCCGGTAGACCATTCCAACAAGAAGCAGGGCGGCCCCGAAGACCAGGAGTGCCTTTCGCATGTGTGGTCCAATCCGCCCCGGAGCGCAGTCGCGCGGCGTTATGTCTCCTGCTTGAGCAGGCAGGTACTGGAGAATTCTTTCGGGTTCGACGCGCTGAAATCGTGATAACAGACGGCGCCTTTCACGAAATAATGGTTCACCAGGGCGCGGCGCGAGTGCTTCAAATCACGACGGGTGGAACCGCCATGAATGAGATTCGCATGCCAGAAGAGAACATCCCCTTTTTTGGCATGGAAGTAATGAGGTTCCATTCCATTCTCCTTCAGGAGCTCTTGGATCCGCGGCTCGTATTTTTCGTAATACCCCTTGAATCCACTTTCGCGGTACTCGTCTTCTTGAATGCCGACATCTTTGCTGAACACGTAAGGCAGGAGGTGGCTACCGGGATAATAAACGAGCGGTCCTGAGTCCGGGTGAATGTCTTCGAACGCGACCCAGGAGGCGGTCAGGTAGCCGAGCGGATAGGTCGTCATGTGGATCGAATCGGAATGTTCCTTCTGCTGACTACCCTTGTGCGAAGTGATGGTCTGAAATGGCGCCGCCTCGTGCTCCATCAGGAGTTGAACCCAATGCAAGAGTTTCGGGTGCCGCATCACCCGGCAAATGGCCGGAACCTTCATGTGCGGGTCCTGGGCGCGGCCCGGCCAGGGATCGTCAGGTCCGGCCTTTTCCGGGTCTATTTTGACGACACCGTCGGCAATGGCCCGTTCATAAGCGGTCCAGACCTCGTCCAGCACCTCGGGTTCAATGGCGCCTTCCAGGATAATGTAGCCTTTCTCTTTCCAACAGCGGAACTGTTCCGCTTCGTATTCCCCAATGGTTCCCGCAGCTAATCTCGCTTTAATTTGGGCGTCAGCGTCATCACGATCGAGCCACGGAAAGGGACCTGCGTAGGGAAATTTCTCGAAACGCGGCTTCTCAAAACTGTGCGGGCTGACCGCCACCTCGGCAAAGGGGGCGTTCTCATCCGCGTCCGGCGTGGCCGGGGCAGCAACACTGTGGTCGTGATTATTCTGCACAGCCTCAGAGGCCGACCGGAGCTCGGCTACACTCGACTCCAAGGCCTGAAGACGGGTATCTCGCTCTGCGGCAGCTGTCTTAAGGCGCTGAAACTTCTGATTCAGCTTCTCGTGCTCTTTTTCCAGCCGCTCGTTGTTCTTTATTAAGGGCCTGAAAAAAGGCAACGCTCGGAGGATCGGATGCTTTCTCATGTTTGACCGTGGGCAAGTTTCGGGTCTTGCGCAGTTTCAGCCTTCAGAAGGATGACTTTGAACTCGAATTGGCACAACGCCAAGCTGCAAAATCCTTTCCAGCGATCCATCCCTCAAACATCAAACATCGGCGATGGCCCAGAGATGAATGTGCAGGGGGATTCCGTCCCGCGTTCGCATTGGATGCTCGCCGTAGGAAAAGACTTCCACGCGCGAGAAATAACGTAGGAGCAGTGTGCGAAGACTCGTGCGCGTGAAAAAGTTCTTGTGATCCCCTTCCAGCAGATGCCACGGGACGGCGTCCCAATCCTTAAAATAGGGAATCACCTCCATGTTCGGAACCGAGAACAGGGCCCGCTTGCGAACGATCCTTAAGATCTCCTTCAGGAACACGTCGGGTTGCTCGATATGCTCGAGGACCTCGATACAGATTGCCTCATCGAACTCCTGATCCGCGCACGGAAATTTCTGAGTCTCCCAATCGACCTTCCGAAAGGGCAAACCGCGCCGCTCCAGCAATTCCCAGCAGTACGAATTTACTTCGAGGCCGGTCCATTGATGTCCCGTCTCCAGAAGCGGCGGGCCGTAAGCGCCTGCGCCGCATCCGAAATCGACGACAGAGCTGCCGGGCGAAACATAGTCGAGGATGAGACGCGACATTTCCGCGCCCGGGTCCGGGATCGGCAGGCCTGAACCGTAGATCTTTTCGCGATGGAGCACCGTGCTCTGCGCCGGATAAACATCTTCGCCGTGGGGCCGGTTTTGCAGAGCGGCGGGGACGAGACGCAGCGTCACTTTCCCGAGTTGATACTCAACGGGGGCACCGTTCCATGAAACGGTCAGCTCGATCGTAGCAACGCGCGGAGCCTCGCAGGGCGGAGTTACCTGCGCGAGAAAACGGAATCCGCTGGGGGTATCGCGCGGGAGAGACAGGAAGGCGGAGACGTCGGGACGTGCAAACAGAACACGAGTCTCTCCGATCACCGCTCCATCGAGCCACGCGCGCACCCGGCAAGTCGACGGATCGCGGGTGCTCGCATGCAGCCATCCGACAATGGAGATGCACTCGTCGTAAACCGTTTGGTCGGGGCGCGGAAAATCAATGCACTTCTGCAACTGCGCGAGTTTTTCAAATCGCAGGATGTTCTCGTGAGGCATGGCGTCGGTTGACTATAAACGTTGCTGGTCGCGGGCGAGCGGCATCTTCAGAACCGTTTCGAGTCCGCACCATCCGGGAAAGCGGCCGCGGAAAGTATCGCTGGAGCAGAATCTGCAAGTCCATTACTAATGTGGCCACGGCGACGGGCGAAAATTGAGCGCCGCTAATAAGGCCGCAGATAAAAACGTGATGCGCTCGAAGTTGTTCTGGATCCTAAGCATCCTTTGTCCGCTCCTCTTCATCGCGAGCGTCCGATGGCAAGCTGCACATATCGGAGTCGCCGTAGCCCTCAATCTCCTGCTCGCGGCCTCTTGTCTCGGACTGCTGGTCATGAGCCCGGGCCAGCAGGCGCGAGACAATACGGAGGAGAGACCGAGCGCGGAATCAGGAAAACTTGGACGAAACCTCATCGTCACGAGTCTGATCCTAATCTATCTCGCTGTCAGTCTCCTGAAACTGAATGGCACCTCGACCGCGTTATGGCAGGAGGTTGCGGACAGGCAGGCGCCCACCGCAGGATTGATCGCCGGGACGGCCAAGGCAATCCGCATGGATGAATGGTTTGTCCAGACGCCATGGATTTGGTCGCAGAGCAATCAGAACCCGCCCTTTCCGCTCACCAACCGCAACGTCGGCAACGGCGCGGCTCCTTTGTTGACCAATTTGCCGGTCGCCCACTGGACGATGCTTTTCCGGCCACAAATGTGGGGCTTCTTCGCATTGAGCAAAGAGCGCGCCTTCGCTTTCAACTGGAACTTCAAGTGGTTCGGTCTGTTGCTGGGCGGATTTTTGTTTCTTCGAATCCTGGCCCGCGGAAACAACTCTCTCGCATTGGGCGGTGCGCTGATTCTTCTTTTCTCGTCCTACGTGCAGTGGTTTTTCTCAACGCCCACCTGCATGCCGGAGATGATTTCGATGGTCTTCTTTGCGCTCTGGGCGCTCGACGTTTTGTTTCAAACGAAATCACGCTGGGCCATCGCGGGAGCCGGCGCGATCCTGCTCGTCGCGATTGAGCAATTCGTTTTTTGTTGCTACCCACGCTTTCAGATTCCGCTGGTCTATCTGGCACTAGCCCTGGTGGTGGCCGGCGCGTTTCACTATCGAAGGCAAAGCGACAACGTGCGCGACGGAGCGCGGCCCTTTCGCCTTTGCGTTCTGGTGGCGGTCCTGATTACGGCGGCCGTCCTCTTATGGCAGTGGCATCGCGAAGTCTCTCTTTCCCTCAAGGAAATCCAGTCGCTGGTCTATCCGGGACAGGTTGTTTCAAATGGTGGCTCGTTTCCCTGGTATTTCTTTCTCGCGCCCTTCCTGGAGTTTTCCATGACCCAGGACCATTTTCCGGCGCCGTTCGAGAATGTTTGTGCAGCGAGCGGGTTCCTTTTCATCGTGCCGATTTTAGCAGCGACCCTCTTTCGTGAGGCCAGGCAGCGGCGCCTGGATGCAATTTCGGTCGCGATCGTACTGTTCCTGGCCGGCGCAATTTTTTTCATGATCTGCGGTGTTCCCGCGCTGGTGGCTCAAGCGACGGCCTGGAGTTACGTGACCTCCTCTCGCTGCATCCTGGCGGTTGGCGTTGCCTCGGTTATTGGCCTTGTCCGTTATCTCGCGCCGGCCTCGGATCGGCGACCAAGCCCTGACAAAAAATTTGTGGTGGCGATCGCGCTTCTTCTCGCGCCGTTGCTGTTCGTCTGCTTCTACGCCGCCAACTCACAACTGGGGCATTTCGTGAAGGTCGCCGAGCTCGTCGCGGCTGCGATATTTTTCGCGACGGTGGCGTCGCTTCTCTGGCATCGCGTCGCTCTCGCCTCGTGTCTTCTTCTCCTGATCCCGTGCGTTTCTGTCTACGGCCTGGTCAATCCAATTTCGAAAGGTCTGCCCGGTCTGACCCGGAGTGAGATGTTTCGCTGGTTTTCACAAGTGCACGCGACCGATAAAGGCGCGCTTTGGCTCGTGACCGGGGACCTGACGACGCGGACTTGTTTCCTGGCGCAATTAGCAAAAGCAACCGGGGCCAACGTACTCGGCGGCACGCGCTGCATGCCCGATCGCGAGATGCTTACGGCGTTAGATCCCGAAGATGAATATGCGACCGTGCACGACCGGTATGCCCGGGTTTGTTTTCAGGCGCGGGCTCAGACGAAAGCCGAGTTCGAACTGCAGGCCCCGGATTTTTACCTCGTCCGGTTTCCATTTCAGACGGAATTGCTCGATCTCTTGCAGGTCAAATACCTGATAGATGTCGATCAAGTCAGCGAAGGCGCGGCCCTGCCGGGGTTCGAGCGCATCGGTGAACGCGAAGGATGTGTCATCCTGCGCCGGATTCAATAATTCCCACGCGGAAAATTCCGAGAGATCCGATCAGTGGCCATCCGAAAGCGGCGGCCTGCTTTCGTTTAGCTATTCGCGGCTGTTGGCAGATGAAACGTCTTGATCGGACAGCGGGCGCAATCCGGATCGCCCCCGGGCTTCAGCATGTTGCGCCGCAGGGCGGTGAATTTTTCGCCAAGGAAAATTTCCGAAAGAGTTTGGCCCTCACTGAGGCGTCCCAGCGTTTTTCCGTGCCACGGACAAGGCAACACTTCCTCCTGGTCGCGAATCATGATCTCCGAAAAGGGGCGTTCGCAGAAAGTGGTGGAAAATTCTTCCGCCACTGAACCCGCCAGGCCGGCTAAAGTTCCAGGCAGGCGCGGCTTGATCTGCAACTCTTGCGGTCCAGGCGGGTCAGGCACAACCGCATCGAAGTCGCTCCAGCTGACTTCCGGTTCGTTCTCCGGCGACCACTGCTCAGTCGTCTCAAAGGCATCGGGCAGGTAATAGTTCATGCCGAGCGCGGTTGCCTCGGCCGAAATCAGATCGCGGTAATAATTATATCTCGCCGGGTGATCGGAGAGGAGCTCGCCCTCGGGAAACCATTTCCCAATCGGCACCATGTGACGGAAATCAATCGATTCGGCGCCCAGCGCTCTGGCCAGCCGCACGAACGCGGGCGCCTCGTGAATGTTCTGATTCATCATGACGAAATTGAAGACGAACGCCGGAAACTCGGAACCGTGCTGCGTCTTCAAATCGCGCAACGCCATGATGTTTCCCACCAACTGCTCGTAACGGCATCCCACCCGAATCGCCTCGAGGAGCGGTTTGGTGACGGCGTCCATGGAAAACAAGAGGCGGGCGACACCCGTTTCCATGATCAGATTTCGGATTGGAGCGCGCATCAGCATTGCGTTAGTGCAGAATTCGATCGCCACCTCCGGATGCTCCGTCGCCAGGTAACGCAGAATCTCCGGGAGGAATTTCGAAGTGAGCGGCTCGTCTCCGCACGAAAGCATCACCCGGCTGACCAGAGGCCCGATATCCTGGAACAGCGCTTTGAACTGTTCGCCCGTGAGTTGGCTGATGGGTCGCTTGAAGATGGCGTCGTCACTGAAATGGCACATCACGCACCGCAAATTGCACTTGTTGATAATGTCGAGCCGCACGGTCAGTCCACGCCGCGCGTCGAGCGATCGCCGAAAACGCGTCTCGAGCGCCTCGGGATCGGCCAGGTGGTGCGCCAAGGCGGCCTCCGTCCCGTCCGCAAGTAATGTCTCGCGCGTGAGCGGAAGAGTTTGGATGTCGCTCGTATCGAAATTGACTTCAACCTGGTGCCATTCCGATCGGCTCTCCTCTTCACCGGTCAGGACGTAAAGCGTGCCGGGCGCTCCAGGCTGACAGTCGAATTCCTGAAACGACCGGAAGCCGCTCCTCTCACCATTTGGGTAGAGAGGAAATTCCTTGTGGACGTCGGGGCGGGGAAAACCATGGACCAGCGGCTCGAATGTTCCCGCGTCGGCGCGCAGGAACATGGCCCGCAACGGCACGCTGCCCAGGCACCATCCTTGGATTCCGGTGACTCTATGACCGGAGGTATTTCGGCAGACGCGGTCGCTGCAGAAAAGGAGATGCGGGTTCATTGGGGCAAATCAATTGAGGCCGTTCGTCTGCTGAGTCAAACCGCGCCAGCGGGGCCAGTTGGGCCGCCCGCAAATTGGGCCGTAAAATTTGTGGAATTTTGAAGGCGTCGTCGCTACTGTCCGGCCAGCGGGTGGCGAGGACGAACAATCGCGTAACGCCGCAAAATTACATTCATGGCCGAACGAGTCCGACCGATCGAACAAATGCTGGAGCTAAGCGAAGAAGAGGCGATGTCGCCGGAGCATCTCGACTCCCAGGTGCAGAAAGCGCAGGAGCAACTTCTGCAATTGAAGCGGCAGTCGGAGCAAATCGAAAAACAGAAGCGCGAACTGGAAGAGCTGAGCCGGCGCCAGGAAGAATTGGAACGGGGTCGGGCCGAAATGACGGACAAGCTCTCGCGCTCGCTCGTGATCCTGGAACGCGAAGGATACGACTCGCAAAAGAAACTCGAACAGATTCGCGCGACGCACGAGAGTTTCACCCAGCATTTGCAACTGCTCGAGGCGATCGAACCGAAAACCTGGAACCCATCCGAATTGCCGAAGGAATTGAGCCGCGCCCTGAGCACGGTGGATGACGCCCGGACGGAATTCAGCCAGCAACGGAGCCGTCTCGAAGCGGGGAACAACGATCAATCGGCTAATCTCGATTTGCCGGAGGCGACGTCGGGCCTGGCCGGATTGGGCGGCGGAAAAACTTTCGCGCAATGGGTGCAGATCGGTTTCGCTCTGACGCTGCCGTTGATTATTTTTGGATTGATCGCGTTCCTGGCTTTTTTCTGGATGGCCGCGAAGGGTCAGTGATTCCGCATGCGCCATCGACCGCTCAAACCCGGCACACCACTCAACCAGAAGCAGGAAGAACTCGCTCAGCGCGAGATGCAGCTTCGCGGCGAAATGGAAAAGCTGGAGCGAATGATCGCGGAAGCGCCCGGCGTCGCCGAGGAAACGAAGCGCCGGCAACGGGACGAATTGTTAATTCGCGCAACCGAAGGACGGAGCCGGCTGGATGTTTCGGTCGCGCTTCAGGATAAACGCTGGGGCGACGATAGCCGCGGCGGCGGCCGCCGCGTTTCGCTGCGCAAGGAAAGACGCGAAGGACGGATCATTTTTCTCGTGCTCGTGATTGCGCTCTGTGTCGCCGTCATCTGGCTGGTGAGCCATCTCCATTTTTAGCCGATCGCCGCATGGCCGAGCCTGCTCAAATCGACGTGGCGCACGTCGCGAAACTTGCGCGGCTGAATCTGACCGAGGAGGAGACGAAACTCTTTCAAGCGCAATTGGGGCGCGTGCTGGAATACGCCGAGAAATTGCGGGAGCCGGAGACCAGCCAGGTGGAAGCGACCGCGCACGCGGTCCCCATTTTCAACGTCTTCCGCGATGACGAGCCGCGCGCCGGACTCAGCGTCGAAGAAGCGCTGAGTAACGCACCGCGCCAGGCGAACAACCTCTTCATAGTCACGAAAGTCGTGGAATGACGGCGGCCGACCTGCCGGCGCTGAACATCGCCGACTTGCAGACGCTTCTTCGGCAACGCCAGGTTTCCCCGCGCGAAGTCCTCGAGGCGCTCCGGTCCCGTGTCGCGGCGGTAGATCCGGAGATCGACGCCTATCTCTCGCTCGACTTTGACGCTGCCCTCAAGGAAGCCGAAAATATTGACGTCAATCTGCCACTCGGCGGGGTTCCGATTGCAATCAAAGATATTATCAGTGTCGCCGGCCAACCGTGTACGTGCGCATCGAAAATCCTGTTGAATTATCGCGCGCCCTACGACGCGACCGTCATCCGCAAGCTAAGGGCGGCCGGCGGGATTCCGTTTGGGCGAACGAACATGGATGAATTTGCCATGGGCTCGTCCACCGAGAATTCGAGCGTAAAGGTGACTCGCAATCCCTGGGATTTATCACGCGTGCCCGGG
>Ga0193726_1001030_pt1 | contig 24163 bp, 22 predicted proteins | sample H2c1metaG_FD_144928 | JGI IMG/M metagenome (GOLD analysis project Ga0193726, IMG submission 144928) | Soil microbial communities from a riparian zone of the East river system, Colorado, United States - H2c1 | ecosystem: Environmental > Terrestrial > Soil > Riparian zone | place: USA: East River...
GGCCAGTACCAAACATGCCGCGGCCGCGAGCCATCCGTAACCGCCATAACGGTTGGGGCGCGGCTCTGGAGTTGCAGAAGCGCGCGACCGATCGGCCTTGCTCGCGCGAGCGGCGGTGATGTCGGCGACTCCATCGACCGGCGTGAAATGTTCGACCGACGCGAAGTGTTCGGCAGCCTGCCGCGCCAACGCTTCCGCCAAGCCGGCGGGCAATGGCTGCTCCCTGTCACTGCCGACCGCTGCGCTTCCGGCCAGCGTGACTGCAGCGGCCGCGCGCTCGAGATCCCGCGCGTAAGCACTCGCCGTTTCACTGTCCAACACGTCGAGCGCCCGCTGCTCAGCCGGCGACAAACCCTCGGTGACTTGCTTGATGAGCAAATCCACCATGGCTTCGTCGGGCTGACCTTGAGGACGCGTGTCTGACATCACACTCTCGCTGAGACGCCTGCGGCATCTACGTTCATATATTCCCGCACCTTGATCAGGCCCCTGCGCATAAATGACTTCACCGTGCCCAAGGGCATACTGAGCCGAGTCGCGATTTCCGACTGGCTCAGGCCATGCAACAACCCCAACTCCAAGACCTGCCGCTGCTCGGAAATCCCGCAGCTCCGCCAGTGCCCGGGCCGCTTGCTCAGCCTCGATCGAAGTTTCCGACGCCGTACCGGGGTCAGCCCACGCGACCGTCTCCAAGGCTTCGACCGGATCCATCGGCGGTTCGGCGCTGGTCTTGCGCAGCCGGTCGATCAAGCGGCGCCGTGCAATCATCGCAATGAACACCTTATCGGATCCCTGCGATGCATCAAAACGGCCGGCGCTGCGCCAGATATCCAGGAAGATTTCCTGGGTCGCGTCCTCGGCATCCGACGGCGTGCGCGATAGACGCCGGGCAATGCTCCACACCAGCGGACCATATTGGTCGATGCATTCCCGCACGGCGGCGGAATCGCCGCTTGCAATGCGTTGGAGCATGGACGGACTCATCAGTTGCCTTGTGTGCTTATTCGAATCACGCGCACGGACGGATTCAACCGTGTTGTAGGACAAGACGTAGCGCATGATAATGGTAAATCGCAGCCCAGGGGAGTTGTCATGGTCCAGAAATCCGTCGAGCAAAAATGGTGGTTCAGAGGCACCGTGGGAGTGTTGACGTTGCTCAGCGGCATCGGACTGTTTGCCGCCGCGGGCCTCGGCATCCATACGTTTGTATCGGCGCTGATTGCCTTTCTATGCTTGATGGGGCTCGAGCGCTTGTTCTCTGGCTTGCTGGGAATAATTGTGGTTCTGGTGCGTTCGCGCCGGACCAACAGCGCGTAAATCGCGCCCTCGCCGGCTACTTGCCGCCGGGTTTTTGAAACTTGAGCAGCCGCAACTTCTGGGTGTCGCCGGCCGGCCGGCGCAGCTCGCTTTCACGCTGCAAGTGCGGCATCGACTGCTTCGGGTTCAAGATCACCCACCGCCATTCGCCGAGTTGATGCTTGAGCAGCGGCAGCAGCGCCGGTTCGGATTCGGGTTGCTCACCCGCCGTGGGAATCAGCGTGGAGCAATACAGTTCGAAATACTCCGTGAACAGATTTTCGTATTGCTGCATCGGATCCAGGAACGCGGGATCGCGCACCAGTTCGATGCCGAGATGACCGGCGCACAAAAAACTGCAGGCCTTGCGTACGTAGATGGCATGTTCGGCAACGACGGCATGTTCATAGTGCAGCGTACGATGAAAATGCTGGAGTATCTTGGCGCGCGCGCCGCGGCGCAGTTTGTGCTTCTTCAGATACTCAAAAAGCGCCTTGCCGTGAATCAGGCGCAGCGACGCATGCCTGAGCGCCACCGACTGATTGCGCAGGGCGACAAAGTCGGCCACTTGGCGCATCAGACCTGAGTGCTCGAGCTCCCATGCATGCCAGGACCCCGGCGTCGCGAGGACGCGTTGCGCGACCACGTGTTCTTTGGGGTCCTCGCCGCGCAGAGCGCGCTCGACGCTGGCGGTGGACTCGCGCATGAGTCGCGCGTAGCTGAACGCGCTGCGTTGCACCAGTAACATCCCCCCGCGGCGCTCCAAGGAGCGAAATGAATATGTCGAATAGTGAGCTTAGGCGGAATTGCGCGCAACGAGTAACGTCGCCAATACGCGACGGCGACAACTCGCTTGTAGGACAACTCGCTTGTAGGACAAAATCGCCTGTAGGACAAATCGTTTTAGGCGAGTATCGGCGGCGCCAAATGGATCTGATTGCGGCCCGAGCGCTTCGCGGCGTACACGGCGGCATCGGCCTGGGCGAGCAGAGGCTCGCCCCAGATACCGAGAGTGTCGCTGGTGGCAATGCCGATGCTGCACGTCACGCTGATTGGGCTGCCGAAGCCGCTCACGCGCACTTCGGCCACACGCTCGAGAATGCGCTGCGCGATGGGAGTCGCCGCTGCCGCGTCGGCGCTGCTCAAGATCACGACAAACTCTTCGCCGCCATAGCGGCCGATGACATCCGACTGGCGCAGCTCGGCGTGAATGGGCGCGATGATGGCGCGCAAGCACGCGTCCCCGGCCGGATGCCCGAAGGTGTCGTTGATCTGTTTGAAGTGATCGAGATCGATGAACAGCAGCGCGATCGGCAGGCCGCGCGCCTTGGCGCGCGTGCACGCCGCGTCGAGGCGCTCGATCAAAGAGCGCCGGTTCAGTACGCCCGTCAGCGGATCGGTCTGTGCGCGGCGCTCGGCGTCGGAGAGCGCGACGCGTTGTGCCAGCAAACGATCCGCGACACCGAGCGCAACCAATATCGAGGCCGCCACCATCGACAACGGCAGCCCGTAGTAGTAGAGCGCGTCGGCATCCACTCTCGATGTCGACAGAAATCGCAGCGCAGCGGCTATCGTGAATCCCTCCAGTACACACCAGGCGATCAGGAACCACCCCGCCGCACGATTGCCCCGCCGCCAGGCGAGCATGCATATGATCACGGTGAAAAGCGCAGCGATGACGAACATGATGTTGCCGATGGCGTTCACCAGGCCCAAAAGTCCCACGAACGCGGCAACGTTGGCGGCGGTGATCACGATGAATGCAACCGCCATCCAACCGAATACCCGGTAGACGCGCGGTGAAAAATGCCGCAGGTCGGCGATCTCCCGCGTGAACAGACACGCGACCGCGCCGCTCAAGCCGACCGGCACATTCCACGCGAAGGAATCGATCGGGCCGGCGTAGGACAGCATCGGCCAATCGAACCCCTGCCCCGACAGATAGGCCACGTACAGCGCCTGCAGAGTGAACATCGTTGCATACAAAATGAACAACGGGTCCTTGAGCACAAACCAAATGAGCAGCGCGGCAATCGACACCGCCATGAGCGCGCCGAACGCCAGTGCAATCATGCGCGCTCGCTCGGTGCCCTGCGCAAGCGTGGTCGCCAGCGCGGACACCGAAAAGCCCAAGAATTGTTGCTGGCCGCTGTTGGAGGTGACATGTGCGTAGAAGGGCTGCGCGGCGGAAATGCCTTCGGGCAGCAAATAAACCTGATCGTGCGTGCCGAGAAATCCCGCGAGCTTGGTCGCCAATGGCAATGCGACCACCTTGCCGTCACGATAGGCAATGAGGTCCGCATGCAGTGCCCGCGTCATGTTCATGATCACGACCGGAATGCCGTCCACGCCGGGAGGATCTTCGGCACTGACGCGCAGCCAATAGTCCCGCCAGTACGTATGACCCGGCGCCTTCGAAAATGGCTGGAATTGCTCGTCGAGCGAGCCGCTCGCGATCGCTTCGGGCGTGGGATGCGTATCTGCCGGTGGCAGCGCACGAAGTTTGATCGTCGTCGCGGCTGCCGAGCTCTCGGCCGGAACCAGGCTACCGAGCCAGATCAGAAGGCCGGTTGCGAGGAGGGCGCGCACCAATATTCGCGGTCAGTACTGCCGCGACAGGAGCCAATGGGCGAGAGAGCGCAGTGCTTCCGCACGCTCGCCGAAGGGCGCAAGCGCGTGAATCGCTTGGTTGTGCAACAGCCGTACCCGCTGCTGCGATGCCGATATGCCGATGACCGCCGGATGCGTGGGTTTCGCGCGTTCAGAATCGGCACCGGTCGCCTTACCCAGCATCGATGCATCGCCCGTGACATCGAGCAGATCGTCCTGGATTTGGAATGCAAGACCCACGGCATTCGCAAATCGCGACAGCGCGCCATAGAGATTCGGATCCAGGGGCGGCGCGCACTCGGCCGCCATCAGTACGCTGGCGCGGATGACGGCGCCGGTCTTGCGTGCGTGCATGTCCTCGACCTGGCCGATGTCGAGCCGTAGACCCTGCACCGCCAAATCGATCGCCTGCCCCCCGGCCATTCCCATGGTCCCAATGGCTTGCGCCAGCATATCGATGAGGCGAAGCCGTATCGCCGGGGACGCCGGCAGCTTAGGGTCCGAAGCCAGCAGCTGAAACGCCAATGGCTGCAGCGCGTCACCCACCAGAAGCGCTGTGGCCTCATCGTAAGCCTTGTGACAGGTGGGCCGGCCACGGCGCAAATCGTCATTGTCCATGGCGGGCAAATCATCATGCACCAGCGAATACACGTGGACCAATTCGATGGCGCAGGCTGCGGCCTCGACCTCATCCTCGGACAACCCCACGGCGCGCGCGGTGGCGAATACCAAGGCCGGGCGAATCCGTTTGCCGCCGGCTAAAACGCTGTAGCGCATCGCCTCGTGCAAGCGGGCGGGCACCACATCGGCCTCGGGAAGCCGCGCGGCCAGGGCGCTTTCCATGCGCAGTCGCCAGGTTTCCAACTGCGTGCCGAAATCGTCTACATCTTCGGTCAGGATGCGCCGATCAGCAGAGTCGTTCACGGCCCTCGGCTCAGGCGCTTGATGTCGCTGACCGGAATCGCGGTCACGGCAGCGAAGCGCGCACCGCCATCGGTGTATTCGAAAGGCAGCTCCGGAGCCATGGGGCCCGCAATACGCGGTCCGCGCAGCGAAGTCAGCAATGCCTTGATGGGATTGCTGAACGCATCATTGACCGCCGTTCCCTCAAACCCGCAGTGGGCCATGCAGTTATCGCAGCGCGGATTCTTGCCGACGCCATATTTTTCCCACTCGGTATCCTCGATGAGCGCCTTGTAGGTGGGGGCATACCCCTCGTCGGACAACAGATAGCAGGGTTTCTGCCAGCCGAAGACGTTGTAGGTCGGATTGCTCCAGGGGGTGCACTGGTAGGTTTGATTGCCGGCCAGGAAGTCCAAGAACAGGGCCGAATGATTGAACGACCAGGCAGGCTTGCCCGAAGGCCGCCGGCGGCGGCTAAAAATGTTACGGAACAACTGCTTGCTGGCGTTGCGGCCCAGAAACACGTCCTGCCGCGGCGCATGGTGGTAGCTGTATCCCGGTGATACGGTGATGCCTTCGACCCCCAGAGCCATGGCGGTGTCGAAAAATTCGGCGACATCGTCCGGATCTTCACCATTGAACAGGGTGCAATTCACCGTCACTCGAAAACCCTTGTCGCGGGCGAGCTTGATCGCAGCGACCGCCTTATCAAACACCCCTTCCTGGCAAACCGACTCATCGTGGCGTTCTTTATTGCCGTCCAGATGGATTGAAAACGTCAGATAGGTCGAGGGCTGATATTCGTGGATATGCTTGGACAGCAGGATGGCGTTCGTGCACAGGTACACGAATTTCTGCCGCGCGACGATGCCGGCGACGATTTGCGGCATTTCCTTGTGAATCAGGGGCTCGCCACCGGGTATGGATACGATCGGAGCGCCGCATTCATCGACTGCGCGCAATGCATCTTCGACCCCGACCCTCTTTTGCAGGATTTCCTTGTGCAGGATTTCCTTGGGATAGTCGATTTTGCCGCACCCGGAACAGGCCAAATTGCACTGGAACAGGGGTTCCAGCATCAAAACCAGGGGATAGCGCTTGTCGCCGCGCAGCTTACGCCCGGCGATATAGCGGGCAACCTTGTACATTTGCAGGAGTGGGATAGCCATACCCTATATTACCAGCACCGCCGATCGGTGGTCGCGCCAGATTCGCGCCCATTCCAGCTTGAACCAAGGGGTAAAAGTTCCGCCCTCATCCGCAGCCATTTCTCGATGCAATGCCTCAGGGCTGACCCAGCGCCAGTCGCGAATCTCGTCAGAATTCGCCTTAATCGGTTCGCGGCATCGTCCTACAAACACCGAACACAGCTCGTTTTCCGCGCCCGTCGCATCAAATTGGGCCTGATATTGAAATTTGAACAGAAAATGCAGCGCGCAGTGAATGCCCAGCTCTTCGTGCAGGCGTCGCTGTGTCGCGGTCTCCAAAGTCTCATCCCCATGCGGATGACTGCAGCAGCTATTGGACCAATACAGCGGCCATAACCGCTTGGATGCAGCGCGTTGCTGGATCAGCAATTCGCCGCTCTCATTAAAAATCAGCAATGAAAATGCGCGATGCAGGACCCCCCGACCCTCGTGACATAAAGTTTTACTGAGGAAGCCTAGGCTGCGGTCTGCTTCGTCGACCAGAATCAGCGCTTCCGGATCCGGCATAAGATTGCTCATAACGTTGCTCATAGCGAACCGTTTGTCATAGCGAGCCGTTCTCGCGGTACCAACGGATCGCATCCTCGAAGGCCTGAACCGGCGGGCGAAAGCGGTAGCCAAGCTCACGCGACGCTTTTGCGCTCGAAAAAAACATGCGTTTGCGCGACATGCGCACGCCTTCCAAGGTGATTCGGCCGCTGCGGCCGGAAATCTTGGCATAACCTTCCGCCAGGTATGCAAGGGGAAGCACCACCCCATAGGGCAATCGCACCCGAGGCGGCCTGCGGCCGACCAGCGTTGCGATAACCCCCAGGATTTCTCGTAAGGTCATGTCCTGTCCGCCCAAAATATAACGCTCGCCGGTTTTGCCTCGCTCATAGGCCAACAGGTGCCCGGCGGCGACATCATCGACGTGCACGATATTCAATCCCGTATCTACATAGGCAGGCATCCTGCCGGCCGCCGCGTCGAGCACGAGTTGCCCCGTGGGCGTGGGTTTCACATCCCCCGGTCCCACCGGCGTGGATGGGCTGACGATGACCACCGACGTTCCTCCACGCGCCACCTCCCTGACGACCTCTTCGGCCAAGTACTTCGAGCGCTTGTAGTGGCCAATCATATTCTCGAGCGAGTTCGGCGTTTCTTCATCGCCCGGGGTGCCGTCGGCCGGAATTCCGATGGTGGCAACACTGCTGGTGTAGACGATGCGCTGCACTCCGGCGCGGCGCGCGGCATTCAAGACATTGCGAGTTCCCTCGACATTGGCTCGATATAGCTGCGAGGGATCGCGCGCGCCCAACCGATAATCGGCGGCCACATGGAACAGCCCGACGCACCCTTGCGCGGCGCGCTCCAGGGAACCGAGGTCAGTGAGATCACCGTCTTCTACTTCAACGGTGAGGCCTTTCAGGTTGCGCCGGTCCGAGCCTTTGCGCGCCAACACGCGCACTTGCCATTGCGCGGCCAGCAGCGCTCTGGCAACCGCCGCGCCGACAAAGCCGGTCGCACCCGTTACCAGCGCTTTCATGCGAGATGCGCACCGATCGCACGCAACGATCGCATGGCGATGCGGTAGCGCTGCGCGAGGCGAATGAGCGCGGCGATCTCGCCCGGCGCCACAATCAAGCCGGCGATCAGGCGACCGACCTGCACCTGCCCTGCGCGGCTGGCGTTGACCACGGCGCGCGGCAAGGTGTCCGCAGCCGTATCGACGATCACGCGCACGGCGATAAAGGGCAGGTTGTGACGAGCGGCAATGGCCGCGACAGCCGCACTCTCCATGTCGACCGCGACAGCTCCCGTATCGCGGAATGCCGCGGATTTCTCCGCCGGCGTGTCAATCGCACGAGCGCTGGCCAGCAGGTTGCCCGCACTCATCGCCCTTAAGGGGCTGACCGCGCCCGCGACGCGTTCTCGCCAGGATCGAAATGCGACGAACCGGGTTCCGTCCGCGGAAATCAATTCGCACGGCAGAACGACGCTGCCTGCCTTGAGCGCAGGATCGAGGCCGCCGGCCATGCCAAACGTCATGAGCGCGGCGACGCCGGCCTCGACCAGTGAGCGCGCGGCCCTTTCGGCCGCTTCACGGCCGATGCCGCTGACTGCGAGTAACGCTCCGTCGCTAAAAGCTGCCAACTCGCTCAAGGGCGGCTCTCCGCCTCGGGGCATCGAAGGTCCCAGCGCGCGTGCCTCAGCAGCGAGCGCCGCGACGACGCCCACTCCGCTCAATGACGGATTCCGCGTCTCAATGAGCGATTCCGCGGCGGGTGAGATTTCGGTAGGCGGCCAACGCCCACAGGGGAAAATAGGCCGAATAGCCGTGGTAGCGCAGATAAAACACGCGCGGGAATCCCGGCGCCGTATGGCTGGGATGATTCCACAGGTCATCCGCCTGCCGGGTATGCAGCAGGAACTCCGCGCCGCGGCGCACGGACTCCGAGCCGGCCTCGCCGGCCGACATGAGCGCCAACATGGCCCAGGCTGTTTGGTACGGCGTACTGCCGAACTCTTCCGCCGGGCGCGATTGCCAGGCGTAGCTATCGTTGCTCTCGCCCCAGCCTCCATCCGCGTTTTGCTTGAGTTTGAGCCAGGCCACGGCACGCTTCACCATCGGATCATCCGTGCCGACGTGCGCCTGAGCCAGCGACATGAGCACCGACCAGGTGCCGTAAATGTAATTCGTTCCCCACCGGCCGAACCATGAACCATCGTCTTCCTGCTCTTTGCGCAGATACGCGAGCGCCCGATCCAGCGCTGCTTTGTCCTGCGGGCGGCCGATGCGCGCCAGCACGGTAACAACCCGCGCGGTGACATCGCTGGTGGGAGGGTCCAACAGCGCGCCATGATCGGCGAAGGGAATCTTGTTCAAGTAGTAGCAGGTGTTGTCAGCGTCGAAAGCGGCAAAGCCGCCGTCACGGCTCTGCATCCCCACCAGCCAGTCGAGCGCCCGGCGCATGCTCTCGGCGTACCGGGTGGAATCGCGCGCTTGATGCATGGCCCACGCGACGACGGCGGTATCGTCGAGGTCCGGATAGAAATCATTGGCGAATTGGAATGCCCAACCTCCGCCGGGTAGATCAGGGCGCCTCACCCGCCAATCGCCGGGCTCATCCAGCAGCTGCTTCGTCTTCAACCAGTCGAGCGCGCGGGTCGCCGCGTCGCGTGACAAATCATCGCCGGCTTCCTGCATCGCGAGGCACGCGAGCGCCGTATCCCAGATCGGTGAAACGCAGGGCTGGCAATAGGCGCTGGAAGGACCGACCACCAGCAGCCTCTGCAAGGCTCGCTTCGCCGTGACACGCTGTGGGTGGTCCTCGGGATAGCCTAAAATCACCATGGCTTCCAACGCATTGACCATCGCCGGGAAAATCGCGCCCAGTCCATCCTCGCCATTCAGCCGCTGAAGGACCCAGTCTTCAGCGCGTTTCGTCGCGTGCCCGCGTATGACGGCGGGAATCAGTGGGTCGATCATGCGTCCGACATGATCGAAAAGCAGGAATGCCTTGGCGAGGAACCCACTGCGCTGGAAATAATGCCGTTCTTTCTCGGGAGGCGTGGTGAACAACTCGCGAATGCTGACGCCGCGCGGATTCCTGGCCTTGGGCTTGAGCGTGCACAAGATGAACAAAGGCACCATCACCGCGCGCGACCAGTACGAAACCTTGTCGATGTGAAACGGAAACCATTTCGGCAGCAGCATGATTTCCACGGGAATGTAGGGCACGCCGCGCCAGGGCAGCTCGCCGAACAGCGCCAGAGCGATGCGCGTGAATACATTGGCTCGAGCCGCGCCGCCGCGCTCCAAGATCGCGGCCCGGGCCTTTACCATGTGCGGCGCCTGGCAGCTGTCACCGGCGAGTTTCAGGGCGTAATAAGCCTTGACGGTGCAGCTCAAATCCAATTCACCGTTGTGATACAGCGGCCACCCGCCGTGCTCGGCCTGTCGCGCGCGCAGGTGATTGGCGATCTTGATCTCCAGCGCCGGATCGATCTCATCCAAGAAGTGCATCATCATGATGTACTCCGCCGGGATGGTGCAGTCCGCCTCGAGCTCGTAGAGCCAGTAGCCCTTTTCGTTCTGCTGCGCGATGAGCGCGTCGCGCGCCTCGGCGATGGCGCGGTCCAGCGGAGAGGAATCCGCTATGCGCTTCAGCGTGTGCGAGACGATGTCGCTGCGCGCGTCCGGCAACTCCGCGGGAAACGGAGTGGGTTTCGGCGAGGTACGGTTCACGACCCTGAACTCCCGTAGCGGCGCGGCGCGTGTTGCTCGCCCTCAGCGTCGTCGTCGCTCATCACGGGCGTGGGTCGCGGCCGGCGTGCTTCCGGGAGCCGCGCCAGCGGTAACCCGCGCGCCGCGACCGCAAACAGGCGCCGCAGCATCCAATCATTGCCGATGAACGTGTTGGTCATGAGCATGGTCATGCTCACCGCGGTTCTCGATACCTTGACCTGGGCGCCGGCGGTGAAACCGGGGTTGTGCGCAATTTTGCGCAACGTGAGCACGGCGAGGCCGATCGCCCACAGGCAGAAGCGGCGAATGCCCTTCTCCTTGCCCGGGATTAATAATGTGTAATCCAACGCATTGCGCAAATGGGCATGGGCAACGGCGACGAGTTCGGTCATCCCTAAGCTGAAGCGCGGATCGTGGCTGTCGCTGGACATCTGCGCCAGGTCGACGCCGTGCCGCGTAAACACATCCTGCGGCAGCCAGCAGGCACCGCGGCTGCGGTCTTCCCAGACATCCTTGAGAATGTTGGTCATCTGCAGCCCTTGAGCGAAGGACGCGGCAAGAGCGCTTAAATTCGCCCGGCGGCGGGCGATATCCACGGAATAATCGCAGAACAGGTCGGTGAGCATCTCGCCTACGACCCCCGCGACGTAATAGCAGTAGTCGTCCAAATCGCTGGACTTGGCGAGACCCCGGACGCTGGCATTGAATTGGAAGCGCGGCATGCCGTAGCACATGAGCTCGACGCAGCGCCGAATCGCGGCATGCTGGACTTCGCCCAAGTTCGCGGTGACCCGTACGACGCGCTCCATGTTGCTGATCAGATCGCGCTCCGTCGGCAAGGTCCGGTCCGACAGCCGCTGCTCCAGATCGCGCGCCAGGGCCGCCGGTTCGCCGATTCCGCCCACCACCGCACTGAAACGTTGCAGGAAAGACAGGGTCTCGGGGGCCGACAGCGCGGGTTCGTCCTCGATGGTATCGGCGATTCTGCACAGCAGATAGGCGCTGGTGACGGGAATGCTCAAGGCAGCCGGGAGCTGCGGTATGGTCAACGCAAAGGTGCGCGAGACATGCGGCAGAATCTGATCCTGGTAGACCTCATCTGAACTGACGGAATCCATGCTGGCAGTATCTCGGAAACGCGTAAAAATAGCATCATGGCAGCCGGTCACCGATGGTGCAAATCCGCAACATCCACGGTAGTCCATTGCCACTATCAGGGTGGCGCAGTATAAACTGGAGCAATATGGACGTCCCGCCTGTCAGCTATCCGCTGCTCGAAACCATCGCCTCCCCTGCCGACCTGCGCCGGCTGCCGGCCGCGAAACTGACCGATCTGGCGCAGGAATTGCGTCAATTTCTGATCCAAAGTGTCGCAACCCGCGGTGGGCACTTTGCCGCAGGATTGGGCACTGTGGAACTGACGATTGCCCTGCATTACGTGTTCAACACCCCCGATGACCGCCTGGTCTGGGATGTGGGGCACCAGGCCTATCCGCACAAGGTGCTCACGGGCCGCCGGGACAAGTTGCATACTATTAAACAGGACGCGGGACTGGCGCCCTTCCCAACCCGCAGTGAGAGCGAATACGACACATTCGGTGTCGGCCACTCGAGCACCTCGATCAGCGCGGCTCTCGGCATGGCCCGGCTCTCGGCATGGCCGTCGCGGCAGCGCAACGCGGCGAGAATCGTCGAGTCGTCGCAATCATCGGCGACGGTGCCCTGACAGCGGGCATGGCGTTTGAAGCATTGAATCACGCCGGCTCGCTGCCTGCGGATCTCTTGATTGTGCTGAACGACAACGATATGTCCATTTCGGAGAACGTCGGCGCGCTTTCCAATTATCTGGCGCGCGCGTTATCCGGCAAGATGTATTCCCACCTGCGCGAGAGCGGCAAAAAGGTCTTGAGACAAATGCCCACGGTTTGGGAACTGGCGCGCCGCTCGGAAGAACATTTGAAAGGCATGGTGCTGCCCGGCACGCTGTTCGAGGAAATGGGCTTCAACTACATCGGACCCATCGATGGCCACGATGTGAAAGCGCTCGTCAATACGCTGCGAAATCTGCAGAAGCTGCGCGGTCCGCAGTTCCTGCACGTCGTGACGCGCAAGGGCAAAGGCTATGCGCCGGCAGAGGCGGATCCGATCAAGTGGCATGGACCCGGGCCTTTCGATCCCGCCAGCGGCATGATTTTCAAGGAAGCGAGCACCGGTCCTTCTTATTCGCAGATTTTCGGCAAGTGGCTGTGCGACATGGCGGAGCGTGACTCCGCCATCGTCGGCATCACCCCTGCGATGCGCGAGGGTTCTGGTTTGGTCGAATATTCGAAGCGATTTCCCTCGCGCTATTTCGACGTGGCGATCGCCGAGCAGCACGCCGTCACTCTGGCCGCCGGCATGGCGGTGGAGGGATTGAAGCCGGTCGTCGCGATCTATTCCACATTTCTACAGCGCGCCTACGATCAACTCATCCACGACGTCGCGCTGCAGAATCTACCGGTGGTCTTCGCCGTCGACCGTGCAGGTTTGGTCGGCAGCGATGGCGCCACCCATCAAGGCAGCTACGACCTGTCGTTCCTGCGCTGCATTCCCAACATGATCATCATGGCGCCTGCGGACGAGAACGAATGCCGCCAGATGCTGTACACCGGCACCACCTTGAGTTCACCGGCGGTGATTCGTTACCCGCGCGGCACCGGACCCGGTGTGCCCGTCGTCGCGGAAATGACGGCGCTTCCCGTAGGACAGGCACAGCTGCGCCGCGAAGGCCGCAGCGGGCTCGCCATACTGGCGTTCGGTGCGCTGGTCGACTCGGCACAGAAAATTGCAGAGCGCTTGGACGCCACCATCGTCAACATGCGTTTTGTGAAACCGCTCGACGAGAAGCTGGTCCTGTCGATTGCCGCCCGGCACCGCGCCATCATCACCATCGAGGAAAACGCCATCAGCGGCGGCGCAGGCTCAGGCGTGGGTGAATTGCTCACGTCTGCCGGATTGCAAGTACCCATGCTGCACATCGGCATTCCTGATCGCTTCATCGAACACGGAACGCGCGACACCTGCCTGGCGCGGGCGGGACTCGATCTTGCGGGACTCGCCGCCCAGGTCGAACAGTGGTGGGCGCTGCAGAGCCAGGCGCGAAAACGATCCGTCAGCGGCGCCTAGCGCTGCGGCGCCTGGTCCACCGTAACGATGACTTTGCCGCGCGCGTGCCCCTGTTCCAGGTACCGAATCGCCTCGGGGACCTCGCTCAATGCGTAGCGCCGATCGATGACCGGGGTAACCTTTCCCGCTTGCATCCAATCGCGCAGGGTCTCGAGATCCTTGGGATTCAATTCTGCCAGTAGAAAAACGAATTTCTGACTGACGAAGAGGGAATAGAGCTTCGCATCGATGAGGCCCAAGATGGCTCCGAACCACCGGCCCTTGTCCAAGGATCCGACGATGACCACCGCGCCGTCGGGCTTCAACACGCGCCGATAGTCCGACAGCGGGTGCGTCCCCACGGTGTCGACGATGAGATCGTATCGTTGCGAAGCTTGAGTGAAATCCTCGTGGGTGTAGTCGATGACCTCGTCGGCGCCGATGGATCGCACCAGACCCAAGTTCCGGGTACTGCAAACACCGGTGACTTTGGCGCCGTAGACCTTGGCAATCTGCACTGCAAACGTGCCGACACCGCCGGATGCGCCGTTGATCAAGACGCTCTGCCCCGCTTGAAGGTTTGCCTTGTCGCGCAGTGCCTGCAATGCCGTGATGGCGGCGATGGGCACAGCCGCGGCCTGTTCAAAGGTCATGTTGGTCGGCTTCATGGCCAGCGGGCCCTTCTCGGCAACGCTCACGTACTCGCCGAAGGCGCCGGTGCGGCCGCCGAACACTTCATCGCCGGGCTTGAACCGCGTGACATTCTTTCCAACCGACTCCACCGTGCCTGCGAGATCAACTCCCATGAGAATGCTTTCGGGCTTGCCCATTCCCGCCATGGCACGCATGAAGTACGGCTCGCCACGCATGTAGTGCCAGTCCAGAGGATTGACGGAGGCTGCGTGCACTTTCACGATCATTCGGCCGTCCGCCACAGATGGCTTGGCAATTTGTTCGAGCTTGAGCACCTCGGGCGGGCCGTAGCAACGATAGACAATTGCTTTCATCGGCAGCGCACCGGCCGCCAAAGGCGGAGCGGCTGGGCAGGCAGAGTTATGACTCAACACCAGCGCCAACGAGGATCCCGCTGCCAACAGCAGGATCGCCACCAGGCTCAGCACTTTGTATCGACGCTTCATCATCGATTCCCCCCAACACTCGAAGCTCTGCGCCGTTGCACTATGGTGCACCGGATTTTCCCCAGATTGTAGGTATTTTCTTACGTGGCATTGTAGGCCACGGCCGATGCAGGATGGCTGGCGGCGATAACTTCGAGCGAATTTATCCCGGCTGTGCTGATTCGTTCACCAGACAGTCAGCCGCGCGTTGACAGCAATAAAATATCGGTGCCATTCTTGCGGCCCCTGCCGGCCGTCCCGCCATCGACCGCTCCTGGGCGCGAAGCGACGGAATTATTCGCTACTTCGCAAAGGACTAGGACGTTCTTAAATCCAGCAACGAATAACTCATTCGGGGAGACCAATCATGAACCGCATTTTGGCTATCTTTCTGGCCGCTCTGCTCGCGACAATTGCGGCCAGAGCTGACAATTCAAATCTCGCTTCGTCGGCGCCATCGCATTTCAATGAAGCAACCGTAGCCGAGCTTCAGGCGAAAATGGCTGCCGGCACACTCAGCTCGGAACAACTCACGAGTTTCTACCTCACACGTATCCTTGCGCTCGATCAGAACGGTCCCGGCGTCAATGCCGTGATCGAACTCAACCCGGACGCGCTGTCGATCGCGAAGCAAATGGACGCCCTGCGAAGGCGCGGGGTGGTCCTCGGGCCGCTGCACGGGATTCCGGTACTGATCAAGGACAATATTGATACCGGCGACAGACAACAGACCACCGCCGGCTCCTTTGCGCTCGTCGGAAGGCCCGCGCAAAACGACTCGACCGTCGCAAAGAATCTGCGTGCCGGCGGAGCTGTCATTTTGGGTAAGACCAACTTATCCGAGTGGGCAAATTTCCGTTCATTTGAATCCATCAGCGGCTGGTCCGGTCGTGGTGGCCAGACCAACAACCCCTACGGCATCAATCGCAATCCCTGCGGCTCGAGTTCCGGCTCCGGTGCGGCCGCCTCGGCAAATTTTGCCGCCGTGACTTTCGGCAGCGAAACCGACGGCAGCATCGTGTGTCCCTCCAATGCCAATGGCGTCGTCGGTATCAAGCCCACGGTTGGGCTTACCAGCCGCGCCGGCGTCGTGCCGATCTCGCATACCCAGGATACTGTCGGGCCGATCGCCCGAACCGTCGCCGATGCTGCGGCGGCGCTCGGGGTGATCCAAAGCCGCACGTTCGACGGCCGCGATGCGGCGACGGGCAGCGTACCCTTGGGATGGAAAGGCCGCAGCCGGCCCGCCATCCCCACCGACTACACCCACTTCTTGAACGCGAAAGGCCTGCAAGGCGCACGACTGGGCATTACGCGCGCGGGACTGGGTGGTTTTGACCCCGATGTTCCGACGCCCCAAGTGGTGCTGGATGCATTCGAGGCAGCGGTCGACGCGCTCACCGCAGCCGGCGCGACCGTGGTGGATCTCGATGCCGCAGGATTCACTTTCCCCTCTGCAGATGGCGAGTCCTTGGTGCTGGATTTCGATTTCCGCAACGATGTCATGGCCTACTTTGCCACGCGTGTCGGCGTGCCCGTGGCCGGCGGCACGCTGCAAACGGCCATCGACTTCAACAACGCTCACGCGGATGAGGAAATGCCCTTCTTTAATCAGGATGTGTTTGACGAAGCGGAATCTCTGGCGCCAGGGCCTGATGATCCGCAGCCCGTTTTCAACGGCATGACCTACAACCAGGCGCTGGAAATCGACCGGCTCGCCGGCGTGAACGGCATCGACGCCGCACTCAGCCGGTTCAATCTGGACGCTGTGGTTTCGGCCACCGACAATCCCGCCTGGGCGACCGATCTTCTCTACGGCGATCACTTTATCTACGGCACCTCGGGCCTCGCGGCTGCGCCCGGCTATCCGATCGTACAAGTACCCGCGGGGGTCGCTTTCGGCGTGCCGCTCGGAATCAGCTTCTTTGGGACGGCGTTCAGTGAGCCCACCTTGATCAAATTGGCCTCGGGATTCGAGGCGGCAACGCAATTTCGCGCCAAGAATCTGCCGACATTTGCGCCGACGATTCCGTCAAACGATATCCAAGGGACGACGCTCAAGAAGGTGCATCGCAAATCGGTTCACATGCCGCCGAGCCCAAATGCGGGCAAGAAGATGCCGCATCACACATAACAGGGAACACTAAATATGTTCGGCCTGGGGAGCCCAGGCCGACGGCTTACCCTACGATCTGGTGATTCCACCAGGTCGTAGGGCGAGTAAATCGTCAGACCGCGACGCGCATCGGTTTCGGTACAACGTTTTCGTCAGGACGGCTTACCCAAATCGCCACGAGGGCAACGGCCGCCGCCAGCGACAGCCAAACGCCGGGCATGGCGCGATTGCCGGTTGCGTGAATCAGGTAGGTCACAATGGCCGGCGTGGAGCCGCCGACGGTAGTGGCCAGACTGTATGCCACAGAGAAGCCGGCGGTTCGGACCTCGGCCGGCACGATTTCGGTCAAGTGCACAACCATGGCGCCGTTGTAGCTGGCATAAATGAAGGATAGCCAGAGTTCCACGACGAGTAATCTGGTAAATGTCGGCCCCGAGACCAACCAGGTCATGGCGGGATACGCCGTCAGGATGGCAATGACGGCAAACGTGACCAGCAACGGTCGCCTGCCGATTCGGTCCGAGAGCGAGCCCATGACCGGCAGCCAGAACAAATTCGACAGGCCGACCATAAGCGTTACCAGGAGCGAGTCGCTCTGCGTCAGCTTTAGAATCTCCTTGCCGAATGTCGGCGTATAAGCGGTGATCGTGTAAAAGGACACCGTGGTCATCACAACCATGGCCATGCCGGTGAGCACGATGCGCCAGTTTGACAGCACAGCGGCGTAGATTTGCGACGGCGTCGGGTGATGAGAGCGCGCGGCGAACTCAGCGGTCTCTTGCAGCGTTCGCCGAATCAAGTAGACGAATGGAATGATGAGACAGCCGACGATCAATGGAATCCGCCAACCCCAGGCAGCCAATTGCTCCGGCGGCATGAGATTGGACAGCGTAACCCCGAGCACGCCGGCAAATACGACCGCCACTTGCTGACTGCCGGATTGCCACGCCACGTAGAAACCCTTGTGTCCCGGTGTGGCTATCTCCGATAAGTACACCGATACGCCGCCCAACTCGACCCCGGCGCTAAAGCCCTGGCAGAGCCTGCCGAGCACCACGAGAATGGGCGCGAACAAGCCGATGGTCCCGTAGCCGGGCACCAAGGCAATGGTCAGTGTGCCCACCGACATCATCGCCAACGTGACCAACAGCCCCCTGCGACGGCCAATATGATCGATATAGGCGCCAAGAAAGATTGCACCCAAGGGACGGACCATGAAGCCGACCGCGAAGGTGGTCATCGAGAACATCAACGAGGCGAATTCGCTGCTGGCCGGAAAATAGGCACGACCGATCGCGGCGCCAAAGTAGCCGAAGATCATGAAATCGTACATTTCGAGGAAATTTCCGCTGGCAACGCGGAAGACCGTCTTTATTTTCGCCGTTCGCTGTTCAGCGGTCAGCATCCGGCCCTTCAGACCTGCAGCCCGTATCTCGTTTGCAACTGCCGTCGGCCAATGGCGGTGAGTCTCAGGGCTCGGCTGTCCAAGTCCTGAAGGAACCATTTGTGCTTCAGTGCCGCGTCCAGGATCGCCTTCCCCAGTGCGCCTCCGATGTGAGGCCGCCGCTCACTCCAGTCGATGCATCCATAGGCGAATCGCCTGCGCACCGAGCGCAGCGCATCGACATCGATTCCCATTGCGGCCAGCGCCTTGGAGCCGGCCGAGGTCACCTCGTAGCGATCCTCGCTATTTTTATTGGCACCTACAGCTTTATTGGCGCCTATCCACTTCAGTTGCTCGAATCGATCGCGCAGCAGTACGGCCGTATGGCCCGCCATGTGATCGTAACAGGTGCGCGCGGCGCGTAAATGCGTCGGCGTGCTGGGCACGAACCTATCGCCGCTGCCGCCGGCGATCACGGTCAACGCTTCCAGCGCTCGCGCGACGCTCGCACCTTCCAGGCTGTAGTAGCGATGTTTTCCTTGGTGCAGCACCTTGACCAGCCGCTGTTCCCTGAGGCGGGCCAGGTGCACGCTGGCGGTCGATGGGCTCACTTCTCCGACGATCGCCAATTCCGAGCTCGTGCGCGCATGTCCGTCGACCAGACAGTAAAGCATCCGTGCGCGCGCGGGTTCGCCGATGGCCGCCGCAATGCTCGCGGCACGAATATCGACAGGCTCAGCAATCATAATTGCATGCTAGACGAAGCGAGATCGCGCGGCAACGGGTAGGCTAGGTTGCACTCATGCGAACGATTTCCACAGTTCTTGCACTGTCGATTGTCGCGGCGGTTTCGCTGCCCTCCGGTTCCGGCGCGCAATGGAAGACCCCATGGAGCTACCAAGGGCCATTGGGTCCCGATCATTGGGGCGATCTTGATCCGGACTACGCTGCCTGCAAGGTGGGCAAGGAACAGTCTCCCATCGATATTCGAAGCGCGAACAAAGCCGACCTCCCCGCGATACGATTCGAATACAAGAGCGGCCCCTTGAGGATTATCAACAACGGCTACACGGCGGTGCGAGTCAACTACCCGCCGGCAAATGGAAATTTCTTGATCGTGGGCGATAAGCGCTACGAGTTGACGCAATTCCACTTTCACCATCCCAGCGAGGAGCACATCCACGGCAAGCCCTACGATATGGTCATCCACTTGATGCATGCGGCCGGCGACGGAAAGATTGCCGGGGTCGTAGTTTTTTTCAAGACGGGCAGCGCCAACCCCACCATTCAGCGGCTTTGGGAACATATGCCAAGGACCGCAGGCAAAGAAACACAGATTACCGGCGTTGCGGTGAACCCCGCCGGTTTGCTGCCCCACGACACCGGGTACTACACCTACATGGGGTCGCAAACGGCTCCGCCCTGCACCGAAGGCGTCGCGTGGTTTGTGCTGAAGACACCGATCGACATCTCGGCGGATGAGATCAGCGCGTTCGCCGAACTCTACCCGCACGATGTCCGGCCGCCTCAGCCGCTGAACGGTCGAGTCGTGGAGGAGAGTCGGTAAGACCTCAGCGTGCGCTGCGGCCAGGACGCCGCTACTTGGCCAGCTCTCGCTTTGGATAGAAAGGATATCGGCTCACGCCGTCCGAAGGCGCCTGAGGCCGGTACTTGGAGTGGCAGGCCTCGCAGATCTCCTGAAGGTGGTCCGCAGCGGCGGCCATTTTCTTCTGATCCATTGCCTTGACGGCGCTGCGAATTTGCAAGGCAGTCTTGTCCATGTCGTGCACCCAGGTCTGCCAATCAGCATTGGCCACCCACCCGGCGTCGTTTTTACCGGTGCCGGCGCCCGCGAGCAGCGTTGTCGCGGCAATTAAATTGACCGCGTCTTGATCGGCCAATTGCCAATCTTCTTCGGCCAACTTGTCGGCGCCTTCGGCAGCCCAAATGCCGTCGGCGGAAATCTCGATCGATGCGCGCATCACATCCAAGAGGCTGATAGGCAGAGTCAGCGGGCGCGCCGGCGCCGCGGCAGCGGGGGCTTTTTGCCCGCTGCCCGCCAGCACGAGACCCGATGCAAACCCCAAGCATGCAATTCCAAGCGCCCGCGCCATTTTCCCGTTGATTCGTGTCATTGGTTCCCCTAGTAGTCCTTGCCTTTGATCAGGTCCTGGTTGGCGACGATCTGAAAGCGCTCCGGATTGTTTCGCACGAGCGAGTCGGCGTAGCTGTTGCTGACGGTGCCGCGCTCTGCGTTTTGATTGTCGCGAACGACCGAGCGGTCGAGGATGTAGTCCTGATTGATCTTGCTGGACCGATCTAGGTTGTCCATGTGCTGGTTGAAGGCGGCGGTACTCGATTCTCGTCGTGCATTGATCGCGGCGGCCTGTGCATTGGCGCGGGCGGCATCGGCCTGAATCCGATTCATGACGCCCTGCTGTAGTTGGGCAATCATTTGCGCGTTCTGTTTATAAGATTGAATCACCGCCATCATGGTCGCGTTCTCTTCATCCGCGAATCGCTCGGGGATGTTCGATCCGCTGACGCCGAACGCCCCGGGGCCCCATGAGTCGACTCTCACGCTGCCCTTGCGCGGTCCGGCACCGTCATGCAAATCCACCGTGAATACTGCCTGAACGGCCTGTCCGGAAATATTCGTCTTGGTGATCGCGGCATAGGTCGCCGGCTGCAGCCCGTGCGTGCTGCGATACTGGTTGCTGGCATTGACGAAGTCTGCGAACAGGTCCGGTCCCTGCGGGGGTAACCCCTGGTAAAGCAGGCCGAGAAAAATATTCTCGCGGTTCGAACCGACGGCGGTCAATGCGCCGCCGTTCACCGCGGTGATTTTCCACCCGGCGGGGAGGCTGATGACGGCAGTGTGATCACCGCCCGTGGTCTCTACCAGCGGAGCCACGCTTCCCCGATGCGCGGTTGCGGTAGCCGATGCTGACGACGCTCCGCCGGCCGGATGCCACGCGAGCGAGAGCGCCTGCATCATGGTCGGCTCGGACACTCCAAAGCGGGTCTTCTCATCGTATAGCATCGCCGCCGATGCGGAGCCATCGCCGGCCGAAGCCACGATCAACAAACCCTGGATCGGTCTGTCGCCCTGTTTTTTGGCGACGGCGGTGAAAAAGGTTGCAATCGAGCTGCCATCGCGGGACTGAAAGAACTTGCCCACCTCCGGCCGATCGCCGAAATAGGTGTGAAGCTGGCGCAGCATATACACGATCGCTTCGGGCATGGTTCCCCTACCCGTCAGCGGGCCGTACATGTACTGGCCCCCTCCGGGGTTGTCAATCACTTTGAAGTTTCCGGGTGCGGGCTCAGTTTGCTGGGCAAGGGCGCAGACCGTGGCGAGATTCAACAGACTCACGGCCAAAAAAGTTTTGATGCGGATCACGTCGCGCTCCCCCGGAGAATGCAGTCCAGCACCTTAGCGCGCTCCCGCTCGCTCCAGCAAGGCTGTAACCTCGCGCAGGTTCTCCTTCTTCGCCAGCTGCAGCGGTGTGCGTCCGGCGTTGTCGGCAGCATTCGGATCGGCGCCGCGATCCAACAGCAACCGGACAACCTCTGGCTTGCGTTGCATCACCGCCAGCATCAGCGGGGTGCGGCCGAGTTCGTCACGCGCCTCGAGTACGGCTCCCTGATCCAACAGCGCGGTCGTTTGCACTGTGTCCCCCGACGCCGCGGCGGACAGCAGTGCGGCCGGTTGAGGGGTGTTTCTCGAACCGGCAACCCGGGCAGCATTCAGCGTCGAGAGGACCGGGGCAGGCGATGCCGCTGGAGCAATCACGGCAGCCGGCGGCGCTTGCGGAGCTGCTTGCGGCGCTGCTTTCGCGTCTTTCTGCGGCGCTGCCTGCACGTAATTCTGCGGATAGATTTTTTCTGCGGGCGCAACCGACTGGGCGAGCCCCTCGGCCCGTGGACGCGACTGCGGCTTCGGCAATTCCGATCTTGGCTGAAGTGCAGTTGATTTCGGCGCCGCGATCTCATCAGCCGTAGGTGCCTGCATGGCCGGCGTGGGCACCGATTCGGCTTTGGGCGACCGCGCTGCTCCAGATTCCGAGGCGGCGGCCTGGTCCGCCGAGGCTACGGTCGTGTTGCTGACGGTCGGTGCCGGTGGCATGCCCTCCCACAAGCGCGGCGCAAAGAGAAGAGCGGCCACCAGCGCCGCGCCCGCGGTACCATAAGCCGTTATTTTCCAGCGGGAATCGTTGGCGGCGGGGCGGGATACATCAAATTTCTGCTCCGGTGATTCCTTGGCGCGCAGTTCCGCAACGCGGCGGCCCTCGGCGAGAATGGCCGCACGCACCGCTTCGCTGGGCGCAGCAGTCTCCGTACTGCTGGCGCGCCGGTAGCGTTCCAACAGTTCCTTATCTTGTGCGCTCTCTTCCGACGTCATGCGTATTCCCACAATAGCTGACGGAGTTTCGCCCGGGCATAGCGTAGCCGGCTCTTGACCGTCTCGAAGTTGGACCCTGTGGCGACAGCAATTTCTTCAACGCTGAGTTCGCCTTCTGCTTGCAACAGAAACGCGGAGCGTTGCTCGGGCGGCAACTGTGCCACGGCGAGCAATAGAGCCGCCGCTTCCTCTTGCGATTGGACCTCGGCGGGCGGCTCGAGTTTCGCATCGGCCGCCAGGCTGTCCAGTAAGCTCGTGCCTTCGGAGTCTGCCGTGTCGCCCGCATCCAAGCTTTGCAGCCGGCCACTGGCGCGAATCATATCGACCATCCTGTTATGGGCGATGGTGAATAACCAGGTGGTGAATTTCGCAGTGGGTTGATAACTCACGGCATTGCGCACCACCGCAAACCAGACCTCCTGCATCAGATCATTGGCGCCGGCCTCATTTCGCAGGTTGCGGTGCAGGTAGCGAAACACACGAGACTCGTGCCGGCGGTACAAGAATTCAAACGCGGCGGCATCGCCGCGTCCGAAGCGCAACATCAGATTCTCGTCAGTCTCCTGCGACAGGCTCATTCACCCCATTATCAGCCGCCCGGCGGATCGGGTACATACCTCGGGGAGGTCGAATCGGGAAACGGGTTTGGACCCGGCCGCCATGCCGGCCGCGAGGGTACGACTCCCATCGCCACCAAGTTCTCGAAGCTGTCGTAACGGATCTTGATGACCTCGTTCGGCGTACTGGACAGACGATCAAACTGCGTGTTCTGAACATACGACGCCTCGCGCGCCCCGTGTCCGGTGCCGAGTTTCTCCGCAGGCGCCATGTTCGACTGCGATTGCGCCCCGGCTAATTTCGGCGACGACAGAGGAGACGCGAGCGGACTCTGCGGCGCTGCGCGCGCGGCTCCTTCGCTTCGGTCCCGAGAAGCCTCCTCGGCCTTCTGATCCGGCGCCACGTATTGAGAAACCCGTACCGGGCGCTCGAGAAACAAGGCGACGCCGATCACGCCGATGTTGGCGGGTCGTCCGGTGCGCTCAGCATAGGAGCGGCCCGCCGATGTGAAATTGAAGGCGGCGATTTCTGCATCGCTCTTGCGCCATCCGGCGATTTCGTAACTTTCGCCGGCGCCGAGTACATAGCCGCTCTGGCCCCACGCACCGGTTTCGCCGCTGATCACATTGATCCCGTCAACGGCGGTTACGGCCAGCAAGCGCTGCCCGCGGTGACTCTGCACCATGATCGAATAGCGGGCTCCGGGTGTGCCGGCGACCCAGTACTCGCCGCGGCACCGGTATGTCGGCAACACGCTGCCCGTGTCACGGTCGATGATTTGAATATCCGATGATTTGAATATCCGCAAGGCTGCCGACCGCCTGCGCATCGATTGCGATGCCAATAAGTAAGATTCCCAGCCATACGCGTTTCATGTCGATCTCCGGTGTTTGTCTGTCCCACCTGAATCGATGCCCGCGGCGAAAAGGGGTTAAGATTCGCCCCTTTTATACCGGGGATGCACAATGAACTTCAGACAGATCCGCCCATTCGTTGCTGCGATCACCGCGACAGCCTCATTGCTGATCGGCGGATCCGGTGTGCTCGCAAACCCGGTGCCTGCACCCCCGGCGGCCGGCGGCGACATTCCCGCGAATTTCAAGGTTGCCACCGGGGCCGATGACTATGTGAAACGCGACGTCATGATCCCCATGCGTGACGCAATCAAGCTGCACACGGTCATCATCATC
>Ga0193726_1001031_pt1 | contig 24162 bp, 36 predicted proteins | sample H2c1metaG_FD_144928 | JGI IMG/M metagenome (GOLD analysis project Ga0193726, IMG submission 144928) | Soil microbial communities from a riparian zone of the East river system, Colorado, United States - H2c1 | ecosystem: Environmental > Terrestrial > Soil > Riparian zone | place: USA: East River...
TCGTTGAGATCACCAAGCCAGACGGCGAGATCGAACGAGCGCTCCGCGAGTACGCAGACGCGAACGCCATGAATCTCGGCGTCTACTACCGCACTCCGACGAACCCGATGTGGCGGTTGACGACCGATCGCGGCGCGGCGAATCCTCTGCTCGATGACCTGCGAGTGGTCTATGGCTCTGGGCAAGATCTCCCATCGCAGTATTTGCGAGGTTCGCTTGCTGTGCGTCGCGCCTTCCTCGCCGGGTTGATCGATGGCGACGGATCGTCCGACGGAGTCGCCGTCGAGCTGACGTGGAAACATAAACGCTGGGCTCAGCAGTTGGTGTTCCTGGCGCGTTCCCTTGGATTCAGGGCTCGTATCAAGGAGAAGCGCGTGCAGCTCCCCGGGTGGGAAGTCGCTCGCTCATACTGGGGGGTCACTATGTCAGGTGACACCGCTCAGTTGCCGCTCCGCTTGGAGCGAAAGCACGCTCGGTGCGATCTCCGCACCGGATTCACGGTCGAACGGTGTGGTCTCGGCAAGTACGCCGGGTGGACTCTCGACGGTGATGGTCGGTTCTTGCTTGGTAACTTCGTCGTCACACATAACACCGAGATCGCCTCTGCGATCATCAAGGTGCTCATCGAGAAGCGCACCTTGTTCCTCGTCCACACCAAGCAGCTCCTCAACCAAGCGCGAGAGCGCATCGCTCTCCGTCTCAGTACGATCGAGGAACACATCGGCGTGATCGGCGACGGAAGGTTCGAACCGAAGCACATCACCGTAGCCACCGTGCAGAGCCTCACCCGAGCCACCGGGAAAGCTCAGAAGAAGATCATCGCGAAGTACCTCAAGACGATCGAGGTGCTCATCCTGGACGAGACACACCATGCGTCCGCGAAGTCGTTCTACCGACTCGTGCAACGCATCGACGCGCCGTGGCGCTTCGGCATGTCCGGCACGCCATTCGGTCTCGCGGACGGCAAAGGTTTGATGGTCGAGTCCGCGTTCGGCCCGGTGGTCGCGAAGGTCACCAACCAGGAGCTGATCGATCTCGGCGTCAACGCGAAGCCGACCATCGCCATGATCGAGGTCGACCGGCCGAAGATTCCGACCGATCTCGACTGGCAGAGCGTCTACAAGGAGGGCATCGTCCTCAACGCGCATCGCAACAAATTGATCGTGAAGCGCGCCATCAAGTTCGCCGCGAAGGAGTGGCCGACGCTCATCATCGTGCGCGAGTTGTGGCACGGCGACAACCTCGCCGAGATGCTTCGTCACGAAGAGGTCAAGCACGCGTTCGTCCACGGACAGATGCCGACGTCGGAGGTCGAGCGCCAGAAGGCTCGACTCACCGAAGGCAAGATCCACGTGCTCATCGCGTCACCGATCTTCGGCGAGGGTGTCGACATCCCGTCCGTGCGTGCGCTCATCATCGCCGACGGTGGTCAGTCGGCCGCCGCGGTGCTGCAGAAGATCGGTCGTGGTCTTCGCAGGAAAGCCGGTGACAATCGTCTCGACGTGATCGACTTCAGCGACCTCACGCACAAATGGCTCTCGCGTCACAGTCAAGAACGCATCGCACTTTACGAAGCAGAAGGTTTCCGCGTCATCTCGTAGAGATCGTCAAAATAATCGCCTGTGGATGGTCTGTGGATCGAATCGTTTTTGCCGACGACGATTTCTATCCACAGGCTCCTGTGAGAATGAACTGCGGGATCCTGGGTACCAAGCAACTTGACTCTCGTGACCTGCGTGCGTTACGGACACAGAGTGATTCCTGACCGTGCTTCGACGTCACATTCTAAGGAATCCAAGCGTGACAACATGGCGCACCGCCGACGTGAAGTAGCTGGAGAACTTTGCATCCTTTACCACGAGGCGATCCGCAGCGAGGTGGCGAACGCGACCAAGGCTAGCGCCAAACGCGTCATGCCATCGCGCAAGCTCGACGAGGTCGACAAGCCGACCCGCAAGGCCTTCTTCGCCGCCGCACGCTGCTGCATCGAGCTGGAAGCTGACCCACGTGAATACATCGTTGCGCAGTTCGGGATGTGGCGCGAGGCGAGCGCATTCTACAAGAAGCTCCTCTGGCCTATGCCAACGCACCTCGGAACGCTCGCCGCGCGTGTGCGGTTCCTCCAGCACAAGGCTCGTGAGGAGATCCGCGTCGACCGCGTCTGCGAGGTCGAGGATCAGGACGACAAGCGTCGTTGGTTCGTCGAGGAGCGTCAGCTCAAGAGCATCGCTCGCATGCAGCGCCGGGACCAGGTCGACGTGCTCACCGAACAACCCGAGGAGTTCTCGCGCGACTTCCTGAAGCACAAGGGTGTGTGGGATGTAGTCTGCGACCTGTGGGAAGAAAGGCAGCGGAGTTGATCGATCTCAACCACGAGATCGCGTGGAGACTCGGTCGCAAGCACTTCGACTACGTCGGTGCGATCCCGCCGCAGCCACGTGGCATGTTGATCGGCGAGGCGCCAGGACCGAACACGAACGCGAAGCTGCCTCTGTACCCGATGCCTAATAATTCGGCAGCTGGGCGCCTGTTGAAGTACGCCGACGTCGAGCCGGTCGAGTACATCGGCAAGCTCATCCGTACGAACCTGTGCGACGGCGCGTGGTCGGCGCGTCGCGCGGTCGCCGGGCGCACGCGCGCGACGACATGGCTCCTGAATCCAGACAACTTTCATGATGGTGAACCGTTGCGGGTGTTGCTGCTCGGCGTACGCGTCGCTCGCACGTGGGCGTGTCATGGACCATTCGGGATCACGACGATGATCTATCCACACGCCGGCGTCGAGCTGCGAGTCGCATGGATCCCACACCCATCTGGGCGGTGTCTCCTCTACAACGACCGCAGGAATCAGCTGCGCGCTCGTCGCGCCGTGCAGTGGGCGATCGGCGAGAGAACTGACCCATGAAGCAACGGTCACGGTCTCGATTCGATGCCGTCGGTGATGAGATTGTGTCCTCAGAGGACACGTCGATCACGCCATCATGGAAGGTCGATTATTCGAAAGACTTCGAGCGGAAGATGCTCCGCACGCTCTTCCAAGATTCTGACTTCTCGACCACGACCGGGACGCACCTCTCGCACCAGTACTTCTCGACGCCTGCCCTGCGATGGCTCGCGCAGAAACTCGTCGGTTACAACAAGGAGTTCGGTGTCGGCTGCAGCAAAGATGCACTGCAGATCGAGTTGGAACGCGACGTCAAGATCGGTCGACTCACGAAGTCGAACCGCGACGCCGCGAAGGCGCTCGTCGACACGATAGACGCGGTGGTCAAGGACCGGTCGTACGTCAAGGATGAGCTGTTCCGATTCATAAAGAACCAGACCGTCGACCGCGCGATCCGCGCGAGCATCGACCATCTCGACGCACAAGACTTCGACGCAGTAGATCGCGAGCTGCAGAAGGTCCTCGACGTGCGCACGTCGGCGGACGGTGGGCTCGGACACTTCTTCGTGCGTGATCGTCAGCTGCGTCGCGAGCGTCGCAAAGGCTACGCATACAACGGTGTACCGACCGGGTTGTTCGTCGACGAGAAGCTAAAGCCGAAGGGCATCCCTCCGAAGTCGCTCACCACGATCGTGGCTCCATCGGGCGTCGGCAAGTCCGGTGTGCTGATGTTCATGTGCAAGAGCGCCGTCGTCATCGGCGAGAGGAAGGCGCTCTACATCACCACGGAGCTGTCCGAGGAGGTCGTGTGCGATCGCTTAGACGCGTCGTTCACCGGCGTGTCGATCAACATGCTGGAGAAGGAGCGCAAGGACGTCAGCCTCAAGGTGCGCAGCCTCGGCAAGAAGTACGGCGAGTTCCTCGTGGTCAAGGAATTCCCGCCGGCGATGCTCTCGCCGAACGGCCTCCGCGCGTACATCCGCCAGCTGGAGAGCGTCGGCTTCTACCCGGATGCCATCTACGTCGACAGCGCCGACGACATGATTCCGGACAACCCGGGTCGCGAGCGCGACTCGTACGAGGACTACGGGCAGGTATGGCGCGGACTCCGCAAGCTCAGCTATGACGTCAACGCTCCGGTCGCCACAGCGAGTCAGACGCAGCGCGGGGCGCTCAACAAGGAGCACGTCGACTGGGACTCCATCGCCGACTCCGCCAAGAAGGTGATGGTCTCCGACCTCGTGATGATCCTCCAGCAGACGCGCGAGGAGCACAAGCAGAAGGTCGGTCGTTTCTACATCGGCAAGAATCGGTTTGGCTCGGCGAAGTCGGAGTGGAAGGCACGTTTGGATTGGGGTCGCATCGATATTCGAACGACCGGATGAACGCGATAAGCTGGCTCGGATCGGCATCAAGACCATTGGATAGGAGTTCGTAGGATGGCAACCAAATCTAAATCAACCAACGGGAACGGCGCCGGCGAACACGTGTCGCTGGCGCGTGCGGAATACAGCGCCTTCCTGGCTCGCGAGGAGAGTTACCAACAGTTGCTCGCGGACACCGAGAAGACCAAGAGCATCAACCGTGACCTGACCTCGACGTGCGACGTGCAGGCCAGGAACTTGACCACGCGTGACCTCCGCGTCGTCCACCTCGAACGTCTCGTCGCGCTGCAGCAGCAGTTCCTCGACATGATCCGAGACGGCACGAAGGTCGGTTCAGTCGCCGAACTGTCCGAGTTCTGGCGTCAGTGGCAGGTCAACGTCAACAAGCAGCTCGACGCGCGCAAGCTCACGCGTGAGGAGGTCGACAACTTCGAGCCCGACCTCTTCAGGACGTGGCGCAACTGGGTAAACGACGCGGGCAAGAAAGACCGCTCGCTCAACGAGGCCGGCACGCGAGCCGAACACGACGCGACGTTCTCTGGCACCGCGAAGGAGATGCAGGAGCACACGATCGTGCGTTTGCGTCAGGACAACGCCAAGCTCGCCAACCAGCTGCTCGTGCTCGAAGCCGAGATGGAACAGTTCAAGACCAAGCCGCAGGAGAAGCCATGAACGACAGACAACGCGCAGAAGTGACCAAAGAGTTGATCCGCGCGCAGGACGCGCTCCACAACGCTCACCGCATCGCGGCCTGCGCGAACGAACTGGACCTCGCCGCCGACCTTCGCAAACGTCGCGTCGCGCTCGGCGACGCGATCACGAGCGTCAACGGTGGCCCGGTCAAGGTCCGCGCTACCGAGCTGCTCGGGTCGTTCCGATGAACGACGACGCCGAGAGGTTCGCGCCGATCGACGCTAGACGAGTCGCGCGGATCAGCAATCGCTTCGGCGACAAGCGCCACGACATTAGCAGCAGGCGTTTCGTGCGGGTCGTTGGCCACGCCTCGTTGATCCTCGCGGCGTGCGGCTGTGGTCACAGGGTCGTCAAGGTCGGCGTCTGTCCGATCTGCGGCGGCGCGGAGCTGTCCGCCGAGGAGCGCACCTCGTAGATGATCGCCAACTTCAAAGCGATCGACCGAGCGTTCGACACCGAGCGCTACATCCTCTCCGTGCACCCGAACGCACCGCGCAGCGGCGGCAACTTCATCATCACGTGCCCGCACTGCGAGAAGGACAAGTTGTGGGTGCTCTACGTCGACCGCGAAGACGTCCGCGCGCCCGCGTGGCAGTGCTTCTCCGGTGAGTGCAGCGACAGAGGCCGCACGGCGTTGTCGCTGGTGCGTCGGATCGAGGACTGCGACACGTTCGCGGCGCTCCTCCTCATCCAGAAGTTCCAGAAGGGCAACGAGCCGATCATCGACCTGCGCAGGCTCGTCGAAGATCGTCTGATCGGCGACGTCGAGGTGTGGGACGACAAGCCGATCGTGCCGGTGCCGTTGCCGGACGAGTTCGTCAAGGTCGCGTTCGGCGCGAAGCGATCGGACCTGCCGTCGTATTTCACGAAGCGAGGCATCGGTCCGAAGAAGGCGCATCGGTGGGGTCTCGGGTGGTGCGACGACGGTTACTTCAAGAACCGTCTAGTGGTCCCTGTGACCAGCGGAGACGACGTCTCGTTCTTCGTCGCACGTTACATGAAGGAGAAGCCTCCGAAGGGTGTCAAGAAGACGCTCTACCCGAAGGGCGCCAAGCCGGGCCGTCACCTCTTCAACTATGATCGCGCGAAGACGTGCGAGCGCATCCGCATCGTCGAGGGTGTGCTCGACGCGATCCACATCGGCAAGTCTGCGGTTGCCACCTTCGGCACGTCGCTCTCCCAGTACCAACTGAGGTTGCTCATGCAGTCTGCGGCGAAGGAGATCACCATCATGTGGGATCTCGACGCCTACGACAAAGCGCTCATGCTCGCAGATCGACTCGCGGACCTCTGGACGGTGCGCGTGGTGAAGCTTCCCGACGCGCGAGACCCTGACGAGCATGACTTGAAGGACCTCGAAGCGATGGAGGACGCCGCGACAGCTCTCGACACCTCCGGCGCACGTCGTGCGTACGTGCTCAGTCGTCTTGAACGTGCCAGCTGACTTGTGCTGCTTGCGATCATGTAGTAGCTTTGCGGCCTACTTTTTGTTGACAACGTCACCGTAAACGACGTATCATCAACGCCGAGGACCAAGAGCAGATGACAGACGAGAGCAACTATCGCGAGGTGACCGAACAGTGCGTCACCGGTTTGCCTACGCGCGCCGCTGCGGAATCGCTTCGCGACCTCACCCAGCGCGGGCTCAAGCAACGAAACCAAGACGACGACTACATCATTCGGATCAACGAACGCGATGGAGTCTTCGACATGATCGTCATGACGCGAGTCAACTAGGAGCCCACGTGAAGAAGCCGAAGAAGAAATCGACCAAGAAACCGAAGGCCGTCCTGAAGAAGGTGGCGAAACCGACCAAGAAGCCGGCGGCCAAGCCGCCCGAGGAGACCATGGATCGCACGTCACTCAAGTCCATCGTGTCCCAGCTCAAGGACATGGGCTCTGACATCAAGGCGCTCAAGAGCGACACCGATGAGCTTCTCCAGAAGAAGGTCAACGAGGCGTTGCAGAAGCTCCCAGCGCCGGATCTGCTCAAGAAGCTGGAGACCATCGTCCCAGAGAAGCTCGTGTCGGTCCTCAAGCGAGACTGCATCGGGCTCTTCATCGACCTCTCCGACGTCTCGTGTGTGCGTTGTCCTGACGCAGGTCTGTGCGCGCGCACCTTCATCAACAACCTGAAGAGCGGTCTCAAGGGCGTCGACGCTGCGTTGCCGTCGACCGAGGTCGTCGAGAAGAAGGCCGCGAAGACGTCCATCACGCCGGTGTCACGCTACGAGGCCAAGCGTCTCGTGTTCGTACGCGACCAACCGAACCCCAACCCGAATGGTGATCCCTACCACGACACGTTCCAGGCGGTGCTCGACGAGCAGCCGGACACGCTGTCAGACCTTCGTGAGATCGTCGAGCGTGACTTCGAGATCGAGAACGACGGTGACTTCATGAAGTTCGTGACCACGATGCGCGACCCGAAGGAAGGCATCATCAAGCTCGACGTCGACCTATCGGAGAAGAACAAGAAGGACCTGCGCGAGTCAGGTGTTGAAGTCTAGGCAAGGCACGCTCGCCGAGTGGGCCGAGATCATTTTGGGTAGAACAACCAAGGAGACAGAGCAGATGGGTACGAAGAATTTGTTTGTAGTGACGATGCCGGCGACCGTGACCGTGGTGGCCGAGGGTTCAGACGCCGACGAGGCGACTGCGGCGGCGATCAAGACGACCAAGGCCGTGCTCGGTCAATCGCTCGGCGTCCTCAGCGTCGTCGGCGACGCGAAGGTCACCGCCATCACCGTCGGCAAGTCGGACAAGGCGAAAGCCAAGGTCAAAGACGACGACGATGAAGAGGAGACCGACGAAGAGGAGGAAGAAGAAGAGGAGGAGGAAGAGGAACCTGCTCCCAAGAAGAAGTCCAAAGCCAAGGACGACGACGAAGAGGAAGAGGACGAAGAGGAGGAGGAAGAAGAGGAAGAAGAGGAGAAGCCTGCTCCCAAGAAGAAGGCCAAGGACGACGGCGGCGGCAAGAAGAAGATCAAAATCAAGCTCAAAGGATAGATAGAGAACAACTAGAGCTAGATGTTGGACGCGAGCGCGGTGGTGTCTGATCACCGCGTTCGATCGAGCACCTAGGAACCGAATGGCTGACAGACCACCCACCATCTTCGCCGAGACTCCGAAGCAAGCTCGTAGCCTGATGGACGAGTTATTCAAGGAAGCTTACAAGCCAGGCAAGATCACCGGCGTCGACACGGAGTTCGTGCCGATCTCGAACGAGCCCGTGCTGATGTCATATTCGTGGGGCAAGGGCATTCGGCGCGTCGTGCGCGCGGAGCTGGTGAAGGAGTTCTTCGGGGACTGGCTCGTCGACGACCAGACCAAGCTCGCCTACCAGAACTACAAGGCCGACGTCGAGACCTTCGAGTACCTCGGCATCTCCCACAAGGAGCTGGTCGCGAGCTTCTACATCGACGTCATGGTCGCCGGCGTGCTGCGAGACGAGACGCTCGTGAAACATGGCCTCAAGGCGCAGATGTTCCACTGGTTGAGGTGGTACAGGCGCGAGTACGGTCAGACGTTCGTCTACGTCCCGGTCGGCAAGAAGAAGGCGATCGTCATGGATCCTCGGCAGGTCATGGACAACCTGCCGCCGGACGCGCTGCTCAACGCCGTGCTCAAGTGGGGTGGTGCGAAGGGCATCCACAAGACCGGACCGCGCGACGCCGACGCGTGGAAGTGGGCGATGCTCGACTACGCGGGCGTAGACGCCGAGGGCACGCAACGTCTCGCGGTCGACCACCGTTCCTACCTGAAGAAGACCGGATATTGGGACAGCTACGTCAGCGTCGATCTGCCATTCACGACGACCCTCATGCAGTGCCAGGCGAGCGGCGCGTTCATCGATCAGCCGACGCTTCGCAAGATCCTCCGCAAGCAGGAGATCCGGATCCTGCGGGCCGAGCACTGCTTCCGCGCCGCGGCTGGCAACCCGAAGCTCAACCTGCGGTCAGGTCCACAGATGAAGAAACTCTTGTTCGGAGAGTGGGAGTGGCCCGCGCACCCGACCAACAAGAGCGAGAAGACCGGCGAGCCGTCGATGGACAAGGAGGTCCTGCAGTGGTGGCTCAAGAAGCACAAGCTGGAGATGGCTGAGGTGAAGCTCGCGTTCAACAACGCGAGCACGATGAAAGGGACCTTCCTCGAAGGCATCTTGCTCGGGATGAGCGACGACGGGCGCCTGCGTTCAGATCTCAACCAGATCGGTGGCAAGACAAGTGGTCGAATCAGCTCACGCAAGTTCGACGTGCTGGTGGAGACGCATCGGACGCTCAAGAACGGCGACGTCAAGACGATCATCTCCAAGGAGAAGGCTGGCGCCAACGTCCAGAACATCCCTGCTCGACACGAGAAGGACCCGGACGGGATCCGTCGCGCGTTCCGCGCTCCGAGGATCGGCGAGACCACAGCATGGGGAGAGCCTGCGACCGAGAAGCACAAGCTGATCGTTTGCGTCGTTCCTGAGACGAGGGTTCTCAAGGCGGACATGACATGGGTCGCCGCTGGCGACATCATGCCTGGAGACAAGCTGGTTGGGTTTGATGAAGATCTTGCGGTCAAGACGAAGTTGAACAGCCACGGTAAGCCTTACAAGATCCGTGCAGGGCAAGGAGCGAAGCTGAGGGAGTCGATCGTGCAGAGCGTTCGACTCCTCAAGAAGGATTGTTTTCGAGTCGTCACCGATCGAGGAACGGTGACTTCAAGCGACGAGCACATGTGGGTCGCGAAGAAGCGGAGTTCCCGCTACAGCAACCTGCGCGAATGGATCCGTACCGACGACCTCGAACCAGGAGATGAGATCACGTTCTTGTGTTCTCCGTGGGACGTCGACACGTCGTACTCCGGTGGTTACCTGGCCGGCGTATTCGACGGTGAAGGTTGGGTGCATCGCGGCAGTGTCTGCTTCGGACAGAACAAGGGTCCTACGCTCGACATGGTCAAGACGCTGCTCACGCATTGTGGATTCGACTACGTCGAACGTCCGCAGAACAAGAAGCGTCCGAAGATGCGGCAGTTAGAGCTACGAGGAAACCGGGCAGCGATGCGTTTCCTCGGTTCGATTCGACCGAAGAGATTGCTCAACACCTACATGAAAGATCGTTGGCAAGGCACTTCGACGTGGGGCAACGGCATGTCCGTCGCTCGTGTTCTAAAAGTTGAACGCGTGCACGATGCTGCGGGTGGGCACAGCCGCGACGTCGTAGCGATCAAGACGTCGACGAAGACCTTCATCGCAGAAGGAATGCTGAGTCATAATTGCGATTACAGTGGCTTCCACCTCGTGCTCGTCGCCAACTTCATCGCGAAGCTGCCGGGCAAGCCAAAGTCCGCGATGGTCGACGTGATGAAGAAGTACGGCACGCCGAGCGCCGTGCACGTCTACACCACGATCCAGATGTTCAAGCATGCCGAGGCACATCGGTGCGACTCGTCGTCGCCGTGGTGCAAGGTCGTCGACAAGAAGACGAACAAGATCACCGCCGACTGGAAGAAGTTCCACGCGCCTGGCAAGTCGTACTCGCTCAAGGAGTTCACGATGGACGACTGGGGAATGGTCAAGCCGATCTTCCCCGACCAGTACACGTACTCGAAGAACACCAACTTCGCGCTCATCTTCCTCGGCTCGCCGTGGACGCTCGCCTACAACACTGGCCGCGATCCCGAAGACGAGGATCAGCTCAACGAGTGCAAGCGTCACTTCGACGACTGGTACGAGCTTTACCCGGAGATCCCCGAGTACCAGAACTTCATGATCGACCACGGCTACGAGCACGGCTGGGTCCCGAAGATCGGCGGCGGACGCGGTCACGTCCGCAAGATGCTCGAAGGCTGCGACAAGAACGGCAACTACATCCACGACGAAGAGAAGCGCAAGAAGATGCGCAAGCACGGCGAGCGCGTGTGCACGAACACGCCGGCACAAGGCAGCGAGGCGGCGATCGTCAAGATGGCGATGAACCTGATCCGCATGGACAAGGAGATGATCGAGCTGCGCTCTGCACCGCTGTTCCCGGTCCACGACGAGGTCGTGTGCGAGGCGCCGGAACGCACGAGCGCGCTGGCACTAGAGCGACAGGTCTACTTGATGAAGCAACCGTACAAGGACGAGCTGGAGATCGCGCTCGCCGTAGAAGGCGCCATCGGCGACGATTGGATTTCCGCCAAGCCGTAGAGGAAGTGTGGTAGATGCATCAAACGAGGAGCAAGAGCAGATGAACGACGAAGAGATGGTCCTGAAGTTCGCGGACACCATCATCACGCAGATGAGGACGCTCGGCGTGGAGTTCCACGACGACGTCGGCGAGCGCATCCCGCGAGACTCTGCACAGGAGTATAGAATCCTCAATCATCTCGCACGTCACTGCGCGCAGGTCACGGTCAGCAAGATCGATTGTCAGACCGCTGTGCGAGAGTCCGCGACATGAACGCTGCGACCTGGTTATCGGCGACGTTGTCCCTCAAAGGGATCAGCGAGAGCAGATCATCATGACGTTTTGGAAAAATCGTGAAGTTGGATCAATACGCGCAATTCACCCGGCGACCGGCAAGATCATCGAGGTCTTCCCGCAGAAGGACGCCCGTATCGGCAGCGACCTCGATCAGGAGCTGCGCCGTCTGCCCGGCGTGATGAGCTGGTGGCTGGCGCTGCGCGACCGCGCCGAGATGCACCTGCGCGACGCGAAGCACGAGGAGCACAACGCGTCCGAAGACCTCTACGAGGAACAGCGGACGAAGAGCCCTAAGGCCACCGAGACCGCCATCAAGATGGCCGTTAAGGTCCAACCTCGGATGCGCAAGGCGTTCCGCGCTCGCATGGACGCGCAGTACATGTATCAACAACTCAAGAGCCAGGTCGACGCCATCGCGGAGAAGCGGTGGTCTCTGCTCGGCCTGACGAAAACGGCGCTCATGGAGCGAGGCACCAAAGACAGCATCAGTTGATCGACGAGCCGAGTTGGCCTGACGATCTTGAACAACCCTGAACAGGAGCTACAGATGGCGAAGATGGATAAGACGAGCAAGAAGCGACGCACTGACGACGGCGGAGAAGACCTCGACGAGATGCGCGAGGCGTTCAAGCACCACAAGGAGCGTTCCAAGGGCGGCGGTGGTGGTGACAGTTCTTGGGACAAGCTCGGCGACGGCAAGAACATGCGTCGCGTGTTGCCGCGCCCCGGCGAGAAGAAGTTCTACACGGAGGGCTGGACGCACTTCAACGTCGGCCCGAACAAGCGCGCCGTGCGCTGCATCGACGAGGCGCACATCAACGCCGACAAGGGGCTCCCCGAGTCGACCACGAAGTGTCCGCTGTGCAAGAAGTTCCTGCGCGAGCAGAGCCGCATCAACAGCGAGTATCAGAAGGGTGACAAGGACGGCCACGCCGAGTGGAAGGCGGCCAAGGACAAGTACGTCCCGCGGCACCAGTTCTACGCGAACGTCCTGGCCGAGGGCGACGACGACGACGTCGAGGTCCGCATCCTCGCGTTCGGTTCTCAGATCTGGGGCGCGCTGCTGAACTACTACCTCGGCGACGACACGTCGATCGGTGACTTCACCGACCCTGAGAGCGGCCGGTGGATGAACCTCAAGAAGGTCAACAAGGGCGGGCGCGACAAGCGCAACGTCGGCTACGAGGTGTATCCGGCGAGCGAACAGACCGACATCTCCGACGCGTGGGACGACATCAAGGAGGCGCTCCATGACCTCGATGCCGCCACCGGCAAGCTCATGTCGAAGGACGAGGTCATCGCGATCATGAAGGGCATCGACCTCGACAAGGGCTCCGACGACGGAGACGACGATGACGACGACTCGGATGACAGCAGCAGTCGTCGTAAGGTCAGCAAGAAGCGTCGCGACGAGGACGAAGAAGAGGAAGATGACGGCGAAGACGCCGGCGACGACGATGACGAGCCGGTGAAGAAGTCCAAGTTGTCCGTCTCGATGAAGAAGAAGCGTCGCGACGACTGAGTCTCGTGTGCGAGCGTGGCTACGGGGTTTTTCATGGTACGTGCCGCCTAACCTCGGATCCCTGAAGCAGCTATTCGGTCAGTCGGCTGTAAAGAGCACGGCTGTGGAGCACGGGCCGACTGTAGACCGCTAAGTAGCTGTGCCACGCTCGCCCACCTTTTTCGTGACAGGAGAACAACGATGCCGAAGAAGAATAAGAAGGCGGAATGCGACTGCGACTGGTGTCGTGGTCGTGACTTCGTACGTGGTCCTGATTGCACGAATCCTAAACCTCGCGCACGAGAGGAAGAGATCCGTGCGATGCGCAAGGCGCACAGCACCGGCGCGAAGAAGCAACCCGAGCCTCCGAAGGTCGACAAGGCGAAGGACAAGAAGCTCGCGGCGTTGTTCGAGAAGCTCAGCAAGAAGTACAAGGGCGAGGTCGTGACCACGATCGCCAGCGGACACCGTTCGGCGAACATCAGCGCGATGCCGAGCGGATGGCCAGTCATGGACGATCTCGTCACCGGCGAGACCGACGCTGACGCTCGCACGATCATCGGATCAGGGCTCGGTTGGCCACGAGGTCGCATCATCGAGATCTTCGGAGAAGAGAGCGTCGGTAAGACCAGCCTCGCGCTCCAGATCGTCGCGGCGTTCCAAGCCGCCGGCGAGACCGCGGCGTACGTCGACGCGGAGCACGCGCTCGAAGTCGACTACGCGAAGAAGCTCGGCGTCAACCTGGAGACGTTGAAGCTCGTGCAGCCCGACGACGGCGGCGAGCGCGCCATGTCGGTCGTCAACTCGCTCGCCGAGAGCGGGCTGTTCGGCGTCATCGTGGTCGACTCGGTGTCCGCCCTCGTCCCGCAGTCAGAGATGGAGGCCGACTTCGAGGACAACGTCCAACCTGCGCGTCAGGCGGTGCTGATGTCGCGTGCGCTGCGCAAGCTCACCGGCGTCGTCCAGAAGAACAACGTGCTGCTCGTCTTCATCAACCAGATCCGGATCAAGATCGGCGTCCGGTTCGGCAACCCGAAGACGACGTCCGGCGGTCAGGCGCTCCGGTTCTACGCGAGCGTCCGCTTCGAGCTGACCAACATGAAGACCCAACGCAAGGGCGACCGCGTGACCGGTCGTCGCATCCGCGTGCGCACGGTGAAGAACAAGGTGGCTCCGCCGTTCCGCGACGTCTATGCTGATTTAGAACCAAATCATGGGTTCCGTAGGATATATGGGGATCCGGACTTCTCACATGGAGCTGACGACGACTAAACCAATCCTGACGGTGTGCATCGTTTGTTTAGTTCCAACCATTCTAAGGACGAAGAACGAACGTCGATGGTTTCATCGTGGACGACCATACTGCTCGACTAAGTGTCGCGACCGGTACATCGCTGAGCACACTGGAGGTCGACCGACTGAATTGATGGAGATGCGGTTCTGGAAACGCGTCGACAAGAATGGTCCGAAGCAACCGCACATGAAGACGCGGTGCTGGGAGTGGGTCGGGTGCTTGACGAGCGGGTATGGGAAAATGAAAGACAGCGATGGAGTCGCAAAACAAACAACGCATGTCTCGTGGTTTCTCCGGTATGGAAGATGGCCAGATCAGTTCGTGCTGCACAAATGTGATCATCCGTCCTGCGTCCGCCCGTCGCACCTCAAGCTCGGAACTCAGAAACAAAACATCGCGGACATGTGGAGCAGAGGTCGCGGAAAGGCTCCGTGGCATCAGATGACTGAGAAGGTGATCAGAGTCATGAAGAAATACAACGTATCGAAAGACGTCATTGATGCTGTCGTAGCTGATCTTGGCGCTCGCGCTAGAGAGCGACTTCTGAGGCGCCGATGACTGAGATCCTCTGTTACCTGCTCTCCGCGCTCGTGCTGTGTCTCGCGTTCTTCACGAGACCGACGCATGCCGCGTGCCCGCATGGTTGGTGGATGCCTGAGGGTGTTCGTCGCACCGGCGAGTTCGTGTGTCGTCCGGTGCCGGTCGGCGACGACGTGCGGACACCTCGCGGGATCCTCGTCGACCACAGCGTGCAACCTGACGGTCACGTCTACCTGCGCGTGTATTGTCAACCAAACGCGATCCCCACGATCGTCGACACCACCGTGTTCTGCACGAGGGAGAACTAGATGCGTCATCTCACAGTCACGGACAGCGACATGATCGAGTCGATCGGCTTCGACGTCAGCACGTACAAGGGCACCTCGTCGTTCGGCTCTCTGGAGGTCGTGTTCAAAGCGTCGCCCGACACCGTCTACCGGTACGAGAACGTCCCGGGCACGTCCTTCGTCGCGTTGGCTTCGGCCGCGTGCGTAGGCAGCATCGGCAAGCAGTTCGCCGATTCGTTCAAGAAGACCAAGTTTCCGTTCACGAAGAGCCAACGGGCACCCACACTCAAGAAGTAGAAGAGGACCAAGACCATGAGAATCTACGTCGCCCACAGGACCGACACCGACGAGGTCGAGCACCTCGCGGAGGGCTCGTTCACCAAGCTCAAATCCAAGATGAAGGCGTGCGGCTCCGGCGCGGAGTTCACCGTCGTCGAGCACAACTTCAAGCCCAACCTGACCAACGTGTGCCAGGCGATCGTCGACGTCACCGAGCTGGACGCCGAGGAGTCGTGGGATTTCCGCGTCAACGATCAAGGACAATTGCGAGAGGTGAAGCCATGAAGAAGAACAAGTTCCCGAAGAAGCTGCTAGTCGTCATCGAAGAAGACACCGATGACGCGTACCTGATACCTCACGAGAGGGCGGAGGACATCAGCGAGTCGTTCGCCGACAAGCCTGTCGCAGTGTACGAGCTGATCACGATCGGCAAGTTCACAGTCGATAAGCATCTCGACGCCGCGAAGTTCGATTCACCGAAGAAAGCCAAGAGCATCATCGACGTCACGAACATGCGCCACAACGACATGATCGACTTGGTGCAGAAGCTTCGTCTGAAGCTCTACACGAAGGGCATGAGCACGAAGAAGCTGCGAGAGCACCTCAGCGATTACATCAAGGAGAACGGGATCACCATTCGACATCTTGTCGATCTCGGCGAGCGAGGGTAGCTGTTGACGTTGTCACCATAAACTGTTAGTCTCTGCGCCGAGGACCAAGACAGATGCGGATAGCAATTTTTTCTGACGCTCATATCCATGACTGGCAGGAGTTCTCGATCGAACGGTCTAGGCTCCACCACGGAGTGAGCGTGCTGCGTCAGGTGCGCGAGTACAGCCTCAAGCACAAGGTCGAAGCGGTCCTCTTCGGAGGCGACCTCTTTCACAAACGCGGCGTGCTCTACACGCTTCCGTACAACCTCGTGGTCGCGGAGCTGGCGGAGTGGCGTAGGTTCCATCTGCCGCTCTACGCGAACGTCGGCAACCACGATGCGGCCGACCGTCTCGCGAAGGTCCACGCGCTCTCCGCGCTGGAGAGCGCCGGGCTGCTCAGGACCATCGATCACACCGGGTGGGCGAACTGGATCATCAGCTCTGACAAGGTCGGCGGCGACGGCGTCTCGGTCACCGCGGTCGCCTACTGCTCCGAAGCCGACGAGCTGCGCCGCCGCACGGACGCTGCTCTAGAAGACCGCCGTGAGCGTCGGCGAGACGCAGATTACCCGACCGTCGGCCTGTTCCACCACGGCTTCCGCGGAGCGCGTGTAGGAACGTCGCTGGAGTACGTGGTCAAGGAGGACGCGGACGCCGACGCCTACGCGTCCGAGTTCATGGCGATGTTCTCCGGGCACTACCACGCCCACCAGGAGATCGGGTCCCAAGGCAACGCATGGTACGTGGGTTCTCCAATGGAGTTCGTGCGCGGCGAGACCTCCCCGAAGGGCTTCCTGGTGCTCGACACGGAGAAGGCCGAGATCGAACAGGTCGACCTCGACCTGCCGCGGTTCGTGAAGCTCACCGGCGCCGAGATGGGCGACAAGGACTTCGACGTCGCGAAGCACGTGCGAGGCAACTACGTCGACGTCGTGTTCGACGAGCTGTCGATGCCGTGGGAGAAGCTGGAGTCCACCCTCCACAAGATCGGAGCCCTGGGTCTCCGCGCGTGCCCGACGCGGTCGGACAAGCTGCCGAAGTCGTCTCGCCTGCAGGTCGATCCCGCCTCTGGAGATCGCGCGCTGTTGGAGGCTTACATGGACCACGTCAACGTCGACCCGAGCGAACGCGCGGACCTCCTCCGCGTCGGTCTCGAACTGATCGAGGAAGCAACCAAATGATCGTCGTTTTGACTCTCCGCGAAATCATCGGGATGATCTTGATAGCGTTGGCCGGTGTCGGTCTCTGCATTTCGTGGTTGATAACTGAGCGAAGGGCTCGGCGGGCACGCCGAGAGAAGAACAAGTCCAAATGAGATCGCACGGCTCAGGAAGTGCGCGGTGGCTAACGCACGCGACACCGCGTGACGACGTCCAGAGCGCCGAGAATTTCGTCGGCGACTCGATCAAAAGAGCGGCGGCACGTTGACGGCTACGATCTTCACTGCTCGCGTGGAGCAAGAGTGGGAACTGAACACCGTGTATGAAGCGAAGAGGACAAAGTAATGGGTTTCAAGAGCGTTCGATTGTTGAACGAAGCCATCCATAAAGAGATGGACGCGATGCGCAAGTTGCTGATGAAGGCCGCGGTTCCGGGACCTATCACCGACGACGGACAGAACACCATCGAGACCCTCAACGTCTTGCGTGGCTTGTTCGACGAGATGGCGGCGTTCGCCGACCGACCCACGATCGCCGAGGTCCACAACCAGTCGGCGAGCGACTACGTGGCGACGATGAAGCCGCTGGTCCGTCGCTACCATCAGCAGCTCATGACCGTCGACCTGCTCGCACCTGCGCTGTGCGAGGACCTAAAGGCGACCGGCTGCGTGCTGATCCTCATCGGCGAGGGCAACACGCTCGTCCGTACGGCGCACGACCCGAGCCACCCCGAGGTCGAGCTGGCGATGGAGATGATGCTCGCCGCGATCGACACCGGCACCCGACAGACGCTCGAAGAAGGTGCGACACAGGTCGAGAGCGACCTCAACCTTCCGCCGTTGAACGAAGACGAGCAAGTCAACTCCGGCATCCCAGAAGACCGCAACGCCCGGATGGCTTGCCTGAAGCAGGCCGAGGAGGTCGGGTGGGACACGCCTGAAGGTGAGGCGCTCCGCGAGCGCGCGAAGTCCTTCGCCGACGACGAGGAGCTGACGTGAGCAGCGTCGGCGAGGAACTGCCGAAGGAGATCACGCGCGTCCGCGACGAGTTGATCCCGGCGTACCTTGAGTGCGGCGTCGGCGGGATGCCGGCGGTGATCCTGATGCGCGCCGACCTCGACGAGGCCAGCAAGGCGATGATCGAGGGCGACGTCGTCGCGATGGTCCTCGTCTACCAGAAGCTCAAGGACTGGAAGCTGTGACGCTCGAAGAAGCGGTCGAATCGGTCGAGGACGCGAAGCTCAAGGCGCACGCCGCCGCGCGCAAGCTCCTACCTGGGATGGCCGGGCAGACCAGCACGATCGTCAACGCTGCACGTCTCCACGTGATCGAGATGTTGTTGGCCAACCTGATGGCAGAGAATTCCCAGCTGCCGGAGACGATCGAAGTCAGAACCGCATTGGAGCTGCGCGACTATTGGGAATGCGTGGCCGAGGAGATCGCCAAGTGAAGAACAAGCTCTACGACACGGTCAAGACCGGTGACCTACGCACGGTCGTCGCTCACCTCAACAAAGGCGAGCAGATCATAACCACCGACGGGATGATCGTCATCAAGGCCAACGTCAAGCTGAAGGCTATCGAGGAGTTTCGCGGGCGAGACTGGGTGCTCAAGAGATACGACCTCACGAGCATGGTCGAGGTCGAAGAGGCTCGCGACGACCGACCACCGCCGACCGAGATGCCGATCCCTCGCGACAACTTCGACGGCGACATCCCCGAGGCGCGAGTCGTATCGTTGTGGGAGCGCGTCTTCGGATCGCGATGGTGAAGACGCCATACCAACAGGCAGCCATGATCACGGACTCCTACCTCGATCACAAATTAGGTCACTCATATGGAGAAGAAGAGATGCTCGACAACACCGTTCTGAAATCGATCCTCGACAAGTTCGCGCCCGGTGTGGACGTCGCCGGCGACGGCGTCTACGGGATCAAGTGGCTGAGCACGACCACCTTCTATCGCCACACCGAGGAGTACGTCATGGTGGAGCAACGCCTCGCCTACAAGTTTGCCCTGGAACAAGCATTCCCCGGCAAGAAAGGCGTGATGTGATCACCGCCAAAGACTACGTCGCGATGCGCGAAGGACTCCGCGACGTCTTCATCGAACAACGCATCGACGAAGCGATTTCAAATCACGGCGTCTTCAAGATTGGAGCCGATGGTGCCGTGACGATCGCGACGCGGTTGTTCCCGAGCGCGAACAACGCGGACCTCGAACGCGTGCTCGCCCGGTACCGCGCTCACGGGTGGGATTGCGAGATCGTCGACGACAGTCGCGACGGTAATTTCATCCGCTTGATGGTGCGGTCGTGAACAACGACGTGTTCAAGACCTTCATCACGCCGTTCGTCGACGATATGATCGAGCAGGCTGGTGGGTTCGAGGTCGTGCGCGACAACTACAAGCGGTTGCCCGACGCGATCTCTCACTTCATCGCTGGCGGAGTGTTCGGTCTTGTTCGGCAGGCTTCAGTCCCGATGCTATGGCGAGATAAGTTCATTCCCAAAGGCGCCATTATTCTCAACCAAGAGGAGATCCGTCGCGTGCTCGACCTCATCCGCCTGATGTTTGAGACTGAGAGCACGACGTCGTGAGCGACACCAACCGGTCTGAACGCGCGCGCATGCACGCCGGTTTGTCCGTCGGGCAGGCGGCGAAGTTCCTCAAGATGGACCGCGACGACCTGATCAGGTCCGAGAAAGCGGAGACGCTCGACGACGACCTCGTGCCGAAGCTTTGCGACGTCTACTACGTGTGGTCGGAGTGGATCAAGGGCGAGGTCCCGCAACATGACTACGAGTCGATCGACAAGATGGTCGTCTGCTCACGCAACGTCGACGTCGGCGAGCCGCTCACGTCGCACGACCGCGACATCCTCGCGGAGTTCGCCGCGTCGATGCCTCACAACACCAAGACGTCGGAGAAGAAGTGACGCAACGCGGAACCACCAACCGGAACGAACGTGGCAGCACGTGCAATCGTCGAGCATGCTGGAAGTGGCTAGTGAACAGGTTCCAGGCCGACGTCTACATCGGTCCAGCCGTCCCAACATGCAGGTGCTACCGCTGCGGTGCGTTGCTGACTGACGCGACCGTCACGGTCGATCGCATCATCCCCGGGTGCGAAGGCGGCACCTACCGCAGGAACAACATCCGCCCGTCCTGCATGGATTGCGCTTCAGCTACAGGTGCCTTCATGGGTCATGAGCGTCGCGCGAGGTCTAAATGAGGATCACGTCGATGAACGTCAAGAACTTCCTCTCGTTCAGCGAGGCGGTGTTCGACTTCGAGAACCAAGGGCTCGTGCTCGTCGAGGGCGACAACCGCGACGACGAGTCCGCCAAAAGCAACGGCTCTGGCAAGAGCGCGATGATCGACGCGCTCGTGTGGTGCCTGTTCGGTACCACGCTGCGCGGCTACGAGAACGACGAGGTCGTCAACCGCAAGGTCGGCGAGGACTGCCTGGTGTCCGTGGTGATCGAGGTCAACGAGACGTTCGTCATCCAGCGCGCACGCAAGCACTCGAAGCTGAAGAACTCGCTCCGCGTGACCGATGCCGACGGAGACATCAGCGGGCCGAGCAACGCCGAGACGCAAGAGGTCGTGGAGAAGCTCATCGGCTGCACGCTGCACACGTTCCTGTCGAGCGTCGTGTTCGGCCAAGACAGCGCCTACCGCTTCAGCTCGCTCACCGACAAGGCTCAGAAGGAGATCCTCGACGAGGTGCTCGGCGTTGAGCGATTCTCCGCCGCGTGCGACGCAGCTCGTGCGCAGGCCGCCGTCGTGGGCGCTCGGCTCGCGGTCGTCAACCGCGACCTGGAGAAGGCCAACGAGGCGCACGACGTCGCGGAGTCCGAAGAAGCCGACCTCCAAGAGAAGAACGAGCGTTACGCAGCGGAACACGTCGAGAAATTCGCGGAGGAGAAACGTAAGCTCAAGGTCGCGAAGGACTGGATCAAGAAGAACGCCAAGAGCGAAGACCTCGACAAGCTCAAGACGGCGTTCGACAAGATCGTCAAGAACGTGACGACGCTGGAATCAGCGGTCGACATCTGCAGGTTGGCGTCCCGAGAGGCGGTCGCCATGCACACGAGCGCCAAGATGAAGGTCGACGAGCTGCGCGCCCACGTGAAGCGTCACGACGCACTCACCGGAGACTGTCCGACCTGCGGACAGAACATCGACGACATGCAACGCGACCGCGTGGTGGGCGACTTCAAGAAGAAGCTCAAGCCCGCCGAAGCAGCGCTCGCCAAGGTCAACGTCGCGGTCGCCGAGATCGAGCAGCAGCTCGCCGACGCCGAACGCAAGGTCAAGGACGAACGCAAGGCGGCCACCATCGCTCAGGTCGCGATCAACGAGCACAACATCGAGGCCGCCAACTTGGTCTCCTGGAAGCGCAGGGTCGCCGACCACGAGCAGCGGATCGCGGAGCTGGCGGATGAGACCAACCCGTATTCCGCTCTCGTCAAGAAGGCCGCAGCTCGCCGCGCCAAGCACGAGGCCGAGGTCAACATCCTGGCCAAGGAGGTCGAGGCTCAAGAAGCCGTCCTGAAGCTCGCGGATTTCTGGGTGAAGGCGTTCGGGGCTCGTGGCCTGCGCTCGCTCCTGCTCGACAGCTCGCTGCCATTGCTCAACGAAGAGGCCGGCAGGATCTCGCGTGCGGTCACCGGTGGAGCCATCTCCATCGAGTTCAGTGCGGAGTCCGAGCTGAAGTCCGGCAAGACGATCGATCGCTTCGAGGTCCGCGTCGACAACAAGCACGGCGCCGCGAGCTACCTCGGCAACAGCGCCGGCGAGAAGGCCAAGGTCGACCTGTGCGTCGGTCTCGCGCTCCAGCGTCTCGTAGCGTCGCGCAGCTCGGCGTCGTTCAACGTCTGTTTCTTCGACGAGGTCTTCGATCACCTCGACGCCGCCGCGCACGAGCGCGTGGTCGAGGTGCTGTCCGAGGTCGACAAGGAATCGGTGTTCGTCGTCTCGCACAACGAAGACCTCCGCGCGTGGTTCCCGAACACGCTGACGATCGTTAAGCGGAAAGGTTTCTCGACGGTGGAACCATGAAGGACCATAAAAAGATCATCGTGACTGTCGCTGGCTGCGTTGGCACCGGCAAGTCAACCATCATCAAAGTGATCACAGACGCTCTAGCCGCTGCAGGGCTCGTCTTCAAATCGATGGATTTTAAGAGCGACGACGGATTCCACGAGAAGAGGTTGGACGCCATGACTCGTCACGGGATCCACATCACCGTGAAGGCTAAGCAACGTCGGAGAGTCCTCAAGTGAAGGCGCCGTCGGTGTTCATCGTCGTCCAGACCAACGGCGACGGCTACGGTCACAACAGCATCACATACCTGGAGTGGTACTTCGACGAGGACGAAGCGAAGGCACGCGAGAAGCACTTCAGAGAAGTGACCACAACGCCAGGATTCTGGTTCGACGTCGAGGAGGTCCCAGCTCCTGACCCGATACCGAAGAGGAGGTCGTGGTGAGAGACACGTCGACCGAAGCATTGATCTCGATCTCGCACATCCGCGGCGCCCTCAAGAAGACGGTGTTCGAGAAGATCAGGACGATGTCTGCGTGGGGCTCCACGTGCGATGAACTCGAAGAGGTTCTCGACTTGTCGCACCAGACGTTGAGCGCTCGCGTCCGTGAGCTTTGGCAGGAAGGCTTCATCAACAGGACCGACCGGACTCGGATGACGCGCTCAGGTCGGCAAGCTCGCGTGTACACTGCTCGCAAGGCACGAAAGAAGAGTCCGCCGATCGAAAGACGTTGTGAGCACTGCGGACAAGTCATAGTCAAGAGGTAGCTGGTCGTGTTACTAGAACAACGAGGATCAAGAGTAGAAGAGGATGACCAACCGAGACGATGAGATCAGACGGATGCGAGCGAGACATTCGTTCGCGGCGATCGCCAAGCTCGCGGTCGCGGCAGCCGCAAGCAAGGGTCGACTCGTCAGCGAGGCTTGGGCGACTCGCGACGCCTCGTTCCGCAAGAAATGTGATCACGAGTTCGAGCCAATCGGCGACACCGGTCGGTGGGAGCAGTGCGTGATCTGTGCTCGCTGTCGCAGGGTCGGAAGCACGAAGGTGCTCGGCGTGACCGACGTGTTGAAGTGTTGCGAGTGCGGCGACGTCCACAAGGGCATCAGTCGCTTGAATCGAAACGGTTCCCATTCAGAGTGTCCGAAGTGCGGACACGGAGTCTACGCCTGGCCATGAAAGAACACGATCCACAGACCGTCGGACCGAATGTCTACCGTCACTACAAAGGTGGTCTCTACCGCGTGCTCGACGACAACGTGATGTGCTCAACGAACGGCCTGGACGACGGTAAGCGTATGGTGCTCTACGTGTCGATGACGAACGGTCGAGTCTTCACGCGCACCCATGAGCAGTTCTTCGAGCTGATCACCGATGGGACCTTGACCAAGGAAGCCCAACCACGTTTGTTCCGGCGTTTCGCGTGGGTGCCGAAAGGAGTAAAGCTGTGAAGAAGAAACCGAAGACGTTCGCCGCACAACGCGAGAACGACGCTGAGAACCCCGCGTGGGCTGGCGAGCGGAAACGGAAACCGAAGGGTCCGAAGTTGAAGCTTCGCACCGAGGCGGAGTACCAGGAGCTTCGCTCGATGACCGTCGAGCTGGCGAACTGCGCGGTGCTCGTGCTCCAGACGCGTGGCAAGCTCGGCGTCGGCTCCGGCATGATCTTCAACGGCAAGACGAAGAAGCTCGTGCACTGGACCACGCGGTTCTTCGACGCGCTCGACGCGGTCGGCATCAGCTACGACCGCGACGTCTACCTCAACATGGAAAAGAAGAAGCCATGCTTATCGGGTTGACGCCACAATGAACCATGGCTAGTATGGGTAACATGAGCCGATTTGACCTCGTTGAGATGTGTGCAGGAACGGCGGCTGTCGCACTCGCGGCAATCGCCGGGCCATGCTTCCCGGCCTCGCGTCGTGGAAGCAAACAGGGTTGGACCATGCCCATCCTGGAGGCGCTGGGAGTTGCTGTACCCGT
>Ga0193726_1001032_pt1 | contig 24154 bp, 19 predicted proteins | sample H2c1metaG_FD_144928 | JGI IMG/M metagenome (GOLD analysis project Ga0193726, IMG submission 144928) | Soil microbial communities from a riparian zone of the East river system, Colorado, United States - H2c1 | ecosystem: Environmental > Terrestrial > Soil > Riparian zone | place: USA: East River...
CCTGCCGGGAACGACATGACCGTGAGGTTGCTGCTGCCAGAGCAGCAGTGAATGTACGGTCATGTCGCTGCTGCCGGGCCTGGCGGCCGCCGCCAGGGCACGCCAGGTCCCTTGACCGACCAAGATCACGAGTTATGCGACAGCCTCCCGGGTGTGTCAAATGCCAAACCCTGCGTGATCATGACGAACTCCCGCAAAACGCCTCGGCGCGCCCTGCCCTTTCGAGGCGCCCCAGTCCCGCCCGTCACATTCACCGATCCAGCCTCACGCATCTCCCCGGAACCGGCGATTGCTTGGGGTGGGTGCTGCCCGGCCGTGGTCGCGGGTCATTCCGCGAGAACGCCCCGCGAGGGCGGGCCACTCGCCCCAGGACCAAGCCGCTTGGTTACGCCGAGCAGCGCCGCGGCCCGCCCCCGCCCGCCGCTCCGCCCGCCCCGGCCCCGCCCGCCGCTCCGGCCGCCCCGGCCCCGGCCAGCCCGCCGCCGGGGTCCCGGCCAGCCCGCCGCGGCCCAGCGTGACGCCGCGCGCCAGCGCGCAATGTCTCAGCCCGCCACTAGGCTCTACATGTGAGTACTGACCGCCTGACCACGGAATCCCCGTCCACGGAGCCCGCCGGGGCAGGCGCGCCGGCGCCGGGGCCGCGGTCGTACCCGTGGGCGCCGGGCTCGGCCACCGGGGTCGGCTCGATGCCCGGCACCGACCCGGAGCAGGCGTGCGCCGTGATCATGGGGGAGCTGCCGGACTTCCCGTTCCTGCCCGAGCTGCCCGACCGGGGCGCGGGGGCCGACATGATCGGCCGGACCGCGGCCCTGCTGGTCGACCTGCCCGTGGAGACCACGCCGGGCGGCTGGAAGCTCGCCACCCGGGCGGGCCGTGACCAGCGGCGGGCGGACAGCTTCCTGGCCTTCGACCTCGACGCCGCGCAGCAGGCCGCCGACGGCTACGCCGGCCCCTACAAGATCTCCATCTGCGGGCCGCTGACGCTGGCCGCCTCGATCGAGCTGAGCCGCAGCCTGAACCCGGCGCTGGCCGACCCCGGCGCCCTGGCCGACCTGACCAATTCGCTGGCCGAGGGCGTGGCCCAGCACGTGCGCGGCCTGCGGGAGCGCATTCCCGGCGCGACGATCGTGGTGCAGGTCGACGAGCCGTCCCTGCCCGCGGTGCTGGCCGGGCACGTCCCGACGGCCAGCGCGCTGAACATGGTGCGGGAGCTCGACGAGACGGCGGCCCGCGCCGCGCTCGGTCCCGTGCTGCAGGCGACGACCGCCGCCACCGTGGTGCATTGCTGCGCGTCGGACTATCCGTTCCTCCTGGTCCGGGATGCGGGTGCGGATGCCGTCAGCTTCGACCTGGCCACCGTGGGGCGCGGGAACCTGGACGCCCTGGCCGAGGTGGCCGATGGCGGGCTCGGGCTGCTGGTCGGGGCGCTGCCGACCGACGCGCCCGCGGGGAGCAAGCCCCGCCCGCCGCGCGACACCGCCGACGCGGTGGTCACGATGTGGCGCCGGATGACGCTGGCGCCGGGGCGGCTGGCCGAGCAGGTCGTGATCACCCCGGCCTGCGGGCTGGCCGGCCTGTCACCGCAGCTGGCCCGCACGGCGCTGGCGCACTGCCGGGAGGCCGCGCGCATCGCGCCGGAGCTGATCGAGGAGGCAGGATGACCGAGCAGCCCGGCGCGGGCGCGGAGCTCAGCGAGGACGAAGGGCCGGTCGCGGGGGAGGCCGAGGTCGAGGTCCCGGACGCCCCGGCGCAGGCCCGCCACCGGCACGCGGAGCTGGCCGACGACCTCACCGAGCACCTCTACCGGTACCACGTGCTCGACTCGCCCGTGATCTCCGACGCCGAGTATGACCAGCTCATGCGCGAGCTGGAGGGCCTGGAGGCGCAGTACCCGGAGCTGCGCACGCCCGACTCGCCGACCCAGCGCGTCGGCAACCCGATCTCCACCGACTTCGCCGCGGTCGAGCACCTGGAGCGGCTGCTCAGCCTGGACAACGCGTTCTCCGCCGAGGAGCTCGACGCGTGGGCGGCCAGGGCGCAGAAGCTCGGCGCGGCCGGCCCGTTCCTGTGCGAGCTGAAGATCGACGGGCTGGCCATCGCGCTGGTGTATCGCAAGGGCCGCCTGGTCCGGGCCGCGACCCGCGGCGACGGCGTGACCGGCGAGGACGTGACCCCCAACATCAAGACCATCTCGGCCGTCCCGGCCCGGCTGGCCGGGACAGGCTGGCCGGAGGAGCTGGAGGTGCGCGGCGAGGTGTTCCTGCCGGTGGCGGCGTTCAACGAGCTGAACGAGCGGCTGACCGGCGAGGGCAAGGCGCCGTTCGCGAACCCGCGCAACTCGGCAGCCGGCTCGCTGCGCCAGAAGGACCCGCGGGTGACCGCCACCCGGCCGCTCGGCATGCTCGTGCACGGGCTGTTCGTGCCGGGCGGCTCGCCCGAGGCCGGCATGCCCGCCCCCGGCGACCCCGGCCCCGATGGGGGCGATCCCCCCGTCGGCCGCGACGCCCCGGACACCCAGTCGGGCTGGTACCGGCGCCTCGGCGAGTGGGGCCTGCCGGTCAGCGACCGCTTCGAGGTCGTCGGGGACCTCGACGCGGTCCGCGCCTACGTTGCGCGTTACGGCGAGCACCGCCACGACACCCCGTACGAGATCGACGGCGTGGTCGTCAAGATCGATCAGCTCGACCTGCAGCGGCAGCTCGGCGCGACCAGCCGGGCGCCGCGCTGGGCGATCGCCTACAAGTACCCGCCCGAGGAGGTCACCACCCGGCTGCTCGACATCCGGGTCAACGTCGGCCGGACCGGGCGGGTCACGCCGTACGCCGTCATGGAGCCGGTCAAGGTCAGCGGCTCGACGGTCGACCGGGCCACCTTGCATAACGAGGACGAGGTGCTCCGCAAGGGCGTGCTCATCGGCGACATGGTCGTGCTGCGCAAGGCCGGCGACGTGATCCCGGAGGTCGTCGGGCCGGTCGCGGACCTGCGGACCGGCGACGAGCGGGCCTTCGAGTTCCCGCGGGCCTGCCCGGCCTGCGGGACGACGCTGGCCCGTGAGGAGGGCGAGGTCGACTGGCGCTGCCCGAACACCCGGTCCTGCCCGGCGCAGCTCCGGGAGCGGCTGTTCCACCTGGCCGGGCGGGGCGCCTTCGACATCGAGGTGCTCGGCTACGAGGCCGCCGTGGCGCTGCTCGACTCCGGGCTGCTCGCCGACGAGGGCGACCTGTTCGGCCTCACCGACGAATCCCTGGCCACCAGCCCGTTCTTCGTCAGCAAGCAGGGCACCCTGACCGTCAACGCCGTCAAGCTGCTGCACAACCTGGAGGAGGCGCGCGCCCGGCCGCTGTGGCGGATCCTGGTCGCGCTGTCCATCCGGCACGTCGGCCCCACCGCGGCCCGCGCCCTGGCCGCCGCCTTCGGCTCGGTCGACGCCATCGCCGAGGCGACGCCCGAGGCGCTGACCGCCGTGGCCGACGTCGGCCCGACGATCGCCGGGTCGGTCCGGGACTGGTTCGCCGTGGACTGGCACGCGGAGATCGTGGCGAAGTGGCGCCGCAGCGGCGTCCAGCTGGCCCAGGCGGGCTGGGTCGCGCCGCCCCCCGGCGAGCCCGCGGGCCTGCTGGCCGGCATCACGGTCGTGCTGACCGGGACCATGGCAGGCCGGACCCGCGAAGAGGCGGCCGCCGCCATCGAGGAACTCGGCGGCAAGGTGTCGGCCTCCGTCTCGAAGAAGACGCGGTTCGTGGTGGCCGGGGAAAATGCCGGGTCAAAACTGGACAAGGCGCACACGCTCGGCGTACCGGTACTAGACGAGAGCGGCCTCGACGTGCTGCTCTCAGAAGGCGCCGACGCGGCGGCCGCGGTTGCCTCCGCCGAGACTGCGTGACGGGACCGGTGTCAGACCGTGGTCAGATGCCTACGGAAAGACATGTAGTAACGGATAGTATGCAATTGGCTTCGGGAAGTGGGCCATCGGCCGTACGCTTGAGGCCAGGCACGTGCATACGGGGCGCAATCGGTTGCAGCGTTGAGGTTCGCCTATGAAGGATCCGAACGACACGAGGGACATCGGTCCCCGGGTCGGCTCGCCGCTGTGGATTCACCTCATCACGGTGACCACGGCCGGCGCGGTGGCCTTCGCCGCTGCCATGTTCCACCTGCACGGCGTGCTGGGCGCGCCCGGCGGGCTGGTCCGGCACCCGCTGTTCTGGCTGCTGGCGGCCCTGATCGTGGTCGGCGAGATCTGGCCGATCATCACCCCCGGCCGATCCGGCCCGGAGTCGCCGGTCGCGTCCGTGACCTTCAGCTTCGCCGTCCTGATCTACTGGGGCCTGCCCGTGGCGCTGCTGCTGCGGGGGATCTCGACGCTGGCCGTGGGCCTGGCCGAGCGCAAGTCGGTCCGCCGCTCGGCCTTCAACTCGGCCCAGGTCACGCTGAGCCTGTCGGCCGCTGGCCTGGTCCTGCTCGCCTTCGGGCTGCATCCCTCGCCGGCCCACGTCTGGGACCCGAACGGGGCCGACCTGTTCGTCGTGCTCCCCGCCGCCGCGGCCTACTTCGCGGTCAACTTCCTGCTGGTCGGCATCGCCATCGCGCTGCACTCGCGGGCCTCGCTGCTCAAGACGCTCCGCAGCGCCCTGCCCTACCAGGCATTCGTCAACCTGGTCCTGCTGGCCACCGCCCCGCTGGTCGCCGTGGTCATGAACACCCACTCGGCGCTGCTGGTGCTGCTGTTCGCCTTCCCGCTGGCCGCGATCTACGTCAACGCGGCGATGTCGGTCCAGCGCGAGCACCAGGCCAGCCATGACGAGCTGACCGGCCTGTCCAACCGGAAGCTGCTCATCCGCCGGACCAACGACGCGCTGTCCCAGGCCGCCCGGACGGGCGCCACGGTCGGGTTCCTGCTACTCGACCTGGACCGGTTCAAGGAGGTCAACGACACCCTCGGCCACCCCGTCGGCGACCGGCTGCTGCAGTTCGTGGCGCACCGGCTCACCCACAGCGTCCGGCCCGGCGACATGGTGGCCCGCCTCGGCGGCGACGAGTTCGCCGTGCTGCTGCCCTCGGTCAAGGAGGCCGCCGCGGCCCGCGAGGTGGCCGCCCGGCTGCGCGCCGCGGTGTCCGAGCCGATCCGGATCGACGGGATGTCGTTCGACATCGAGGCCAGCGTGGGCATCGCGCTGTACCCGGGTGACGCCACCGGCTTCGAGCTGCTGCTCCAGCACGCCGACGTGGCCATGTACCTGGCCAAGGAGCGCCGCAGCGGCGTCGAGCGGTACGTAGCCGACTCCGACCGCAACTCCCCGGCCCGGCTGGCCCTGCTCGGCGACCTGCGCCGCGGCCTGGACCGCGGCGAGCTGGAGCTGCACTTCCAGCCCAAGGTCTACCTGGCCGACCGGCGGATGGCGGGCATGGAGGCGCTGGTCCGCTGGCAGCACCCGGTCCGCGGCCTGATGGAGCCGCACGATTTCATCCCGCTCATCGAGCAGTCGTACCTGATGCGCGAGCTCACCGCGCGGGTCATGGACCTGGCCCTGGCCCAGGCGTCGCTGTGGTGGAAGGCCGGCATGCGGGTCCAGGTCTCGCTCAACCTCGCCGCCCGCGACCTGCTGGACAACGGACTGACCGACATAATTGAACGTGGCCTGTCCCGCCACGGCCTCCCGCCGGACGCGCTGCTGCTCGAGATCGACGAGCGCGTGCTCACCAGCGAGCCCGCGCACGCCGTGGCGACGGCCGAGGCCCTGGCCGCCCTGGGCGTGTCGCTCAGCCTCGACGACTTCGGGACCGGGTACTCCTCGCTGGTCCGCCTCAAGCGCCTGCCGGTCAGCGAGGTGAAGATCGACTCGTCCTTCGTCGGCCGGCTCCTGCATTCCCCCGACGACATGGTGATCGTGCGGTCGATCGTGGACCTGGTCGGCGCGCTCGGCATCCGGTCGGTGGCCGAGGGAGTGGAGTCCGCGGAGGTCGCCAGCGCCCTGGCCGCCATGGGCTGCGCCGCCGCCCAGGGCTGGTACTTCAGCAAGCCGCTGAACGCCGCCTCGGCCACCGCGTGGCTGGCCGAGCGGGAGGCGCCCGCCATCGCGGCCCCGCGCGAGCGCAAGCCGGCGGCCGTCTATCAGGTCGGAGGGCTGCCGCCGGGTCAGTAGGGGGGCGGCGCATAACCGGTCGGGCCCCGGCCGCGGGGCCAATAGGATTGTCTCCATGCCGATTACCCGTGACGAGGTCGCGCACCTGGCGCGGCTCTCCCGGCTGGCCCTGTCTGACGCCGAGCTCGAGCACTTCGCCGGGCAGCTGGACCAGATCATCACCTCCGTCGCCCGGGTGCAGGAGGTCGCGGCCGAGGGAATCCCGCCCATGACGCACGCGGTGCCCGTGGTGAACGTCCTGCGCGACGACGTGGAGGTGCCGTGCCTGTCGCCGGCGCTGGTGCTGTCCCAGGCGCCGGCTGCCGAGCAGGGGCGGTTCCGGGTCCCGCGAATCCTGGCGGAGGACTGAGATGAGCGCTGACCGGAAGACTAGCGGCGACCTGACCGGGCTGACCGCGGCAGAGACCGCGGCCGCCGTGGCGTCCGGGGACGTGTCGGCCGTCGAGGTCACCACGGCCCACCTGGACAAGATCGCGGCTGTCGACGCGCAGGTGCACGCGTTCCTGCACGTGGCGCCCGAGCAGGCGCTGGCCGCCGCCCGCGCCGTGGACGAGCGGCGGGCGGCCGGCGAGCCGCTCGGGCCGCTGGCCGGGGTGCCGCTGGCCCTCAAGGACGTGTTCACCACCGCGGACATGCCGACTACCGCCGGGTCCCGCATCCTGGAGAACTGGCAGCCGCCCTACGACGCCACCATCACGCGGCGGCTGCGGCAGGCCGGGGTGGTCCTGCTCGGCAAGACCAACATGGACGAGTTCGCGATGGGGTCCTCCACCGAGAACTCCGCGTTCGGGCCGTCGCACAACCCGTGGGACCTGAGCCGGGTGCCCGGCGGCTCCTCCGGCGGCTCGGCGGCCGCCGTGGCCGCCTACGAGGCGCCGCTGGCCATGGGCACCGACACCGGCGGATCGATCCGCCAGCCCGCCGCCGTCTGCGGCATCGTCGGCGTCAAGCCGACCTACGGCGGGTCATCCCGCTACGGGCTGATCGCCTTCGCCTCGTCCCTGGACACCCCGGGCCCGCTGGCCCGCACCGTCCTGGACGCGGCCCTGCTGCACGAGGTCATGTCCGGGCACGACCCCTGCGACTCCACCTCGGTGGACGCCCCCGTCCCGCCGGTGGTGGCCGCGGCGCGCCAGGCCGACGTGGCCGGCCTGCGGATCGGCGTGGTCAGCGAGTTCAGCGGGGACGGCTACCAGCCCGGCGTGCTGGCCCGGTTCCGCGAGGCGGTGGAGCTGCTGGAGTCCCTCGGGGCCAAGGTGACCGAGGTCTCCTGCCCGCACTTCCGCTACGCGCTGCCCACCTATTACCTGGTCGCCCCCAGCGAGGCCTCGTCCAACCTGGCCCGGTTCGACGCGATGCGCTACGGGCTGCGGGTCGGCGACGACGGCACCCGCAGCGCCGAGGAAGTCATGTCCCTGACCCGGGCCGCCGGGTTCGGCGCGGAGGTCAAGCGGCGGATCATCCTCGGCACCTACGCGCTGTCCAGCGGCTACTACGACGCCTACTACGGCAAGGCCCAGCAGGTCCGCACGCTGATCAGCCGGGACTTCGACGCCGCGTTCGAGCAGGTCGACGTGCTCGTCTCGCCGACCACGCCGACCACGGCGTTCCCGATCGGCGAGCGGGCCGACGACCCGATGGCGATGTACCTGGCCGACCTGTGCACCATCCCGTCGGACCTGGCCGGCAACGCGGCGCTGTCGGTGCCCTGCGGCCTCGCGGCGGAAGACGGCCTGCCGGTGGGTCTGCAGGTGATGGCCCCGGCGCTGGCCGATGACCGGCTGTACCGGGTCGCCGCCGCCGTGGAGGCGGCGCTGGAGCAGCGCTGGGGCGGCCCGCTGCTGGGCCAGGCGGAAGGGATCCGATGACTGTGTCCGCAACTACGGGATCGCCGGCCGCGGCGGCGCCCGCGCTGGTGCCCTACGACGACGCGGTGGCCCGGTACGAGCCGGTCATCGGCCTGGAGACGCACGTCGAGCTGGGCACCATGACCAAGATGTTCTGCGGCTGCCGGACCGTGTTCGGGGCCGAGCCCAACTCGGCGGTGTGCCCGGTCTGCCTGGGCCTGCCCGGCTCCCTGCCGGTGACCAACCGGGTCGCTATCGAGTACACGATCCGCATCGGCCTGGCGCTGCACTGTGATATTTCCGCCTGGTGCCGTTTTGCCCGGAAGAACTACTTCTACCCGGACATGCCCAAGGACTACCAGATCTCGCAGTACGACGAGCCGCTGTGCACCGACGGCTGGCTCGACATCGAGGTCGACGGCCAGCCGGTCCGGATCGGCATCGAGCGCGTCCACCTCGAGGAGGACACCGGCAAGTCCCTGCACGTGGGCGGGGCCACCGGCCGGATCCACGGCGCGGACTACTCCCTGGTCGACTACAACCGGGCCGGGATCCCGCTGGTCGAGGTGGTCACCAAGCCGGTGCCCGGCACCGGCGCGCTGGCCCCCGACGTCGCCCGCGCCTACGTCACCGAGCTGCGCGAGCTGCTCCGCGCCCTGGGCGTCTCCGACGTCCGGATGGAAGAGGGCTCCTTGCGCTGCGACGTGAACACCTCGATCGCGCCCGCCGGGGCGGACTGGGGGACACGCACCGAGACCAAGAACGTCAACTCGCTGCGCTCGGTCGAGCGCGCCGTCCGGTTCGAGATCCAGCGCCAGGCCGGCGTCCTCGACGCCGGCGGCCGGATCATCCAGGAGACCCGGCACTTCCAGGAGGCCGCGGGCACGACCACGGCCGGGCGGAGCAAGGAAGAGGCGCAGGACTACCGCTACTTCCCCGAGCCCGACCTGGTGCCGCTGGCCCCGTCCCGGGAGTGGGTGGAGGAGCTGCGGGCCGCCCTGCCCGAGCTGCCCGCGGACCGCCGCGCCCGGCTGCAGGCCGACTGGGGCCTGTCCGCCCTGGACATGACGGCGCTGGCCAACGCCGGAGCGCTGGACCTGGTCGAGCAGACCGTGGCCGCCGGCACGACGCCCGCCGACGCCCGCAAGTGGTGGCTCGGCGAGCTGGCCCGCCGGGCCAACGAGTCCGGCACCGAGCTGGCCGCCGTCGGGGTGACGCCGGCGCAGGTCGCCCGTGTCGCGGCGCTGGTCAGCGCCGGGACGCTCAACGACAAGCTGGCCCGCCAGGTCCTCGACTTCGTCCTCGCGGGCGAGGGCGAGCCGGACGAGATCGTCGCTGCCCGCGGCCTGGCCGTGGTCAGCGACGACGGCGCCCTGACCGCCGCGGTGGACGAGGCGATCGCGGCCAACCCGGACATCGCGGCCAAGATCCGCGACGGGAAGACGGCCGCGGCGGGCGCGCTGGTCGGAGCGGTGATGAAGGCGACCCGCGGCCAGGCCGACGCCGGCCGCGCCCGCGAGCTCATCCTGGAGCGCCTCGGCTAAATACTGGAACACTGCGCTGCGGCATTCTCGGGGCAGAAGATTCTGCGGTTTCCGCTGCGTCTCGCGCGCGAGTTCACTGAATTACGTGTTCCGCCCGGCTAATGTCCCGGTTCGGTGCCAGCCGAATTACACGGGCGGCGAACAATGTCTGGTAAAATCGCTTAGCAGTGCCATTGTTATTGCTGTCGGCAGGGCGGGCCACGGCGCGCCTGCCGGGTCCCGGCCGGGACGTCCTCGTCGGCCTGGCCGCGAGCGCGGCGGGCCAATCCGAGGCGCATGGCGGGCTGATGTGCGGTCCGGCACGTCAGGGGCCTGGCCTGCGCAGAGTCGTGCCGGCCGCCGGAGCGTGTGGCGCTTGAGGCATAAGTCGACATCTGTGACCCACCAGATGGATGCCCGACCTCAATCGAAGCGTGACCTCCGGCACTTAGGGTGATAGGGGCATCGCTGATTAGCAAAGTCGGGTCGGGGCCTTCGGCCCCTTCACAGGTTCGCCTGGTACCACGGACCACCTACCGGCGATCGTGCCCCGACGCGGCGAGCACGGACAACGATGCAGCGGGACAGGACCGGACGCCAGCAGCGCCGCTGGCCCGCACCGGATCCGGGATTTTCGGACAGGGAGGCTTAGTGCGCGCTGACTCGGCAGGTGGCGCGCTATGACCATGCCCGCGGCGGCGTGGACCGCGCTGAGCTCCGCGGCGGCCCTCGGGGGCGCCGGGTGGCTGCTGGTCGGCCGTCAGCAGCCGGATTCGGTCCGGTCGGCCCGGCGCTGGCTCGCGGCCACCGTCCTGCTGTGGGGCGGCGCGGCCGTGATCCGCGGCCTGGCGGCCGGCTCGGTCGGCTCCGCGCTCCCGCTCGCGGCCACCATCCTGCTCACCGTGGTCGCCCTGATCGCCCTGGTCATCGGCCTGGCCGGGCTGGCCTCGCCGCGCCCGGCGGGCGGGCTGTCCGGGCTGTTCCAGCTGCGGCTGGCGCGGGCGGAGGTGCCGTGGCTGGCCGACGGCTGCCTCGTCGCGGCCTCGCTGTTCCTGATCGCCTGGGTCACGGTGCTGTCGTCGGCCTACCCCGGTGCCACCGTGGGCGCCGGGTCCTTCGCCACGGACCTGATCGGCCTGCTGGCCGACCTGGTGGTGCTCGGCGCCATCCTGCGGCTGGCGGCGCGGGCCGGCTGGCAGGCCCTGACCCCTGGCCTCGCGCTGCTGCTGGTCACGGCCGGCGACGCCCTGGCGGTCGGCGCCCGGGTCAGCGGCGCGGTCCCCGGCTGGGGGGCGCAGGTCGCCTGGCTGGCCGGGATCTGCGTGCTGGGCGCCACCCCGCTGGTCGCGCGGCGGCTGCCCCCGGCGACGCCGTCCGATGACTCCCGCCTGCCGGGCTACGCGGCCATCGGCGTGGCCGCCCTCGCCGTCGTCGTGGCCCTGGGCAGCGCGCTGGCGGGCGGCCGCCTCCATCCGGTCGTCATCGTCGCGGTCACCGCCATCGTGCTCGCGCTGGTCACGCGGCTGGCCGGCCTGCTCCGGCAGGCGGCAGCGGCGTCCGCGCTGTCCCGCGAGGCCAGCCGGCAGTTCAGCGAGCTGGCCGACCGGACCAGCGACGCGGTGCTGGTCTGCGGCCTGCGCGGCCAGATCGAGTACGCCAGCCCGGCGGTGGCGCGGTTCGGGTACGCCCCGGCCGAGCTGATCGGCACCGCGCTGGCCGACCTGATCCACCCCGAGGACCGCGCGCGCGGGACGCGGGCGGCCCTGTCGGCGGGCGACAGCTCGGCCGGGCTGGCCCGGCTGGCGTGCCGGGTGCGGGCCGCGGACGGCACCTGGCGGCACGTGCAGTCCGCGATCTCCCGGTACCGGGAGCCCGGCCTGGCGGACCGACTGCTGCTGACCGCCCACGATGTCAGCGACCAGGTCGCGCTGCGCCGCCAGGTGACGCACCTGACCTTCCACGACGGCGTCACCGGCCTGCCCAACCGGGCCTACCTCGAGGAGCGGGCCAAGGAGCTGGCCGGCGGGAAGGATGACGCGGCGGCGGCCATCTTCCTCGACCTCGACGGCTTCACCGCCGTCAACGACTCGGTCGGCCACGGCGCGGGTGACCTGCTGCTGGCCCAGGCGGCCCGGCGGCTGCGCGCCGCGGTGCCCTCGCACGAGATGGTGGCGCGGTGGGGCGGCGACGAGTTCGCCGTCCTCATCTCCGACGCCGCCAGCCCGCAGGAGGTCGTGGACGTCGCCGAGCGGCTGGCCGTCGGCATCGCCGCCGAGCCCTTCCAGGTCGCGGACCGGGATATCCCGCTGACCGCGAGCGTCGGGGTCGCGCTGTCCGCCGGGGACGGCAGCAGCCACCTGCTGCGCAACGCCGACGTCGCGATGTCCCGGGCCAAGGAGGCAGGCGGCGGCCGGGTCGAGGTGTTCGCCGCGCACATGCACGCCGACGCGGTGCGCCGGCTGGAGCTGGCCACCCAGCTCCGCCAGGCCATCACCGACGGGTCGCTGGCCATCGAGTACCAGCCCGTGGTCGAGCTGGCCACGTCCCGGGTCACCGGGGTCGAGGCGCTGGTGCGCTGGTCGCCGCACGGCGAGCAGCTGCCGCCCAGGGAGTTCCTCGGCGTGGCCGAGGACTCCGGGCTCATCATCCCGCTCGGCGACTGGGTGCTGCGCGAGGCCTGCCGCCAGGCCGCGGCCTGGCGGGAGTCCGGCTGGCAGATCGGGCTGTCGGTCAACTTCTCGCTCCGGCAGGTCAGCGCCGCGCGGTTCGCCGAGTCGGTGCTGGCCGTCCTGGACGAAAGCGGGCTGCCCTACGGCGCGCTGACCCTGGAGGTCACCGAGCACGTCCTCGTAGAAGGGGCCGAGCCCATGGTGGCGGGCCTGTCCGAGTTGCGGCGGCACGGCGTCCGGCTGGCCATCGACGACTTCGGGACCGGGTACGCGTCACTGGCCTACCTGCGCGAGCTGCCCGTCGACATCATCAAGATCGATCCGTCCTTCGTGGCCGGCCTCGGCATCGACGGCACCCTGGCCCTGCTGACCCGGACGATCGTTCAGGTCGGTCATGACCTGGGCATCGAGGTCGTGGCCGAGGGCATCGAGCGTCCCGAGCAGCTGGAGCTGCTCCGCGCCATGGGCTGCGGCCTCGGCCAGGGTTACCTGGTGGCCCGGCCGATGACCCCCCGCGGCATCGAGGACCTGGCCGCCGCCGAGCCCGCCGGCCGCTCCGGTGACGGCGATGAGCGCGACGGCTACGACGACTCGCCGGACCGCGACGACGCGCCCGGCCGCGACGGATCGGCGGACTACGGCGGCTCGCGCGGCCGCGTCGAGCCGGGGCGCCGGGACCGGAGCCCGGCATCCGGAGCGGGACCAGCACCAGCACCGGCGCCGGGGCCGGCGGGCGCGACGGCGGCGGGCTCCGGGGCCGGACCGGGCGCGGGCCTGCGGGCCGGCGCCGGCGCGCAGGGCGGCGATCCGGCGTGGCCCGCGGGACCCGTCGCCATCTCCTAGGGACCTGCGCCCGCCGCCGTTAGACTGGCCCCGCGGGCCGCCGCCGATCGCTGCTTCGAAGCCGCCACCGACGACAGGGGACCAGACTGTGCCCAGACCCATTGTCCTGGTCGCGGAGGAGCTCGCGCCGGCCGGGATCGCCCTGCTGGACGCCACCTTCGAGGTCCGTTACGCCGACGGCAGCGACCGGAGCCAGCTGCTGCCCGCGCTGGCCGACGCCGACGCCGTCATCGTCCGCAGCGCGACCGACATCGACGCCGAGGCGATCGCCAGCGCGCCCCGGCTCCAGGTGGTGGCCCGCGCCGGGGTCGGCCTGGACAATATCGACGTCGAGGCCGCGACCAAGGCCGGGATCATGGTCGTGAACGCGCCGACGTCCAACATCGTCAGCGCCGCCGAGCACGCCGTGGCCCTGCTGCTCGCGCTGGCCCGGCACGTGCCCCAGGCCATGGCCTCGCTGCGCCGCGGCGAGTGGAAGCGCGCCGCCTTCACCGGCGTGGAGCTGCAGGGCAAGGTGGCCGGCATCCTCGGGCTGGGCAAGGTCGGGGTGCTGGTCGCCGAGCGGCTGGCCGCGTTCGGCATGACGGTGGTGGCCTACGACCCGTACGTGGCGGCGGCCCGCGCCGGCGAGCTGGGCGTGCGCCTCGCCGGGCTGAACGAGCTGCTGGCCGAGGCGGACTTCATCAGCATCCACCTGCCGCGCACGGCCGAGACCATCGGCCTGATCGGTGACCGCGAGCTGCACCTGGTCAAGCCCGAGGTGCGGATCATCAACGCGGCGCGCGGCGGGATCGTGGACGAGGCGGCGCTGGCCAGCGCGATCGCCGCCGGCCGGGTGGCCGGCGCCGCGCTGGACGTCTACGTCCGCGAGCCCTGCACCGACAGCCCGCTGTTCGGCTTCGACAACGTCGTCGTCACCCCGCACCTGGGCGCCAGCACGGCCGAGGCGCAGGAGAAGGCCGGGACGGACGTCGCCCGGTCGGTCCGGCTGGCGCTGGCCGGGGAGTTCGTCCCGGACGCGGTCAACGTGCAGGGCGGCGCGGTGGCGGAGGAAATCCGGCCCGGCCTGCCGCTGGCCGAGCAGCTCGGCCGGATCTTCACCGCCCTGGCGGCGGGCGTCGCGGCCCAGGTCCAGGTCGAGGTGCTGGGGGACATCGCGGCCCTGGACGTCCGGGTCCTGCAGCTGGCCGCGATGAAGGGCATCTTCCTGGACTCCGTCGCGGAGCAGGTCACCTACGTCAACGCGCCGCTGATCGCCCGCGAGCGCGGCGTGGCCGTGAGCCTCAGCACGGCCCTGGAGTGCCCCGACTGGCGGAACCTGATCCGGCTGCGGGGCACGCTGCCCGACGGCCAGGTCATCTCGGTCAGCGGCACGCTCACCGGCCTGCGGCAGGCCGCGAAGATCGTCGAGATCAACGGCTTCGCGACCGAGCTCGCGCCGGCCGATCACATGATGTTCCTCAGCTACACCGACCGTCCCGGCGTGGTCGGCGTCGTCGGGCAGATCCTCGGCGACCTGCAGATCAACATCGCCGGGATGCAGGTGTCCCGGGACGCCCGCGGCGGCGAGGCGCTCATCGCGCTGACCGTCGACTCGGCGGTGCCCGCTGACGCGCGAGACAAGATCATCGCCGCGACCGGCGCCACCGTGGCCCGGGTCGTCGACCTGAGCGGTGACTGACCGCTCAGGTCGCCGCTGACCGGCGCCCGGGCAGCCGGGCCGCCCTCAGGTAACCGGCCAGTACAGTGACTTCCGTGACGCAACGCAGAGCCCGGGTGGCTGTCATCGGCGGAGACGGGATCGGCCCGGAGGTCGTGGCCGAGGCCACCAAGGTCCTGCGGGCGGCGGCCGGCGACGCCGCGATCGAGACCACCAGCTATGACCTCGGGTCGGAGCGCTGGCACCGCACGGGCGAGATCCTGCCGGACTCCGTGCTGGCCGAGATCGCCGCGCACGACGCCATCATGCTCGGCGCGGTCGGCGACCCCAGCGTGCCGAGCGGCCTGCTGGAGCGCGGCCTGACGCTGCGGCTGCGGTTCGAGTTCGACCAGTACGTCAACCTGCGCCCGGTCCGGCTCTATCCCAGCATGTCGTCGCCGCTGGCCAGGGTCCGGCCCGAGGCCGTCGACATGCTGATCGTCCGGGAGGGGACCGAGGGGCCCTACGTCGAGGCGGGCGGGGTCATGCGCAAGAACACCCCGGCCGAGGTGGCCACGCAGGAGAGCATCAACACCGCCTACGGCGTCAGCCGGGTGGTCCGCTACGCGCTGGAGCGCGCGGCCCACCGCCCGCGGCGGCGGCTGACCCTCGTCCACAAGAGCAACGTGCTCGCCTACGCCGGCGACCTGTGGCGGCGGACGCTGGCCGGGGTGGCGGCCGAGCCGCGGTTCGCCGGGGTCGAGACCGAGTACTGCCACATGGACGCCGCGGCCATCTCGTTCCTGACCCAGCCCGAGCGATTCGACGTGATCGTCACCGACAACCTGTTCGGGGACATCCTGACCGCCCTCGGAGCCGCCGTGGCCGGCGGCCTCGGCCTGGCCGCGAGCGCAAGCATCAACCCCGGGCGGACCACGCCGGGCACCTTCGGGCCGGTCCACGGCAGCGCCCCCGACATCGCGGGCAAGCACAAGGCCGACCCCACGGCGGCGATCTTGTCCGCGGCCATGCTGTGCGAGTACCTGGGCCTGGCCGAGCAGGCCGCCCGGATCGAGCAGGCGGTCGCCCGGGACCTGCTGGAGCGCCAGGGCGCGTGGGTGGCCCGGTCCACCCGGGAGATCGGCGACGACATCGCCGAGGAGGCCGCCGGCTAGCCGCCGCCGGCCGGCCCTAGGCTGGGGCCATGGATGACAAGCAGATCCTCTCGCATATCGACGAGCTCATCGCCACCGAGCATGACCTGCGCGGCAAGCTGGCGGCGGGCGATCTCTCCTCCGAGGAGGAGCACGCCAAGCTGCGCTCCACGGAAGAGGCCCTGGACCAGTGCTGGGACCTGCTCCGCCAGCGGCGCGCCCGTCGTGAATACGGCGAGGACCCGTCCGGCGCGCTGTCCCGCCCGGCGACCGAGGTCGAGGGCTACCTGCAGTAGCGGGACCGGCGCGCGGCAGCGGGACCGGGGCGAGCGGCGCCGGGACCCGCCCGCGAGGGCGCTCGCCGACGGGGACCACGGGTACAGGATGTCCCAGTTTCGTATAGAGCTCTGATATAGCTCTCGGAGCTATATGGACGTTGCGGAGCTCTGGTTGTAGTCTGCTCTCATGACCGCAGGCGAACGCGAGCTGATGGACCGGGCGCGGGACGTGATCGCCGCCCAGATCACCGCGGACTACCCGAGCTGGGTGGCAGGCCACGACGTGTACGGCTGGCATGCCCAGCGCCTCGACGACGGGCACCAGGTCCGCGCGACGGGGCCGGACGGCCTGCGGGCCCTGATCGGGGCGGCCCCGCCGTTCTCGACCTGGCACGTGGCGGGCGAGCTTCGCCGGGCGTTTCCGCGCTGGCACGTCTGGCAGGACGGCGGCGGCTTCTGGCATGCCCGTCGCCGGGGGAACTTCCGGCAGGAGCAGCAGCCGGGCGCTCCTTTATACGCGGTTCACGAGCCGGACGCCGCGTCGCTGCGCGAGCGGCTGGCCGAGCAGGAGCGGCAGGAGCCGGCCGCCGGCTGACGGGCTGGCCTCAGTAGGCTCCCGCCATGCGCATTGCAAGGTTTGCCTTCGGCGGTGAGGTCCGGTACGGGGTCGTGGACAGCGATCCTTCGGGCGGCGGGGCGGCTGACGAGCTTGAGGTGGCCGAGCTCGCCGGGCACCCGTTCGGGGCCGCAGACGCCATCCGGTTTACCGGGGCCCGCTACCCGCTGCCTGACCTCCGCCTGCTGGCGCCGGTCCTGCCCAGCAAGGTCGTGGCCATCGGCAAGAACTACGCCGCGCACGCCCGCGAGATGGGCGGCGAGCCGCCGGCCGAGCCGGTGATCTTCCTGAAGCCGTCGACGTCGGTCGCGGGCCCGGCCGACCCGATCGTCCGGCCGGTGAAGCTGTCCGAGCGGGTGGACTACGAGGGCGAGCTGGCCCTGGTGATCGGCCGCCCGTGCCGGGACGTGCCGCCGGAGCGGGCGGCCGAGTACATCTTCGGTTACACCTGCGCCAACGACGTCACGGCGCGTGACCTGCAGGCCCGCGACGGCCAGTGGGCGCGGGCCAAGGGGTTCGACACGTTCTGCCCGCTCGGGCCCTGGATCGAAACGGACCTCGACCCGGCCGACCTGGAGCTCCGGACCACGGTGAACGATGCCGTCCGCCAGCAGTCCCGCACGTCACTGCTGCTGCATGACGTGCCCGCGCTGGTCAGCTACGTCTCCGCGGTGATGACCATGCTGCCCGGCGACGTGCTGCTGACCGGCACGCCCGACGGGATCGGGCCGCTGGAGCGGGGCGATCACGTTTCGGTGACGATCGAGGGCATCGGGACGCTCAGCAACCGGGTCGTGGACAGCGGCTGAACTCGGAAGCTGCGGCCTGCAGCCGCCTGTTCGGTCATTTTGGCTCCCGGCTGCGGGTTCCGCTATGCTGCTCAGGCGCGCTTGGCTCCTGAAGCGGCGCTCCCATGGGGTATGGGGTAATTGGCAGCCCGACGGGTTCTGGCCCCGTTAGTCTAGGTTCGAGTCCTGGTACCCCAGCCAGCAAGCTGGTCAGCGCGGACGCCCGTATCGGGCGTCCGCGCTTTGGCTTGTCCGCCGTCGCGGGGCATTGGCGGGCGGACGAGCCAGGCTGGTTAGTCGGCTTAGCTCCAGCGACGGCGGGCTGAGGTCCGGGTCCGGCCGCGGCTGCGGCTGCGGCTGCGGCCATGGCCCGGCTCGAGACCGGTGACGCGCAGGATCAGCAGCAGCACGATGGCGCCGATGATCGAGCCGATGAAGCCGGTGGCGGCGAAGTGGGTGACTTCCAGGTGGTGGAACTCGATGAGCTGCTGGAGGAACCCACCGACGAACGACCCGACAATGCCCAGCAGGATCGTTCCCAGGAGGCCGATGCTGTCTCGCCCCGGCACGAGGAGTCGTGCGATGAGTCCGACGATCAGGCCGATGACGATCAGGATGACTATGAATGCCAACATGCGGGCTACGTACCGCGATTTTCGCCCATCATGCACCCTCTGAGCCTGGGTGGAGGTATAGGGGTGCGGCGGCAGGCTTGCTACCTGGGCGAAGATGGGCGCCGGGAGCGGGTTTGGCGGGACTCCGCGAGTTGCGCTAACCTTGCCTGGCGGCTGGGGAAGCCCGGCCAGGGACCGTGCTGCGGTCCCCGGTCTGGAGAGTTCAGCCGCGATGTGAGTGGTTCCTGGCCCCATCGTCTAGCGGCCCAGGACGCCGCCCTCTCAAGGCGGTAGCACGGGTTCAAATCCCGTTGGGGCTACAGAGATAGTGGCAGGTCAGAGGCCCGGTTGCCGGTTGCGGCGGCCGGGCCTTGATCATTTGTCCGTCATTCGTCTGCCAGTACGGCGGTGACCCGGCTGACCTCGCCCGACGACATAACATGCACATGCTAATGTATGTGTATGTTGACGCACCGGCTGCAGATTCTCATCGACGATGAGCGCTACGAGCGGGTTCGCGCTCTCGCGCGGCAGCGCGGTACATCGGTCGCCACCGTAATTCGGGAGGCGCTTGACCGTGGCCTGCCCGCGACGCAACAGAGGCGAGCCGCCGCCGCCCGGCGCATCCTCGGTGCGGCACCAATGGAGACGGGCGATTTGCTGGCCGAGCTGGATGAGCTCCGCGGACGCCACGCGTGATAGTCCTTGACACGACAGTCCTGGTCTACGCAGTCGGGGTCGATCACCCCCTGCGCGAGCCATGCCGGCAGCTAGTCCGCTCGATAGCAGGCGGGACGATTCTGGCGACCACCACTATCGAGGTCATCCAGGAGTTCACCCACGTCCGCGCTCGCCGTCGTGACCGCAAGGACGCTGCAGAACTTGCCCGTGACTACATCGAGTTGCTGTCGCCGCTGCTTATTGTCGAGGAAACTGATCTGCGCGAAGGACTGCGCCTGTTCGAGGAAGGAACGGGCTTCGGCTCGTTCGACGCGGTCCTGGCCGCGGCGGCTCACGCGGCCGGAGCTGAGGCGCTGGTGTCGGCAGACACCGGGTTCTCCGGCATCGCGGCCATCCATCATGTCGTGCCTGATGCCGATGGCGTCCGCAGGCTGCTGGCCGCCCCCGAAGAATAGCCCCCGGTCACGGCCTGATCAGCTGCGCCTGCCGCCCCATACCGCGCGATTCTGCCTGGCTGCCCACGCGGGTCAGAGGCCCGGCAGCCCATCGCAGCGGCCGGGCCTTGATCATCCGTCACTGGCTTGTCATTGGCTTCTGGCGTGAGCGGATGGCATGCGGCTGCCCGGTCAGCTCGGACCTTTGCGGCCCAGCAGGTGAAAGACGCGGCTGAGCTGGCGGTAGGGGTCCCGCCGGCTCGCCTCGAGCTCGACCGCGGCGGTCGCCGCCGCCTGCTTAGTGTCGGCGGGGTCCAGCTTCGCTCCGCTGAACTCGAGCCAGTCGACAAACAGCCACACCCCGTACCAGCGCACCGGCTCGACGCCGCTGCTGCGCAGCAGCTCGCTGACGCCCTCGACGGTGTCCGCGCGGCCCCGCACGCCCAGCATCGAAGTCCCGGTCGTGGCGTCGAACGCGGCCAGGGCGTCCTCCCACCGCTGCTCCAGGGCCGGCTGCACCGCCGTCGCCTTGGCGTTGCCCGTCATGATCGAGACCAGTCCGCCGGCCGCGGCGAGCCGGCACAACTGGGCGACGAACGGCGCGGGCTGCTCTATGTAGCCGAGCACGCCATGGCACAGCACGGCGGCGAAGCGCCGGCCGTGCAGCGCCTCGTCGGCGTGCTCGGCGTCGGCCTGCACGAGCGTCACCCGCCGCCGGACCTCGTCCGGCAGCCGGCCGAGCCGCTCGCGTGCCTTGTCCAGCATCACCGGCGACGGGTCCAGCAGCGTCACGTCGTAGCCGGCCCGGGCCAGCGGGAACGACTGGTGGCCCGCGCCGGCGCCGACGTCGAGCACCGCCGCGGGCGGGGGTGGCAGGTTCTCCAGCAGCTGCTGGTGCAGCACGTAGGTGCGCACGTACCCCTTCACTGTGGCGTACGCCTCATCGGCGAACTTGCCGGCCAGGCCGGCCCAGATGTCCTCTTCCATCCGGCCACGATATCAGTAAGTAGTTAGTAACTAGTAACTACTTACTTCGACTGGTAGCCTGGCGATCGTGACCGGGCGGATGAGCGGACCGGAACGGCGATCCCAGGTACTGGGCATCGCCGCCGCCGAGTTCGCCAATCAGGGACTGCACGGTGCATCGGTCGAGGCAATCGCGCGCGAGGCGGGCATCACGCAGGCCTACGTGTTCCGGATGTTCGGGACCAAGAAGGCGCTGTTCTCCGAGCTGGTCGGCGCGGCCTTCGACCGCTTCACCGACGCCATGGCCGCCGCCGCCGGCGGCGCCCGCGGCCGTGACGCCCTGACGCTGATGGGGCGGCAGTACTACAAGCTGCTCGCGGACCGCACCGCGCTCCTGCTGCAGCTGCAGGGCTTTGCCGCCTGCGGGGACAGCGAGGTCCGTGACCTGGTCCGGGCCCGGCTCGCCCGGATGTGGGACACGGTCGCCGACACGTCCGGCCTGGACCCGGTGACGGTCAAGTCGTTCCTCGCCTTCGGCATGCTGCTCAACAACGTCGCCGCCCTCGACGTCGGCGAGGTCGACGAGCCATGGGCCGTGGGAGTGCGCACCCGCATCCACACGGGCCTGTTCGACCACATCACCCCCGACACCAACCGCTGAAACCCGCCACCCCAGGCGGCCCTCAGCCGGCGGCGGGCCGGGCTTGGCGGCCCTTCCGGTGGAATCGGATGCCAGCCGCGGCACGGCTGCGCCGCTGTGGACTACCGGCATCGTCATGCTGCCTGCCGAGATCGACATCGGCAACGCCGACGAGGTCGGCGGCCAGCTCCGGGTAGCGCTCCGGCCGGGCACGGCCGTGGCTCGGTGCGGTCCGACACTGAGGCATGAGAGCCAGCGCGGGCTCCTGCGGCGCATGCCCCGCGGCTGTCGGCAGGTGGCTTTACCCTGGCGGGCATGACAGCGCAGCCCGTCAGCGAGGGTGACCCGGAGAACCCGGCGGCGATCCTGGGACTGCTGCCTCAGCCGTGGCATGAGGAGTTCCTGGCTGAGTACCGGCATGCCCTGGAGGCGGCGCAGGATGTGCGCCGCTGGCCGTTCCTGGCTGAACTGCTGCATCGCTGGCGTCTGCGAGCCATCGCCTACTCCAACCCGGAGTTCAGTGCCGCGGTACGCGAGGCGAGAGACTCCAGGCCCGAGGGTCTCATCCTGGTTCGAGGCTGGCCTGCCCGCCAGTGAGCTACCGCCCGGTCCTGGCTGCCCGGGCCGCTGCGCAGTTCGCCGATTGAACCATGTCGGCAGGTCTGGCCCCGGACACGTGCGCCGGCCTGATCGTGGCCGCCTACCGGGCCCGCTCCCGCACCGCCGGGACCTGGGAGCACGGGCGCGGCCGACTCTCGCGCGGCGGCCGCGCGGGCCAACCCGATGAGGCCGGCGATGGCCACCAGCACGGCCAGTCCGGCGGTCGCGACCCGCGGGCCGTCCGCCCGGACCCGCTCGCCCAGCAGCCCGACGCCGACGATCGCGCTGGCCAGCGGGGTGCACACGGCGATGACCGGCAGCGTGATCATGGGCCGGGCGGCCTGATAGGCGGTCTGCGTGAGCAGCAGCGAGCAGAGCCCGCCCCCGGCCAGCGCGTAGGTGGTCCACGACGTCGCGACCGCGGCCAGCCCGTGGCCAGCGATGTGCGAGAACGCCATGGTGACGACGGCCACGTAGCAATCCGCCAGAGCCGCCGCCAAGGCGAGCAGCGCGGCCCGGCGGCCGCCACGGGCGGCGAGGCCTGCGCCCGCCAGCAGGACCGCCGCCGTGCCGCTCACGGCCGCAGCGGCCGCGGCCCGCGCCGTGGCGGCCGCCGGCCCGGCGGAGCCAGACGGCATAGCCACCGCGACGAAGGTGCCCAGCCCGGCCACCACGGCCGCGATGGCGACCAAGCCCCCCGGGCCGAGCGGCTGGCGTGACCAGCGACTGACGAGCCCCGCGCTGACCACGAGCGCGGAGGCCGACACGAGCTGGACGACAGTCAGCGGGCCGGAGTGCAGCGCCACGGCATGCGCCGCGAAGCCCAGCGCCTCGACGCCAATGCCGAGCAGCCACCCGGGCTGGCGCGCCAGCAGCGCGAGCAGGGCGGGCCGGCCGGCGGACCGGTCCGGGGCGGTGGCGGCGTGCCGCTGCTGCAGCGCGGCGCCGATGCCGTAGAACACGGCGGCGGCCATCGCGGCCAGGACGGCCGTCATCGGTGCGGGCATACCAGCGACGCTAGAGAAAGCAGGTCAGGGCCGCGATGGGACCGGTACCCGTCTTCGTGCGGGGGTTTTCACCACCCCGGGCAGTGGCACTAGCGCTCACTCCGCCAGGCAATTGGTCCTTTATCGTCAGGGGGTGACCTTCTCAGCTCGCGCCGCGACCAGGGGGATGACGTGGTGGCGTGGCTCCCTGAGAGCCGAGACCGGAATCCTCGCAGCGGCTGGCCTGGCCCTGACCCTGGCCTGGGCCGCGACGGGAGCGGGCCACTTCTGGCCCGGATGGGTCTGGTTCGCGCTGAGCGTCGTCCTCGGCCTGCAGTGGAGCGTGCACTGGGCACTGGGCGCCCGGGAAGGGCGCCGGCTGCTGGCCGCGCAGGCCGCCGTGTCGCTGGTCATCTTCGCGGCCGACGTCATGATCTGGCTGCTGTCCGGCTTCGGGACCTTCTGGCCGGCCTGGCCGGCCGTCGTCCTGGGTTTCCTGCTCGGCCTGCACCTGTGGCTGGTGCGCCGGCCGCCCCGGTCCCGGGAGCGGGCCCTGGAGGAGCGGGTTGATGTCCTGACCCGGACCCGCAGCGGCGCGCTGGACATCCAGGCCGCGGAGCTGCGGCGCATCGAGCGTGACCTGCACGACGGCACGCAGGCCCGGCTCGTGTCGGTCGCGATGACCGCGGGCCTGGCCGAGGAACTGCTGCGCGCTGACCCGGAGGCGGCGGCCGGGCTGCTCGCCGAGGTGCGGTCGACCACGCTGGCGGCCCTGGACGACCTGCGGACCGTGATGCGCGGCATCCTGCCGCCCGTCCTGGCCGACCGCGGGCTGGCGGGTGCCGTCGAGGCCCTCGCTCTTAACGTGGCCATCCCGGTCACGGTCACCGTCACGGGGAGCCGAGCCGGGCGTGCTCCGGCGCCGGTGGAGACCGCCGTCTACTTCGCGGTGGCCGAGTGCCTGGCCAATGTGGTGAAGCACAGCGGCGCTGACGCGGCCTGGGTGACGCTGGGCTATGGCGGCGCGGGGCTGTCCGCGGTGATCGGCGACAATGGCACCGGCGGGGCCAGCCTCAGCGGCGGAACCGGCCTGCCCGGCATTGACCGGCGGCTGGCGCCGTTCGACGGCACCCTGAACGTCGCCAGCCCGGTTGGCGGCCCCACCACGGTCACCCTGGAGGTCCCGTGCGCGTTGTCCTAGCCGAGGACCTGGCGCTGCTGCGCGACGGCATGGCCCGGCTGCTGGAAGCCCATGGCTTCGAGGTGGCGGCCGCTGTCCCGGACGCCACCGGCCTGGCTGGAATCCTGGAGCGGGAGGTCATCGACCTGGTCATCCTCGACGTCCGCATGCCGCCCACGTTTACCAACGAGGGCCTGATCGCCGCCATCGAGGCCCGGACGGCGCGACCCGACCTCCCGGTCCTGGTGCTGAGCCAGTACGTCGAGCAGCTCTACGCGCGCGAGCTGATGAGCTCGGGCGCCGGGAGCATCGGGTACCTGCTCAAGGACAGGGTTGCGGACGTGCGCATGTTCGTCGACTCGGCCCGCCGGGTCGCCACGGGCGGAACGGTCCTGGACCCGCAGGTCGTGGCGGCGCTGCTGGCCCAGCGGGACAAGGTCGCGCCCATGGCCCGGCTGACCGGCCGTGAGCGCGAGGTGCTGGCACTGATGGCCGAGGGCCGGTCGAACGCCGGCATCGCGGCGGCGCTGGTGGTCACCGAGAAGGCCGTCAA
>Ga0193726_1001033_pt1 | contig 24087 bp, 11 predicted proteins | sample H2c1metaG_FD_144928 | JGI IMG/M metagenome (GOLD analysis project Ga0193726, IMG submission 144928) | Soil microbial communities from a riparian zone of the East river system, Colorado, United States - H2c1 | ecosystem: Environmental > Terrestrial > Soil > Riparian zone | place: USA: East River...
CCAAACCTTTCTGTTTCTTTTGCGGATGGAGTAGTGGGTTATGATTTTGTAAAAACCATGAAATTGGAATTGGAATCAGGCAGAGATTTCTCAAAAGACTTTGGAACCGATTCAGCAGGGTTTCTTCTCAATGAAACGGCTGTGAAGAAAATAGGATTCAAAAATCCTGTTGGTCAAATGATGACCTGGGGCAATCATCCGGGCACAGTCATCGGTGTTTTAAAGGATTTTCATTTTGGCTCAATGCACGTGGCTATTGAACCACTGATCGTGCGACTTGATGATAACTGGGACTGGGGGACAATTCTTGTCCGGATAAAAGAAGGTAACACCCGCAAAGTAATTGCAGACCTGCAAAACATTTGTAAAGAGGTAAATCCAAAATTTCCTTTCTCTTACCAATTCTCCGATCTTGAATTTGCAAAGCTATACACCAGTGAAACCGTTGTAAGCAAGCTTGTAAACATTTTCTCTTTCCTGGCCATTTTTATTTCCTGCCTGGGTCTTTTTGGTTTGGCAACTTTCACTGCGGCCCAACGTACCAAAGAGATAGGGGTACGAAAAGTATTAGGGGCGTCAGCACCCGAAATTCTTCGTTTGCTCTCCACCAGTTTTTTAAAACCCGTATCCATTGCGTTCCTGGTTGCTTTTCCTGCTGCCTGGTATGTTATGAACAGCTGGTTGCAGGGATACGCTTATAAAATCTCTATGACGCCGGGAATGTTTGTGTTTGCAGGTTTGGTTACAATATGTATTGCCTTGCTGACTGTGAGTTATCAGAGTATCAAAGCGTCTGTTGCTAACCCTGTAAAATCTTTACGGACGGAGTGATTAATGGATAATGAGGAATTACTAATTTGAAAATAAAAATTCAAACACGAGGAAAACCGCAACATAAAGAAAATCAGGAATCATTAAATCAGAAATCAGAAATCCTCTTTTATGTTCAGAAATTATTTTAAAACGGCATGGAGAAATCTTCAAAGGAATAAGATATATGCCATACTTAATATTACCGGGCTGGCTATGGGTGTTGTGGTTTGTTTGCTTATAGGTGTATGGCTGCAAAGGGAATTACATTTCGATGATTTTCATCCTGCTACTGATAGAATATTTCGGCTGGTAAATACATTTAAGAGCGAAAGTGAAGCTTTTTCGCAGGCGCCTTCGGGTCCCGCATTTGGCGCTCAATTGCCAAAACAATTGCCTGCAATAAAATCAGCCTGCAGGTTGTTTGGAGACCAATACAAAGTAAAAGCAGGTGACAAACAATTCTTTGAGCCAAATATCATTGAAGCCGATTCCAACTTCTTTCAATTTTTTGGATTCAATTTAATGAAAGGAAAACGTAAAACATGCCTGCAGTCATTCAACCAGGTCGTGCTAACTGAAAGATCAGCTATAAAATATTTTGGAAAACAGGATCCTATAGGGCAATCCATCCTCATTGATAATACTCCTGCTGAAGTCAGTGGTGTTGCGCAGGATCCGCCAGTCAATTCGAATATCCAATTTGATATACTTCTTTCTTCAGCCTTTTTAAAGAAAAGAATGAAAGATCAATACAATTTCGATATTGACAGTCTCTGGGTTGGAGGTTGGCCCTATACCTACGTGCAATTATCAGATGGAGCCCGGCAGAAAGATGTAGAAAAACTTATAAACCAGGTAGCTTTTAAATTTGAAGAGAAGGATTGGAAGGAAAATAAAATGTCTTACCAGTATCAACTCCAACCTATCAGAAGTATTCACTTAAGATCTCACCTGCGTTATGATGCATCCAATAACGGCAGCCTTGCCAATGTGAATATTTTTTCTATAGTCGGTATGATCGTGCTTTTGCTTGCCTGCATTAATTATATCAATCTTACAACGGCAGGGGCTATCAAACGGGCCAAAGAAACTTCAGTGCGAAAAGTGATCGGGGCCACAAAACCACAATTGATCCGGCAATTCTTTTTAGAAACACTCATAATCTGTGTCCTGGCGGTTTGTTTGGGAGTCATGATCTTTGAAATGATCTTGCCGCAATTTTCCGCATGGATAGGCCAACCCTATAGTTTTCCCTTAAGCACCACAAATATTTTTATTATCCTTGGCTTTATTCTTTTCGTTTCTGCCATTGCCGGTCTTTACCCCGCGGGCATCTTATCATCCTTTAATCCCGCTATCTCACTAAAAGGAAATTTCTCCCAAAGCAGGAAAGGGAACTTGATCAGGAAGACACTTGTAGTGTTCCAGTTTACAATAACAATTGCATTAGTGGCCTCCATCCTTATTATAAGCCAACAAATGAATTTTGTTAGAAATAAATCCCTTGGCTTCAATGGACATGCTATTATCCAGGTTGATTTCAATGGAGATAGAAATGTTTTGCAGCAGTATGCTTCTATACAGAATGAACTTTTAAAGAGCCCGTTTATTTTAAGCATTTCGAAACATAATCAAAATATTGTTGGCGGCCTGGGGAATGGATGGACGACTACTGAAAATTTGAAGGGAGATGAAATATCTACCAGTCTTTACGGGATGTCTGTTGATGCCGACTATCTGAAAACCTACGATATGAAACTCGCCTCGGGCCGTTTCTTTTCAAAGGAGATCCCTACAGATACAATTAAAGCGGTGTTGGTGAATGAGGCGGCAGTCAGAACATTTGGCTGGCAAAATCCGGCAAATGCAATCGGTAAGCCATTCGGTAAGGGCGATCAAAGACGTTATGTGATCGGCGTTTTAAAGGATTTCAATTTTGAAAGTTTGCATAAACCTGTTGAAGCATTAATGATTGAATATGCAAAACAGGGAAGTAGCCTCTCATTAAAAGTAGATGCAACTCATATAAATGATGCGATAGATCATTTGAAGAAAACGTGGGCCAGGTTCGCTCCCGCCGTCCCTCTTCAATACACTTTTGTTGATGATCAGATTGCAAAGCAATATGGAAGTGAGCAGAAAATGGAAGGCACCTTTTACGCATTCGCAGCAGTCTCATTGCTAATCGCATGCCTTGGGTTATTCGGCTTGTCAACTTTTGTTGTGGATCGAAAAATAAAAGAGATTGGAATTCGCAAAGTATTGGGTGCAAATGTTACCGGCATAGTGAGATTACTCTCCAAAGATTTTTTAATGCTGGTAGTATTATCAATGTTGATTGCAACGCCCTTAGCATGGTATTTCATGAATAACTGGCTCCAGGACTTCGCCTATCGAATACAGGTAAAGTGGTGGGTATTTTTGGCAGCAGGCGTAATTGCCATTTTTATTGCACTAGTAACGGTAAGCATTCAGTCAATAAAAGCTGCAATCTCAAATCCTGTGAAATCATTGCGAACGGAATGAAATCAAAAAGTAAAAAATCAAAATGAATAATGAATAATAGAAATACAAACAATGAATAATCAGCAATAAGAAATCAGAAATCATTAAATCATACATCAGAAATCTTCTTTTATGTTCAGAAATTATTTTAAAACGGCATGGAGAAATCTTGGAAAAAGCAAGATGCATTCCTTTATCAATATCGCCGGACTATCGATGGGCATGGCGGTTGCCATATTGATCGGCTTGTGGATGTATGACGAACTCTCCTATAATAAGAATTTCAAGAATTATGACCGCATTGCACAGGTCATACAAAATGTAACCAATAACGGTGAAGTGCAAACCTGGACCAACGTTCCTTACCCATTAGCTGACGAAATCCGTAAGAATTATGGGAGTGATTTTAAACTGGTGGTCATGGCCGCCTCATTGGGTGATCATATACTAACAATTGATGATAAAAAATTAAAATCGAACGGAGGTTTTTTTGAAAAGGGAGCCGCTGAAATGTTTAGCCTGAAAATGGTCCGGGGAACATGGAACAGTCTTGATGACCCTTCCTCGATGCTGCTTTCTGTATCTGCCGCCAAAGCCTATTTCGGGAATGATGATCCCGTAAATAAAATGATAAAAATTGATGACAATCCTGTAATAAAGGTAACCGGCGTTTATGAAGATTTCCCACACAATTCAATTTTTGACGGATTAAATTTTATTTCAACCTGGGATTTCATGTATGCCAATAACCCAGGCCTTAAAACCCTGGAAGATCCCTGGCGTCCCAACTTTACAACTTTATTTGTTCAGCTAAAAGACAATGCGGACATAAGCAAAGCTTCTTTAAGGATCAGGGATTCCAAATTAAGAAAAGTAAACCCACAGCTTGCAAAGAAAAAACCTGTCGTTTTTCTACAACCTATGAAAAATTGGCATCTGTATTCTGAATTCAAAAATGGTGTGAATGTTGGTGGTGCCATTCAATATGTGAGGATGTTCGGGATCATTGGAGTATTTGTTTTGCTGCTGGCTTGTATCAATTTTATGAACCTTAGCACCGCCCGCAGTGAAAAAAGGGCAAAGGAAGTAGGTATACGAAAGACTATTGGCTCTTTACGCAAACAACTCCTGCTCCAATTTTTCAGTGAATCCATACTGACAACATTCTTTGCATTTGCATTGTCCTTATTGTTGGCACAGTTGGCACTTTCATTTTTTAATGAGGTGTCAGGCAAACACATGGTCATCTTGTGGAATCAACCGTTCTTTTGGCTTTCAGGAATCTCGTTTACCATCATCACGGCTTTAGTTGCGGGAAGTTATCCTGCATTTTATTTATCTTCTTTCAAACCCATAAAAGTTTTGAAAGGAACTTTCAAAGCGGGACGTTTTGCAGCTATTCCCCGTAAGGTGCTGGTGGTACTGCAGTTCACTGTTTCTGTATCATTGATCATTGGAACTATTATCGTTTATCAACAGATCCTCTTTGCAAAGAATCGACCGGTTGGATATATTAGAAACGGTCTGGTAAATATTCCACTGGCTGATAGTGAAATTCACAGTCATTTTACTGCAGTGAAAGATGGTTTGATAAATACAGGGGCCATTATATCCATTGCAGAATCTCAGAGTCCTGTTACGGCTATATGGGGCAGTACAAGTGGTTTTAGCTGGAGAGAAAAGGATCCCAACCTATCTATTGATTTCGGGTTTGTAAATGCTTCTTATGATTATGGAAAAACCATCGGGTGGAAAATAAAAGAGGGCCGTGATTTCTCAAGGGATTTTGCAACGGACTCGTCGGCTTTGATCCTGAACGAAGCGGCAGTTCATTTTATGAACCTGAAAAATCCTGTTGGCGAACCCGTTACCTGGTGGGGCAAACCATATACGATCATAGGTGTGATCAACGATATGATCATGAAGTCTCCTTATGATATGGTGCAGCCTGTCATTTATGGTTTGACCTCCGATCCGGGAAATGTGGCAATTATCAAATTAAATCCGGATAAAAACGCTAAAGAGTCTCTTGGCAAAATTGAAACTGCTTTTAAAAAATTCGATCCGGGTCAGCCATTTGAATACCAGTTTGTGGATGAGGACTACGCCAAAAAATTCGGTGATGAGGAACGTGTGGGCAAACTCGCAAGCTTCTTTGCAATACTTGCTGTTGTCATTTCATGCCTTGGCTTATTCGGACTCACCTCATTTGTTGCCGAACAAAGGAAAAAAGAAATTGGTGTAAGGAAAGTTCTGGGCGCGTCAGTGCTTAGCGTTTGGAATTTACTTTCAAAAGATTTTGTAAAACTTGTTCTGATTTCCTTTTTCATATCTGTACCCATATCATACTATTTTATGAATAATTGGCTGCAGAGCTATACGTATCGTACCCAATTGTCATGGTGGATCTTTTCGGCGGCAGGAATTGGATTGCTGGTTATTACGATACTGGTAGTAAGTATGCAGGCAATAAAAGCCGCTTTTACAAACCCGGTCAAATCATTACGAACGGAATGAGAATGGAAAATGAAGAATTGAATTAAAAATGAAGAATTTGAAAATTTGAAAATGGAAGATCAGTAATGAAAAATGTAAAAAATACAAGAAAGGGGAAATGTTTAAATGAATAGTGAATAGTCAACGATTAAAAATCAGAAATCATTAAATCATACATCAGAAATAATTTTTTATGTTCAGGAATCATTTAAAAATCGCCTGGCGAACATTATTAAAAGACAAACAATTCACTTTTCTGAATATTCTTGGACTCTCTATGGGAATTGCTTGCACGTTATTGATCTATTTATGGGTCCATGATGAAATGAGTTTCGATAAATTCTTAGACAATAACAGCCGCATATACCAGGTGATGGAGTATAGAAAAATGGATGGAGAGGCCAAGCTCTCTGATGAATCTTCAGGCTTAATAAGTGAATTAATGGTTGCCCAGGTGCCAGGTATCGAATATGCTTCGCCCCTGGCCCCTCCTGATTGGTTCCAAAAATTTACGCTTTCGGCGGGGGATAAAAACATAAAAGCGTCAGGCCAGTACGCGGGTAAAGATTATTTTAATATTTTTTCTTTCCCGATTATTGAAGGAGATAAGAATCGTTTACTAACGGATAAGAACTCAATCGTTATATCAGATGCCCTTGCCAAAAGACTCTTCAATACAACACAAAATATTATTGGCAAGGCAATTCAATTTCAGCATGACAAGGACTATTTTGTGTCCGGCGTATTTGAAAATCCTCCTTCTCATTCTTCCCAACAATTTGATTTTGTCCTTTCGTTCGAAAAGCTTTTTGAAGAGCAGGGATGGGTTAAAACATGGAACAATACCGGCCCACACAATTTCGTGCTCCTGAAAAAAGGAACCGATATAAATGACTTTAATAAAAAAATTGCCGGTATTGTAGAAAAGAACAGTGGTGATACTAACCGGAGGGCTTTCGCTTTGAAATTTTCAGATACCTACCTGCTCAATACATTTAGTCATGGATCAAGAGTCGGAGGACGATTAGAATATATAAAATTATTTTCCTTAATCGCCATTTTCATTCTTGTTATTGCCTGTATAAATTTCATGAATCTATCCACAGCAAAAGCCTCAAGGCGTATGAAGGAAGTGGGTATCAAAAAAGTAGTGGGCGCAGGTCGCGGACATCTCATCTTCCAGTTCCTTACGGAGTCAGTGCTGCTGACATTGTTTTCTATGTTGCTTGCTATCCTTTTTTCATGGCTTCTTCTCCCGCAATTTAATTACCTCACCGGCAAACAGATTACATTAAATTTCGATGCCCCGATTATTATTGCTTTACTATTCATCACGGTCTTTACCGGTTTGCTATCGGGAAGTTATCCTGCTCTATACTTGTCCAAATTCAATCCACTGGCAGTTTTAAAAGGCAAACTTCCCTCATCAATCGGGGAAGTGATTTCGCGGAAGGGCCTTGTGATATTCCAATTTACCCTCTCTGTTATATTGATCATTTCAGTCCTTGTTATCTACAAACAAGTACGATACATCCAATTAAAAGATCCTGGTTATAATAAGGATAATATCGTAAGATTTGATTCAGAGGGAAAATTACTGGGGCACGAAGAAAACTTTGTTGCTGGGTTGAAAAATATGCCTGGTATCGTAAATGCGTCATTCACTGCACATAATATGGTGGGAAGAAATTATGGGACAAACGGCGTTAACTGGGAAGGGAAAAATCCCAATGAAGATATTTATTTTGAAGGCATTTTTGCGGGGCTTGATTTCATTGAAACAATGGGGATCCAAATATCCAAAGGAAGAAGCTTCTCAAAAAATTTTGGCACTGACTATTCAAACGTAGTACTGAATGAAACTGCTGTTAAGGTTATGCATCTTAAAGATGCTGTGGGTAAAAGCATCGATATCAATGGACAGAAAAAACAAATTATAGGTATAGCCAGGGATTTTCATTTTGAATCTCTACATGAACCTGTTAAACCATTATTTATTACCTGCCAACAGGGAGGAGGTTCCTGGTTTAAGATAATAGCCAGGATCAAAGGAGGGCATCAAAAAGAAGCCATTGACAGGATCCGGAATTATTATGAATCATCTAATGCAGGGTTCCCCTTTTCGTATAATTTTTTGGATGAGGCGTACCAAAAACAATATGAGACCGAAACCAGGATAGCAGTTTTATCAAAATATTTTTCAGCGCTTGCCATTTTCATTTCCTGTCTTGGTCTATTCGGACTCGCCGCCTTTACAGCGCAAAAAAGGCAGAAGGAAATAGGCATTCGGAAAGTTGTAGGCGCCTCTGTAAAGAGTGTCGCATTTATGTTATCCAAAGATTTTCTGCAGCTTACAGTGATTGCTGTACTCATCGCTTTCCCTCTATCGTGGTGGGCCCTGAACCAATGGCTAAAAACTTTTGCTTACAGGATCCATATTGGGCCGGCAGTGTTTTTATTGGCTGGCGCTTCGGTGATGCTGATCACTTTGATGACCGTAAGTTTCCAGGCCATCAAAGCTGCCTTGGCAAACCCTGTGAAATCGTTACGAACGGAGTAAAGAATTAATAATTTGAAAATAAGAATTCAAAGACGATAAAAACCGCAACTCAAAAAAATCAGAAATCAATGAGCTTTGAGCCACGAGCTCATAGCTAGAAGCTTAAAGCTAAAATCTTTTTTATGATTAAGAATTTTCTAACACTGGCCTTTCGCAATCTAAGTAAACGTAAAGGATATTCCGTTCTCAATATTCTCGGCCTTGCTATCGGGATCACCTGCTGCCTCCTTATTTTCCAATACGTTTCTTATGAAAGAAGTTATGATAGATTTCAACCCCGGGCAAAGCAGGTCGTACGATTACGATTGGATTCTTACCAGCAGGGAAAGTTGGCATGGCAATCGGCAACAAGTTATCCCGCCATTGGACCCTCGCTAAAAAAAGATTTTCCGGAAGTAGAAAATTTTTGCAGGCTTATTGATAATAATGTAGTGCTGGCAAATTCCGTCACTAATGTAAAGTTTAAAGAAACAAAAGGATACTACGCAGATCCTTCCGCAATAGATATGCTGGGAGTAAAATTAGGGAAAGGCGACCCCGCAACTGCATTGAAGAATGCAGATAATATTATCATCTCTGAGAGCATGGCCAAAAAATATTTTGGGAGTGAAGAAGCGCTTGGCAGGCAATTAGAGATCCGTGATGGCAATGCCCCGAAGAATTATACATACCAAATTACAGGCATCTTCAAAGATTACCCTTCCAATTCCCATCTTATCATCAACTACCTTGTCTCGTATGCTACCCTGGTCAGTGAACTGCGTCAGGACGGCGATACCAGTAATCTCGCAGAGACCTCATTTGGCTGGTATGATTTTTATACCTACCTGCAATTAAAGCCAGGCACTGATCTGAAAAAATTTGAATCTAAACTACCTTCCTTTTGCACCCGCTATATAAATACCCAGGAGTGGAATAAAACAAATAATGTGAAAGTTGCACTCTCAGTTATCCCACTTACAGATATTTATTTATACTCGAATTATAACCAGGAAGCTGAAGTAAATGGTAATGGCAGGTCGGTTAGGTTCATGTTTCTTATTGGTTTCATCATTATGTCCATTGCCTGGATCAATTATATAAATCTCGCTACAGCCCGTTCGGTAGAAAGAGGAAAAGAAGTGGGAGTAAGAAAAGTTCTTGGCGCAGGAAGAGCCCAACTGGTAAGACAGTTCATGCTCGAAAGTCTATTAATAAATTTCGTTGCAGTTATTCTCGCCATTATCGCGGCATTTATTTTATCGCCTGCATTTAATTCATTGATGGGCCGCGAAAATTCAACTGGTTTTAACTTGAGTATCAACTACTGGCTGCTGTTTGCGGCAATATTTGTATTCGGAACATTGCTTTCCGGGTTATATCCCGCTTTTGTTTTGTCAGGTTATAAGCCAGTAAGTGTTTTAAAAGGCGCCTTTAAAAACAGTTCACGTGGATTGATCTTAAGAAAAGGGTTGATCATCCTTCAATTCAGCATTTCAGTTATTCTTATTGCAGGTACTATTGTTGTATTCCGCCAGGTTAGCTTTATGCGCCACCAGGATCTTGGCGTTAATATCAATCAAACACTGGTATTGGATGGAGCACAAACTTTAAAAGATTCTCTCTATCAGAACTCCTATCTGCCGTTCAAAGACGAAATGCTGAAACAACCGGGAATAAAAGGGATGAGCGCATCGACCACGGTACCCGGTGAAGAAATTTACTGGACCGCAGGAATAAAAAGATTAAATCCTCCCAATTCCGCAAGTGTAACGCTTTACCATCTTGGAATAGATTACGATTTCATTCCACAATTTCAATTAAAACTTGTAGCAGGCCGAAATTTTTCCAAAGACTTTCCAACGGATGAAAAAGCCGCCATCTTAAATGAACAGGCAGTTTCCATATTGGGTTTCAAAAATGCGGAAGAAGCCATCAATCAAAAGATAATTAGGGGCGATACTTTACAAATTATAGGTGTGGTTCAAAGCTTTCATCACCAGGGGTTACAAAAAGCAATTGATCCACAGCTCATCCTGTTGCGACCCAATACGCGCAATTCTTATTCCATAAAACTTTCGGCCAACGATATGTCGAAGCGCATAGCAACGGTTCAAGCGGTCTGGAATAAATATTTCCCTAGTGATCCTTTTAATTATTTTTTTCTTGATGATTTCTATAACCAGCAATACAAAGCTGATCAACAGTTCGGAAAAGTTTTTAGCCTATTTGCTTTGCTGGCAATACTGATCGCTTGCTTTGGACTTCTTGGCTTATCGTCGTATAACATTCTTCAACGAACCAAAGAAGTGGGCATTCGTAAAGTACTGGGAGCGTCCACGTCCGATGTGATCTATATTTTATCAAAAGATTTCCTGGCGCTTGTACTGATCGCTTTTGTCCTTGCAGTGCCGGTAACCTGGTGGCTCATGCACAAATGGTTGCAGGATTTTGCGTACAGGATCAATATAGGATGGTGGGTATTTGTAGTGGCTGGTATATTGTCTGTATTTATTGCTTTAATGACAATCGGCTTCCAGGCCCTTAAAGCTGCGATTGCTAACCCTGTAAAATCTTTGCGGACAGAGTGAATATTGAATAATGGAAAATGAAAAATTAAAAATAGAAATCTAAAGGAAACAATTTGACGATTCAACAATTTCAAAACTTAAAAAAAACTATAACCCAAGGAAATCAGACATCACAAAATCAGAAATCAGAAATTCTCTTTTATGTTTAGAAATTACCTGGTCATTGCGTTGCGGCATCTAACAAGGCATAAATTGTTTTCCCTGATCAATATTCTTTGTCTTGCCATAGGCCTTACTTTCTCCATGCTGATCGGCGCCTATATTTTTAATGAAGAAAGCGTAAATACAACGATTAAAAATGTCAATAACCAGTACGTAATTAAAAGTAAATGGAAGCAGGAAAATTCGGGTATTGATATTACCACTCTTGGACCGCTTGCAAAGACCATGAAAGAAGAATACCCGGATCTTGTAGCAAATTATTACCGCTTTGACCCTGTAACCAATATTGTTTCAGTTGGAGACAAACATTTTCGCACTGAGATCTCAGCAGGGGATACAACCCTTGTTTCCATGTTTGGATTTCCCTTGCTGTACGGTGACCCGAAAGCGGCTTTTAAAAACAACCAGTCTGCAGTGGTTACAGAGGATTTCGCTATGAAATTCTTTTCTGAGAAAAATGTGATCAATAAAATATTTACGATCCAAACACCAGCTGACGGGCAAAAGCACGATTTCATGATCACCGCCGTTCTGAAGAATCCGCCCCAAAATACAGTTACTAATTTCACAGGCGCCCGGTACCAGGTTTATCTACCCATGGATGCCAACCAATATTTCCAGGGCGGTGACAAAGGCGATAATTGGTCAAATGTTTACATGGTAAACATGCTTCAGCTAAAAAAAGGAATCCAGCCGAAAGACCTCGAAAAACCATTTGCACAGGTATTGGACAAATATCAACCTCCATTTGTTAAAGGGAACTTGAAAGTAGCCCTGGCGCCCATGAATGATTATTATTTAAAGGCCAACAATGGAGCTGTGGAAAAAATGATTACTACGCTCTCTTTGATAACGTTGTTTATCCTGGTAATGGCGATCATCAATTTTGTAAATATCAACATTGGCACCTCATCTTACCGGTTAAAAGAAATTGGATTGCGTAAAGTTTTTGGGAGCGTAAAAATGCAACTCATAACTCAATTTATTACAGAAGCCTGGGTACTGACTTTTATTGCCGGGCTTCTCTCCCTTTTGCTATACCAACTGCTTCTTCCTTCATTCAATCAAATTTTAAATACAGAACTCCCTTCATTTTTTAATTTCACTCTTTCCCAGGTATCGTTTTTGTTATTGCTGACTCTCGTTGTTGGATTTATTTCAGGTATCTATCCTGCATTTGTATTGAGTTCATCTGCTATTACCAATTCTGTCAAGGGAAAATCGGATGCTGGAAAGGGTGGCCTTGTGCTCAGAAAGACGTTGCTTGTTATTCAATTTACCCTGGCCACGGTGATTTTTATCAGCGCATTGAATGTTTCCCAGCAAATCAGTTATTTATTTCACAAGGATTTGGGCTACGATAAAGACAAGGTATTGGTCATCTCATCATTGCCAAGGCAATGGGATTCCATTGGAGTAATAAAAATGCAGCATACTAAAGATGAATTAAGGCAAATTGAGGGAGTAAAAGATCTTTCATTATCCTATGATATCCCTGACGGTAATGGGGGTGGTAATATAAATGTTTATTCCCAAAACAGCAGCAGTTTCACCAGCATGCTCTTATTTGCTGTGGATGAAGGCTTTTCAAAAGTTTACAAGATCCAAACAAAAGAAGGTGTCTTTTTAAATTATGAAAACAATAATAACCCAACGGGAAAGGTTGTTTTAAATGAAACCGCATTAAAGGCGCTTGGTTGGGACTCGGGGGTTGGAAAAATCATAAAATTAGGGGGCACTGATGGCCCTTCCTTAACGGTCGCCGGTGTTGTAAAAGATTTTCATTTCGAATCATTGCAACATACCGTTCAGCCTCTTATCATGCTCGACCTGAATGAGCCTTATACAAGATCATATCGTTACCTATCCGTCAAGTTACGTACGACTGATATCAGTAACACGATAAACAGGATACAGGATAAATGGAAAACATTATTTCCCGATGCCGGATTTGAATACATCTTCATGGATGAAAAATTCCAATCACTCTATAAATCTGAACTGCAACTCAGAAAGGCAGCAAATATTGCCACAGGCCTTAACCTGGCTATAGTATTCCTGGGCATTTTTGGAGTTGTGGCCTTTACTCTCATCAAACGAACAAAAGAAATCGCGATTCGCAAGGTCCTGGGAGCGGGAGTTAAAAATATCATTTTACTTTTTATAAAAGACTATTCATGGTTGATCCTGATCGCAAACATCATAGCCTGGCCGTTGACGTATTCGATCACCAACCATTGGCTTCAAAATTATGCATACCGGGTTCATCAGAGTGCTATTCCATATGTGTTTGTATGCCTGTTTATTTTCTTTACAGCATTCAGCCTGATCGTTGCACAATGTTTTAAAGCCGCTATTACAAACCCTGTAAAATCCCTAAGAACAGAATGAAAAATTAAAAATGTAAAAAAATACAGGAAGAGGGAATGTTTTAAATGATAGTGAATAATCAACCAACAGAAATCAGAAATCAAAAAATCATAAATCAGAAATACCTATTCTATGTTTAAAAATTATTTCAAGACCGCCCTTCGCAATCTTTGGAAAAATAAACTAACCACATCCATCAACTTTTTTGGATTGTCGATAGGCATGAGCGCAGCTGTATTTATTTTCCTATGGGTTCAAAATGAAATAACCTTTGATGATTTTCAACCGGGTAAATCCCACATTTACCGAATCACGAATGCCATCCAGGTAACTAAAAATGAATCATGGGTTTGGGAAAGTTCTCCCCTGCTCCTGGCAGACGCCGCTATTAAAGAGATCCCTGAGGTGGAACAGGCAGCCCGGCTTCTTCCGCGGTCAGGCGACGTTGTCTTCAATATCAATCATAAATTATTTTCAGAAAAAATGAGCGCTTGGGTTGATAAGACCTGGTTCAATATGTTCCGGTATGAATTTACTAAGGGCAATGCTAATGATTTTGGAAAAAATCCTTTCAGCATTATTTTGACGGAATCAAAAGCAAAAAAATATTTTGGCAATGCGGACCCCCTTGGCCAGGTGATCAGGAGAGACACCGTCAATTATACAGTGGAAGGCATTATAAAAGACAATCCACTTAATTCAAGTTTTCAGTTTGATATTTTGATGCACCTGGATGGCTATCTCTCGGACCCAAATAGAATGAAAAACGAAAAGAACTGGAATAATTTCGGTTATCTGAGTTTTTTACAATTGAGGCCCGGCTCAAAAGAAATCTTTATCGAAACCAAACTCAACGACATAGTAAACAAGAACAGAACCAATCATAATGACAAGGTAAGCATCCAGCCCCTGGCTGGCATGTATTTCGAAACAGATTTGCAATCCTCTGACCTGCCTCACGGCAATAAAAAAACGACTTATATATTCAGTCTCATTGGCTTGCTGTTACTTTTTATCGCATGCATCAATTATGTAAATCTTACAACGGCAAAGGCAAGCCTGAGGTCAAAGGAAGTCAGTGTTCGAAAAATGGTTGGGGCAGAAAGATCTCATCTGTTTTTTCAATTCCTTACAGAGTCATTGACCGTTAGCCTGATCTCTTTAGGGCTCACCTTATTGATCGTTAAATTGTCCATCCCGGTATTCAATTCGATCACTGAAAAAAGCCTCCAAATAACACTAACGTCGATCACACTTTGGAAAGTGCTGGGCGGAACTCTGCTTATCGCTTTTCTACTGAATGGAATTTACCCAGCCATTTTACTTTCATCCTTCAAACCACTGAATGTGTTCAGGGGAAGGGGTATTTTAAACCTTCGTGATGGTTTTATCAGGAAAGGGCTGGTGATATTCCAGTTCGTTTTATCAATGGTATTGATTTTCGGAACAATAGTAGTATATCGCCAATTAAAATATATACAAACAACCAATCCCGGTTACAATGTATCCCAGATCATCTCGGTGCCCGTTCCTTACAAGGTTTATGCTTCCTTAAAGGAAGACCAAAGGAAAACGTTCTTTGCGAGCATGAAAGAATCGTTTCGGTCGCAAAGCAGCGTGGCGGCTGTATCAACGGGTGGAGATGAAATTGTAAATGTTGGGTCGCTAAGTTCTGGAAATGCAGATTGGGATGGCCGTGATACAACCTTTAATCCTTCTATTGCCGCCTTCTCGGCCGATGAAGATTTTCAAAAAATGTTTCAATTAAAGATGAAGGAAGGTCGCTGGTTCCGTTCCGGAAATACGGACCTGCACAATTTTATCATAAATGAAACGGCCGAAGCATCTTTCAATATGCACAAGCCTACGATCGGGCAACGCTTTACATTCGGAGGTGATACTGGCCAGGTGATCGGTATCGTAAAAGATTTTCATTATAAGAATATGCACGAAATGATTGGTCCATTAGTCGTATCCGCAAATGGGGGAAGTGATAGTTACTTTTTCGTAAAAACTGTCCCAGGGAACATACCAAAAACGCTGAGTGCCATAGAAACAGTATGGAGCAAATACATTCCCGATCAGCCTTTCTCCTATACTTTTCTTGATGATAGTTTCAATACCCTTTATAAAACCGATATAAAAACGTCCATGCTCATTTTTATTTTTTCCGGTATTGCAATTATTATTTCCGCCCTGGGATTATTTGCCCTGGCCGCATTTACAGCGGAACAGCGCACAAAAGAAATCGGGATCCGAAAAGTTTTGGGGGCATCAGTAGAGCAGATCACTACCATGTTATCAAAAGATTTTGTAAAACTTGTTTCTGTCGCAATCATTATTGCCTCCCCGCTGGCATGGTGGGTCATGAATAAATGGTTGCTCGATTTTGCTTACCGGATTAATATAAGCGTATGGATTTTCATAGCCTCAGGATCATTGGCGCTGGCAATTGCCCTCGTTTCTGTAGGGGTCCAGGCTATCAGGGCTGCTATTGCAAATCCTGTTAAATCATTACGAACGGAGTGAATGATGGAAAATGAATAATTAAAAATGAACAATGAACAATAAAAGAATACAGGGCGATGAATATTTGAAAATTTGAACTTAAAGGAAACAATATAACAATTCAACAATTCAACAATTTCCAAATTTAAAATAACTACAACCCAAGAAAATCAGAAATCTCAAATCAGAAATAGCCATTTATGATCAAGAATTATTTTAAAACAGCGTTTCGAAATTTAATCCGAAACAGAAGTTATTCCGTCATCAACATAGTCGGGTTAACAGCAGGCATCACGGTTTTTATCCTCATTTTTATCATCATACAATTTCATTCAAGTTTTGATGATTTTCACTCAAAAAAAGACCGGATCTACCGTGTTCTCACTGAATATCACCACGCAGATGCGGCAAATGTTTTCTACGGACATGGGGTTCCTTTCCCTATGCCACAAGGCTTGAAAGCAACATTTTCGCAAATAGAAGAGGCAGTACCTGTTTATGCAGACAATAACGATCAAATTTTAATAACAGGCAGGAATGGTGAAACTGTAAAAAAATTTAAAGAAGAAAGAGGCGTGTTTTTAACGGAGCCCTCATTCTTCAAAATATTCGACTTTCCATTACTGGAAGGTGATTATAGTTCCTTAAAAGATCCAAATAACGTTTTGATTACAAAAGAAATTGCTGAGAAATATTTTGGTGATTGGAAAGAGGCCATTGGAAAAACGATGAAGTGGAACAATAACGATGTACTAAAAGTGACAGGCATACTTGCACCCATTCCTGCCAATACAGATTTTCAATTAAAATTGGTGATTTCTTATGGATCAGGATTTACAAAACGGTTCTTAACATACAACAATTGGGATGGTACCAGCTCAAGTTTCGGTTGTTATATTCTGCTACCGCCAAATATATCTGTCGCCTCCTTCAATACGCAATTGAGAGCCTATTCAAAAAAAGTCAAAGCTCCCGAAGATAAGGATAGTCATATCATTCAACCCCTCACTGCCGTGCACTATGATACCCAGAGCGGTGATTACAGCAACAAAACGATAAGTCACGCCCTCGTAAACGCGTTATGGTCAATTGCTGCGTTCATTTTATTAATTGCCTGTGTAAATTTTATCAACCTTTCCACAGCACAAGCAGTAAATCGGGCAAAAGAAATTGGGGTACGAAAGGTATTGGGCAGCAATAAATGGCAACTCAAAAAGCAATTCATAACTGAAACATTTTTAATTGTGTTCATTGCTGTGGTGATTGCAACAGGCCTCTCATTCGCTACGCTATCTTCTTTGAGCAGCATTCTTGAATTGCCATTATCAATTGATCTTTTTCATAATCCGGCTCTTATTTTATTCCTGTTCACCGTAACCATCGCTGTAACTGCATGTGCCGGTTTTTATCCTTCAATCGTTCTTTCGCGTTTCAGTCCCATTACTGCTTTAAAGAGCAAACTATCCGCCAAAAGCAAGAAAGGTATTTCCTTGAGAAGAGGATTGGTGATCTTTCAATTCATTATTGCACAGGCATTGATCATCGGAACGCTTATTATAGTTAAGCAAATGAATTATTTCACCAACCAGCCTCTTGGGTTTAATAAAGAAGCTGTTCTGAATGTTCCTTTCCCCGGTGATAGTATTGGCACCAGTAAACTTGATTTCTTACGAAAGCAATTATCGACTGTAAAAAATATCCAGGGCGTAAGCTTTAGTTCAAATACACCTGTTGAAGATGACGACGACATGTGGAGCACGTTTAAATTTAACAAGGCCATAAAAGAAACAGAATTTTATGCGATCACAAAATTTGCAGACGATCAATATGCTCCTACTTATGAATTGCCCATAGTTGCCGGAAGGAACCTGGAGCCATCAGATACTTCAAGGGAATTTTTAGTGAATGAATCACTCATAAAAAGTTTGGGGATCAAAAACCCACAGGAAGCTTTGAATAAACAAATAAGCCTTTGGGATGGCTATATGAATGGTTCTATAGTAGGCGTATTGAAAGATTTTAAAGACAGGTCTTTTCGGCGGGATCTTGCACCCCTCCTGATAACGACGACGAGAAGACAGTATAGTGAAGCAGGAATAAAATTGTCAACAACAAACGCCTCCGCAACCATAGCGGAGATTGAAAAGGTCTGGAACCAGGTATTCCCGGATTTTGTATTTGAATATAAATTCCTTGATGATAAAATTGGAAGTTTTTATAAACAGGAAAATCAATTGTCAGAATTGTATAAAATATTCGCGGTGATCGCGATATTTCTCAGTTGCCTGGGACTTTACGGATTGGCCTCTTTCATGGCCGTCCAGCGTATAAAAGAAGTGGGAATACGAAAGGTGCTTGGCGCAAGTGCGCGCAGTATCGTTTACCTGTTCTCAAAAGAATTCATCATTCTTATTGCCATTGCATTTGTGATTGCTACGCCGATTGCATGGTATTACATGCACAATTGGCTCCAGGATTATCCTTACCGGATCAACATGAGCTGGTGGATTTTTATTACCGGAGGGATCGTGTCGATTGCAATTGCCCTGGCAACTGTAAGTTTCCAGGCCATCCGGGCGGCTATTGCGAACCCGGTCAAATCGTTACGAACGGAGTAAAAATGAAAAAGTAAAAATGGAAAAAATACAAGAAAGGGAAATGATTAAATGAATAGTTAATAATCAACGAGAAGAAATCAGAAATCAATAAATCAGAAATAATCTTTTATGCTTAAGAATTATTTTAAAATAGCAACCAGGAACCTTTTACGTAATAAAGGATTTTCTTTTCTTAATATCAGTGGACTCGCCATTGGAATGGCCAGCGCTGTCCTGATTTTACTCTGGATACAAAATGAGATCAGCTATGACCATTTTCATAAAAATGGAGATCGTCTTTACCAGGTTTGGGGCAACAATATTGTTGGTGGCACCATATCATCAGGAACTGCCACTCCCGAAATAATGGCTCCTGGATTAAAAAATGATGTCCCCGAAATAGACAAGGTCTCAAGGATTAGCTGGGGCGATGACTATCTTTTCACAGTAGGTGATAAAAGTCTCAAAGCTTCGGGTAATCTTGTTGATCCTGATTTTATTACCATGTTCAATTTCCCATTGATCGAAGGAAATGCAGCCACTGCCATGAAGGATCCCTATTCCATTCTGATTACTCAAAAACTTGCAAAAAAGATTTTCGGGAATGATGAGCCAATGGGAAAAATAATCAAAGTAGAAAACGATGAAAATTATAAGGTCTCGGGCATCCTGAAAGATCTTCCGAATAATACCCAATTCAATTTTGAATACCTCATGTCCTACGAACATAAGACCATGAAAGGATACATTGACAGCGATTGGACGGATGTATCAATAAGAACATTTGTATTGCTGAAACCAAATGTTTCTTTTGATGTAGCCAACCAGAAAATAAAAAATATCATCGTTCAACATTCAGGTGGAAGAGCCAAAACAACCCAGTTCCTGTACCCATTAAACAAGCTCAGGTTGTATTCCGATTTTGTAAATGGAGTCTCGGTCGGAGGGAGGATTGAAAGAGTAAAAATTTTTGGTCTCATTGCCGTATTCATTCTTCTCATTGCCTGCATCAATTTCATGAATCTTTCTACGGCAAGGAGTGAAAAGCGCGCCAAAGAAGTGGGTATCCGGAAAACAGTGGGTGCATTAAAAAAATCATTGGTCGGACAATTTCTAGCCGAATCCATCTTTATGGCATTGATTTCCGGTTTCCTTGCAGTGCTCCTGGTCCAGCTTAGTCTCCCGGCATTTAACACGCTCGTTGAAAAACAATTGTTCATTGATTATGGAAATATTTATTTCTGGATCACAGCCATCGGTTTTATTTTATTCACAGGTATCCTTGCAGGTAGTTATCCCGCATTTTTCTTATCTGCATTCGAACCCATCTTTGTTTTAAAAGGGGCCTTCAAAAAAATAAATACATTGGTTACCCCACGTAAAATATTGGTGGTGCTTCAATTCACCTTTGCCATCGCTCTCATTATATGTACCATAATAGTTGAGCAACAAATAAAATTTGCACAAAACAGGGATACCGGTTACGATAAAAAAAACCTGGGATATGTATTTATTCAAGGAGATATTCAAAAAAACTATTCACTAATTAAAAACGAATTGTTAAGCTCCGGTGTGGCTGTTTCAACAAGCAAAACCCAGGCGCCGTTGACTCAAAACTGGAGTGTTGCCATCAGTATGAATTGGCAGGGTAAAGATCCGAATACAAAACTCCAGGTCAACCGTTATACTGAAGATGGTGATCTAATAAAAACAGCGGGAATGCAATTAGTGCAGGGAAGAGATATTGATGTTAAAAATTATCCTACTGATTCAACGGCTTGCCTGATCAGTGAGTCAGCCGTAAAAGCTATGGGGTTTAAAAATCCTATCGGCCAGCTCATCTTCGATGATCCGATCAATTGGCATGTTGTAGGGGTAATAAAAGATTTCATCCTTGAATCTCCCTATGAAACCATCAAACCATTTTTGGTAAAAGGCCCCAGGTATGGCGGAAACGTAATTTATATAAAATTAAATCCCGAAAATTCTACAGCCGTAAACTTAACCAAAGCGGAGGACATTTTTAAACGATATAACGCGTCTTATCCTTTTGAATTTCATTTTACGGATAAGGAATATGGATTAAAATTTAATGACGAACGTCTTACAGGTAAACTGGCATCCATTTTTGCAATGCTCACCATTTTTATCTCCTGCCTGGGTCTGTTTGGTCTTGCAGCCTATATGGCAGAAAACAGGATCAAAGAAATTGGCGTAAGAAAAATCTTAGGGGCCTCCGTTACAGGTATTGCCGTATTGCTGTCGAAGGATTTTGTGAAGCTTGTTATTGTTGCGATACTGATTGCATCACCCGTTGCATGGTTTGCCATGAATAAATGGCTGCATGGGTATGAATATAAAATCAAAATAAGTGGTTGGGTGTTTCTATTTGCGGGTTTATTAGCCTTGATCATTGCACTTTTAACAGTTAGTTTCCAGGCTATTAAAGCTGCTGTTTCCAATCCTGTCAAATCTTTACGAACGGAGTGAATGATGGAAAATGAAAAATTTGAAAATTTGAAAATGAGAATTCAGATTCGAGGGAAAGCCTCAACTCAAAAAAATCAGAAATCAAAAAATCAGAAATTCGGATCAGACATCATTAAATCACAAATCAGAAATTCTCTCTTATGTTCAAAAATTATTTAAAAATCGCATTCAGGTATTTGCTTCGGTACAAGACTTATACTGCAATAAATACCCTGGGACTGGCAGTAGGCATAAGTTGTTGCATCCTTATCATGTTATTTGTAAGAAGCGAATTCAGTTATGATCAGTTCCACTCAAAAGCAAACCGTATTTACAGGGTGTGGCAGGATGAGAAATTCCAGGGGCAGGAATTTAAAAACACGGTTACATCGATTCCCATGGGACCTGCAATGCAAAATAGTTTTCCTGAAGTGGAATCTATTTGTCGCTTTTTCCCATTCAACACCCTGGTAAAATTTGGCAATAATTCTTTCAATGAAAACATCATGATGGTAGATTCTACCATTTTTAAAATTTTCGATTTTAAATTACTCCAGGGTAATATAAATGATCCCTTTCCAACGGCTAACTCCGTTATACTTACTCCCAAAATGGCAAAAAAATATTTTGGAGACTCGAACCCGGTGGGTAAGAATTTTGAGATGCAATTGGGGGATGCAAAACAACTATTCACTGTCGCGGGCGTCGCTGAACACGCCCTGAGGAATCGAGTATCAAATATGACATGCTTATCCCCTATACAAATGATAAGTTCCTATTTTCTGAAAAAATATTGAGCAACTGGTTCAATATTTATAATGAGACATATGTTCTCCTTCATAAAAATGTGCAGCCATCAACCCTGGCAAAAAAATTCCAGCCCATGCTGAAACAGCAATTGGGAGAAGATTATGGCTCGGAAGAATTTAATATGTACCTGCAGCCAATAACAACCATTCATTTGGATAACTCATTGCCTGCAGGTAATCAACCCGTCAGCAACCCGAAATATTCTTACATACTTGCAACGATCGCCATTCTTGTATTACTGGTAGCATGCATAAATTTTATTACTCTTTCCATTGGACGCTCCACAACAAGAGCGCTGGAGGTTGGAGTAAGAAAAACATTGGGCGCAGAACGAAAACAATTGATGGGGCAGTTCTGGGGGGAAGCGTTATTGATAACCTTGTTCTCTGTGTTCATAGGATTAAGTGTTGCCTTTGTTTTAATAAATCCGTTCAACCAGCTTATCAACAGGCACCTTGTTTTTCATTTTGATCCTTTGTTCATTTTATTCTGTATCGTGCTGGTATGCCTGATCGCCCTGGTCGCTGGCCTATATCCTGCCATAATACTCTCGGGGTTCAATCCTATTGAAGTATTGAAAGGGAAATTGAATATGAAAAAAAATGCGGGGTTGTTCAGGAAAGGGTTGATTGTAGGTCAATTTTTAGCTTCCATTATATTGATCATTTGCACCATTGTAATCAGCAAACAAATGAATTACATGCAACGCAAAGATCTGGGTTATAAGAAAGACCAGGTGATCATCGTATCGACAAATAAAAAAAGAGTGGATGGTTATCCCCTCGCAAAATTATTTAAAACGGAATTATCGAAATATCCACAGGTATTAAGCGCCAGCGCCTCTGTTTTCAGTTTTGCTGAAACGCCCTGGGTTAACCTGGGTTATTCAGACAATAAAAAAACCTATCACAATTTTCAATATAATGAGATCGATGCCTCATTTATCGAAACAATGCAGATACCCATCGTGCTGGGAAAAAACTTCATGGCTCAAAATCCTGCCGATACAAACAACAGCATATTGGTAAATGAAACGCTTGTAAAAGAATATGGTATAAAAGATCCTATCGGTAAAAGATTTGGGAAGTATTCCCAACAAATTATAGGGGTGACAAAAGATTTCAATTATGAATCCTTACACAACAAGATAAAGCCACTGGTTCTTTCCCTGAAATTTGATACGATAGCCCGGCAATCGAGTGATGTTTCTTTTATGAATGCTCCGCAACCACGTATCTCTGTTCGGATGAAGGGGGGAAATGTGCAGGATAATGTCAGCTTGTTAAAAAAAGCCTGGCAGGTGGTAGCTCCTAACCAGGATTTTGAATATCATTTCCTCGACGAAAGGATCGCCGCTGCTTATGAACAGGAACAAAAAACGGCAACAGTAGTGAAGATAGCTTCGGGCCTCTCGATCTTTATTGCCTGTATGGGTTTATTTGGCTTGGCCACACTTACCGTTACGAGACGCACGAAAGAAATAGGGATAAGAAAAGTACTTGGCGCCAACGCTTTACAGCTTGTGCAATTATTATCAAAAGATTTTTTATTGCTCATCCTTGTTGCGGCAATTATTGCATTCCCCCTCGCGTGGTGGGCGATGCAAAAATGGCTGACTGATTTTGCATACCGTACAAATATAAGTTGGTGGGTATTTGCGCTGGCTGGCGTAGCTTCTATTGCCGTTGCATTTATAACCATCAGCACGCAAGCCATAAAGGCGGCGATGATGAACCCTGCAAAATCGTTACGAACGGAATGAATAATGAAAAATTAAAAATGAATAATAGAAATACAAAGAATGGAGAATGATCAATTTGAAAATTTGAAAATGGAAGATCAGTAATGAATAATAGAAATACAAAAAGTGAGGGAATTTAAAAATCAGACATCACAAAATCAGACATCAATAAATCCCAAATCAGAAATCATCTTTTATGATCAAACATTATCTGAAGATTGCATTGCGAAACCTGGCAAAACAAAAAGTTCTAGCCTTTATCAATGTTTTTGGTTTGTCTGTAGGCCTTGCATGTTTCTCACTGTTTTTACTCTTCGCCGAAAACGAATTCAGCTTTGATAGCTTTCATAAGAAAGCCAAAGACATCTATCGTGTTTACATCCACGTCGGTCCGATTCATGGGGAAGAGGCGCGCGGCTCTTCATATTTGCCCATCCCTCTCGGGCCCGCGATGAAACAGGATCTTCCTGAAGTGAAAGATTTTGT
>Ga0193726_1001034_pt1 | contig 24084 bp, 18 predicted proteins | sample H2c1metaG_FD_144928 | JGI IMG/M metagenome (GOLD analysis project Ga0193726, IMG submission 144928) | Soil microbial communities from a riparian zone of the East river system, Colorado, United States - H2c1 | ecosystem: Environmental > Terrestrial > Soil > Riparian zone | place: USA: East River...
GATGAACCCCAGCAATTCAGCGACGCGCTCATGGGCGCGGCCCGTAAGCGCGAGGAACCGCACCGATTCGGGCAGCCGCAGCGCCAGGATCGGAACCAGCAGCAGCGGGGCGACGCCGCCGACCACAAACACCGAGCGCCAGCCGAATTGCGGGATCAACGCCGCCGCGAGAAAGCCGCCGAGTGCCGCTCCCACCGAGAACCCGCAAAACATGATCATCACCATGGTGGCGCGGCGGCGACGCGGACTGAACTCGGACGTCATCGCAACGGCATTCGGCATCGCACCGCCAAGCCCAAGGCCGGTCAGAAACCGGATCGCGAGCAGGCTGTCGACGTCGTCGATGACCGAGGTCGCAAGCGTGCCGATGCCGAACGCCAGTGTCGAGAAGATGATGATTTTCCTGCGCCCGACGCGGTCCGCCAGCGGTCCAAATACCAGCGCGCCGATCATCAGTCCGAACAGGCCAGCGCTGAACACCGGACCGAGCGAGCCCTTGCTCAGGCCCCACTCCTTGGCGACCGCCGGCGCGACATAGCCGATGGCCTGGGTGTCGAAACCATCGAGAAACAACACCGCCGCGCAGGTCAACAGCAGCCGGATTTGAAATCCACCAACCGGCTGCGCATCGATGAACGCCGCGACATCGATCGACGATACGTCGCTGACCTGAGCCCGAGAAATCGCCATCGTTTTCCTTCCCCTTGAACGTCTGATCGCGATTCTTGTCGCCCGACCTGCGCGAAGGCGGCAGGATATCCCGCTCCATCAAGGGCGCAAAGCATCCTTCGAATAGCCGGCGATCCGCTTGTAACCTTCCGACAAAGCCAGAAGCTCGTCGCGGCTGATGACATCCTCGATCGCGGCGAACGGCTGGTCGTTGGTGCGCTGGAACACCTCGCGCAGGATGGCGTCGGGCGGATTGGTGCGGTTGGTCAGAACGATGCGTGTGGTCGCCTCAAGCCGCTGCTTCTCATACGCGGCGAGCGCGGCAACGGGATCGCCGTTTTCGAGCAACGCCGAGGCCAGCGCGCGCGCATCCAGGATCGCCTGGCCGGCGCCATTGGAGCCGCGCGGCACCATCGGGTGCGCGGCGTCGCCGAGCAAGGTCACCCGGCCGAAGCTCCAGCGCGGCAGCGGATCCTGGTCGACCATCGGAAATTCCAGCACGCTGTCGGCGGCACGGATAAACGCCGGCACATCGAGCCAGTCGAAATGCCAGTCGGCGAACGCGCCGATGAAATCCTCGATCGAACCGGGCCGGGTCCAGTCGCGCTTGCGATAGGTCTCTGTCTCGATTTCGGCCACCCAGTTGATGAGCTGCAGCCCGTCCGCGCCGGAAGCCTGACGGATCGGATAGATCACCATCTTGCCGTGCGACAGCCAACCCGCCCGCACCATGCTGGCGCCCGACAGCATCGGTTTCCATCGCGTCACGCCGCGCCACATGTTGACGCCGGAATAGCGCGGTTCACCTTCGCTCGGGAAAAACTGCTTGCGGATCGCGGAATTGATGCCGTCACAGGCGATCGCGGCGCGGCCGCGCACGGTGCTGCGGTGGCTGCCTCCCGGCCCGTCGGAAAAATCGACGTTGACGCCGGACTCATTCTGTTCAACTCCGATGCAGTGATGGTTGGTCAGCAGCCGATCGTGCCCTGCGCGCGCACGGAAGGCATCGAGCAAGACCATCTGCAGATCGCCACGATGGATGGAGAATTGCGGATGCTCATAGCCCGCTGCGCGTCCCAGCGGCTCCCGATAAATCAATTGACCGAAGCGGTTGAAGAAGGTCGCGTCCTGGGTTGGGATCGCGACCCGCGCCAGATCAGCTTCAAGTCCGAGCCCGGCAAGCTCTTTGGTGGCATGCGGAAGCAGATTGATGCCGACCCCGATCGGCCTGATTTCGGCCGCCGATTCAAATATCCGGCAGGGGATTCCGGCGGCGTGCAGTGCGAGCCCCAGCGTCAATCCGCCGATGCCGGCTCCGACAATAATGATGTCGTCCATGTTTGCTCCCGGCGCGCGCTGTCAGGCGATTGCCGCGATGAAACACGATTAGTGAGACCACTGTCAATCTGGCTGCCGCGCCATCAGACGAGCTATTTCCTAGCGATCTCTGACAAAGCACATCCCGGTTCGGGAAGCCTTGTCGACGACCTGGCACGCGAGCCCCTCGGCACAGTTCCATGACCGAAAGCTCAAATCGTTGTCCTTGGCGTCGGCCTTTTGCTGGTAGCAGAGCGCGCCCCAGCCGTCCTCGTATTCGGTTCCGGCGAGCTCGGTGCTGCCGCGCAATTGCGGGCGGCCTGAGAATCCCCGCGAATAATCCGGGTCAGTACCGTCCCGCATCGAGGTCAGAATATCGCGGCGGCGGATCTGGTCGCCGAAGAAATGCGGCGAGGCCGGCACGACGGTCGAATTGTCGGGTTTGGCCGCCATCCAGTCGACACCGGGGAAATGGAAGCCGCCGATGCCGCGGGTCTGATGGCATCCTGAACAGCTCATGTCGTTGAGCCGGCGCTCGAAGCCCGCGGGTGAACGGATGTTTTGCAACGTAACGCCGGCGTCGGCTGCCCTCTTCAAGGCCTCGACCACGTCACTTTCCCTGAACACCGTGTCAGCCTTTGCGTCATCGGCCTGCAACAGGCCAAAGGCCGGCTGCAGGTCAGAGGCGGTAAATCCAACCGGGGTCGCGGCAATCGCGCTGCGGGCGAGGAACTTCTTCGGGACCAGAATTGTGCCGCGATCCAGTCCGCCGAAGTGCCCGCTATCGAGCAGCCACGCCTTGAAGTCGCGCTTGAGCGCCTCATCCGCGAAAATTCGCTCGCGATCGATCTGGTTTTCGAGCGGCGCTTCTTCAAACGTGCCGGACTGCGCGCTGTAATCGAACACCTTGAGGAGATAGTCGGTGCGGAAATCGCGCACCGCCGATTTCGGCGCATGCGCGATCTGAAGGTTGGTTTCAATGCGGTCGATGTTTTCGGGCCGGATCAGACCCAGCGGGCCATCCTTCGATGTCAGTTTCTGCGCAAGCTCCACGCCGGTCAGCGTCGATTCGCCGAAAGCCAGCCAGCGCCGCGCGATCTCGGCGCACGTGATCTTGACGCCGCTGCCGTCGATCGCATTATCGGTCCCGGCCTTCAGCACGACGTTGAGCGTCATCGGCAGCCGCGGCGAGGCCGCATTGTCGCCCGTCTCGGGCGCACTCGTTCGTGTCAGACGGTAGATCAGCCTGATTTCACCGCAGTTAGCCTCGGACAGATAAGCGCGATCCATCCGGTTGACGATACCCGCCAGCACGAAGCGTGAATCGCGGGAATAAAGCAGCTTGCGATCGAACAGCTGAAAATCGAAAGACGCTCCAACGCCGATGGTTTCGGTCGGAAGCGTGGCCTTGTGTCTGGCGATGTAACGATCGAACTCGTCGTCGAGCGCCTTGCGGACGGGAGCCATCGAGGGCAGCGCGAACACCTGGCTGTTGGTGAGCGGGGTGCTGGACGATCTCATGGGCAGGACAATGCCGCCCAGCCCAAGCCGCCCGCGATCGAGTTCGCGCAAGGCCAAGGGATCGGTGATCGCGGTGCCGCGCTCCAGCGCCGCGCTCTGCCCGGCGCGCGCCGTCAAGACGCCGCAAAGCAAAACCAGGATCGTGACCAAAAATCGCATGCGCGGCCCATATTCCGACGAACGCCGCGCATCAGGGACGCCGGTTCAAAGGCGCCCTGCGGGCAACGTCTTCTAGTCAGGAAATTAGCCGAAAAGCGGACGGGCTGTCTCGCGAAGCCGGATCGATCTCCACGATCGCTTCACGTCGGTGTGAAGCGATCGGTGCCCTTGGTCTGATCCAGCGTCGTCGCGCCAACGCGGCCCTTGGGGGCGGAATCCTGCCCTAGCGCGCGACAATCAAGCCTTTGCCGGTCACGACCACCCAGCGGCCGTCCTGGCGCCTGATCGCGTCGACCCGGCCAAGGCCCGGGATCGGATCGCCGGCATACACTTCGAACATCCCCCGCCGGCCTTCGATCAGGGCGGCGCCATTGGTGACATCACGCAGCACCCAGCCGTCCACCGTCGGCAGCCTTGCCATTTCAGGCTTGGGTGCAGCCGCGGGCGTTGCCGTCGCAGGGGGCGAAATCGAGCCGGTGACTTCCTTCGCCGCGGCCGGCGCCGCAGCGGCAGCTACCGAAGCAACCGGCGCGACGCGAAGCTTATCCACGGCCTCGCTGAGCTTGGCGAGTTTGGCGGCCGGTTCGGCTTGCGCCTTCTCGACCTTGTCGAGACGATCGCTGGTCTTGCCGAACTGGGCCGTGTTGGCCTTGGCAGAATGTTCGACGCTGGCCTTCAGCGCCGCGATGTCGGCATCGATCCGCGCAACGGTCGCTTCGAGCGCGCTGCTTCCTGCTGTCGTCGCACCATCGCCAAGGTAATGCCCGAATCCCGCTGTCGCCACGGCACCGCCGAGCGCGCCCACCACCGCCGCCAGCGCCACCACGGCCGCCAGTGCTGCGAGCCGGCGCTTGCCGAACATCCCGGAGCTCTGCTCCGCCTCCGGTGCGGGACCTGCGCGGTCGCCCGCTGACATGATCATGACTTTCTCGGAGCTGCGCGGCGCGTCAACCCTGGGCGCATCGACCTTGGGAGTGTCGGTCTTGAGGGCTTCAGCCTTGGGAGCTTCAGCCTTGGGAGCATCGGCCTTGGGAGCATCGGCCTTGGGCGCATCGGCCTTGGGAGCTTCGGCCTTGGGAGCTTCAGCCTTAGGCGCATCGGCCTTGGGCGCGTCCACCTTCGGAGTTTCGCCGGCTGCGCCCTGCTCGGGCGCAAGCTTGAGCGAATCGACATCGGTCGTTTCCGGCATCGATGGCTGCGCCAACGCCGCCACTGGCTCGCTTGGCACATTCAATGAATTGGGAACGGCCGACCCGGCACCGAGGGAACCGGGTTCACCGCTGGTCTGCTCAGTCATTTGCTCGTTCACGCTCAAGACCTCCGGTAGAAGTTGACCATTTGGTAACCATTAATTTCTTGCCAAATCGTTACCATCAGCCGGTTTACTCAAATTTTAGGATCCCATCCGGCCTGGTTTCGGCCCGTCATCAGAGCAGCGGCGGCGCCGCGACGCGGGTCCATGCTGCCCTGCGGCAATCGCCGACGTCCCGATGCGTCGTTTGCGCCGCCCTGTTTCCCGACTAACATGGAGCCGACGCACCAGCCAGAAGGCGGGGAGTTCCATGGCCATCGAGAAATGCATCAACGAATATGACGTGGACGATGTCATTTTCGAGGAAGGCTCGACCGGACGCGAGCTGTTCGTGGTGCTCGACGGCAAGATCGACATCGTCAAGATCAGCAGCGCCGGCAAGACTTTGATCGTGACCCTCGGCAAGGGTGAATTCTTCGGCGAGATGGCCGTTATCGACGGTTCGTCCCGTTCGGCCACCGCGATATCAGCAGCACCCAATACCCGCGTGATGCGGATCAATCATGCCCGCTTCGTGTATCTGGTCAGTCAGCAGCCGGCGTTCGCGCTGATGATCATGGATGCGCTCAGCAAGCGCTTAAGGGCGTCCAACGCCGTCACCTTCAAAGCGGCCAACCCATGAGCGACCGCAAGCCCAGCCCGTTTCCGGTTCTCCTGAACAACGACGTCTGCTCGTTGATTCAGGCGGCCGAGGACGTCTATCAGATCCGCTTCAAGAACCGCGCCGCGAATGCCTATCTGGTGCGCGGAAGATCCCGAACCATCATGATCGACGTCGGGCTGTCCTCCAACTACCCGGCCTTGCTGGAATGTCTCGATCATCTCGGCTGTCCGCCTGACAAGATCGATATCGTGATTCTGAGTCACGAGCATCTCGATCACATCGGCGCGGCGTACCATTTCAACGGCCGTCATACCATCATCGCCGCGCATCGGCTGGCCGCCAACAAGATCATGCTGCGCGACGATTTCTCGATGCTGCGCAAGATGTTCAACGAGCCGAATGTGCCGATCGATGTCGATATCTGGCTCGAGGAAGGCAACCTGATCGACCTCGGCAACTTCCGCCTCAACGTGATGTACACGCCGGGCCACACCTCGGCCTGCATCAGCCTGTTCGACCAGGACCAGGGTTTGCTGTTCGCCGCCGACACCCTGATGCCGGGCGGCGTGATGGGCGGCGTGTTCGGATCCGGCAGCATCAGCGACTACATCCAGTCGCTGGAGCGGCTGAAGGGTTTGAATTCCAAAATCCTGTTATCAGGTCACGGCCGGTTGTCCGATACGCCGCAGGACGATGTCCGAATCGCGATTCAAAGGTCGCACGCGCTGCTGTCGGACACCGCGCAACTGTTCGACGCGCTCGACGCGCGGTCGAATTTCGAGCCGATCATGCAGTCGGTGCGCGACCTCAACAAGCTCGACGACGGCTGAACATTTTTCGCGCGTTTTGACAAATGGCCCGATGGCCTGCTCGCGCGTCGATGCGCGGCCGTCGGTGAAGGCTTGAGGCGCGATTGCAATAAACTGATGTCATTCCGGGATGCGCCTCTTGGCGCAGGCCCGGAATCCATACTCCCCATCGTGGTTATGGATTCCGGGCTCGCTCGCTGCGCTCGCGCCCCGGAATGACGATCACCAATAACTGAGCTTCAAATCACCACCGGTGCGTCCGGCAGTTCGTTGCGCCCTACGCCATGCGCGGGAAAATGCCTCGCCAGTTGCAGCGAGACTGCTTCGATTCCCTTGATCACGCCGCTCTTGAAATTTCCGGCTCTGAATTCGGTTTCCATATCCGCGCAGATTTTCTCCCAGCCGGCGATGCCGACCTTCGCGTCGATGCCGCGGTCGGCGATGATCTCGACGTCGCGGTCGGCCAGCAACAAATAGATCAGCACGCCGTTGTTGTGGGCGGTATCCCAGATCCGCAATTGCGAAAAAATATCCAGCGCCCGTTCCCGCGCCGGCTGATCCCGAAACAGCGGCGCACCATCCAGCGCGCCTTCCACGACGAAGCGGACCTGGCCGGAATGCGTGGCCTCGCTCGCCTTGATCGCCTGCTCGATCGCTGCCAGCACGTCAGGCGGAAAAATCCGCCGAACCCGCCAGCGATGCTCAAGAAGATGCCTGCCGATGCGCCCGATGCCCATGCTACCAGCTCCTACCAGCTCCTACCAGCTTCCAGACGCGCCGCCGCCGCCGAAACTGCCGCCCCCGCCGCCGCTGTCGCTCGAACCGCTGCTCGAACTGCCCCCCGAATACGACCCACCACCGCCATAGCCGCCGGACCAGCCTCTTCCGCCTCCGTGACCGGAAGAAGAAGTGGGCGTCTCCGCGACCATGGTGACGACGAAAGCAATGAACGCGGCGATGATCGACGCCGCCAGCGATCCGACAATCAGCCATGCCAGCAGCCCGACAACGCCGCCGGTAGCAACCGCGCCGATCAGCCGGCCCAGCGTGGCTCGCAGGATGGAGCCGACGACAAAGACCGCGAACAGCATGAAAGGATTGAGCGGATCGATATGGCTGAACCAATCGGAACCTGGCTGCTGTCGCGGCTCCGGCGCCGGCAATGTTTCGCCGTCGATCACCCGGATGATCCGGTCGACGCCTGAGGAAATCCCGCCGGCGAAATCCCCGCTCCTGAATCTCGGCGTGATGATTTCATCGATGATGCGTTTTGAGGTGACGTCGGTCAGCGCGCCTTCGAGGCCGTAGCCGACCTCGATACGAAGCTTGCGGTCGTCCTTGGCAACGACAACAAGCGCGCCATCGTCGATCTTCTTGCGGCCGATCTTCCAGATTTCCGCGACCCGCAGCGAATATTGCTCGATGGTCTCGGGCGCGGTGGTCGGAACGATCAGCACCGCGATCTGGCTGCCTTTCCTCGCTTCGAAATCCTTAAGCGTTTGCTGCAGCGAGGCGACGTCGCCGCTGGATAGCGTCCCGGTCTGATCGACCACCCGCCCCACGAGAGGCGGCACCGCAACGTCAGCTGCGGCTGCAAAAGCCCAGCACAGCAGCAGCGCAAGAAAGGAGGCTCTTGCAGCGTTCATCGCGGTCAATCCAGTGCTCCGATTTCCAAGTTCGCAAACATTCGCGGCATCCTGTAAGGCGAACTTCGAAATCGGAGCACGAGTTGTCGAATTACTTCGCGGGGGCTGCCGGCGCCGGATTGAAATCCACCTTCGGCGCGGTCGAGATTTCCTTTTCGTTCTCGACCGAGAAATTCGGCTTCTCTTTGTACCCGAACGCCATCGCCGTCAGGTTGGTCGGAAACGAGCGAATCGTGACGTTGTAGTCCTGCACTGTCTTGATATAGCGGTTGCGCGCCACCGTGATGCGGTTTTCCGTGCCCTCCAGCTGCGCCATCAGGTCGTGAAACAACGCGTCGGATTTGAGTTGCGGATAGTTTTCCGTCACCACCAGCAATCGCGACAGCGCGCTTGAGAGTTCGCCCTGCGCCGCCTGGAATTTCTGGAACGCCGCGGGATCGTTGAGAACCTCCGGCGTGGCCTGGATGCTGCCGACCTTGGCGCGGGCGTTGGTCACTCCCAGCAGCACATCCTTTTCCTGCTGCGCAAAACCCTTCACCGAATTGACGAGGTTGGGCACCAGATCGGCGCGGCGCTGGTACTGGTTGACGACCTCGGACCAGCTCGACTTGACCTGCTCGTCATTGGTCTGAATCGTGTTGTAGCCGCAATTGGTGAGACTCAACGTCGCCAGCGCCGCCAGCACGGTCCATAATCTGCGCATCGAATTCTCTCCGTTACATTGTTCCGCACGGTATCAGAACGATCCCGCATAGGGGTAGTTCCTCGTCATTCCGGGGCGATGCAAAGCATCGAACCTCAGATGTGCAATCGCACATCGGGGAATATCGAGATTCCGGGTTCGATGCTGGTGCGCGCCCCGGAATGACCGGCCGCTGATAGCTCTTGCCTATCATTTGCGGAAATAGTCAACATGGCCAAAACACGAGGAAACGAGAGCCCAATGAACCTGCACGAGACCGTATACGACACCATCGTCGTGGAACGGCCGGAACCGCGCGTCGCGCGGATCGTGATGAACCGGCCCGAGGCGCGCAACGCGCAGAACCTGCAGATGACCTACGACCTCAACGCTGCATTTGATCGTGCGGTGCAGGACGATACGGTCAAGGTCATCGTCCTCGCCGGCAGCGGTCCGCATTTCTCGGCCGGGCACGATCTGCGGCCCGGGGCCAAGAACTCAGCCGGCGTGGATTTTCCAGCGGTCGGAAATTGGGGCGGCTTTGCCGAGCCCAATGCCCACGGCCGCTTCGCGCGTGAACAGGAAATCTACCTACAGATCACCCGGCGTTGGCGTAATTTGGCAAAACCGACGATCGCGGAAGTTCACGGCAAATGCATCGCCGGTGGGCTGATGCTGGCCTGGGCCTGCGACCTGATCGTCGCCAGCAGCGATGCGGAATTCTGCGATCCCGTGGTCACCATGGGGGTTTGCGGCGTCGAATGGTTCGTTCACCCCTGGGAACTCGGCCCGCGCAAGGCCAAGGAGTTCCTGTTCACCGCCGACGCCTGGAACGCGGAGGAAGCGCATCGTCTCGGCATGGTCAATCACGTCGTTCCGAGGGCCGAACTCTCGTCATTCGTGATGACGCTGGCCCAGAAGATTGCTGCAAAACCTTCGTTCGCACTGAAGCTGACCAAGGAAGCCGTCAATCGCTCGGTCGATGTCATGGGCCAGCCCGCGGCGATCGATCAGGCCTTCGCGCTGCATCAGCTGTGCCATGCGCATAACCTGCAGGAGTTTGGCATGGTGGTGGATCCCGCGGGGCTGCATCCCTCGGTCAAGAAACCAGCCGTGGCAAAGTAAATCAGATGGACCTTACCTTAAGCGACGAGCAGCGCTTGCTGCGCGAAAGCGTCGACCGCTTCATCACCGAGACCTATGACGCCGGTCACCGCCGCCGCATCGCGAGCGATCCGCTCGGCTTCAGTCCCGAAATCTGGCAGCAATTCGCCGACCTCGGCTGGCTGGCGCTGCCGATCGATGAAGCCTATGGCGGGCTCGGCGCCGGCGCGATCGAGACCGGCATTATCATGGAAGCGTTCGGCCGCGGCCTGGTCACCGAGCCGTATCTGGCGACCGTCGTGATCGGCGCCGCGCTGATATCGGCGTGCGGAAGCGAGCCGCAGAGGCAGGCGATCCTGCCCAGGATCGCCGACGGGTCACTGGTGCTGGCGTTCGCGCATTCCGAGCGCGCCGCGCGTTTCGATCTCGCCCATGTCGACACCTCGGCGAAGCGAACAGCCGACGGCTGGCGCCTCAACGGCCACAAGACCGCGGTGCTCGATGGCAACGCCGCGGGACAAATCATTGTCTCGGTTCGGATGACAAGCGACGACGGAACGCCTGGCAACCTGTGTCTGTTTCTGGTGCCTTCAGGCGCGGCCGGTCTCTCGTTGCGGGATTATTCGCGGCTCGGCGGCGGTCGCGCCTGCAATCTCGATCTCGCTGACGTCAGGCTTTCCGCCGACGCCCTGCTCGGCGATGGCAGCGATAGCTTGCCGAAAATCGAGGGCGTGGTGGACCGCGCGCTGGCGGCGCTCGGTTCTGAGGCGGTCGGCATCATGCAGATCATGCTCGACATGACGCTGGAATATACCAAGATCCGCCAGCAATTCGGCCGGCCGCTGGCGGCCAATCAGGTCATCCGCCACCGGCTCGCCGAAATGGCGATGCAATGCGACGAGGCGCGTTCGATCGCGCTGCGTGCTGCGCTGATGGCCGACGCCGCACCCGCCGATCGCGGACGTGCCGCGTCGGGCGCCAAGGCCAAGATCGGCAAATGCGCGCGTTTCGTCGCCGAACAGTCGGTGCAGCTTCACGGCGCCATGGGCGTCACCGAAGAGCTCGACATCGGCTCCTACTTCAAACGGCTGCTCGCCTTCGACACCATGTTCGGCGGCAGCGCCCATCACTACCGCCGCCACGCCGCACTCGGCGGGCGGGCATCCGTTCAATCCTGAACTTAACCGGAGCGCAGCATGGATCTCACCTTTAGCGCCGAAGAACGGGCCTTCGAAGCCGAAGTCCGCGAATTCATCGCGCAACATCTGACGCCGGAAATGAAGCGTGCGCAGGCGCTGACGCCGTCGGTGTTCTCCGACCCGGAAATTGGCATCGCGTGGCAGAAATCGTTGCATGAAAAAGGCTGGGGCGCGCCGGGATGGCCGGTGGAACATGGCGGACCCGACTGGACGGCAGCGCAGCGCTGGATTTTCGAAGCCGAGTGCGCCCGCGCCGGCACCCCTGCGGTCAACGTGATGGGCGTCAAGATGGTCGGTCCCGTCATCATCGGGTTCGGCTCGCCCGAACAGAAGAACTTTTATCTGCCGCGCATTCTCTCCGGCGAGGACTACTGGTGTCAGGGTTATTCCGAACCGGGTTCCGGCTCGGACCTCGCCTCGCTGAAAACCCGCGCGGTGCGCGACGGCGACGACTACGTCGTCAACGGCACCAAGATCTGGACCACCCATGCGCATCATGCCGGCCGGATGTTCGCACTGGTGCGCACCAACGACACGCCGCGCCAGCAGGACGGCATCAGTTTCATCCTGATCGACATGAAGAGTCCGGGCATCACGACGCGGCCGATCCTGACCATCGGCGGCGATCACGAGGTCAATCAGGTGTTCTTCGACGACGTGCGCGTGCCGGTCGCAAACCGCGTCGGCGAGGAAGGCAAGGGCTGGACCTACGGAAAATATCTGCTCGAATTCGAGCGCGGCTCCGGCATTGCCTCGGCCAAACTGCGTGAAGCGCTCAGGACGGTTTCGGATCTGGCGGAATCCGAAGCGACCGGCGGCGCCATCGACGATCCCGATATCGCGTTGCGGATGTCCGAGATCGAAGTCGACATCGACACGCTGGAGATGACCGAACTGCGCGTGCTGTCGGCGCTGCAGACCGGCCAAAATCCGGGCGCGGTGTCGTCGCTGCTGAAGCTGCGCGTCAGTGAAATCCGCCAGGCGGTGACGCGGCTCGGCGTCGATGTGATCGGCAATGACGGCCTGTATGTCGAGCCGATGCGGCCGTTCTACAAGCTCAACGAACCACCCGCGATTCCGGAAGACATGTTGCCGATCGTGCCGGAATATCTCAACGGCCGCGCCTACACCATCTTCGGCGGCTCGTCGGAGATCCAGCGCGACATCGTCGCCAAGATGGTGCTCGGGCTGTAGCGCACAACGTCATTCCGGGGCGATGCGAAGCATCGAACCCGGAATCTCGAGATTCCCCGATGTGCAATTGCACATCTGAGGTCTGGTCCTTCGGACCATCCCGGAATGACGGTTGCGTTACGCCCCCGCCGCCTTCGCTTCCCTTATCGCCTGCCAGACTTTCAGCGGCGACAGCGGGGTGTTGAGCGTCTTGATGCCAAGCTCGCTCAGCGCATCCATCACGCCATTGGTGATGCAGGGCGGACCGCCGATCGCGCCGGATTCGCCGCAGCCCTTGGCGCCCAGCGGATTGGTGCGGCAGGGCGCTGAATCATCCAGCGTCACCTCGATCGGCGGGATGTCGTCGGCGCGCGGCAGGCAATAATCCTGATAGCTCGCGGTCAGCAGCTGCCCTTCGGGGTCGTAGGCCACGCCCTCATACAGCGCCTGGCCGATGCCTTGCGCGACGCCGCCATGAACCTGTCCCGTCACCAGCATCGGGTTGACGGCGACGCCGACGTCGTCGACCGTGGTGTAGCGCACGACACGGCTGACGCCGGTTTCCGGATCGATCTCGACTTCGCAGATATGCGTGCCATTGGGCCAGCTCGGGCCGTCGACCTCGCCCTCGCTGTCCACGCTCAGGCGCGCGCCGGTTTCCTTCTTGGCGATGTCGAACAAGCCGATCCGCTTGTCGGTACCGACCACCGTGAGCCAGCCATCGCGATATTCGATGTCCTCGACGGAGGCCTCCAGCATGTTCGACGCCTTCTCACGCGCCTTCGCGATCAGATCGTTGCTGGATACCGCTACCGCCGTGCCGCCGACGAACAGCGAGCGCGAACCGACGCTGCCGAAGCCGGTGGCCAGATCCGTGTCGCCTTGAACGACATCGATCTTGTCCATGGCAATGCCGAGCGACTCGGCGATCATCTGCGAGTAGGTGGTCTGCAACCCCTGCCCCATCGCCTGCGTGCCGGAATGCAGGATGACGCGCCCTTCGGCTGTGGCGTGCAGGCTGACCTTTTCGGTATGTGCGCGCCCGCCGGTCCATTCGATGTAGCTGGTGAGGCCGCGGCCATAGAGCAGGCCCTTCTTCCTGGCCGCCTTCTTGCGCGCAGCAAAACCATCCCAGTCCGAAAGCTTGGAGGCGCGCTCCAGCATGTGCGCGAACGCACCCGAGTCATAGACCTGACCGACGGCATTGGTGTAGGGCAGTTGCGCGGGCTTGATGTAATTCACCTTGCGAATGGCACGCGGGTCCATTCCGATCTGGCGTGCGGCAGCATCCATCAGCCGCTCGACGATAAAGACGCCTTCCGGGCGGCCTGCGCCGCGATAGGCGCCGACCGGCGCGGTATGCGTCATCACCGCCTTGACCTCGTAGTGCACCAGCGGAAGGTCATACACGCCGCTCTGCACGAACGGCCCGAGCACCAGCGGAATGATGGTGCCGGCGCCGGTGAGATAAGCACCGGTGCCGCCAACCGAGCGCACCCGATAGGCCTGCACCCGGCCCTTGGCGTCGAGCGCGAACTCGCCCGTCGATGTCAGGTCGCGGCCATGGGTGCCGCCGACGAACTCGTCGGTGCGGTCGCCGCGCCAGCGCACCTTGCGGGCCAGCTTGACGGCGGCGTAAGCCACCATGCCGTCTTCCGGATAGAGATTGGTTTTCTGCCCAAAACCGCCGCCGATATCGCCGACCAGCACGCGCACACTTTCCTTCGGCCGTTTCAGGATCGCTTCGGCGAGAACGTCGCGGGTCGAGCCCGGCGTCTGCGACTGTACGTGCAGGATCAGCCGCCCGGATTTCTCGTCGATTTCGGCGATGGTTGAGCGCGGCTCCATCGCGGAGGGGATCAGCCGCTGACTGACAAGATCGAGCGAGACCACGTGCGCGGCGTTGGCGAATGCCGCCTCGACCGCGGCCGCGTCGCCATAACTCATCGCCGCAACAATGTTGTCGGGTGCGCTCGCCCACACCACGGGTGCGCCCGGCTTGGTCGCCGCCATCGGATCGACCACCGAAGGCAGCACTTCGTATTCAACCGCGATCGCCTCGGCCGCGGTTTGGGCTGCAACGCGCGACGTCGCCACCACGGCTGCGACCGGTTCACCGGCAAAGCGCACGATCTCATGGGCCAATAGCCGGCGCGGCGGCACCGTCATCGGCGAGCCGTCGGGACGCATGAACACCGACAGCGTCGGGATGGTGCCGATATCGTCGGCGACCAGATCGGCACCGGTATAAACCGCCTCGACACCGGGCATTTCCCTGGCGGCCTTGATGTCGATCGACACGATCTTCGCATGGGCATGCGGCGAGCGCAGCACATGCAGCCACAGCGCGCCGTCTTCCGGTCGGTCGTCGATGAACTGCCCCTTCCCGGTGAGAAGTCTCTGGTCTTCAAGTCGCCTGACGGGCTGGCCCGCACCGAAACGCATATTGCCGGGAAGAATATTCATCAGTTTGTCCTTCGAGTCTTTTGTTCGATTGGGCGGGTTTTAATCGATCTGCAAGGTGCAGGCCAACCCGCGGTGGCGCATTCAGTAAACCGTTGGCCGGGGTGAGCCTCTTGCTCCGTCATTCCGGGATGCGCCGTCAGGCGCAGACCCGGAATCTCGAGATTCCGGGTTCGCGCTGGCGCGCGCCCCGGAATGACGGATCACCCGATATCCCGCAGCACCGCTTCGACGGCCTTGCGCTCGTCCGCCGTGAGCGCTGCCTGGGGGGCGATGGGATCGCCGACCTCGTAGCCCTGGATCGCAAGCCCGGCCTTGATGCAGGCCGCCAGATTGTAGCGCGCGAACGCTTCGTTGATGCGCCACAACCGCCGCTGTAGCGCCAGCGCATCGTCCCAGCACGCGGCCATGCAGAGATTATAGAGCTCGACGCTCTGGCGCGGAATGAGGCAGGCCGGTCCCGCCATCCACCCGACGCCGCCGATCAGCATCACCGCGGCCGGGATATGCGCCGACGCCGAGAACACGCGGATGGAGTCGCCGCAGCGGTTCATGATCGACAACAGCCGCCCGGTGTTGGTCGAGGCGTCCTTGATGTAACCAATGCGCGGATGCGCTGATAGTCGCGCGATCACGTCGAGCGAAAGGTCGGAGCGCTGAAATTGCGGATTGGTGTAGATCACAACGGGAATATCGACCGCATCCGCGATGGCGCGGAAATAGGATTCGACCTGCGCATCGCCGAGCGGGAAGTAGGCTTCCAGAATGGCAAGGATGCCGTCGGCACCGAGCTTCTGATACGACTGCGCCTGCGCGACCGCGTCCGATGTCGAGGTCGAGGCGACGCCGGCCACCACGGGCACCCGGCCGTTGGCGGCTTCGATGGTGGTTTGCACCACCGCCATGCGCTGCGCGTTGTTGAGATAGGCGAACTCGCCGGTCGAGCCGAGCGGTGTCAGCCCGTGCACGCCTGACTTGATGAGATCATCACACAGACGGCCGAGCACGCCGGTGCGGATGTGCCCATCGGCATCGACGGGCGAGACCAGATAGGGAAAGACGCCGTGAAAGTCGGGCATGGTGGGGATTGTGCCTCGATCGGCGCTTCAATTAGCGGTGGCGCGCCACTCAGAACAAAATTGCGAACTCTTATGTAATTGAAATTGCCATATAGTCCAGGCGCCCCTCCCCCAAGCAACCAGGTTTGCGGCGCGGGCACTGCTCGCTCATATACGACGCATGAAACCAACGAAGCCCGATCGTCACTCACATCGTGGAGTGCGGAAACTTGTACTTCTGGCCGCCTGTGTCGCCTCCCAAATTCGGGCGGGCGTTGCGGGCATATCGAGATGCCGCACGCCCAAGGGCCTTAGCGCGTTCATCACGGCGTTCATGATGGTGGCAGGCGCAGCGATTGCGCCAGCCTGACCGCTTCCCTTCACGCCCAGCCGGTTGGCGCGGCTTGGAAACTCAGTTGTCAGGTTGCCCTCGAACGAAGGAATGTCGTCCGCACGCGGCAGGGCATAATCCATCAGCGAGCCTGAAAGGATCTGGCCTGTCTCGGCATCGAACAGCACTTGTTCGAGCAGCGCCTGGCCGATCCCTTGCACCACGCCGCCATGCACCTGGCCCAGTGTCAGGCGAGGATCAAGCAGGCGGCCGTAGTCGTCGAAGATCACGTAGCGGTCGAGCGTCACTTCACCCGTCGCAGGATCGATCTCCACTTCGGCGACATGGCACCCGTTGGGGAACGTGTAGCGGTCGCAGAGGTGCGTCGCCTGGTGCGCCAGACCGGGCGCAACATCGCCGGTCACCTGGTATGAGGCACGCGCCACCTCGTCCAGGCTGATCTCCTGTCCGGTCGCGGCCACGCGCAACATGCCTGCTTCGTAGTGGACGGCATCGGCGCTGGTCTGCAGCAAGCGTGCGGCAAGCCGCCGCGCATTCTCGATCAGGCCTTCGGCCGCGAGCAACAGAGCGGCGCCGCCCTGGTGCATGGATCGCGCCCCGCCATGCCCGCCTCCGCTGCCGAGATCGTCGGTATCGCCTTGCCGAAACCGGAAGCGCTCGAGCGGCAAACCAAGCGTATCGGCCGCGATCTGCGCATACGTTGTCTCATGGCCCTGGCCATTGGAATGCGTGCCGACCATCAGATAGATCCGGCCGTCCTCGCCGTAATGCAGTTCCGCCACTTCGTTGGGCTGGCCGCGCGCGGTTTCGAGAAAGCAAGCATAGCCGAGGCCACGAAGCTTGCCCTGCGCGCCCGAGCCTTGCCGACGCGCGTCGAATCCCGCAGCTGCAGCGACTGCGAGATCGATCGCGTGAACAAAGCTGCCTTGCTCGACCGACAGCCCCATCGCGGTGCGATGAGGAAAACTGCGAAAGATGTTCTTGCGCCGCAGCTCGAGCGCGTCCATCCCGAGTTCGGCCGCGGCGGTGTCGATGCATCGCTCAACCAGATAGTTCGCCTCGGGTTTGCCGGCGCCGCGATAGGCGTCGACCGGCGTCGTGTTGGTGAAGACGCCGCTGGTCTGAAATGCGACCAGCGGGATGTCGTACACGCCACCCATCGCGCTACCCATCGCCATGGTCGGCACGGCCGGCGCCACCGTCGAGACATAAGCACCCATATTGGCAAGGATTTTGGCTTCGAGAGCCAGGAATTTGCCATCGCGGTCGAGCGCAAGGCGAGCCCGGACGAGGCTGTCGCGGCCATGCACGGAGGCCATGAACTCCTCGCTGCGGTCCCCGATCCACTGCACCGGGCGGCCGACGCGGCGCGCCGCCCACAGCACCAGCACCCATTCCGGATAAAGAACGTTCTTCATCCCGAAGCCGCCGCCGACATCGGGAATACTGACGCGAAGTTTTTCGCGCGGGATCCGGAACACCGAGTCTGCGAGCAGATCGCGGATCATGTGCGCACCGGCGGCTGAGGCGGTCAGGTGCAGACGGCCGTTCGATGCGTCGAATGCGCCGAGCGCACCGCGCGTTTCCAGCGGCGCGGCCACCACGCGATTGTTGATCAGCTCGCATTCCACGACATGGGCGGCACCGTGCATGGCCGCCTCTACAGGGCCGATCTCGCCGCGCTGGAATTCAAACGCGACGTTGTTTGGGGCCTCCGGCCAAATCGACGAATTTCCCGGCCGAACTGCTTGTGCCATCGAAATGACCGGCTGCAGCGGTTCGTAGTCGACGACGATCGCCTCGGCAGCATCGCGTGCGGTTTCGGCGCTTTCCGCGACCACGAACGCAATGGGCTCCCCGACATAGCGAATGGCTTCGCGAGCCAGCGCGTGGCAGGGCGGAACGATGAGGGGCTTCGCCATCGGGATGTTGGTCACCGCGCAAGGCAAGGGTCCGATATTGTCTGCAGCCAGATCGAATCCGGTGAGAACGGCCGCGACGCCTTGTATCCGAAGCGCCGCATCGACATGGATCGCGACGATGCGCGCGTGCGCATGCGGCGAGCGGACGACGACGCCATGAAGCGCGTCTGGCACGGACAGATCGGCGATGTAGCACCCTCGCCCCCGCACGAAGCGCTCGTCTTCAAGGCGGTTGATGCTGCGGCCCAACAACTGCTCGGTCATGCGAAGGTGTATGGAACGCGAGGGCTACAAAGGCAACAGCAGCGAAGCGGATGGGGAGCAGAACGAATTCGGACAGGGGCCAGGCGTGGACCTCACACAGGCGGTACGTTTACGCTGAGCACCGAGTACACCCACGATAGCAGCTACAGCCCAAGGCCACTTTCGCAATGGACAATTCCAGTATTCGATTTTTTGTCGTTGAGTATTGTCCAACAGGGATATTGCAGACCGGGTTCGCCATAGTCCCAGTTCCGGAGAGCGGCCCTTGGAGCATTCACGGGCTCAGCGTCGCCACATGAACCAGAGATCTGCTAGCGGCGAACGGACGAGAAACCGGATTAATCGGTAGGTGGCGCTCCCTAGCTAGGAGATACAGCGAACGCTCACAGAAACACTGATAAAATAGGCACAAACACCAAAACCAGCATCTCGCTCGCCTCACCGTTCACGGTGCCATCTATTGAACAGCGCGGACGCTAGTCCCCTTTGTCACCCCTCTCTCATTTATCCCCCGGAGCACCTTGAGGTCCCTGCGATCCCTTTGCACCCAGGGGGAAGGGCCCATCGGCCCCCCTATCGCCCAAGCGCTCTCGTAACCGACATCAGCCTGGGTGGGCATCCCGTCAAAACGCGTTTGGCGTTGCCCTCTGATCTATCGTACAATAGCCCTCTAGGTTGGATTGCGGGCCATGCAGGAGCAGCGGCCAGTCCGGGTCGAGCGCAGGTTGTCGGCGATATTGGCCGCCGACGTGGCTGGCTATTCGCGGCTTATGCATAGCGACGAAGAGCCTACGCATGCCAAACTGACCGCGCTCCTAATGGACGCTGTCAACCCAGCAATCGCCGAACACGGCGGCCGCATCGTGAAGAACACCGGGGATGGGTTCTTGGCGGAGTTTCCGAGTGCGGTCGAGGCGGTCCGGGCTGCGATGCTATTTCAGACCCGTATTCATGAACTTACAATCGGAGACGCCGAAGACAGGCGCGTTCGTTTCCGTGTCGGCATCAATATCGGCGACGTGATTGCTGAGCCGCACGACATTTTCGGCGACGGTGTAAATATCGCGGCACGACTTGAGAGCATCGCGGAACCAGGCGGTATCTGCATCTCGTCGTCAGCCTACGATCAGGTTCTGGGAAAGATCACCGTCGAGTTCGTCGACTTGGGCGAGCAGCGCCTCAAGAATATTGCGCGCCCGGTAAGGGCTTATGCTGCAGTCCGGGATGGACTTGGCCAAACCACACAAAGCAGCGGTGTGACGTTCAATCCCTCTTCAGCGCCGCGTCTATCCATCGTGGTGCTCCCGTTTGCTAACATTGGCGGCGATCCCGAGCAGGACTATTTCGTGGACGGCGTGACTGAGAGTTTGACCACGGACTTGTCGCGCATCGAAGGTTCGTTCGTAATCGCGCAGAACAGCGCGTTCTCATATAAGGGTAGAGCTATCGATGTACGGCAAGTCGGCCGCGAATTGAACGTTCGCTACGTGCTCGAAGGCTCACTGCAACGCAGCGGTAAGCGGCTTCGTGTCAACGTGCAGCTGATCGATGCTGAAAGCGGCCAACATCTTTGGGCCGAGTGCTTCGAGAAGCCCGTCGCCGATCTATTCGATATGCAGGATGAAATCGTATCGAGGCTCGCCAATGCGCTAGATGCCCAACTGATTGTAGCCGAGGCACGACGGGCGCAAGGTTCGCCGCATCCCGATGCGATGGACTTATATCTCCAAGGCATGGCTTCTATATTTATGGGATTGAACCCCCAGCACTTGATCCAAGCGCGCGGCTTTTTCGAACGTGCCTTGGTAATCGATCGACGAAGCGTCGGGGCGCTGGTCGGCATGGCAATCGTGGAGCTGACAATGGGAAGCGCCCTGTTCAGTGACGACCGGGCCATGCGCTTTTCGGCAGCCGAAACAAGTGCCATCAAGGCGCTCTCGTTAGCCCCGGACCACGCAGTGGCCCACATGGTTTTGGGTGACGTCTATATTTTTACAAACCGCCATGCCCCAGGGATTGCTGAATGCGAGCGGGCACTAACGCTTAATCGCAACTTGGCCGACGCTCATAGCTATATTGGTTTCGCGAAATTTTGCATGGGTCGCGCTACCGAGACCGAAGGCCATATACTTGAGGCTTTCCGTCTCTCCCCTCGCGATATCCACGCCTACCGGTGGATGCATGTTGTTGGCTTGGCCAAGCTGCAACTCGGCGCGGATGCCGAAGCCGCCAGTTGGCTACGACGAAGCATTGAGGCCAACCGCAATTATCCTATGGCCCATTTTGCGTTGGCCGCTGCCTTGGGCTTGCTCAGCGCGCTGGATGAGGCGCGAACCGCTGCAATGGCTGGACTCGCGCTCAACTCAGGCTTCACCATCCGTCGCTTGCGCGCCACTCAACCAAGCGACAACCCGACTTACCTTGCTGCACGCGAACGCTTCTGTAAGGGCATGCGCCTTGCCGGTGTGCCTGAGGGCTAATGTCCGTAATGGGGTCACGAAGCTCGCCGACTTGCCCGCCATCGTCCGGCTGCGCGGGATCGCCTTAGCTGCGACGGAGAGAATTCGCCTCAGCGCAGGGTCCCTGAACGACACGCCCATGAAGACGATGAGTTTGTTGCGATAGTGGCCCTCGAACAGGCGCCAGATCTCGCGCCGGCGGACTTCGGCTGTGTCGAACTGCTCTTCAACAAAGACCATGTCCCATTCGAGATCCGGCCGGAACTTGGCACCTTCGAAATCGCCGTTGAGCTTGATGATCAGGGACCTTGCCGAAAAGTTGTTCAGCAACTCGCTGACGCAGCGAAGCGCGGCGCTCGCCTTTCCCGGCAAATCTCGCCAAGGTAGCTCGCCGAAAACTGATTATGGTGGACGCCGCCGCCTTTCTTGAGGCCTTGAACTCGCCTCCCGGAAACCGCCTTGAAGCTCTTAAGGGCGATTTGGCGGGTAAGCACTCGATCCGCATCAACGATCAATGGCGTGTTCAGGCGGACCGATGCGAGTCCCGAAGACGTGGAGATAGTCGACTATCACCAGCCAGACCGGCCGAATGTGGCCACCGAATAGGAGTTCGCACATGGCAAAGAAACTTCCGCCGGTTCATCCCGGCGAAATCCTGCGGGAAGAATTTCTCGTTCCGCTTAAGCTGACACCTTACGCGGTCGCGGCCGCGCTGAACGTGCCGCGCACCCGGATCGAACGCATTGCGCGCGAAGAAAAGCCCGTTACGGCCGACACCGCGCTGCGGCTCGGCAAATTCTTCAAGACCGGCGCTGCGTTCTGGATGAACATTCAGGCGCGCTTCGATCTCGAAACGGCCGAAGACGTGCTCGCGCCGCAGATCAAGAAGATCGCGTCTTACGAGGCGCTGTGAGAGCGATGCAAATCGCGCTTACCGAGTATCTTGTAACCGATAGCCTGACACCCGGCGCGACGTCCAAGGCCTAGTTTAGAGCCATACGGTGACGGCGAGAAATCCTTCCGCCGCGAAATAGGAGGCGCAAAACGCGTCCGCGGGTCCCTCATATCCGCCCAGCGTCCCTGAGCACCGCGATCGTCCGCAATGCAATACCGCGCATCAAACCGATCTCGGTCACATCCCGTCCGTCGGCGAGCGCCTTTGCAACGATCGCGAGTTCGCGCCAACATAGATCGGCGGCCTCAGGCGCCTCACGCATCCATAGGGCCGTGCGCAAAACAACGTCAGCCCATCTGTCACGACGTCGTCCAATGACACTCTGCAATAGATAGGTAGCAAGTTTAGTGCGATCACGGCCGCGGGCGCGCTCCACGGCTTGAGCCACCTGCGGGTCGTCCTCGAACCAGGATTGTGCGACGGTCGCCAGCTCGGCAAGTTTGCTGCTCTTCCGTAGCACCGATGCGAGCGCGGCGGGCTCACACATCGCCTTGGGGACCTCGGCGATCAACCCAGCGAGCGTTTCACCAAAAGCCATGCGCGCGGGTTGCCAATCGGCACCACCGATCGTTTCAGCGACCTGGAGCAGGCCGAATGGTGGCGCTTCCCGTTTCTCGATACTGAGCGCCAGTTCGTGCGCCAAGATGCGATCGAGATATGTACGGGATACGGCAAGCGTAGGGGTGTCCATCCCGGCGGCGGCGAGGCTCATCTCGATCTGGCGGCCCGATTCCGGTTCGCCGCTCCAGGCATCCGCAATCCCCCCTTTGATCAGGACCGATGATATCCGCTTTTTCCGTCCGACCGGGGATATCAGCAGGAATCCTTGCGCTGTGGCGCCATCGACGCTAGTGGCGACAATTGCCTCTATCCCGCCAGCCTCCCATGGTGCGCAATCGATCCCCGCCGCCCGCGCCTTGCGGATGACCGCGTCGACTGCGGCTCGCTCGTTCTCGGGTCGCCAATTGCGCATCGCAATCAGCCGCCGAACCTCGGTCGACGTCAGCGAGGCTGCGACCTGCGCAAGCGCTCCGGCAACCGCCTGGCGCACGGTCGAATTTGGATCGAGCAAGAACAGAACCGCGGCGCCACGCGCTTCGGGGACGTCGGCAAGCGCCAGGCCCACCGCCAAGGCGCTGCGGGTTTCCGCCGGCATGGCATGACCGCTTTCGATCAGCGAGCCGACGGCCAGGAACGGATCGCCGTCGCACGCTTCGAGGATGCCAGCGAGAGCGGCGCGGACGTCGGTCGGAAGCGGTCCGTCCTGGTTCCGATCAACGAGCTGATTTGTCGACGCCGCAGCAAGCTCTGGCGACGCAGGGATTTTCGACTGATGCAGCGCTCCCCCCACAAAGGCAAGCATGCGCCCGTCGACGTTTCCGGCCTCGACCTGTGCGACGACGTCGGCTTGAAAATCCGCGATCAGTTGGCTTGCGTCCGCGTAGCCGCGATCGGTGCGATAACGTAGATGCTCAAGCAGCCGCTGAAGCAGAAACAGATAACCGATCGCAAGCGGCTCATCCTTGCCGGCCGGAGGCATGTGGCGAGCCGCGCCCGTGAAAGCGGCAAAGATTTCGCGTGGGGAGCTTTCGCAATACCGATCGAAGGCATCGTTGAACGGGGGCGGTCGACCTTTGGCGATCGCCTGCGCGATCCGTCTCGCATGCTCATCCGTCGGCGAGGATTTTGTCTGGGCTCGGCTCATCGAGGTGCCTCCGCGAATCATTTGCAATGATAGCCGGGAGTTGGTCTCGTTCCTTTCAGAGCCGGAGATATCCACTCACAAAATCCGCCCTTGTCGACGGACAGGCTGAAAGGAATTATCCGGCTTGGCCGCCTCTTTTAATTCCGCCCGCGCTCCTCTGGCTATTTGGTCGCTTAACTATCGCGTAGCTTCCGCAGGTACGTTCGACGTGACGCGCTTGGCGTCGTTGAGCCGATGCCATCTGAGCGACCGCGGAAAAGCCGGCGAAACAGAGCAATCTTCTCTTTGATTGTCGAATTCCGGTCGATGGGAGCGCCGGCTCTTGCCGGAAGGACCACCTTAATGGCCGCGGTCCCCTCACTCTGCGCCGATCGCAGAGTGTTGATCTCGGCTACGATCTCCTCGCGCCGGCGTTCCAGCGCGGTGAGCGGCGCCACGAGTTCGGTAATTCTGGCGTCTATTTGCGTCATCGTGAAGATTGGCGTGTGCCAACTTGATCCAGCGTCAGCTTGACGCAATTTTGCTTCGCCCGATAGCGCCGATCCTAGCCCCGGGTTCGCAGTTTTATTCTGAATGGTGGCAAAATGGCGCTCCCTAGGAGAATCGAACTCCTGTTTTCGCCGTGAGAGGGCGACGTCCTAACCGCTAGACGAAGGGAGCGGACGATCAGGGAATAGCCTTGAAATCCGCCGGCTGCAAGATGGGTTCGTT
>Ga0193726_1001035_pt1 | contig 24074 bp, 30 predicted proteins | sample H2c1metaG_FD_144928 | JGI IMG/M metagenome (GOLD analysis project Ga0193726, IMG submission 144928) | Soil microbial communities from a riparian zone of the East river system, Colorado, United States - H2c1 | ecosystem: Environmental > Terrestrial > Soil > Riparian zone | place: USA: East River...
CCATGCGCCGCTCGATGCGACGCACCAGCATCGACTTCTTGTAGCCTGCGAAGCTTTGCCGGTGAGCGGATTCCAAGGCCTTGAGCACCTTCGCGATGGGATCGCCGCGCTTGCCGACCCGCCGCGTATCGCCCGTCGCAAGAACATAGGCGTGCCGGGCGTAATTCAGGAGAACCCGAGGCATCTTGGCGATGGGCAGGACATGGCCGGCCAGACCGGTCGCCACTGCGCTTCGCGGCATGCCATCGTATTGCGCGGTTTCCGGTGTCTGCACCAACACGATCCCGCCTTGTCCGACAATCTCTTTCAGCCCCAGTGCGCCATCGCTGCCGGTTCCCGACAGGATGATGCCGATCGCTTTTTCGCGCTGATCCAACCCCAGTGAACGAAACAAGTGGTCCACCGGCAGACGCCGTCCAAGCGCTTCGGTGGGCTGCGAGAGACGCAAGCGGCCCAGGCGGACCTTCACGTCTTGGGCGGCCGGGGCGGTGTAGACGTGATTCGCCTCCACCAGCGTGCCATCGCGCGCCTCAACGACTGTCATTTGGGTGTGGCGCGAGAAGAGTTCAGCCGAAAGACTACGCGGCGAGGGACTTAAATGCTGAAGAATGATGAAGGCGAGGCCGCTGTCGGCCGGCAAGCGCTGCAAGAGTTCGACTAGCGCGTCAAATCCCCCCGCGGAAGCACCAATCGCAACGATACAGAGAGAAGTATCGCCTTGACCCCGCCGTCGCGACGGCAAGGAGCGCGGCGCGCGGCCGGTCGCTGCTTTTTTTTCTCGCTTCGACGCCATCGGATAAATCCATCCAAAGGTTTGAGTGTACGTCACTCGGTACCCATAGCAGCATAGACGACGTCGAAGCAGGAACTCCCGCCCGCAGGGCTTGAACGGGCGCGAATATACGGAATGGCGGTGGGATGAGTGACAGCGGACAGGCGGCCGGCCCGATAACAAGCCGCCCGGAGCGGGAATTTAGCTCAACGGGTGCCTAATCACCATCGCTCGGCCGGTCGAGCCGGGCAGGCGCGAAGATCTCCAGGGCTCCGACACGCTTACCTTTGTCGAATAGATCATAACCGTCGCCATTTGGGGATAGGTCGAGTCCGGCACTGAGCTGTGCCAAGACCGCACGGAAGAGCGGCAGACATTGCGATTGCGCCTCCTCGGTGCTCTCGGCGCAAAGAATCGCCGGCCCTTCGGCCGCTCCTTCAGGATCCAAGAGAAGAAGTGCCTTCGCCATCCAATGCTCCTGGTGCCGTCGCCATTGACTTCCGTAGTCGTCCCTCGGCTTCGTTCAACAGATGACCGACAGAGACTGGGTTCCGTGTCTCGAATCGACTGAACCCACCGCGCAAGGACAAATCGATTTCTCGATGAGCGTTATGACGGTCGATCGTTTCATTCAGGCGATTGAGCGATACGGTGTAAGCGGATGGCCCGCCTAGAAGAAACAGAACAGCGAATCGCGTTAGTGCAACGCGGCCGATGACGGCAGATCGTTGAAAAACCTCTCGCAGGCAGACACCCGCGAGTAGCAGAAAGCGATCTGCCGTGTCTCTGCCGAGCACCTGGTCGATGACATCCAAGTGATCAACTTGAAGTGTCAGCAGGCACGCCCAACGCTCATGGCCGCCGGCGCCTCTAAGAAGACCTTCAGCCGCGCAAATAAGCCCCTCTCGGTTGTACAGCCGGGTCAACTGATCGTTGAGCGACATCGGAAGCACGGACAGGAGCGGATTGCGCTCGGATAGACCCATCATGGGGAGTTCTCTTTCCCAGTGGCTACCCATCGGCGTAATGGTCGCATCCCGACACCGGAATCAGCGTTCGGCGCTGCATTGCCGAAACCGGTATCGGGCGCGTGCGGTAACACGCCGAGCATATGCCCATGCCCGACGTAGTAATCCAAGGGCAGGCAGGGCACTACACGACTGGCCGGTCGGACGGCCGCCATGGACTGTAAGCCTTGACATTGGGGTGGGAGGGAACTGCCATCACCGCTCATGGCTAGAGCACTCGACCGACGACCCTCACCGGCAGCGAGAATGACGACCCAAGTCTTTCGGGAACTGGAGCTCACGCACCTATCCCAGAACGGGGTTACTTCCCCAGGGTCAGGGAGCGTACGGGACCCGACGCGGTTCCGATATTAACGAGGCACGGTAAGTTCGCTACCGGATTTCCGGTAACGACCAACCGCGAACCCGTAAGCTCATTTCGGTCTCGGATCGGTGAGGCCGGCATCGGGTGTCTTTCGGCCGCTTCGGCCTTCGCTCACGGCATTGGCAAGCGCTCGGGCAGCGTTGCGCACCTCCTCCGGCAGATGTTCATCCTGATCGAGGTCCTCGTGGCTTGAAGCGTACGGTTTCATGTAGCCCAGCAGCCGGTCGAAGCAGGCCAAGGAACCGGCAGCGATCAAGCGCATATCCGACAGCCAATCGACAAGCGCGCGGCGCAGTGCCTCAGCGCCGGCGGCGTCGCCATGCACGATGACAGAGAAACTTCGACCCGCTAGATGGCGTGGATAACTCCATCCTTCCAGTTCCAGCACCTTGGCTTCCTGCGCCTTCTTGCCATGCGTGGAACTGGGATCGGGATTCCCGCCGTCGGCGCACACCAGTCGATCCATCATGAGTTTGAGCGTGCTCGGCGCCTGATACCAGTAAACGGGGGTAATGATCATGACCCCGTGGGCAGCCACCCAACGCGGATAAATCTCACTCATCCAGTCATCGACCTGCCCAAGACTGTGATTCGGATAACAAGAGCACGGCCAGTGACACAAAGGCATGGCTGTCGACACACAGCCCTTACAAGGGTAGATAACTCTGCCGTATTCCGAGGTTAAGAGGCTTAAGTCGAGAAAGTCGACGTGGATGGCGCGAGCCTCGAGCGTCGCTTTCGCGATATCGGCGAGGCGAAAGGTCTTTGACATCTCTCCGGGACAGCTCTTATCGTTGCGCGGCGAGGCGCAGATGAGAAGTATCCGATCGGCTGTTTTCGAATTCTCCTGCTGCGCCTTAGCCTCCTCAATCGCGGCCCGAGTGGCCAGCCACTCGACCGACAGGTGATAGTCGGGATCTTTGAAGCCTTCGCCCGCCTTGCGAGTCACCGGGCTCTTGCGCGCTTTCTCGTAGCCGTCCCATGCGGTAGGTTCCAGCTCCATGACCTTCAGCTTATCGAACTTCGGATCGTAAAAACGGGCGGCGAAACGACGAGCGAACTCCTCTCGCAGGAGCCTGGAATTTGCTTGTCCCTTGCGTACCTTGGGCGTCGGGGGCATCGGGATTCTCATCGAAGTGAAAGGCACATCTTACGACGACACCAGAGGCCTGCCCTTGCGGCAAACTCGCATCTTGGTGTCAGTAGATGCCTAGCCGGACTTTGTCGATCTACGTGCCCGCATAGACCGTCGCAGAGTCGCGCAGAGCGCCGTCGAGAATATCGCGGAGCCGCGCCGACAAATCCGCAGCGGTATACGGTTTAGTAATGAGCTGCACCCCCCGATCAAGTCGGCCGTGGTGAACAATGGCGTTTCTGGCATAACCCGTCGTGAAGAGAATCTTGATGTGCGGATAACGGCCACGTACTTCGGCGGCCAACTGTGCGCCGGAAATATGCCCCCGCAGCACGACGTCAGTGAACAGCAGGTGCACGTCCGGATTGTGTTCGAGCAGCTTTAGGGTCGCGGCTCCATCGCTTGCTTCCATGACACGGTAGCCCAAGTCTCGCAACAGATCGACGGCGTACGCTCGCACGTCATTGTCGTCCTCAGTGACGAGAATCGTTTCGCCCGCCACGCCTTGCGGAAGCCTTGGCTGTTCAGGCTCCAGAGATGCGCCGCGAGTTTGTAGATATCGCGGCAGGTAAAGCCGCACGGTGGTGCCGTGACCCACCTCCGAGTAAATCTTTACGTGACCGCCAGATTGTTTAACAAAACCATAGACTTGGCTGAGCCCCAAACCCGTTCCCTGGCCCACGGGCTTGGTGGTGAAGAAGGGTTCAAAGGCTTGGTTGAGCGTGCTTGCGTCCATGCCGTTGCCGGTGTCGGAAGTCGAAACGCACACGTACTGGCCCGCGATGACTTCGGCGTGAGCAGCGGCATAGCCTTGGTCCAGTTCAACGTTGGAGGTCTCAATCGTGAGGCGGCCCCCACTTGGCATGGCATCGCGGGCATTGACCGCAAGATTCAATATGGCTGCCTCGAGCTCATTAGGGTCTGCCTCCACCGTCCAGAGACCCATACCGCGCACGGTCTCCAATTCCACGGGTTCCCCGAGGGCGCGATATAAGAGATCCGACATGCCCGCCACCAATACATTGACATCAACGGGTTTTGGATTGAGGGGTTGACGACGCGAAAAGGCGAGCAGACGTTGCGTCAGCGCGGCCGCCCGTTTGGCTGCAGCGATGGCACTCTCGGTCGCGCGGGCCAAGCGCGGCGAGTCTGCGTTCTGGACACGACGCACGATTTCGAGATTGCCGATGATGACCTGGAGCAGATTGTTGAAATCGTGCGCGACGCCGCCCGTGAGCTGGCCCACGGCTTCCATCTTCTGCGCCTGCCGAAGCGCCTCCTCATTCACCAGCAATTCCTGAGTCCTCTCGGCGACTTGTTGCTCCAGGGTTGCGTTGAAGACCTTGAGCTGCTGGGTGAGCATGGCATTCTCGATTGCCACCGCTGCCTCCGCCGCCAACCCCACAAGCCTGGTTTCAGAACGTTCAGTAAAAATGTGTGGGGCAGAGTGCCCCAAAAACAAGCCGCCGATTGTGTTCCCCTGACGCGTGACGACAGGTACTGCCAAGTAGCTACGTACCGGCAGATGTCCCGGCGGCATGCCGCGATAGGGCGGGTTTTGACCGTAGCGTGGATCTTTCGTAATGTCGTCGCTGCGAATGATGGCTCGACCTTCGAAGGTCGGGGCGAATATTGCGGTGTTCCGCGGCATTGGAAATGTCGCAAAAGCCTCAATGGGTGCACCCGAGAGGGTGTCGAGCAGGTAACGCTCCCCCTGTTCGTTCACGACGTTGTGAAAGAAAGCACCAAATTCGGCGCCGGAAAGAGCCACGCTCGCATCAGTCACGAGTTGAATAAGGCGTTGCCGATCGTTCTCCAGAGCCAGCGCCGAGATTGCCCGGTTGGTGATTTCGAGTGCTTCGCGCTCTTCGGCCACCTGCTGCTCGCTTGCCCGTTGCGCCGTACGATCACGCAGTATCTTGATGAAGCCGAGAATGTCATCGCCCTGTCGAATCGGCGAAAGTTCGCCCGCCGCCCAGAAGCGCGAGCCGTCCTTGCGGACGCGCCAACCTTCCTCGCCGCCACCTCGCCCGGTACGCCGGGCCTCGAGCATTTCGAAATTAAACTGTCCCCGCTCCTGATCCTCCAGCGTAAAAATGCGCTCCAGGGAGCTTCCGAGCATCTCGGACTCGCTCCAGCCCAGAATGAGTGCGGCACCTGTATTCCAGCTCGCGACCCGGCCCTCGAGGTCGGTGCTAATGATCGCGGTATCCGAGGCGCCATTGACGATTTGGCGCCATTGCGACGCTTCAATCTGCGTTGGATCGTGGAGACCTATTCGAGAGTTCAAAGGGAGGCGCCTGTTCGAATCATCGAACATTCTCCAACACGGCGACGGCCCCGGGCAACCACTTGGCTGTCAGCGGCCGCCTATAATGGTGGAAGGAGAACTCCGACTACTTGCTGATGTCGTCCCGCGTATGCGCCCCAATTCAGCCGCCCTTCTCAGGTCCGCGGCGAGGATTTCGCGAAGTTCCGCGGCGCGCCGCCCTTCGGCACGCAAGATCGCTGAAGGATGATAAGTTGCCACAATCGTAGCTCCCGAGGCATGCGCTAAGGTATGGCTCCGGCGCGCCATGTCGATCGTCAGCGCGAATCCAGTGAGCGCGCGTAATGCGGTCGCGCCGAGCGCCACGATCACAGCCGGTTTGATGCCCACGATCTCCTTTTCAATCCATACGTTGCACGCGTTGATCTCCCTAACATCGGGGCGTTTGTGTAAGCGCCGTTTGCCTCGCGGCTCCCACTTGAAGTGTTTCACGGCATTCGTGATGTACACCTGGATACGGCTAAGCCCCGCATTGCTTAGCACCTGATCGAGGACGCGCCCGGCGGGACCGACAAAGGGACGACCTTGCAAGTCTTCCTCGTCACCCGGCTGCTCGCCCACCAGCATGACGCCGGCAGCCTTCGGCCCCTCGCCCAACACCGCCTGAGTCGCCTGGCGCCAAAGATCGCAACGTCGGCAGTCAGCGGGTCCACGACCCAGCAGGGGCAACTGGCCGGGCTCTTTCTCTTCGGATTTCATGGTGCTCGGCCGAAGACCTTGCGCAGTTCCATCTTGGCCTCATTGAGCACCCGAAGACGCTCCTGACTCAAGTTCTTGCCGGCACGATTGATCTCGAAATTCAGCATGGACATCGCTGAACGAAACGGACTCGACTTACGGCGCTTACTCGCTTCGGAGGACTTTTTCAGCGACCGCGCAATGGCGCGCCCGCTCTTGAGCTTGAAAACGCCTGTTTTAAGGTCCATTGCATCGCTGCGTTCCATGACCTGCTTGGACCACTTGCGGGAACCGGATGGCTGCCGGGATCGCGCGGTAGGGGTCCCACGGCGCTTGGCGCCAGCTTTTGCATTTGCAATCATTCGTCACCTCATGTCGGTTGATACCAGTGGCGGTCCAACAAACGCGCGCGCAGTCCCGCCGCAAGGCGGCTCGCCGAATGCCGGTAGACATGTTTTCCCACCCGAAAGGCGCGTGCTTGGAGCTTGCTGCGTCGCTTGCTGATCTGCTTCGTGAGGGAGGGCTCATTGACCTCCTGGCGACGCATTCTGTTCGCAAGCACACCCAGATCATGGTCGTCCCCGAGAGTCACGGTCAGCCGTTCGGCACGCCGATGCAGCTTCTTGAATTCGGCATGGAACACAGCGTCAATGAGCTCAAGCTGATTCAGCAGATACTTAGTCTGTTTGCGCCACTCGTGCAGGGCCTGATCGTTCCCGGAGCGCGCTCTGGAGTACGCTTTGCGTCCCGCCTTGTAGCTTCTTCTGACTCCCGCAACGACCGATTCAGCTTCTGAGTCAACCGTTGGGAGATCTACGAGCCTTTCGCGAGTTGCCATGATCTGACCAAGGGCGTTTTGCACCCCTCGGTGCGTTAGTGCATGGCGTTCCCGGCGATACTCAGAATCGAGGCTACGCCGCATAATCGCTGCCCGCAGCGGCAGTGTCCGCAACATCCTTCGCAGCATAAAGGCGTCTCGAACGGCCGTGAGTGGTTTGGCGGCACCTCGAACGATGCGATTCTCGTGCCGATAGGCGCGCGCCCCCAGGCAACCCCGCAGCAACCGTAATCCTGCTCTGATGCGTTTGCAGGTCTTACGGGCGGCGTGGACGGCCTCATCATCCTGACCACAGCAGAGGGTTTCGATTGCGCCATCGAGCAAAGTCAGGACGGCATCATGCAGTGAGTAAACTGGTTGAGCCGCGACCTTGAATGGTACCGAAAGACTCCGGACGGTTGCGCGGCGAACGATAGCGTGTCGGCGCCGGCTTGCCCTTCGCCTCGGGCGCTGCTTGTGAGTAGTCGGTCGATCAGGCATGAGGCTCCTAGCAAACACCAAAGTACAGGAGTACGGAGTCGGTCGGCGACGGACAGGCGCGCAGGAATGCGCTTACCTCTCACGCAATACAGAATGGATCGGATGGGCCCTACGTGATTTCCGGATGTTGATGAATAGCACGACGTGTTAGCTGATCCGATGAACTTGATTGGCTGGAAGCCGAACGACAGATCGCCGCCCAGCAAAAGTCGCCCCCATCCGGCCCCAGCCCCGTGGGCTCCTCGCAGCACGGCACTGAAACCGCGGCAAGAGGTACTTGCCAGCGACCTTCACGTGGCGCATCTAGGGCGCGTCGCGAAAGCGCTCGCTAATGAGGGTTAGGGGTGGATGATTTGGTTCGTCGCGTCGGGACTGGGTCTGTCGCTTTCACCACCTTATCTTCCTTATCCTGGATATCGGATTTCAGATCGCTGGGTTGCCGCTCCCGAAGAGGATGGCTGCTGTGGTCATATTTTTTGCGTTCGTCGAAGGTCTTGCGATTTGGCATGGAATATTAGATAGACCGAAGGAGAAATGTTTTCTACCGCAGCGCCGCCCCTTCTGCTGTAGGGGTTGACTGACGATCCGCAGATTGCGCGCCGGAGAATTCTTACGGGCCGACAAGGCAATTGTAAGGAGAGGTCTTCTGATCGTCCGATGTACAGTTCCGGCAGAGTGGGCACAGTCGCTGCTTGGTTAGATGCTTTTTATGAACGGAACGGGATTCTTTTCGCGGGGCGAAGCATGCACGAGTTGGAATGGCATCCGATGATGGTTCATTTTCCCCTTGCGTTAACGCTGACGGGCTACCTCTGTTTGTTTTTCTCGCGGCTGCCGTGCATTACGACGGGCGGCTCCATGGCCGCGTATGGCCATTGGAATTTGATCCTTGGCGGCCTCATGGCGCTCCTGACGCTCGGGACCGGACTCGGGGCGGCGTGGCACCTTCATCTGTACGGCGGTATGCAATATTCGGTGTCCAGGCATATGATTTGGGCCGTTTGCACCAGTCAACTGCTCGCCCTGTTGGCACTGTGGCGTGGGATCGCAAACACTGCAAGGACACCGCCCAGCAGCCTGTTTCTGGCGCTCCTGCTCATTGCTTGCGGGGGACTGATCGTCACAGGTTACTACGGAGGCGAGAACGTCTATCACTACGCGATCGGAGTTCGCCGCTAATGGCGATCGATCCACGGTGAAGCGATTGCCATCCTAGGAGACTCGCATGCGCGAACCTATTTTGGTCTTGGCCGGAGCGGTGTTTTTCATGGGTGGTTGCGGTCGCACCGTCCGCCGGTCGCCCGCACAACCGTCCGAGCCGGCGCCGCCCTCCAGAACGCAACGGCCCCCGCCGACAGGGCCCGCGCCTTCGCCTTAGAGCCAGGAAGGGCGAACAAAATCATGACCAGGTAGGCGCGGCGGGTACTACCGGCAGGTACTACCGTCGGGCACGCCCACTCCAGCGATATACATGAAATTTGCGGGCGCGCCATAGAAGAACGGCCAGCGCAAGCCACGCCGCCAGCGCCGCGGCTAGGATCCCAACGGCATTGTTGCCCGGCAGGTATTTCCATGTCACGAGGCCGAACGCCGCAAGAGCAACGCTGCCCGTGGCCGCTCCGCGGGCATCCAAGGCGGCCGCCAACCTTCCGCGCAGCGTGCGGGGAATTCCGGCACGGCGCTTCTTCTCGCGTTCGTGCTTCTCGATCAATGTCGCTTGGGCAGGAAAAATCGCCGGGAACGCCAAGAACAAGCCCCCTATCACCGGACCAAAATGTCGGGCCACTAGTCCGCTCGCCAGAGTGATCGCGCCGCCCAGCAAAAACCGCGTGAGGTATTCATGCCAATGGGTTTGCTTGAGCGCGGCCAAGTTGATTCGGACTCTCATCGGGGCTATTTCAGGAAAACCGACCAACATCCAAAGGCGCACATGAACCATACAACGAGCATCGTGAGGGTGGTAGGAGTGGTTCGGCGACGCTGCTTGGCGAGAAAGTACAAGCAGGCCAAGGAATAGACAAGCAGAGCGCCGGCACCGAAGATCATGGATCGCGCCTCAACGGCTGCGTAGTCCTTTCCTTCAGTGAAGAGCGTTAGCCCGAGCGTTGCCAGCGCCACGGAGGGAGCTGCGCCAAATAGTCCCGCAAAGCCTTTGGGACGCAGTACATCGCCAGCTACGGCGAAGACCGAGACGATCAATCCGCCCAGTAGAAAGCGCTCCGCCAATTCCATGCGCGATTATGTGCCGAAAGTAGCGTTGCGCATATCGGGCCGCCGCGGCGCGCTCCTGCGGAGAAATCTGACGTCGACTTGCGGCGGGCTCCGATAGAGCCACGACGGCTCGCGCCCTAAGGTTCTCGCTCTCGGCGGCGAGTACGAAGCAAAAAACAGCGGCACGGCGCAACGTTAAGAAGGCCGCCGCCGCGCAGCGAAAAAAGACCATCAGCCATCTAAGCAAAGCTACGCGCACGGCCTTGGGTAAGCAGGGAGCAAAGATTGCGCAACAGAAGCAGCGACGTCGCTAAAAATCTCGAGGATAGGTACCATGCCCAGCGAAAATCCCCACGATCCGCAGCCGGACGAATTGCCCGAGAATCCGCCCACCGGCGACGAGCCGCACCCCTCGGGAAAATCCAAGGTCCCCGAGACCATAGAGCCTGAACCCTTAATACTATAGGGCGGCGCTAGCGGGGTAACTCCGCAATCGTGCGAGCACGCGCAAATGACCCACGAGAATTCCGTGGCTTTTAGCATGCACCCCGCGGCGGGCGCGTCCCGAATCCTCACACACGGTGCTTTGAATCCGCGTGACCGTGTCGACCAAATCCTGTGTCGCTTTCGCTTCATCCGCGGCGACGGATTCGATTGAGGAATCGTAGCACACGGGATTCACACTTCGCGGGGCCGGCGATTCTTGAGGCAGGAGTTCCTCCACAAGAGACGGGGTCGCTCTCGCGGCCCCGAATGTGAATTCACTGTTTATCACGAGGACAAACTTGTATTCACGCGAACAGGTTAGCGCAAACGCGACGGACGGACATGCGTCCCACGCCGTAGCCGCTCGTCGGAATAGTCTGATTGCGTGCCGCGTAATTCTTGTCAGTCGAATCTGACCTTATGGATCGAAGGTGACGGTCAGCCGGATAGATCAAATCCGTGGTGAAGTAGCGACCATCTTTAGGAGACTCGCATGCGCCTGCCTTGATTAGGTTTCTCACGCAGTCTGCCTTTCTTGCGAAATGCGCAGCGCGTCATTGGATCTCAGACAATGCGACAACCACCGGGGCGTCGCTCGCGTTCTTTTGCGCATTTTCACTTGCGCCCCTGTTGGTAATTGTCTTGACCCTTTCAGGCTGGATCGTCGGTGCGACGGCGGCGTACGCCCAGATCGGCGCGCAACTCAACGCCCTCTTCGGCCCTTCGGTCGCGAAAGTCCTGCTGGAAGCAATCAAAAGCTCGCAACAGACGCAAGGGATGGTCGCGACCGTGATCAGCGTGGTGACTCTGTTGATCGGTGCCACGACAGTATTGTCGGCGCTCCAAACCTTGCTGCAGCAGATTTGGAAGAGTGAAGCGCTGGCCTCAGTCGGTGTGCGAGGGTGGATTGTAACCCGCTTTCTGTCCCTGGGCTTCATCTTGGCCTTGGGATTCTTGCTCTTGGTGTCGCTTACCATCTCCACCGGGCTGTCGACATTGCGAAGGCACATTGGCGACCCGCATTCCGCCGCAGTCGGGGCACTCGGTGCGGTGGATGTGCTGGTATCGGTGTGCCTGGTTGCAATGCTGTTTGCCTTCATCTTCCGCTATCTCCCCGCGAAACATCTCCCCTGGAAGGCGGTGGCGACGGGCGGCTTCATCACGGCGGCGTTGTTCGATGTCGGCCGCTGGGCTGTGGGCGTTTACTTGGCACATTCGACCCAACCGAGTGCGTTCGGTGCAGCGGCGTCGTTTGCAACCCTGCTCTTATGGTTGTACTACACCTCACTCATCTTTCTTTTCGGCGCCGAATACACTGCCTGTCTTGGTGGTCTTCGACCAGATGCCGCCCCCTCTCGACAAACACCCCAAAGCGCGTCGGCGAGGCGGCAGCATAGTCGCGAAATATCGTAGGCGAAGTGCTCGATCCCGGTAACGGGAAACTCTCACAAATGGATAACCAAACGCGCGAACTGGACCGTCAATTGTCAGAATTGCCGGATTTGGCCCGTCCGTCGATGTTTTCTACTCCCTACCTGGAGCCGGGACCGGCGTCGCTGGGAATAATTGAGTGCTAGCATAGTGCCCCAGCAGCGAGTGGCCGTTCATCCGGTATACGACGCAATGTTTTCATCGTTCCGCAAAGCAAGGATTCTCATTCCGTTCTTCTATGGGCGGCTGGGTGATTATGCCGAGCTCGCGCAGATGGATTTAGCCCAGTTTCGCAAGGAGACGATCCATTCCATCGCCGGCGCAGCGATCGGCGCTGCCGCGCTATTGCTACTGTTGAGCTTTATTGGCATCGCCGTGATCGTGACGGAGTGGGACACGCCGCACCGCATTCTCACCGCGTGGCTGGTGGTGCTGGGGTGGGGCCTTTGCACCGGCGCCTGCGTGTATGCGGCCCGACGGTTGATGAGTAGTTCCGCGCCATTCGCGCATGTGGGATCTGCGATATCGAGCGATCTAGCGGTGATTAACAATCCGGGGAACAGTCCCGAGTCCCGCCATTCATCGAGGTCGGTCGCGGGAGAACGCAACGCTACCCGGCGAATTCGTCGATCGTGAGCGTACTGTCATCGCGCGACGGTCTCAATCCAGTGCTCGAACGACACCATGAATTTGCTGAGAAAGTCACGGGTTTCCCCGCTCGTTAGCGCTCCGGCGCGATCAAATAGGTCGGCCGCACCGCCAATATAGGCCTCCGGTTGCTGCATCACTGGCATGTTGAGAAAGACGAAGGTCTGACGCAAGGCGTGATTGGCACCGAACGCACCCATCTTGTAGGGTGTGACGCTGACTACGCCGGCAGGCATCCCGTCAAATACGCTTTGATCTTGTGGTCGCGAACCGACATCGATCGCGTTCTTGAGACAACCGGGAACCGACCGGTTGTATTCCGGAGTCAGGAACAGAATGGCGTCGCGCTTTTTTATCTCAGCGCGCAAGCGGGTCCACGGCTCCGGCGGATCGCTCTCCAGGTCTTCATTATAGAGAGGAAGATCGCCTATCTCGATCAGCGAACAGCGAAGAGATTGGGGCGCCAAGACGATGAGCGAGTTGGCAACCATTCGCGTGAACGAGCCCGCACGCAAGCTTCCGACGAGGACGGCGACTTCGAATTCGGCCATGACTCTTTCCTATCATGAGGCGGCGGACGCTCCCGCACCTCGGTAGTATTCCCCTATTCCTTTCGCTTTACAGTCGGCGCTTGCCTACAAAACGCGCCCGCGACCCTGCCACAAGTTCTTGCGACATTCGCCGGCGACTACCGCCTCAAGAATCGGCTAGTGTTTTATCGCTTGGAAATGGGTTATCCAGGGGGGCGAACAATGATTGCACACGCGACCTTACCTGTGAGCGACTACACGAAGTCGAAGGCCTTTTATCGCCATGTGCTGGCGACTCTTGGTTACAAGCAAAATATGGAATATGGGAAATCCGCCGGCTTCAACGATGGCAAGAACACGGATTTCTGGATCAGTGCCGAAAAGTCGGTGGTACCTACGCACCTCGCGTTCCAGGCGGGGAGCCGCCAACAGGTCGAGGCATTTCATAAAGCCGCCCTCAAGGCCGGCGCCAAGGACAATGGTCATCCGGGATACCGCGACTACTCCCCCGGGTACTTCGCCGCGTTCGTCATCGATCCGGACGGCAATAACATTGAGGCGGTTTGGTACGACCCTGCACGGGAAGGCGAATCTCCACTACGAGGGGACACTTCGCGATAGCAGGCTCTCGAGTACTCCGGGATCGACAGGCTTGGTCAGGTGGTGGTTAAAGCCTGCGTCAATCGCGCGCTGACGGTCGCTCTCCTGCCCCCATCCGGTCAATGCCACCAGGCACACATCAGCCCCCCACGGCTCTTGCCGCAGCGCTTTCGCGACCTCGTAACCGGTCAAATGCGGCATCCCAATGTCTAAAAGCACCGTGCACGGTCGGAAGGTTTGAGCCACGGACAATGCCGCACGACCGTCGTGAGCGACACGAACGTCGTGTCCACTCAGTTCGAGAATCATCGCCAGACTGTTAGCGGCATCTTGGTTGTCGTCCGCCACCAATATGCGCCGCCCCTGGGCCGCGGCTACGGCCAAATCAGCTGCAGGCATCAGTGTCGAATGGGAAACTATAGGTAATTGCACGATGAATTCACTACCGCGCCCCAAGCCCTCGCTTCTCGCTTCGACCGTACCGCCGTGCAAGTCGACCAGGCCACTGACCAACGCAAGCCCAATCCCCAAGCCTCCGTCTGAGCGGTCTCCCGCGCCTTCGACTTGAAAGAACATGGCAAAAACGCCCTCGAGAGACTCGGCGGAGAGGCCGATGCCATCGTCCTTGATCGATAGCGACAGACCGCCGTCCACCACGCGCCCGGTCAGCGTGATATGGCCGCCGGCGTCGGTATATTTGGCGGCGTTTGTCAGCAGATTGCCAATCACCTGCGAGAGACGCAGCGGGTCGGCGTCGAGGGTTATCGCATCCGATGGCAACGTGACGGTCAGCTGATGGCTCTTACTATCGAGCAGCGGGCGAGCGGCCTCAACGGCGGAATCGATTACGCTGTTGAGAATAATGCGCTGCTTTTTAAGCTCGAGCTTTCCCTGCGTAATGCGCGCGACATCCAGTAGATCGTCGAGCAACAACGCCATGTGCTTGACTTGGCGTTGAATCACGTTTTGCGCCCACTGCAGCTTCTCGGGCCCGATTCTCGGCGAGCTCAGCATTTGGGCGGCGTTGCGGATGGGCGCGAGCGGATTTCGCAATTCATGGGCCAAGGTCGCCAAGAAAATGTCTTTGCGCTGATCGGCTTCGCGCAACGCGAGTTCCGCCGCCTTTCGCTCGGTATCGTCGAAAAACACTCCCACGCTGCGCACCGGCGCTCCGGAGTCATCGTACAAAAATCGACCTAGGACTCGAAGCCAGCGCACCGCACCGGTATCCGCGCGAATGATTCGGTATTCCTGGGAATAGAGTGAGTGAGCGTCGCGCGACTTCGCGATCGCCAATTCGACCCCCGCAAGGTCCTCTGGGTGGACGCGATTGCGCCACATCTCCGATGTCGCAACGCTTGGCTCGTCGGAGAGCAACCCGAGCAAGCTGAAGCACGATCGGCTCCAGCGCAATTCTTGGGTCCGAAGATCAACATCCCACGTCGCCATACCCGCCTCATCGACCGCTATGCGCAGGCGCTCCTCACTCGCCTTGATATGTTCGATGGCCGTGCGGCGTATCCGGCTCAAGCGGATGTGGGTGTCGATGCGCGCGATCAATTCACGGGCGCTGAAGGGTTTGATGAGATAGTCGTCTGCACCGACATCGAGTCCTTCAATGCGCGCTTCTTCCCCCGCCCGCGCTGATAGGAATATGACCGGTGTGTGTTCGGTGGGCGGACGCGCGCGCATCGCTTTCAACAGCCCAAACCCATCGAGCCGCGGCATCATCACATCCGATAACACGAGATCCGGTCGAAGGCCGGTGTCGAGTAGGCCGAGCGCGTACTCGCCGTCCTGTGCGCAAACCACCCTGAACTGCGACTGCAGCAACCGCGTGACGTACTCGCGCATGTCGCGGTTATCATCGACCAGAAGAACCGTCGGCTGGTCGAGCGAGGCTGCTGTCACTGACGGCAGGGGTTGAGCGAGTGCCAGGAAGGTACCGCTCGTCTCCAGAGTTGCGAAGTCCGGCAACCAGCGCTGCGCCTCTTCGATGAACGCTCGAGCGCCCGTCGGGCTCATCACCCGGTTGCCCTCCTTCGTCACCTGGGCTGCCGGCAGATGCGCGGCGCCCAAAGGAATGCTGACGCGAAAAACGCTGCCAACCCCGAGAGTGCTCTCAACCTCGATTGAGCCGCCATGCAGGTTGACGAGTTCGCGCACCAGAGATAGACCAATTCCGGAACCCTCGTGAGTGCGGCCATTCGCACCAGGGACCCGATAAAACCGATTGAAGAGTTGCGGCAAGGCCTCCGGCGGTATGCCCGTACCTGTATCCGCAACCACCAGCTCGGCAACGGCGTCCCCCCTGGAGCGCAGCTCGACGCGGATCTCTCCTTCCAATGTGTATTTAAACGCATTGGATATCAGATTGAGGACGATCTTTTCCCACATCTCCTGATCGACAAACACGGGATCTGGGAGTGCATCGCATTTGACGGAGTAGCGAAGGCCTGCTTGTTCCATGGCAGAGCTAAAGACGCCGGCCAGTTCCCGCGTTGCGGCGGCCAGATCAGTCGCCGTGTAACGTCCCTGGGTGCGTCCCGCTTCGATGCGCGAGAAATCCAAGAGCGTATTGACCAGCTTGAGCAACCGCAGGGCATTTCGGTGAGCGCTGTGAAGCGTTTCTCCGCTCAATTCTCCCGCTTGCTGTCGCAAGGCGTCCTCGATCGGCCCCAACAGCAGGGTCAGTGGCGTCCTGAATTCATGAGATACATTCGAGAAGAAGGCGGTTTTCGCGCGATTGATTTCAGCCAAGGCCTCCGCGCGTGCGCGCTCTGCCTCGTAGGACTGAGCATCGGCGATCGCGGCGGCGAACTGTCGGACCAGAAGATCGAGGAATCCGCGATAGCCCTCGTCCAGAGGTCGGCGCGGTGAAATGCCGGCGATCAGCACCGCGATGCTCATCGAGGAACCCTGCTTGACCGGCAACACCATCGCCTGGTGAATGTGATCCGGCCACAGCGGCGAAGCAACCGCCTCAGTGCCACCCCGTGGCAACTCGACGACCTGGGGCATACCGCTACGGATTGTTTCGCCAATAGGCCAGGCCCCTGCCGAGTCGGCTAGGTCAATCCAGGTGGGGAGCAGCACATCCGGAAGAGCGCCGAAATGATGGGCAAGATGCAGCCGGTCCTGTGATGGATCCAAAAGATACAAGGAGGCGAACGAGACATCGAGTGGATTGTCGGCGAGCACACCGATCAACCGCTTGCATGCTTCCTCGGTAGTCTCCGCCCTGGGCGATGCCGCGAGGTCTCGCAGTACTCGCAGACGACGTTCGCCAACCACCCGCTCCGTCACCTCGGTTACGACGCACAGCATGCCGGCGATCCGGCTGCCGTCATCGTAGATGGGACTGTAGGAGAAAGTGTGGTAACTCTCCTCCGGATACCCATAACGCTCGAGGAATAGCGGAAGGCCTTCATCCCAGGTCGCCCGCCCCTCTTCGAGCACTCGCTGAATCCGAGGACCGATGTCAGGCCAGATTTCCTCCCAGACTTTGTCCGAACGCGCACCGAGCACCCAGTCGCGCTTCATGCCGACGGTGGGCAGATAGGCGTCGTTGCAGAAGAAAGTAAGGTCAGGCCCCCACAGCATCCACATCGCGTAACGCGAGTCCAGCATCACGCGCACGATGGTTTTCAGGGACTGCGGCCACGCCGTGACCGGTCCGAGCGGCGTCTTGGTCCAATCGAGTGCGCGCATCCGCTCACCCATCTCACCGCCGCCGGCCAGGAACTCGACATGGTTTCGGATGGATTGTGCAGCGCCGTTCATCAGATTTCGGAGGTTACGTTGCGTCACCACCGTCCGCAACAAAACCCCGCATAGGCCCTGGTGTTGTAAGATTTTCAATAGGTAGGAAAACGCCCGATGCGCCATTCATTGTATTCAGGCAGTATTTCGCTGTGAAGGAAATTAGCCTTGGCGAGCACGACGTGCTTTCCTACCTCAGGCCGGACACCCCCTGGGGTGCCTTGGCGTACTTGCTGCTGTTTGTCATCGCGGCACTGCTGATTTCACGCGCGCTCCGGGCAGCGGTGCATGCCGCCATGACCCGCAGGGGTCATATCGATCGCACGACGATGAGCTTTCTGCAACAGCTCGGCAGCGCGGTGATCTGGGTCGTCATGCTAATCCTCTACGCGCATTTGATTCCGGTGCTGCGGTCGATGGGGACTGCCCTCTTGGCGGGTGCCAGTGTCGCCTCGGTGGTCATTGGACTTGCCGCGCAAAGCACGCTGGGCAACTTGGTGGCGGGAGTATCTATCACCATTTACCGGCCTTTCAGATTGGGCGACACCTTACTGGTCACCGCACCGAGTGGCGCTGAGGTCGGAGAGGTTGAGCTGATCTCCCTGGGCTACACCACCCTCCGCTCGCCTGACGGGCGGCTCATCGTACTACCCAATGCCATTGCCGCGAGTCAGGTAACCATTAATCTCAACAACACCTTCGCGCCTTGGCCGCTCACCATTGCCATTCGCCTCAGCCGCGACGCGGATATTGAGGCGGCGCGAGAGCTTGCCGTGCGCGCAGCGCACGAGCAGGCTGGGGACGCCACCGTCGTTGGCTGCTATCTCACGCGCGTGGATTCTGCCGGCATCTCACTGGACCTGCGGTTGCGGGCGCGTGATGCGGCGGGCCGGGACGCCTTGCGCACCCAACTGCTGAGCACCTTGCCATCGCAATTTGCGCACGCCAAGATCGGCACGCCGGCCAACGAATTGCCGTCGTTCATCTCGACCTGAGACAAAACCGCATGGCAAGTCAGACTAGCGGCAATTGTCGACCTAGCAGTTCCTTTTCGACATTGTAAAGCTCACGGCCGTCCGTCAAGCATTCGATAATTTGCGCCCGCTCGGCGAGTCGCGCCTCTTTTGACGTAGGCACCCAGTCGCGGATGAGCATCACCGGCAAGCGGCGGTCTTCCGAATACAGCCGTCGAATCCAGCTATACAGCGGCCGCAATTGGGGCGATTTGATCCACCAAGGCAGTTCGTCCGGCAACCACAGTCTAGCGGCATTGACGTGTTGCAAGAAGCGACTGGCCGGCGATGCTCATCGGCCGATGTAGCGAACGTCGCGGATATCCCGCGGATCGGAGAGTCCGTACAGGGCTACGCCGCCCACGCTCGCGCCTGATTCGTCGTACAAGTTGCTGCGCACATGTCGACGGATATAGAACCCGAGCTCGCGTTTGGTGATAAGGCTATCCATGATTGTCCGTGGCCTCGTCTCTCGCATTTTGCGCTGCGAGGTCCGGCAGAGTCTGACGCAGAGAAGAGACCTATGCCTATGGTTGACTCGTCGCTTGAGCCTCACCATGCGCGCTCGTTCCATTATTAGGGGGAGTAAGGCATATGGCAACCCGGAGCAAAACGCCCGATGCAATCGCGCTACTGAAAGCCGATCACCGGCAAGTCGAGGAATGGTTCTCCGAATTCGACAAATCCAACAGCCGTTCCAAGAAGCAGAAACTGGCGACGAATATCTGCGAGGCCCTGACGGTCCACACCACTATTGAAGAGGAAATATTCTATCCCGCATTTATCGAGGCGACCGGCGACAAGGATCTCCATCATGAAGCGGTGGTCGAACATGCGGGTGCCAAGAAGCTCATCGCGGAGATCCAGGATATGTCCTCCGACGATGATTACTTTGATGCCAAAGTCACCGTACTGTCCGAAATGATCAAGCATCACGTCAAGGAAGAGGAGCAACCCGGCGGCATGTTCGCGGAGGCCAGGAAGTCAGACATGGATCTAGAGTCGTTGGGCGCGCTGTTGCAGGTGCGAAAGAAAGCGTTGCAAGCACAAGCCAAGGCGGCGTGAGGAGCAATGATGGCAACCAAGAGTAAAAGCGGCAGTCGCAAGGTGAAGCGGGCCATGCACGAAATGAAGCGTGGAAAGCTCAAGAGCGGCCGATCAGGGAAAACGGTGACAAGCCGGAAGCAGGCGATCGCAATCGGTCTGTCTGAGGCCCGCAAGTCCGGCGCCAAGATTCCGAAGAAAAAAAGTGCCCGCAAGAAATAGCGGCTGCTGGCGCACTGAGCATGAAGAAGAGGACGCTGACGTTCGGCAACGGTGAGTAACTGCTCATGACCATTCGAGAAGTTCGGATTCACCGCTTCGGCGGTTCGGAAGTGCTTCAGGTTGACCATGTCGAGCCTTCGCTACCGGATGCCTCGCAGGTGCTGCTGCGGGTGCTGGCCGCGAGCATCAATCCCGTGGACTTCAAAATCCGCAGCGGCCAGTATCCGGCCATCAAGGAAGACCGTTTGCCCTATACACTGGGGCGCGATGTCTCGGGCATCATTGAGAAGTGCGGCGCTCAAGCAACGCAGTTCAAAATCGGCGATGCCGTGTTTGGTATGGTGGGCATCGGCGGCGGGGGCTATGCCGAGAAGGTTGTGCTTGATCAGCAGGCACTTGCCCGCAAACCTGCCCCCATCGACCACGCGCATGCGGCAGCAATTCCCCTGGCCGGAACGACCGCCTGGCAGGGATTATTTCGACATGGTCAACTGAAGAGTGGACAGTCGGTATTGATCCATGGGGGTTCGGGCGGCGTCGGTCATTTTGCCATCCAGTTTGCGAAAGCGAAGGGCGCACGGGTGCTGACCACGGTCTCGACGGAGCATGTTGAGTTTGCCCGTGGTCTCGGAGCGGACGTCGTCATCGACTACAAAACTCAACGCTTCGAGGATCAGGCTCGAGATCTCGATATGGTATTTGATTTGATAGACGGGGAAACCCGTGCGCGCTCTTGGCAGCTCTTGAAGCGTGGCGGAGTCTTGGTATCGACGTTGACACAGCCATCTCAAGAGACAGCGAGTCAACATGGCGTGCGCGCATTACGGTACACCGTGGAAGCCAGCGGCAGTGAGTTAGCCGCAATCGCCGACTTGGTGGTCGCCGGTAAGGTGAAACCGCACGTGCAAAAGGCATTTCGGCTCGAACAGGCGTCTCAGGCGATGGCGGCTGTCGAACGAGGGGGTTCGCTCGGCAAGATCGTCCTATCGTTGGAATAGATCGACGCGGTTCAGTCGGTGTACGCAGCGATGAGTGCCCGTGCCGCTTTGGCGGCCCCTTGCACCGGGCCGTTCCGACCCATGGTCACGCGAGTTAAATAGGCGCCTTCCCACAACAGCATCAGCGAGTCGCCGAGCGCTTCCGGATCTCGAGCATTCATGTCGCGGGCAAGTTCGCGAAAACGCCGGCGCATTTCAGCCTTGTACTTCTCGATCACAGGGCGCGCCGGGTGGCCGGCCTCAGTGATCTCCACAGCCGCATTGGCAAGCGCGCAGCCCCTCGAATCAACTTCGCAGGTGTTCTTCACCAACACATCGAATAAGGATTCGACCTGCAAGCGCGGATTGCCCGCATGGGCCGCCAGCGTTTCATCCCACCAGAGCAAGCACTCGCGCTCCTCTCCCCGCAAATACTCCGCGACCAATTCGTCCTTGGAGGAGAAATTGCGGTAAAAGCTCATCTTGTTGGTCCCGGCCTCACTGGCAATCGTCTCCACGCCTACGGCGCGAATGCCGTGGCGATAAAAGAGAACGCTCGCGGTTTGCATGATGCGGTCGCGCACCCGACACTTCGGCTCACAAGAAATAATCTCTTTCTCTTCAGCTACTTGCATCACTTCCGGCTGTTCCATAAAATCTCCACTTGACATGTTACTGACTGGTAAGTAACGTACCGTCCAAGGTTACTGACCGGTAACACACGGAGCATAGAATCGGGGTGTTGGGGCCGTAAGTCAAGTGTCCATCGCGGTACCGAGAACCAGGTTCGGTCCGCGGGGAACCTACACGGTCTGGGGTCGCGGGCAAGCATTGTGGTTGGAGTCGCGGGTGTCGCTTAAGCAATTCATGTCTTGGAAAGAATCGGTCGCGACGCTGGGGAGCGGCCCTGCGTTCGCGGCGCATGCGGGTCTCGCCGTGCGCCTCATTGACGTCCTATTCGCCCTCAGCACATTTGGGGTGCTGGGTGCGCTGCCGCCGCTGCTCAAGATTGTCGGCAAGTACGCACGCCGCGCGATGAGGCTTTGGCGTAGGTCAGAATGTCGACCGCAGCATGCGCTGCTGGTCCTGTTTGCCGTGAGCCTGTTCTCCCTGCAAGGCTGCGCTCACATCGTTCGACCGGACACGACTTCGCTGCATCAAAGCGGCGCTCCTACGATGGTACGCACGCTCGGCGCTGACCAGACGTTCTCGAATCTATCCACGCACAGCGTCGCGCAACGAGTTCGGACCCTGCGCGGGGGAGAAACCCCCAAAATCCTCGCGATGTCAGGCGGGGGCGCCAACGGCGCTTTCGGCGCCGGCGCGCTCGTCGGCCTGACCCGCTCCGGATCACGGCCGGATTTTACCGTTGTCACCGGCGTCAGCGCCGGCGCGTTGATCGCTCCCTACGCTTTTCTCGGCCCCGCGTGGGACAAAGAACTCACGGAAATCTACACGACCGGACAAGCAGAACATCTGCTGCAAACGCGCGGTTTGGGTGCGCTCTTTGGCTCGAGCATCTATCGCGGCACGCCGCTGCTGGATCTGGTCGACCACTACGCCACGGATGCCCTGATTCAAGCGGTGGCGCGAGAGGCGGCCACGGGGCGGCTTCTGCTCATCGTCACTACCGATGTCGAGACGGCGGAGCCTGTGGTGTGGGATCTGGGGTCGATTGCCATGAACGGCGGCCCCAAGGCGAGAACGCTGTTTCGGGATGTCCTCGTGGCATCCGCGAGCGTGCCGGGGATGCTGCCGCCCGTGATCATTCGGGTGCAGGACGAACGTACGATCACTGAAGAGGCACACGTTGACGGCACGATCTCGGTCCCGTTTTACGTGCCCACTTGGCTTGCGGAGAAATCCGCGGACGATGCCGTTGATCGCTCGCAGGGCGCCCTCGTGTACGTCATCGTCGATGGACGCTTGAGCGAGGAGCCCGCTTCGGTGCCCTTGAAAACCAGGGCGATTCTTTCGCGAAGCGTCTCGGCCGGTCTGAACCACATGATGAGAACGACGCTGCAGCTGACGGCGACCAATGCCGAACTGCACGGCGAACAGCTGCAGTACTCGGCCATACCCATAAGCTACCCGACCGCGGCCACGTTTGATTTTCGCGCTGAAACCATGCGCCCCCTATTTGGGTACGGATACTCATGCGCGCAAGCCGGCCGGCTATGGGTCACATCGGGAAGCATTATTCACACCGCAAGTTCCAACCACATCGGTGCCGGTCAGCGCACCCCGTGCCCGGTTGATGACGATAGTGAATTTGTCGCAGCGTTGCAGACCCGCTAGACGCGTCAGTACTGTACGAGGTTAGTGCCATGTCGATGGATGATGTATTAATTGCCACCACTGTGAGCGGAATGGTTCTCGCCGTCGCCTACATCGGCCTCGGCTTTAGAGAATCCCTCCGGCAGCGCAGCCTCGAGTCGCATCGTCGCGAACTGGCCGGCAAGAGCGCGGACGCGGCAACTCCCCTCGTGGCGGGACGGGCGCCAGAAACGGGAGAGTAGACGAGATCATGATGCAGTTGCTGAGTACTGTGATGATCGTTGCAGGAACAACCCTAATTGCGATCGTCGGCATCGTCCGCGTGTTGATGGATCTTCTCTCGATGAGTGAAGGAGAGGACGCCCAGCAGCAGCCGGCCAGCGGCGAGAGTGTGGATTGGGGTAATGACACCACGGCAAACCGCAGTGCGTGAGCGTTTACGGACACTCCCTACTGTCCGAGCTGGCGTCGCTTCCAGGTGCGGGGTAGCTCACCGAAATGCCGCTTGAATGCGGCGGTGAAGTTGCCCGGGTAATCATATCCGACGGCGTAGGCCACCTGCGCGACGCCGTACTCATCGCTGACCAACATTTCTGCCGCCCGGGCCATGCGCTGTTGCAGAATGAACTCGTAGATTGTGAACCCGACAGTCTCTCTGAAGCTCTCCTTCAGCTTTGTGCGGTTGAGGCCGATCATGCGGGCGAGCTGAGGAATGTTGGGCGGTTTCATGTAGTGTTGGGCCAGGTAGTCGCGGGCCTCGCGGACGCGGAGAACATCGCGCGCACTGATCGCCGGCGATCGTTGCTGAGTGAATGTCCGATTCTTGAGGATGCCGAGTACCTGCAGCAGCAGTTCGATGCTCAGCGTCTGAAGATGCCGATCCCGCAACGCGTGTGACAATTCGTGGCGCGACTCCACGATGCGCCGTGCGACATGCATCACGTCAGCGCCGGGCGTGACGCGTTGGTGTGCGGCGGCAAGACCTGGGATGAAAAGCGCATTGAGCGGCGGCGGGATGTCGCTTATATCCATGCCGAGCACGTGACTCAAAAGCCTCGGTCGGCAATGCAGCACGATCATCCGCAGGGGTTCGCCGGCACCGACGTAGTAGCCCTCGCGGCTCGATCCAGGAGACACGTAGAGCAGCGCCTCCGGACCCTGAGCGATGACCTCGCCGGTTTTGGCGCGCAGCGTCCCCGACAGCAGGATCCGCAGCTTGAAGTAGTCCGTACCTTCCACACTCACCCAC
>Ga0193726_1001036_pt1 | contig 24068 bp, 25 predicted proteins | sample H2c1metaG_FD_144928 | JGI IMG/M metagenome (GOLD analysis project Ga0193726, IMG submission 144928) | Soil microbial communities from a riparian zone of the East river system, Colorado, United States - H2c1 | ecosystem: Environmental > Terrestrial > Soil > Riparian zone | place: USA: East River...
GCATGACCATCATGGCCAGAAACTTTGGCGCGACCAGGAAACGGACTGGACTGATGGCCATCGTCTCAAGCGCGTCGATTTCCTCGTTGACCTTCATCGTTCCGATTTCGGCGGCGAATGCGGAACCGGAGCGCCCGATCACGACAATGGCGGTGATCAAGGGGCCGAGCTCGCGCGACATCGACACGGCGACGGCGGTGGCTACGGCACTGATGGCGCCGAATCGCCGCAGTTCGTATGCCGCCTGCAGCGCCAGGATCAACCCTATGAAGAAAGTAATTAGCGACAGAATCGGTAATGCGCGGACTCCGGTGTCCATGGCCTGCGAAATCGTGCGTTGCAGGCGCAGCGGTTTCCCCTGAAAGGGAGCCAGCAGGGTGTAGTAGGCCGCGCGCGCTGCCAGCGACGCGAGCGAGCCGACGTAGCCAAGACCGTTGAGAGTGCTTTCGCCTATCCGCTCGACTGTTTGCATATCAGGGAGCCAGCGCCTTTTCTTCGCTGTCGTAGATTTCAAAAACCTTCAGGAGCCGGGACAGCTGCAAGACTTCCCGCGCCGCCGTGCTCAGTCCAAACAAAATGAACCGCGAACCGAGGTCGCGCGACGCCTTTAAGCCCTCGATGAGGGAGGCGACGCCGGAGCTATCGATGTAGCGGACGCCGGAGAGATTTACGACCACACGTGGGACGCGACTCTCACGGATCTCACGGAGCAGGGACTGGCGAACCTCGGGGGAGTTTGCGAAATCGATGTCCCCTGAGATATCGAAGATCGTCGTCTTGTGGTTGCGCCGCACGGAAATCTGCACCGGGTTTCTCCCTCAGACGTCTTTCCTGGCCTCGGCCAGATACTTGACAAGCCGCAGCCGGTTCGTAAGACCCTTCCGCGTAAACTCCACCGTGTCCATTGCCTCGTGGATGAAATGCAGTCCGAGGCCGCCGGGCCGCAATTCATCGAAAGGCCGGCCACGTAGCTTGTCGAGATCGACCGCAGGGCCATGATCGCAGAGAACAATTTCGAGCCCCTGTTCGGTTGAGTTGCCGCGCCGGTGCCGAGCGCTTCGAAAGTAGAGTGTGATGGGCCGGTCGGGCCGGTTGCCGTAGGAATGCCGGACGATGTTGGTGAGCGCTTCATCGACGGCAAGCCGGATGGACCTGCACTGCGCGGCGGGAAATCCGAGCGTTTCGGCGAGTGGCTCCACCGCTCCGCGCACGGTTGCAAGCATTCGGGGATTGCTGCACAACGCCATCATCAGCAGCAGGCCTCCTGGTTGTCCCTCAGGGTCGGTGATTGGGCGCGACGAAGTTTTCATGCGCGACATGAGCGGCTTTCTTTGCGAAGTCGTAGGTAGCTTTGAGATTTCCTCCAAAAAACCGAACCTTGCCGTTGACATCCCGCGCGAGGAGAGGCTTTGCATCCTTGCTGGTGAACTGGCAATGAACCGTGATGGACGTGGCGCCGGCAACCGTTGTCACCTGGCGGGCCCTCTCGCTGCCGGCCTTAAAGCCCCGGACCGTGCTATGGAGAACAATCAGGTCGGGGGCACTCGCGGCGGTGCGGTCGCCGTCGCGATAAACATGCTGAAATGTTCGTTGTTTCTCGATTTGATGAACAAGATTTTCATAGAGGGCAATCTGAAATTCGGCGGGGAGGTTGATTTCGTCCGACTGGATCATCTCGACTTGGATTGCCGACGCGTTAATCTTGCCGGACAAGTGTTCCGGGAACTGTAGGGCGTTTTGCTCCTTGTTGGAGGGGGCGTCTGTGGTCGGTTGTCCTGTAGTTGTGGTATGGGCGCCTCCAGACACCAACTCCGTCTTGATGGCCTTCGCGGCGCCCACCGGCACCGTGAAGATTGTTCCGTGTAGAGCCCCGCCCACATCGCGGTACTGGATAGTAAGCGTATCGATTTTCTTGCGGAACAGACTGAGGAAGCGCCCACCGCCGTACGGCGCGGCCATGCTCATCACTCCGACGGTGCCGCCGACCGATCTTTGCGTATCATCGCCGGTAACTATGTCTTGAATGGAAGCAGCGGTTACCTCGGCGTTTGTTTTGCCGTGGACAAACTGCAGATTTCCGTTCGCAACCTTCAGTGTGCCTTTTGCATTCTGTTTGACGCCCGTGAGACCAATCAGCTGGACGGCCTTCACCGGCGCTGGGTTCTCTTGCGCGTTCCCGATGGAAATCGCAATCCCGGCGAAGAGCAAGGCGACAAAAACAAGAACCACGGTGCGTCTGGGTGCCATACATTCTCCTAGTGTTGAATTCATCTGTTTCAGCGAACGTGCACTAACATGAGAGAAACGTCGTCAGTCGGCGGTCCCTCACGCCACGCAGCCACACCGTCGAGAATGCCCTGTTTCATCTGGTCGGGAGGCAGAGACGAGGTACGGCGGACGATTTCCTGAACTCCGGTGATACCGAGCATCTCCGCGCGCTTGTTGAATACTTCGGTGATTCCGTCGGTGTAGAGGAGAATCCGGTCGTCGGGCTTCAGCTCCACGTCCACGTCGGCGGCTGCTTCGAGCGCGTCCGGCAGCGCTCCGAGAACCATGGTGCGGGATTCAAGCAGCAACGGAGTTTCGCCGCGCCGCGCCAGCATAGCCGGTGGGTGGCCTGCTCCAGCGAAGGTCAGGCTGCGCTTTTTCGCGTCGATTCGCGCGGCCGCCACAGTGACGAACATTCCGGAGCCGCGGACATCTTCGATCAGAAACCGGTTCAACTCTCCGAACATGTCGAGAAAGGGCATTCCGCTGCGCAGGTGCGCCGTCGTTTCGGAATAGATGCGGTTGGCAACCAGGGCAGAACCGATGCCGTGGCCCGAAACGTCGCATACGAGCACGCTGAGTTGTTCGCCGTTCGTTGAATTTACCAAGGCGAAATCGCCCCCGATGGAATGGACGGGATTGAAGAAGGCGTCGACGGTCAACGTGTCCCAGACGACGGATCGCGGCACCAGGCTGCGCTGGACGCGAGCAGCAAGCCGCAGGTCTTCCTCGATTTCCATCTGGCGTTTCCGGAGTTTTGCGTTCGCGGTGCGGAGTTCCTTCTCGGCACGAACCTGCTCCGAGATGTCCGTGAACGTCACGATTCCCAACCGGGTCCCGTCGTTCTCGAGGGTTCGTGAGCTGATGATCACTGGCAGGCGGCTGCCGTCTTTACGGGGCAAAACAAAGGGGTAGCGGTTGTGCCCGGCAAGGAAGGCTATTTCAATCTGCTGTGTGAGGAAGCTCCATTCCTCGGAGGAGTAGAAACGGGAACCGTCGAATCCGACCAGGTCTGCGAGGGGGATTCCGGTCATCTGGACAAACTGCGAGTTTGCAAAAAGAATACGATGGCGGCCGTCGGCAATGATGACACCCTCGTTGAGCACCTCCAAGACGGATTCCATTCGTTTGAGCCATTCCGGCCTTTCCATGTGAACGGAGTCTCCTTTAGGTGCCGGCATGGAAACCCCGGAAAAGGCGATTGAGGCTCGGCCGACTGGTCATCCGAACGCACCCGTCGGCAACGGGATTTCCGCAGAGTTTGCCGCGTCCAGGCGTGTGCGTGTGCCGATGTTTCTGGATTCGGATGGGTAGTTCACAGTCGATCTCGGTTTCCGTCGCGCTTTCGTAAAGCATCTGCATGCCCAACGGAGAATCGCATCCGGAAATTCGCCATGCACCGTGTTTTCAACGCAAAAGGACTGCAGCAGCCCGGGCGCGGAATGAAAAGTCGCCGCTCCGACCGGCATTTCCTGGCAGGAATTTGACGGTAACGTCGAGGTCGTGACACAGAAAAAAATGAAGGGAAGTGTGCGCCTCATCTGACTTGAGATCAACGAGTTGGCGGCAACGTCCGCGATTCCCGAGTGGCTCGCTCGTTGCACCGCAGACTGCCGAATTTTGCATTAAGCGAGCGATCGTGCGGATAGGGTCTAGTTCGGACCGTACCGGTGTCGAGGGCCAGGGGCCCTGCGTTTGGCGGAAGCGGGAGTTCTGCTCCATGCCGTCAGCACTTTCGCCGTTTAACAAGCCGTTTATGCAGATCGTCTGTGCAGACAAAACGGGAATAACGCCTGCGGCCAGGGGAATTGCAAAGCTTTCCCGCAAAGCGGAAACCGTCCCCGATTCGGATTCTCCGTCAAACGATACTGCAATTGTTGAGCGGATTGACGGGCGCGGACGGTCTGCTCGTGAGCAGGGAAACGCAGATCAGCCAAGGTCTTTGATTCCGGGTCCTGTCTATGTCGGGATATGTTGCAGTCTCTCCGGCACGTGGACCACGTAGGCAGTGCGCTTCGGTTCTGTGGCAGAATGCGGTCGTGATCGAACGATTGACCGACCGCAAGGAATGGAAGTTCTTTGCCGTCCTGCCGAAGGCCGCAGGTGGTCTGGCCATGGCTTGGTGGGCGACCCTACTGCTCAGAGGGATCCTGCCGGCGGGGTTCGCGATCGCGATGGGCCTGCTCGTTGGCGCAGTGCAACGCGGCGATTCTCTCGGCAGTTCGCTTGCTTTTGCCGGCACTATTTTCGTGTTGCTCCAAGTGCTCAGTCCGATTCACCAGGCGCTCAGCGCCAACCTCGGGGACCGAACCGCTGCATGGCTGTATGACCGGCTCACAGAAGCCTGCGTGCGTCCGCCGGGGATGGGTCACCTTGAGGATCCCAATCTCACGAATGATCTTACCGTCGCGCGCGACTTCGATCTCGGTATGACTGGGCCACCACTGTCGATCTCCATGGATTTCATCGCGAGTGGGATGGTTGAAATGGTTGGCGGTCTTGCGTCCGCGGTGATTCTCGCGAGATATGCGTGGTGGGCGCCGGTGGTCTTGGCGGGTGCGTGGTTGGCGACACACTGGCTTCTGCGCGAGAGTGCCATCTGGTGGGACCGCAACACAGAAGAGGTGCGCGCCGCACAGAGAGATGCCGACTACGCCTACCGGCTGGCCGTCGACCCGCCTGCGAGCAAGGAGTTGCGGCTGTTCGGACTCGCCCGCTGGACGATCGACCGTTTCGTCGCTAGACGCACACGGTTGCACGAGCTTCAATACGCAGCGACCCGGCTGCGCGAACGTCCCGTCATTTGGAGCATGCTGCTGGTTGTCTCTGCGAATGTCTTGGTGTTCTGGCTGTTGGCGAGCGGCGCCATACGGGGCCGCATCAGTCTTGGAGAAGCTGTGATCTACGTGCAGAGCGCCATCGGAGTGTCCATGCTCGCATTCGGCGGATTCAGTTGGGCACTTGACGGAGCGGCCGCCCCGGTCGCCGCCGTGCTGCGACTTGAGCCTGCGATGCGTCCGGCCGGCGCACTGCACTCTGGGGATCACGTTGCGGACGCGACTCCAGCGCGAGGGATTCGTCTGCGCGATGTCACGTTTGCATACGCTTCGGGAGCGCCCGTACTGGAACACTTCGACCTTACGATTCCCGCCGGATCGTCGCTCGCCATCGTTGGACAGAACGGTGCGGGCAAGACGACGATCGCAAAGCTGCTGTGCCGGTTGTACGATCCGCAGTCCGGCGCCATCGAGATTGACGGCGTCGACCTTCGAGAGTTCGATCTCACATCGTGGCGGTCACGCGTCACGGCGGTATTCCAAGATTTCATCCGCCTGGAGCTTCCGCTCCGCGATAACGTTGCGCCGCGAGGCGCGCCGGACGACGCTATCCGCGCTGCGCTCGAATCGGCGGGAGCAACGAACCTGGCCGCGCTGGACACCGTGCTGGCGCGCGGCTACGAGGGTGGCACCGACCTGTCGGGCGGCCAATGGCAGCGCGTCGCGCTCGCGCGAGCGTTAGCTGCTGTCCGTCTCGGCGCGGGGGTCGTGCTGCTCGATGAGCCAACGGCGCAACTCGATGTTCGCGGGGAAGCGGAAATCTTTGAACGCCTGCTCGCTGCGACCCGGCACTGCACGACCATCTTGATCTCGCATCGCTTTTCCACGGTGCGCCATGCCGATCGTATCTGCGTTCTTGAACATGGCCGGGTGATTGAACTTGGCACGCACGATGAACTGATGGCGCTGGCCGGCCGCTACCGGACGATGTTCAATCTGCAGGCGCATCGTTTCCAGACTCCGGATGAGGAGGTGGGTACGACCTATGACGCCCTCTCCTAGTCGAGATAGTGGGATCGAACCGCTGCCTCCGGCACTGTCGTCGATGTGGCGCTTGTGCAAGCTGGGGTATCGCCACGAGCCGCGGTTGATGATTGTGGCCTTCGTCTTGTCGCAAATCGCCGTATTGCCGGACGCGCTGCTTGCCTTGTGGTTGATGCTGCTGGGCAAGGGCGTCCTTGAACAGAGACCCCGCGTGGTGTTCGGCGCGGCGATTGGCCTTGGAGTATCGACCGCCGCAACTTGGTTTCTCCGTACAATCAGCACTCGCGTGCAGCGTCGTTTCCGCGACAAGGTGACGATTGCTCTCGAGTCACACGTCGCGCAACTGCAAGCGTCGGTGGCCACGATCGCGCACCAGGAACGCCCCGAGTATCTGGATCGAATATCCATGCTCCGCAACCAGGTATTCGTACTGGACCACATGTATGTGTCGGTGTTTTCCACGGTGGGGTGGATCTTGCGGCTGGGTGTGACGATGGCGTTGCTGGCTTCGATTCACCCGGCGCTCCTACTGCTTGTGGTATTTGCGGCGCCGACGGTGATGACGTCGACGTGGCGGCCCGAAGTGGAGCGATCGGCGCAAGAGCGCGGAGCGCAAAGCGCCAGATTGGCGCGTCACCTGTTCACGATCGCGACCACCGCACCGGCCGGGAAGGAAGTACGCGTCACTGGTATCGGAGAGCGCCTCGTTGCCGAGCGACGGGCGGCGTGGCAGCGCTGGTACGGACCAGTGGCAAACACTCGATGGAGCTCTGCGTTGTGGCACGCGTTGGCGTGGGCCATATTTGGCTTGGCATATGTCGGAGCTGTGGTGTTTGTGTCGTCCGTGGTTCGCGCCCCGGCCAGCGCGGTGCTGCTGGTGCTCGCTGCAGGTGCGCGGCTCTCCGCCTACATTGGTGCCACTGTGGGCGAGATTGGATTCCTTCGCGGGTTCTGGATGGACGGCTCGCGGCGGCTCGCATGGCTTGAGGACTATGTCGCGTCGGTAGCGGCGTCGGGCGATCTGCCGGTTCCGAACAATTTGCGGCACGGAATCCGATTCGATCATGTTTCGTTCGCCTACCCTGGTACATCGCGCGTTGTGCTCGATGACGTGTCGTTGACGTTGCCGGCTGGCGCCGTGATCGCGATCGTCGGCGAGAACGGAGCCGGCAAGACAACGCTGGTCAAGCTACTCGCGAAAATGTACGAGCCATCATCCGGCTCGATCCTTGTGGACGACACACCGCTGGCGCGCATGCCGGCCGGCGAATGGCGAAGGCGCTTGGCAGGCGCGTTCCAGGATTTTTTTCGATTTGAATTCCGCGCACAGCACACGGTAGGTTTGGGCGATGTTCCCCGGCTGGACGACGAGCCCGCAGTGCGCGCCGCGGTCGACCGGGCGGGAGCAGCTGATGTGGTCGTTCGTCTGGCATCGGGCCTTGAGACGCAACTCGGCCCGACCTGGCCGGGCGGAGTCGAGTTATCTTTCGGTCAGTGGCAGAAACTGGCGCTGGCGCGAGGCTTCATGCGCGATCGGTTGCTGCTGCTCGTATTGGATGAGCCGACTGCAGCGCTGGACGCGGAGACCGAACACGCGTTGTTCGAGCGTTACGCGGCTGCGGTGCGCGGCAATCGCGAGACTGACGGTGGCCGCATCACGATCCTCGTGTCACACCGTTTTTCGACCGTGCGCATGGCCGACCTGATCGTCGTGCTCGACGGGGCCCGCCTGGTGGAGGTCGGCACGCACGAAGAGTTGATGGCTAAAGGCGGCCGGTATGCAGAGTTGTACGGCATCCAGGCCGCGGCATACCGCTGACGAGCCAGTTGACGTTGGCCGCGGGAATCGGGAGCGTGACAAGGCTTTTACTGAATTCCACGTGGGAACTTACAGAATCGGGCCAGTTGGTGAATTTCATCTAAGTAAGATTCAGAAACGTAGGGGGACGAGCCGATTTTGCTGCACAGTCATAGCTCGTCATGGCGAATGCCGCCTAAGCTCACTCGAGAAGTGATCTTGCCGTCGGCGTTGTCAACCGGCGACGCCGCGAATGGGAGCGCGCGTCGAACAGGCTTCCAAATAGCTGGACGCCAACAGGACCAGTTCCTGCCGAAAAAGTGGAAACCGTTTTTCTGGGGCATCGGACTCGAGCAACCGCTTGCTAACGCCGGCCATCGCGCCTTGCAGCACGCAAGCGACTAGTTCTGGATCTTTGGCCAGAGGCTCGCTAGTGGACTTCAGCATTTCGAGGATCGCTTTATTGGACCGTGCGCCAAGTTGCTGGACGATTTTTGCTCCATCGAGGTCGGAGCTTACCGCGTAGAGAGCCACGCTCGTTTGGGCATTTTTCATTTTCGCTTCAAAGAAAGCGGTGACCAGCGCGGTGGCCATTTGCCGCAGCGTAGCCCCTTTCTGCTCTTTGCAGACGAGTTCGACGGCGGTAGTCACTTCGTCGAGGTGGCGCTTTAGCACGGCTTGCAGAAGAGCGCTTTTGTTCGGAAAGTACTGGTATAGGGTTCCTACGGAAACTCCGGCTCGCAATGCCACCCTGGTCGTGGTCAGGCGTTCCTTTCCCACCCTGAGCAAAACCTGAATAGTACCATCTAGAATCGCGTTCACACTTGCGGTGGAACGCGCTTGAATAGGCCTTTTACGCGGCTCTAGGAGGATTTGGAAACGCTTAGGCAAATGCGAACTCACAATCTGAAGGTTTCTTCATCTAATCACGGTGCGCCGAATACTGCAAGAGGCGACAAAAAGAGGAGAAACGGGATGACGAAACAAACGGAACTCGGCGGTACGTTCCCCCTTCTGGGAACTTCATTCACCGTAAACCGCATGGGCTATGGCGCGATGCAACTTGCCGGCCCGCAGGTGTGGGGACCGCCGCGTGATGTTGACGCTGCGATTGCCGTTTTGCGCGAGGCGGTTGCCGCAGGCGTGAACCATATCGACACGAGCGATTTCTACGGCCCGCATGTGACCAATCAAATTATTAAGAAAGCGCTGCATCCTTATCCGGACAATCTGCTGATTGTCACCAAGGTGGGGGCCCGTCGTGGCGAAGACAAGTCCTGGATTCACGCTCTTTCGCGTCAAGAACTGATCGACGGAGTGCACGACAATGTCCGAAACCTGGGGCTGGACGCACTCGATGTCGTGAATCTTCGCGTTGGAGGATTCACGGAGCCGTCGGAGGGATCGATCGAAGAACAGGTGACTGTGCTTGCCGAACTCAAGCGTCAGGGATTGATTCATCATATCGGTCTGAGCAATGTCACTCCCGTGCAGCTAGCCGAGGCGCAAAGGATTACAGAAATCGTCTGCATCCAGAACTTCTACAACGTGGCGCAGCGGAACGACGACGGCTTCATCGACCACCTCGCCAAGCAAGGCATCGCGTATGTGCCGTACTTCCCGCTGGGAGGGTTCACCCCGTTGCAGTCCTCAAAACTGGACGCCGTGGCAGCAGCACTGCGAGTTGCACCGATGCAGGTCGCGCTCGCCTGGCTCCTTCAGCGTTCCCCCAACATCCTGTTGATCCCAGGTACATCTTCCTTGGCACACCTTCGGGAAAATCTCAGCGCCGCAACGCTAAAACTCACAGCCGAGCTGATCGATGATCTGAACCCAATCGGTGAACGCTCTCGGCAACGGTATCCGCTTTGAAAAAGGGGCGGAGTTATTTTCTAAGTGGCCAGGCTTTCAGGAAAGCCAGAAAGACTGGAAATCCCCGCGTCCTGCGGTCGAACCCTGACGCGCTACTTCCGTTATTGTGCGAATCTAGCCCGTCTGAACCAACCGGCGGTACAACTCGGATTGATCATCAAAATGCCGACCGCCTCGCGCCTCCTTGACCCGGCGGCCTCGATTACCATTGGAACGCGCTCGCGTCGCTCATCCGGGATTGGGCCAACGATTCGCTCCTCACTGGGCACGCGCTCGCCACCTTCCTTTTAACCGAAAACATCACCTAGTGCGGCACAGAGCAAATTGCAAGCTTTGAGCGTCCACTGGACGAACCGCGCGCGACGGCTCGCCGACCGTGAGGCGCGGGCTGTGCGAGTTGCGCGGAATTGCAGCTCGTGGAAGAATGCGACGCATGAACACCAATGGAAAGTACTTGGCAGGAATAGGCTTGCTGGTTTCCTTTTTTTGCGCGGCTGGTCTGCGAGCACAGTCGACGCGGCCTGAAGCTGAGAAGAAACTGGCGAGAGATATTTATAAACAGTTTGTGGAGATTCAATCGGGGTACACGACCGGGGCCACTACCCCTGTGGCAGAAGCAGCTGCCGCGCGACTAGCGGCAGCGGGGTTCCCGGCTGCGGACATTTTTGTGGGTGGAGCGAACCCCCAAAAGGCCAACCTGGTGGTGCGACTACGCGGGACAGGAGGCGGCAAGCCGTTGCTCCTATTGGCGCACACGGATGTGGTGGAAGCGAAGCGGGAGGACTGGAGCGTTGATCCATTTCAATTCATTGAAAAGGACGGTTTTTTCTACGGGCGGGGGACCGGAGACGACAAAGCGCAGGCGGCGGCGTGGATTGCGAATCTGATTCAATACAAAAAGGAAGGATTTCAGCCAGAACGGGACATTATTGTGGCGCTGACGGCGGATGAAGAGGGCGGGGGGCCATTCAATGGCGTCGCGTGGTTGCTGAAGAATCATCGGGAATTAATTGATGCGGAGTTTGCGCTGAACGAAGGCGGCTGGGGCGAGTCGCTGGGCGGAAAGAAAATTTCGAACGACTTACAGGTCAGCGAAAAATATGTTCTGAATTTCCGATTTGAAGTGCGGAACAAAGGCGGCCACAGTTCGATTCCTGTGCACGACAATGCGATTTATCATCTGGCAGGGGCGCTGCAGAGACTTTCCGAGTTTGCATTTCCCTTGAAGACCAATGAAGTCACCGCCGCGTATTTCACCCAGATGGCAAAAATCGAAAAGGGCGCCCTGCGGGAAGATTTGGCCAAGGCCGGAGCGGGCGATGGGGAAGCTATGAAACGTGTGGCGGCTGCATCGCCTGCCTGGAATGCCACGTTGCGAACAACCTGCGTGGCGACTCAGTTGGAAGGCGGGCATGCATTAAATGCATTGCCGCAGCTGGCGGCGGCGAGCGTCAATTGCCGCGTGCTACCGGACGATTCTGTGGAATATGTACAAAACACCTTGGGAAAAGTAGTAGCGGATGAACAGGTGTCGATGAAAATGTTTGGAGAGATGACCAAAGGGCCGGCGTCACCGATGCGCGCCGATGTTCTCAAGGCGGTCAGCGAAACGACCGATGCGATCTGGCCGGGCATCCCGACGGTGCCGATTATGGTGATGGGCGCCACGGACGGACGTTCACTGCGGGCAGAAGGTATTCCCACTTACGGAATTCAGGGGTTTTTCTTCGATCGAGACGACATTCGATTTCATGGCCGCGATGAGCGCATGGGCGTCGAGTCTTTTTATGAAGGGCAGGCGTTTCTCTATCAACTGGTGAAATCACTGGCAAAATCGAGCAAGTAAATTCACGACAGGCGCGGCCGGCGAGTGTTTGAGTGGCTTGGAAAAATCGGCCAGAGACAACAGGCGGAAAATTTTCCATCCTCAGAACCTAAAAGTCGGCAGACGATCTCAGCGGGAACAATGTAGCGACCGGATTTGGGAGCGGCTCTGGAAAAGTCTTGGCGATTGGTCGCTCTTGCGCTCGACGTCTGCCTTGTTGAGGTGGTCTGCAACCTGCCGGAACGCCGGGCGATAGTGGTCATAGTAAAATCCTTGCATGTGGTCATTGTCACGCGCCAATTTGTACGTGACAGTAGACGTAATTGCGTTAGTCGGGTATTCGTCGAGAGTCGAACCGCAGGAAAGTGAAGCTAGGAAACGTCCCGGATGACCGCCAATGATCGCTGCCAGGGAAAGACTTCCACGCTGAGCGTGATTCGACTCGCGGCCTGTAGTACAACCCTTTTGCTCATGGAAATCGCGGCCTTCCCCGGGGCTGGACACCGTGCGGAAGCTCCCCCGGGCGCATTGCCTGTCCTCGTCGAGTTGTTTACCTCAGAAGGCTGCTCCACCTGCCCGCCCACGGATGCCATGCTGGAGCAAATGGACACGCAACCACTTCCTGGAGCGCAGCTGATTGTTCTGAGCGAACATGTGGACTATTGGGACCATGACGGCTGGAAGGATCCGTATTCCTCATCGTCGGCGACGGACCGGCAGAAGGAGTACGTTCGTGCGCTGGGACTGAATACCGTATATACCCCGCAAATTATCGTCGATGGCACGAGTGAATTGCAGCGCGGTGATCCTCAGCGGGCCAAGCAGCTATTCCAGAAGGTGCTGGCAGCAGTCAAGATCCCGGTGCGCATCAGTTCTGCAAGCGTGGAAACGAGAACTCCGGGAGTCGTTCGAGGCCGAATCGAAGTAGATGGAAATTCCGAAAAAAACAGCGCCGATATCTTCGTGGTGCTGGCCCTTGATCACGCGGAATCCCAGGTTTTACGGGGAGAAAATGGCGGCAAACATCTTAGGCACGTCGCGGTAGTGCAAGAACTTAAACGGATTGCCAAGCTCGAAACGGGAAAAAATGTGATCCGAGATTTCGAATTGAAACTTAAGCCCGGCACGGATCCGACCAACGTACGAATCGTTGCCTTTGTGCAAGAAACTGGTCCAGGCAGAGTGCTGGGGGCTGCATTGCGAAAGCTCTAAAATCGCGAGGACGTTCTGGACCACTGCTCTTCCGGCCAGAAAGCAAACAAGATCGGAAGCACATCCCGAGGGCTTCAGGCTGAGAAAGTTCCAGCTACTTGAAAAGAGCCGACTGAGCAGACAGATCGGCGGGGTCGCGAAAGTTGCTCAGCCCAACGCCGACCAGACGAAAGCGCTGCTTCGGGCTCAGGTCTATACGCTCGAGCAGGGACAGGGCGATGGCGATCAATTCCTCGCAAGACGAGGGAGGCGCGTGGGGCGTATGGCTGCGCGTGAGAATCTTGAATTCGCTTGTCTTCAGCTTGAGTACCACGGTGCGTGCGATACGCACTTCGTTCCGCGAGGCAGTCCAGGTTTTTTCTGCGAGACTGCGGATCATTGGTGCGGTCTCGCTCAGAGTTACGTCGCGCTCGAAAGTGTCCTCGGCCGATACCGATTGTGTCGGCCTGTCCTGAACAACTTCGCTCTTGTCGATGCCCCGGGCCAATTCGTAGAGACGCAGGCCATAGCGACCGAAGTGGTTTTCAAGCGCCGGTAGATCCAGCTTTCGCAAATCCCCCACCGTCTGGATGGCAAACTTCTTCAACTTTTCTTCCGTCACCTTGCCTACGCCAGGAACACGACCGACAGGCAGGGGTAACAGGAATGAATCTATTTGTTCCGGCCGGATGACGAACAGACCATCCGGCTTCCGCCAATCGGAGGCGATTTTTGCAAGAAATTTGTTCGGTGCCACGCCCGCCGAGGCCGTCAACTTCAATTCCTCTCTGATCTGCTCACGAATGGCGCGTGCCACGCGTGTGGCGGTTGGCAAGCCGTTCTTGTTCTCCGTCACATCGAGATAAGCCTCATCTAGAGAAAGCGGCTCGACCAGATCCGTGTGACGTTTGAAGATTTCGCGCACGAGACGCGAGACGGCCCGGTAGCGAGGGAAATCCGGAGGGAGAAAGACGGCGCCGGGGCACAACCGTTCCGCGCGAATTGCGGGCATGGCGGAGCGCACCCCGAAACTCCTTGCTTCGTAGGAAGCGGCACAAACGACAGACCGGTTGCCCCGCCAGGCGACAACGACGGGTTTGCCGCGCAGTCGCGGATCGTCCCGCTGTTCCACGGAAGCATAAAACGCGTCCATGTCGATGTGGACGATTTTGCGAGCGGTCATCTCATCCATCTTAGTCCGGAGTGCGACAAGAGAGAACGGCCGCTCCGTCGTTGCGTATATTTATTCCACGGCCGTCTTCTTCAGGCTAGCCACTGTCGGAGGAATGATCCACTTCACGCCCGGAGCAGCCGATGTTCCTAGCCATCGTCCGCTGGAGAGTTTGGAGGAGTTTGCGCTGAATGGACTTGAGGCGATTCCGGCTCTGGAGGGCGGAAATTCTCTGGAACGGTTCCTCGATTTTGTGCCCACGTCGCAGAAAAGATTTCCCACTGATTGCGTACAACGAGGAATTTGGATATCGTCAGCCGTCCGCGCTGGAGCGGGCCGCGCACGAGGCGGTCTCTAGCAGCAGCGAACTAAAGCGCAGCAAAGGCTCAATAACGGACTCACGCTTGGTTGAACCACGCCGAGCGGTACCCCGGACCCGTCCTTGAATTCCGGATGGCAACGGGGTTTGCAAGACACTAAGTGCGGGTTGCTCTTGTGAATTGGTCTGGGCCAGGGTGCATCTTCGAATGGAAAAATTGACTGCGCAACCACAGGGTCCCTGGCGTCCTCTGAAAATTCCGATCTTTCGTAATTTGCTGATCGCCGATTTCGCCTCAGACGTCGGCACTTTCCTGCAAGGCGTTGGAGCGGCGTGGCTGATGACCTCGCTTACATCGAGCTCGGTCTACGTCGCGCTGATCCAAACGGCAAGCGCGCTGCCGTTTTTCTTGTTGGCCCTGCCCGCCGGTTCCATTGGAGACATCTGTGACCGCAGAAAACTAATCTTGGGCACGGAATTTTGGATGGTGGGGGTCGCAATTGTTCTCGCTGCGACAACGATCACGCACACCATGACCCCTTGGCTGCTGTTATTGTTGACGTTTGGGTTATCGGCGGGCGACGCGATCGAGTCTCCAAGTTGGCGCGCGATCTTTCCGGAGCTTGTGCCAAAGGAGGATCTTGGCCCGGCGTTGGCGCTCAACGGCATCGAGTTCAATCTCGCTCGCGCAGTCGGCCCAGGCCTAGCAGGTCTGATCATTGCAGTCGCTGGCATTGGCACCGCATTCGTCCTCAACATATTTTCCTTCGTCGGAGTCATTTGGGTTGTCGCCCGTTGGAAACGTCCGGTGCGCAAAAGCAGATCGCCGGTCGAAACTGTGGCCGGAGCCACGCGCGCCGCGTTGCGCTACGTTCGCTACTCGCCGGACATCGTCAAACTACTGATTCGAGCGGCTTCCTTGATTTTCTTCGCGAGCGCTTTTTGGGCGCTGTTGCCCGCCGTTGCAAGGAAGCTAACGGAGAGTTCGCTCGGATACGGATTGCTGCTTGGCTGTTTCGGTGTTGGCGCGGTCATCGGAGCCATCGCACTGCAACGCGCGCGAGCCTTGTTCTCAGTGGAAAGCATCGTGTCCGGAGCTACGGCTGTTTTCGCTGCGATCACGTGGGCGGTGGCAACCCTGCACGTATTATGGCTGCTTTGCATCTTGAGTCTGTTCGGCGGCGCGGCGTGGACCATCTTCATGTCGGTCTTCAATATCCTTATTCAGAAACTGGCACCCGACTGGGTGCGTGCACGCGTTCTCGCGATCTACTTGCTGGTATTTCAAGGGAGCATCGCTTTTGGCAGCGCGCTGTGGGGTGTCGCTGCCGATCATACCAGTGCCAGCAGTGCCCTGATGCTGTCGAGCGCGGGGATCGCTCTTTGTCTGGTGCTCCCGTTTGTTGCCCGATTGCCAGAACCTCCGGGCTCACTGGACATATGGAATCACTGGGGGAAAGTGTCGATGTTCGAAGAGCCGGAACCTGACGAAGGGCCGGTCATGGTTACTGTCGAATACAAGATAGATCCGGCCACGGAGTCCGAATTCCTCGACGCGATGCACGACTATCAGCGGATTCGCCGGCGCGATGGCGCGACACGTTGGGGTATCTTCTACGACGTGGAAATTCCGGGGGTGTATGTGGAGAATTTTCTCGTGGATTCGTTGGCTGAGCACGAACGGCAACACGATCGCTTCACCGTCGCCGATCGGGAATGTGAAGAGCGCGTCTTGCGATTTGCCATCGAGCCGTTGAAGACGCGACATTTTCTTTACGCCGATAGAATTGAACAGCAAGGCGGCGAGAAATAGGATTTGACACATTTTAGAGAGGGTGCGGGCTCAGCGCGAGGCGCGACTGCCCCTGCTGCGAAGCCGGGAAATCGGCGGGGCGGGGCTTCCGGCCGTGGCGAAGGACTCGCCGTCAATCGGCCGCTCCATCCCCCTCAGTCGTTCCCGGATCTTGATCTGGCAGAACGGACTCGAGACGGGACCTCGCCGCATTGCATGCGAGCCAAGCGCGACTCGGTCCATGATGGAGTGTTCTCACGCGCGGTCCCCCCAAAGCGGCCTACCTTTTGTGCTTGCGGATCGAATGTAGGTTGGGGCTGAGGCTCAGGCGGCGGACACAGACCTGCAGCGAAACACAGCGGCACTGCAGTAGATGTTGGAGAAGCGATTTCAAACGGCGCGAGCAACGGATGCTTTCCTCCACTTCTTGAATTTTCCGGTGCGCCAGCTTTCTCCAGCGAGGGCCGACCGGAGTAGTTTCCCGCAAGCCACTGAGAAACACTTTGATCTCGTTCAGCGTAAAGCCCATGTCCCGGGCAAAGCAGATGAGAAGGACCCTCTGCAGGGCCTCGTCGGGAAAGCGCCGCTGGCCACCGCTGCGGTGCGGAGCGACGAGTAGGCCGCGTTTCTCGTAGTAGCGGACGGCGGAAGGCTTTAGTCCGGCCCGGCCTGCGAGCTCTCCGATCTTCATGGCCTTCCTCCCGCGCATCTGCCCAAAAAACTCTTTGACTTAAAGTCCACTTTAACTTCTAGCATGGGACCTAGATCGTGGCAAACGCGATCGGAGGAAAGCTATGGCAATCGCAAGCGAACAGTTCATCGGAACAGGGAAACCAGCGGCGGTGGCAACGACGAGCAAATTCTATTGCAATACCAAGGCACTCAATCCGGCGGAGCGCACACGCCACAAGGAGTTAACCGAAAAGTTGATTGCGGCGCGGCACGGGATCGTAGTGACCGAAAAGGGCTACGAATTCCAATACTGCCCGACCAAGATCTCTTTTGCTGAGCTGGCGGAATGGGTGGTAGCCGAAGGCAAGTGCTGTCCGTTTTTTGATTTTCACATTGCTTGGGAACGGGAAGGGCAGTTGCTCTGCCTTCGTCTATCGGGAGACGATGGAATCAAACCGTTCATTCGTTCGGAGTTTCAGGCTGACGGACGGGTTTGAGGGAGTTCACTTCCGGCTAACCCTTACACCGGGGGCCGCTGCCCCTGGACTGTGGTGGCGGCCAAACACGCATCACGCCGCGATCGTCGAGGTTTGTTGGGGGCCTGCAGGGAAGTTCGCGCTGCCACCTTTTATCGGAACGCCCGAAGGACCTGCTATAAACTACTGTCCCGATGGAACACTCCTTCATTTGCCCCTATTGCGGGGAAGAGATTTCGATGGTTCTGGACCTGTCGGTTCGCCGTCAAAGCTATGTAGAAGACTGCGAAGTTTGCTGCAACCCAATCGAGGTCAGTTACAGTGTGCAGGACGAGGCCCTCGCCAGTTTCGCCGCCAGGATTCTTGAATAGAAACGGCTCGGCAGGGAATCAAGCGATACGAATTACGCGATCTGGTCGAGGTCAATAGTTCTTCAAGGGATCCCTCCGACGGCCCCATGACTCCTCCAACGCGGAAATTGACAAAGTCCAGCTTGTCTAATCCGAGATTTTGGAGGTTGTCATGCAACTCGACGCTTTTCCTCGAGAACTGATTTTTGTGGCTGCGCCTAACTAGAGGCTTGTTCTTCGCGTGCACCGGTTCAGGAGGAAGGTGTTATCGCCGATGCCGATGGAGAATTCTCCGGCAAAACGCTGGATGTGGCGGGAGAAAACACCGGCAGGAAATTTAAGGGCGCTGCTTACAGCCAGTCAACGATCCCGGGAGCAGAGCTTTGAATGCAACGCGCATATTGCCGGACAACTGCGCAATCTCCTTTAGATCGGCTGACGTAGCGCTAGGGTAAGAACTTGTAGCCGGCGCGGTGTATGGTGCGAAAGTGTACGGGGCGCGCCGGATCGCGTTCGAGTTTTTGCCGCAACCTCAGAATGTGATTGTCGACCGTTCGCGTACAGGGATAGTTCTCATATCCCCACACTTTGTCGAGCAGTTCGTCCCGGGAAATCACCCGGTGCGCGTTCTGAACCAAATATTTCAGCATCTTGAACTCCATGGTTGTGAGCACGACGGGCTCGCCATTGCGGAGCGCTTCCATCTCCGAAAAGCTGATACTCACGTCGCCAAACGCGTACCTGCTTTCCGCGCCGGTACGGTTGAACCGTTCCATGGTTTTTCCGATGATGTCGAGGAGCTTTGTCTCGTCAGAGCTTGCGCTTGAAGATTTCGCCAAGGCCATTTTGGGTGGATTAGTCTGGTTCTTGATTTTGGATCTGGGAATGAGGACAATAACCGGAAGGAAACGAAACGACCGCTGAATTTCCTTCAAGTCCACACTCGGGATCCGCGACAGCGACTCATCGAAGAAGAGCTCCGTGTCTGGCTCTGCACTGGCCCTTGGGAATTGAGCAACCGGGTTCTTCACGACTGCCGCCGCGGCAAGCTGGGAATATCGTCGCTATCGCCTGCCTCGATCAATAGAATGCTGATACCTGGCTCCTCGAGATTTTGCCTTACCTTCAACTCTCCAGCTGTCATATCGATCCTTTGCAATGAAGTCCGAACAAGAGGCTTCAAATCGATTCGCAATAGCACTGAGCTTTTCCGAATCGCTGCCGCAGACGGGGGCGCGAGGCCCATACGAACTGTGTTCGCACGTCGAATCACGTTGCCCAGATCGCTTCTATTCCCCGGTGATCCTGCTCGAAGATCCACCAGGAGGTCTTCGGTACAATTCGGACCCGCTGTTTAGATGCCGTGCCGGGAAATTCTGATGGATATTTTTTCACCGCGGAACACTGTCTTGCCTGGCATTGGGATTACGCAAGGCAAGGGAGTTGTGCCTGATTATTTTCCGCTCTTCGGAATCTTTTCCGAGTTCTTCAGGTCAGGGCGTGTCGCACCGGCTTGGACAAGCGCGTAGTTGGGGGGGCACCAGATATTTTCAATGGCTTTGCACGCTTTGCCGATACTTTGTGGGGCTGGCTCCGCAGATTCGACGGAACACTCGCGCGAAGTGCTGTTGTGTTTTGAAGCCGCAAGCTATGGCGACATCCAGCACTCGCGCCTCGGCCGCGCGCAACATGTTCTTCGCACGCTCTACCCTCCGGCGCAACACGAACTGGTGCGGGCTCTCGCCCGTCGCCTTGTGAAACATTTGCGAGAAATGAGCGATGCTCAGCCCCGCCGATTCCGCCATCTCCTCAAGAGTCAATCCGTCTTCCATCTTCGCGTGCACCAACTCTATGACCCTGCGCAAGCGTCCAGGAGTCAGGCCCCCTCGGTAGGTCCGTGGCGAAGCGCGCCGGACGGCATGGCCGTCGACCAGAGCAGCGGCAAGCGCTTGCTCCACGGAATCTAGAAACAGGCGGCCACTCGGAAACCCTGCAATCCTTTCCGCATTTACTGCGGCGACTAGGGCACTTACTCGGGAGTCCACCAGCTTCGGTTCGTAGCGCAGTTCTACTTCCGGGTACGTTCCACCGTAGGCCGACCTCAGCGCAGTGTCAGAAATCCCCAAAACCAGAAGGTCTATGCCGTCGGTCTGAACCCACTCTTCCACGTGACGGCGCGGCAGAATCATTTCGCCCGTGTCGTAGGAGGATCTCGTCATTTCAGAACGCCGCAAGCCCACGGCAATGAAACCAGGCCGGAGCGTCATGGCGAGAACCTGCCCGTGCTGTACATAACTGCGCGGGTTCCTGATAGAACCCACCGCATAAGCGGCAACTGTCATCCTTGTCTCACTCATTCCCATCCTCTCCTACACCGTTCAGTTCGCTCTTTCCTTACCCTCTCGACATCGGCCGAGCCGGAGCCACCGCCAGAGCGGTTAGGAAAGCAGCAGACCCGACCGTTCGCCCTCCATCCTACGGGACCTGAGCAGAAGCGGGTGTGAAGGTTCCGTCCAGATTTTGTGGATTCTTTGTGCGCGGGCTATGTCACTGAATACATAGGGTAATATCCGGGCTCTGAGATCGGAAAGCCGCGTGGCAGCGACGACATGTATCTCTGACGGAGATCAGGTACTCTAAATCGTCGAGGTAGGAAGGCGCTGTCCGCCGTCCAGAACAACAAACCAGGGTAGGGTAGATGAAATCTTTCCGGTCATTCCGCCTTGATACGGCAAACCTGTGCCTTTGGCGCGGGCACGAGCGCGAGTCCATCCCCCCAAAAGCCTATGACGTTCTGCGTTATCTGGTAGAAAACTCAGGACGGCTGGTCACCCAGAACGAGATTCTGGAAAAGCTCTGGCCTGAGACTTATGTCAACCCCGAAGTCCTGAGAAAATACATCTTGGAGATCCGAAAAACCCTCGGCGATCGACCCGATCGACCCGAATTCATCGAAACCGTTCCGAAACGCGGATACCGGTTTATTGCGCCCGTCACCGAGGAGAGTCCGCCGCCTGTGGACTTGGCCGCGCAAAAACAAAAAGAGAGTGCTCTGGAAACGACCGCTTCAGAACACAGACCATCTTCTCCTATCCATTCCCTTCAGAAGTTCGCGCTCACGCCTATTCTGGTATTAATCGCCTTAGCTGTGACAGCCAACCACTTTTGGTTTGCTCGGGACCGGCCCACTGGTTCGTCGTTGCACGGTAATTCCATCGCCGTACTGCCCTTTGCGGACTTGAGCCCGGCAAAAGACCAGGAATATTTTTCAGATGGACTGTCCGAACAACTGATTACGGACCTTGCCAAAATATCAGGCCTAAAGGTCGTCGGACGGTCCTCAGCCTTTCAGTTCCGAGGCAAGAACGAAGACCTGCGCGCGGTGGGACAGAAGCTCGGCGTGGGCCACGTTCTGGAAGGAAGTGTGCGCCGCGAGGGCAACCATCTACGCATCACCGCAGAACTGATCAAGACGGACGATGGATTTCAACTTTGGTCACAAACCTACGACCGTGAGATCAGCGACATCTTTGCCGTACAGGATGAAATCGCCTTGTCCGCGACTGAGGCGTTGCAACTGAAACTTCTAGGCAGCAACGGCGAGCGGGTCGCGCCGGCCTTGCGCAGTGCGAATCCGGACGCCTATCAGGCTTACCTGCAGGCGCGATACTTCAGTGTACGAGGGCAGGGCAAAGAAGATCTAAACAAAACGCTCGTCTACTCCGATCAAGCCATCAGGCTCGATGCAAAATATGCGCCAGCCTGGGCTTTGCGCGCGTCGGTGCAGAACCGGATGGCCGAAGTCGGCCTGACCGATGCTGCACAAGGCTTTCAAAAGGCCCGCCGTGACGCGGAGCGGGCCATTGCACTCGATCCTACCTTGGCCTCAGGCTATCTGGCGCTGGCAAGGACGCAAATCGACAGTGACTGGGATTGGGATGCCGCCAACGCATCCATTGCCAAAGCATTGGACTTGGAGCCGGGTAACGCTGAAGCCTTTCGTATCCGTTCAAACCTGACCAGGGAATTTGGCTATCTCGAGCAGGCTATCAAGCTCGAGGAACAGGCCGTCACGCTCGACCCTCTTCGTACCGATTCTCATTTGGGTCTCGGATACTTATTGTACGTGGCGGGCCGATACCTTGAAGCTCAGGCCGCTCTGCAAAAAGCTCTGGATCTGAACCCGCGAGCTGCTTTTGTCCATCTCACGCTGGGCAAAATCCTCATCGCAGAAGGAAAGCCGCAGGAAGCACTTGCAGAAGTTGAAAAGGAACCACTTGAGTGGGGAAAACTCGTGGGGCGAGCGGTGGCGTACCACGCACTCGGCCGTGAGCAGGATTCGAATGTCGCTGTGGCCAGGCTTATCGCGAAGAATGGCACTGATGCGGCCTACCAGATCGCTCAGGTGTATGCATTTCGTGGGGAGTCCGACAAATCGTTTGCATGGCTGGATCGCGCTTACCAACAGCGAGACGCCGGAGTGCCCGACATCAAGACCGATTCGTTGCTTAAAGATCTCCACCGTGACCCGAGATACACTGCGCTTCTCAGGAAAATGCACTTACCAATATAGGGTATCGGTTGTTACGCGCTGAAAGAAGCAAATCAATATCGTGGATCGCAGCCGGTTAAGGTTACATAAGCGTTAGCCTGCATCGGTTCTAAAAATCTCCCCAATCATTAACAAAGATTCATGAGCGGGAATATTCCTCGCAGAACCTTGTACTGGGCTGATGGGCAAGACATGGCCCGCCTCGCGACATCTTGTAAAACACCAACTCACGTCATTTGGCACGTTTCTCTTGAGGCGCCGAGGGGGCGCGGGTGCTGTGCATGAAGACGATCTTCCAGATGCCATCCTGCTTTTGAAGAAAGGCCGATTCCAACCATTTCTGGCTCACGGTCCCGGAGGCATCCGTGATGCTGCCTTGATTGACGTAGGCCATCCAAGCGGTGCTGCCGTTGATGTGGACCTCAGGCTCGGTCACATTCCACTCGAAACGTTTACCGGCGGCATGCTGCGCCCTGATCAGGGCCATGATGGCATTTCCGTTGAAACGGACGCCGCCATCGAAGATGTAAAAGTCAGACGCAATCACGGAATCGAACTTTGCAACATCGTCCGCCCGTGCTGCGGTGAATATGGTGCTCACGGTGTTCACGATCTGAGTCTGGTCGGCAGTGAGGGGCTTCTGCTGGGCCCGCGCCGTAAAGGCGTTCATTACCGCGAAGGCCATGGTGATCAGAGCAATGCGTAGTTGTGGTGACATGAAAGGCGTCTCCTTTGGAGGTACGCAAGAGAGACACGCCAACAATCGAATTATTCCCCCCAGCGTTCGATGAGCTGACGCCGGTGATGAGCTGATCGCAAGCGTGCGGTTCCCTCACGCCCGACCGTTTGATGCATTCCTCGCCGGTTGGTCGCGTCTCTGATTTGGTCATGTCCCTAAGCAGGAAGAGTTTCCGGAAGATTCGATCCAAAGCCGAATCTTCAGACACAAGTGCATCGCCCGTGTGTGGTTTCCTGATTGCGTTGTGAGCAAGACCATCGATAAAGGAGACTGGCAGATGAAGACGTTACTGCGCATCGGCGCGTGTATGGTATTGAGCTCGGCTATGGGAGCTGTTTGCTTTGGGCAGCATTACAACCAAACCAATCTAGTTTCGAACACGGCAGGGGTCGCTCCTGTGACCGATCCTCAGTTGATCAACCCCTGGGGTCTGTCCCGCAGTTCCAGCAGCCCGTGGTGGATCTCTGACAATGCGACGGGCCTCAGCACGCTGTACAACGGCGCAGGAACGAAGCAGTCCCTCATCGTAACCATCCCCCCAGCCGATCCGAATAACAAGAACACTCCCAAGGGCACACCTACCGGAACCATCGCCAACGGAAGTCAAACAGATTTCCTGCTGGCCCCGGGAAAACCGGCTGTGTTCGTGTTCTCAACGATCGATGGGACGATTGTTGGATGGAATCCAGCGGTAGCGGTAGCGCAAGGTGCCGCGCCCCCTTCAACGCAAGCTGTCACTGTTGTCAAAACCACCGACGGATCTAGCTACACGGGCCTGACCAGCGCCTTCATTGACGGCAAACCGTACCTGTACGCAGCAAACTTTACTAAGGGCCGCGTGGATGTTTATGACAGTGCATTTCATCGGGTAAATCTGTCCAAGGAGCACTTCGAGGAAAATTCTTCCGACCACGACGGGCACTCCTCCGAAAATTCTTTCGTGGATGAGACCCTGCCGCGCTCGTACGTGCCATTCAACGTGCAAGCCATAGGCAACGACATTGTGGTTGCCTATGCGCTCCATGAAGAAGGTTCACCCTTTGAGAGCGACGGCCCGGGGCTCGGCTACGTGGACATTTACAGTGCTACGGGCCGTCTTCTACAGCGTCTCGAGCACGGTGACTGGCTGAACGCTCCGTGGGGCGTGGCTTTAGCCCCGCTCGATTTCGGACGCTTCAGCCATGACCTGCTCATAGGGCAGTTCGCTGGCGGCGGAGATACC
>Ga0193726_1001037_pt1 | contig 24067 bp, 37 predicted proteins | sample H2c1metaG_FD_144928 | JGI IMG/M metagenome (GOLD analysis project Ga0193726, IMG submission 144928) | Soil microbial communities from a riparian zone of the East river system, Colorado, United States - H2c1 | ecosystem: Environmental > Terrestrial > Soil > Riparian zone | place: USA: East River...
CCCCCCGGGGCCAGCGCCACCACAGCCACGCCACAACCCGCGAACGGCAGCACCTGTCAACCCCCAAAGCAAGAAAAGTGGTAGCGCTTGACCGGACGATTACGCTTGACAATCCTTCCCGCTCCGAGGATGTGTCTCGCTATGCCCTCACTACAACACCAGCACGTTTTCCGTTCGGCCCAGAACACTCCCCTCTGTGACTTGTGCGGCGACCGCGCGCGCTCTCATCGCCAGGTCAAGCCCCGCGGAGCACGCAAGCCGCCCTCTCCTACGGCCGCCGCGCGTCGTTCAGCTCGTGAGCGTGCCGAGTACGCGGCGCTCTTAGCGAGCCTGCCGGCGCGGAGCTAAGGCCCAAAAGCGAAAGCCCCGGCGCGCGCCTTGTGGGCGGCCGGGGCCTGGTATCTGGGCTCTAGTCCCTAGTGGCTAGTCTCTAGTGGCTAGTCTCTGGTGTCTCAGCAAGGGTGAGACGGGGGCGGTGACCCGGCCCGCCGGCCGGTGGGCTAGCACAATTCGCGAATTACAATGACAGCGAAAGCGACGGAAGCGAGCAAGATGCCAGTTCCAGCTGAATAACAGAGAAACTCAAGAGCTGCGTTCATGGTCAATCTCCTTCGGGGTTGTCATCGCCCGGACTTCCGGCGTGAGTAAGGTCATGTGGGAGTCTGACCGTGGCGCCCGAGTAGTGTGCGCCTTCATGTCCCTTTTCCCGTTGGCACGGCGCTAGATTCCCAATCGTATGCTTGCACTTTTCGACGTGTCTGTTCTCCTCCCAATTGGAAACCGTCATCTTCTGAGGGTCACTGTCCGGAGCTTCGTCAGTCGGAGTAATCCACGACTTACCGGGCTTGCTGATACGTTCTAGCGTTACGTCAATCTGGGCCATACGCTCTCTTAGCGTCTGCCGTTCAGCCACAAGCAAGTTAAAGTAGTCATCCGGCAAGTCCGTCAAGTCCTCTTCAGACCAAGCGACTAGATGCGTACCCCAGCAAGCTACCTCAATCCCGTCCGCGGGCGACCCATCGGGTTGACAGACAGCTAACCGGAACATAGTTCCGGGTTTTAAGAAGTATTCTGGACCATAGCTTACCGGAAGCACGTCCCCGGCTTCGATGGCCGCGGCAAGAGCCGAATATCCCCACCCTTCGGGCATGCTATAGAACTGCGCGGGGACCGAACCGACACCGGCCGTAGTCGTTTCAGGGCCTATCTGAATGCGCTCGACAGTATCGCCCGCTTGCGCTCCCCAGATAGCGAGGCCTTGCACCTTAAACGGCACTAGAGCCACGAAAAGAAAGTAAGGTGACATCTGCTCTAACGGGAGCAGAGTCCGCTTGACAATTAGTGTACTCATCTAGAGTTGCCAACTAGGGGTAATTGGATTGACCGCGGCCGGTTGCGTTTCCCCGTCATGGTCAAGCGTAGAATCGAACGGTGGCAAGGTCCGGACTTGCTCTTGCGCTTCGCAGTCTAGCTCCGCCTGCATGTACTCCGCCACGCCGCGCGCGAAGCATTCGACAACGGTATCCCCTTGCACCCTTGCGTTAGTCGCTACCGCGTGCGCTGCATGTAGTATCTCGAAACGTGCGATTGATTGCTCTTCTTTCCAAGTAGTCGCCATGATTATGAGTCTCCCTTGATTATCGATTATAGAAAGCCGGTTCGATTATTCCCCGGAGCCGGCAAGCGGGGATTCACTACTCTAGCCCGGAGAGCTGAGGCGGCTTGGACGGCCCGAATCAGCGTAACGAGGTTTCGAGTAGCAAAGTCTAGTTGCACTCATGTACGGTGCCAGACTTGACTATCTTCCTGCAAAGCGGACACGGAAAGGTAGGTTCCCCGTCCTCCGACACCGGCTCCGGTATGGGTGCGGCTGCTACAGGTTGTGCGGCTTGACTAGGCCGCTCGTGAGCGAGCACGCTTTGGTCCCCGTTCTCCTTTCCAAACACCTCATGAGCCAACGGAGGCCCTAACAAGCCCGCTCCACTGGTCAAGGGCGCGACCGTCGGACCCTGTTGGACAGGCGGGCTCAACCGTTGCGTGACTTCGTTAGCGCGGCGCTGAAACTCGGTTTGCTGAGTAGCTTGCTCCGGAGACAAGGCCGAAGCTTGCGCCGCGGTTTGCTCGGTCCGAGCTTGTTCCAACATGTCCAATTGGTCCAAGTAGACGCTATGTCGCTCGCACATACGAGCTACTACAGTCGGGTCCCGGCGTGTCCCGACCCAATAGCCGAGTACCATGGCGGTTTCAGTATCTTGGGCAGTCGTGGCCGTGGTAGGACGTTTGAAAAACGGGGTCTTCTGCCAACGCTGACAGATAATGCAATTATTCCTAGGAATAGTTTCGGGCATGTTTCAAGTCTCCGGACGCAAAAGAATCAGCTGTAAGTGTAGGCCCATAGCATGCGCAACGTTAACAAGACCCTTAGCGTGGGTCTCGCAAACGTGCGCTTCGTCCCTCCCGGGCCAGGTGTAGCGATAGTGTCCAAGGCCGGAGCACCCTTGCTGAGAACATAAGGGTAACTCCGGCGTTTGGTACACGGGCATTACTTGCCCGCGCTGGCTTGCTCTTGTGCCGGTTCCGAAGCGGCGGGCGCCGAAGCTGGCTCCGGCTTAGCGTCAATCACGGCGTTAAACGCCGTCTCGGCCAAGTCCCAATACTTGGCACGCTGTGCGGCATCGGCCTTGCCCGAGTCAATCAAGAAGCCATCTTTCTTCGGTCCGATGACGGCCGCCCACTGCAAAGACCCGTTGTCGAGCACGCCAGCTTTGACCAAACCCGCGGCGAGCTTCGCAGCACGTTCGACTTTGGCGGCTACGGGGTCCGTCGCTTCCGGGTCGCTTCCGTCGCTCGCTTCAGGCGGGCTCAAAAGCTCGATGTAGCGTTTGACGGTCTGACCTTCGGTTAGGTCTTTCGTCATCTCGCGTAGCTCAATCATCTCCTTTGAGGTGAGCTGCGTTGCCACTGCGGCCGGCAACCCGGGAAGCTTGCTCTCACCCTTCCAATGGTCGAGCACTGCCTTAGGCAGCTCTGCAATCTTGCACAACTTCGACACGTAGCCTTGCGAGATAGCAAGCTCTAGCGCGATGTCCGCTTGAGTGAGCTTCTCTTTGGTTAACTCTACCACCGTGTGCAACATGTCTTGCGTGGTGAAGTTTTGGCGGTCCGTGTTTTCACGGCCGTTCAGAATCCGAGCTTCGAGCCGATTCAGCACGCGCACGACGGCCATAATGGTCCCGTCCGCAGTGTTCGGAATCAAGCGAGCTTGATTCATGGTTTTGATAAACGCCTTATCTTCGTCCGAGGCGTTCAGTTGCTCCACTGCGGTGTAGCGGCGGAAGCCGGCCACAAGCTCGTACGGGCGGTCTGTCTTCTTACCCCCGAGGCTCTTGCCGCCTTCCACGCGACGCACGATTACCGGCGTGTCTTGGCCGCGGTTGCGCAGAGTGAGGCGCATTCCCTTAAGGCCAGTGCCTAGGGTTTGATGCTCGGCACGGATGGTAGTGTCCTGTACGCCGTCGCTCGCGTCCGAAAGCACGTTCGTTTTGCTTCGGCCGTTCCAATCGTAATCCACGAGGATATCGGTCAAGGGGATGTGACGAATCACCTCGTCCGGTAGAATGTCAGTAGTCGGGTTGCCTGGTTTCTGAGTGCTCGCCATGGTGTCTTTTCTCCTAATTATTCCCAGGAATATTCTGGGGTCTGTTGTTACTAGTACGCCTATACTTGAGGCGCAAGGACTTTCTTCCCAGTTTCGTAGGTCGGTCGGTACTTTTTGCAAGCGCACAATCTCCCACACGATTGACGCCGTGTAGTCGAATCGAAGTGCGTAGGGTGCCAGCGTGCGCTATGGCCGCACTCGCAATCCGGTCCGCCTTTGGTTAACGGCCGCTCTTGCAGGTCATGCGCTCGCCAGCTCATGACTGTCCTGGACAGCCGCACCCTGGAACGTGGTCTATGGCTAAATATCTTAGCCCGAAACGTCGAAGGCTTCTCGGTATAGATATAACTCGTAAACTAGTAGTGACATTCACGCATCCTAAGTCAGTTAGTTCGCAAGCTACGATACAGCATTCGTTCCAATGATAAGGCACTGAAGATTGGTCGAAAGGACCTCGAAAAATACACCCTGCTTTATGTACGAGAGTACGACGAAGCGATTTGGATTCGCGCCGTAGTCTTTTATTGATTAGTCTCTTACGTCGCATGTTAATAACCGAGTTTCTTACAAGCTTCGGCTATCGCCTGGTGTAGTGGCAAAACGCGCTTGTGATGCTGGTAGGCGCGGATTAGCTCTAGTAGCTCTGTGTTCTTAATCAGCACAGAACACTCGCTAATGCAGTAGCTAGCTAATGCTTCTAGTCGTTCGTCGCTTATGGTCATGGTGTTTCCTCGCTATCGTCTATCTCTTCGTCGAACCACTCCGGAGCTTCGAGACCTTCCGCCGCCGCTTCTGCCGCTGCCTTGCCGAGCGGTGTAGTGTTGCCCGGCACGTAAGGCACGGACTCTTTACCGCGCATGTCCCGTATCCGCATGCGCCCAAACCGTCCGAGATTGGCAATCGTCTCGCGCTTAGGGTGCGGCTCGAATTCGATGTTAATCGAGCGTTCGGCCCACCTCCCGTAGGCTGGAATGCCAGAGGGCAGTTTCATCATCTGAGAGCGGCAAGAGTCGCCAATCTCGCCGCACGTCTCGCACAGCTTAGTAGGCGGCCCGGGCCATGCGGTTTTACACTTGCTGCAATTCGAATAAACTAGAACGGAGGACTTGGCGCCGAAAAACCGCCGCGACTTGACGTTAATCTTTAGCTCGCTCTTACGGTCCCATTCCTGAAACGCTCGAATCAGGCGAATGGCGGTTTTGCCCATCTCATCTCGCCCAACGCCGCGCGCGCGCATGAGTGGTCGGGGTTTCTGAGCGTCAGGAACGAGCGCAAAGTACATGCCCGGTTTAACGAAAAAGACCCCATCGCCTAGGCCTTCGGTCGGCTCACAACCCCAACCGCCTAGGGGCTTTTCCAGGTCATTCACGCCAGTGTCACGCGGCGTAGGAAGGTCTAAAACCTCAGTTGTAAACACGCCATCTGTGGCAATGCCTAAAACGTTCCACGGGTCTTTAGCGGCTAGAATCGCGTCTAGCGATTGGCTGCGCGTGGTGGCTGTAATCATACCTCCCCAGATATGAGAGCGGAACGGCGGCGGGTCGCCCTCGGTCTGCATGGTCTTTCCAGCACATGCATTAAGACCTAGTTTCATCACAATTCCGCGCCCATCTTTACCCCATTCAAAGCGCTTGCGGTAGGCCTCAGGGACCCACGCAAAAGGTTTATGTTGACACGCTGTCTCGTATATCCAAGCTCCCTCGATACTGACCATGCCCCCCCAACCTTTGAGAGCGCTCTCAATCTCGGGTAGCCAGGCCCAACCGTGGAAGCCTGTTGGATAGCAGATTGAGCCGGACTCCTCACGACAGGGCAACGGACACCAGGCCATGCTTTGCCGTTCGGCCTTAGCAGAGCGCCGGACTCGATGTTTAAGGATAGCAAGCGTCCCCGTACGCGCTTCCGCAAGAGCGCTAGGGCCTGCAACATACCGCCAAGCCCCGCACGCTAGACAAGGCAGCTGTGCAATCGCATAGGGATAAGCCGAGAAGATATCTCGGTTATAGACTCGCTCAGTTACTTCTCCGACAACCGAGTTTTCAAAACGGCCGCCGAAGTAGGCGGCCATAATTGCATATTGCAGGTCGTGCGGCAGAAACTCAATTGACGGGCCCATGAAGTCCTTAATCTTGTGGAGCTTCATAAAGGCCGAAGCAATCGAGCCCGCGCCGTGATAGGCGGTTAGCTCTATCCCCGCGTCGTGACACGCTACAATCACTTTGCGCATCATCACGGCGAGTAGCTGACATTCCTCTTTGCAGTAGGCACGCACGTTCTCCGGCTTCTCATCCGCGAACGCGCCACGCTTCTTTTTCATCTCCTCGATTCGGTCTTGTTGCGTTTTGGTACCTACTGACCACTGCCGAATAGCTTTAACGAAACTGCACTGAAAGAACTTGAAGCAATCCCAAACCTTGGTTTTGCGGAGCCAACGACTCTTAGCCTTGCCAGTTTTTTCGTGATTATTCCTGGGAATATTCTCAGAAACTGGCGCGGGCTCGGCAACGCTAAACGAGCCGTTAAACCAATCGAGTCCTAGTCTAAACGGCTTGCCGGCCTTGTCTTCTGACACATATCGTAACAAGTTGACTGCGCGCACCTTGGTAGCAGCACAGCGCGGACAAGCCTTCTCAGGACTTCGCCAGTTAAAGCCGCACTCGCGGCAGACTCGCATACGGCGCAAGTCCGGATGCATGATGTAGTAGATATCAAGCTCCGACAGACCTTCAATCATCTTGGTCCAGTCATAAGAGCCCATAAAGATGAACTTTAGCGCGTTCTTAGGCAACGCTAGCAGCATGGCGCCGCATTCTTGGGCAGACAGTCCCTTAGCGTTGTACGCCTCGCCTACTACGCGCCCGGATTCATCCACGGCCATAAGCAAGGTGTAGATATGACTCCCATCGGGCAAGTCATGACCTTCCCCATCAATACCTAGAATCAAGTCGCTACTACGGCCATAACGCGACCGGTCGCGCGTCTTGTATTGACTTAAACGTTCAGGCGATGGATGAACGCTAGCCGGCTTGTGACACTTACTACAAGGGTCGCCGATTGCGGCGTGATATACCTTGCCGTGTGTCTTACGGTGGACATTAGGAGGGCCGCCGCACTTGTCACACCGTTCGCCTGTCCCTCGAAACAGGTGCTGTATCTGAAGCATTATTGACAGTTCCACGATTACCTAAGCGCTTTCTGCTCCCTCTCGCGCTTCATGCGCTGGCGCTTGTCGCGTTCCCGTTTATTGCGCGCTTGGTTGTGTGTACGGCAGTAGAACCCCTGCGAAGTACTGCCACACTGACCGCAGCACCCCATTGACCGATAGAGTCTCGAGTATTCCGACATTATGATTATTCCCAGGAATAGTTTCAGGTTTTGAGTAGCTTAGCTCGCACAGGCTCCGGCTCGCCTGGCTTTTGCTCGTAGTCATTAATCTTTTTGATACAGGCCAGACACAGATACAACGATATGTCTCCTACTTCACAGAGATTGCAGGGCTTATAGGTGTCACAGTTCATACAGATGTGTGATTGCATAGCCTGATTATGGTCGTAATCCCGGGGCCCGCGCCTGCGACATACGCCGGACACTAGGCGAAAAAAAAGCGGTCCGGGCTTGCTGAGAAGTGAAGCCGGCCGCCTGTGCGCTGTTAGTGAAAGTTTCCCAACGTTTATCACGGTGCTGTATCATGTCGCGTAGCACCTGTAAGCCGCCCGGGTCGCGACCTGTTAACTCCTCGGAGTAACCCATTGGGCCAAAGACCGCTAAGCGCATGTTGTGTAAGAATTGCTGCTGATTCGCGTCAAGCTCGCCTAACGTAGCCGCGCTACGTGGATTCAGGCCTTCGGTTTCGAGCGCCTTAGTGTGGCGCTTTTGCCAGCCCTTTTTCGCGGCTTCGGAGCGGCGTTTAGCTCTTATGGGAGCTTCGGCGACACGCTTGCGCGCAGCCTGAAACGCTTGCACGTCATAAACGCGCGAAGTACCCCAACCATTAGCAGCTTTCGAGGGCTTTTTAGCCTTCGGCTGAGCTGAATTGCGCTTGACAGCGCGCTTTTTAGTCGGTACTCTCTTAGCCATATCGACGCACACCCATGCGTAGATTCAGCGAGGTTAGCGCCTCGCTGTCAGTGCTTCGCCGCACGCATAATCAAAACGTCTCTAGCGACTCCCAAGACGCCAAAGACCAAGACGCCCCGCAGAGCTGATTACTCTGCGGGGCGTTTTCGTTTCTACTCAGAACGGGATATCGTCAGAGCCCGCGGCGGATGCCACGTCCGGCTCGTTCGGTGCCGCTGCTGAGGCGGCTACGAGCTGGTGTGGTGCGAGCACTGCCGTAAGCCCGAACGAGCGCCGCGGATTCGGTACCGGTTTCGCTGCGAGCTTATAGAGCCACATGGTTTGGCCATGGTCGAGCGGAATCTTTTTGCTCGGAGCGATTCGGACTTCAAAGCACACCTCGGGGGCGGTCGCTGCTTTGGATACGAATTGCTGCAACTCGTAGGTAGCTGGAATCAGCACCTCCGAGCCCGCGGGAACGGTGGTCACTTGCTTGTCGCGGTTGATTGCTAGTACGGGCCGCGTCGTCCGAATCAGGAATGCAGACCAGTTACGCAGCACTGGCGCTTTCGTCACGGGGTCAACTCCCGTTTTCAAAGGCGGCATGGGCAGCAAGTTCAAGAGGTGCCCGACTAGCGGTGTCTCTTTGCACTTGTCTGCGTTGTACATGAAACGTTCAGTGGCAATCTCGCGGAATTCCGCGTCGTCCACATACGTAGTCGCTCCCGTTGCAGTCACCCCAGATACATTATCAGCAACCATTATTATTGACTCCCAATTGGCGCCAAACTTAGTGTTTGACGTAACTGGAAAGACTATCAAGAGTTTAGCGCCTTGTCAACCCCCCGGAATCATTGTATTATTCGAGAATAATGCGCGGTTACGAATTGCAACTCACCACGCGAGCCCAGGTGATTACGACGGCCAAAGGGCAGTCGCTCACTATCCGTTTCGCGATTGGCCCGTTTACGTTTTTCATCATTGTGGGCGTACCCTCGAGCATGGGCAAAGGGAACGAGGGGCCTTTGGTTTACGTGAAAACACAGCTAGTCCCGACACCAGAATGGCCGGTGTTTCGAGACCATGACGCTAAGGCCGGTTGAGCATTAATGTCACAGTACCTACACGATACTTACATGTAGGTTATTCCTAGGAATATTGAAGCCATGAGTGCCCACGTAGCTAACCACATTCCGAAGTGTCGCGAGTGTCACTTTCCGATGCCGGTTGGCATGAAACAGTGCCGAAACCCTAAGTGTAGGGCCTGGAACGTGAGCAAGCCGATTCAACTCGACGACTCTACAGTGCTCATGTCGCAAACCACTACTAGCACGGTGCGTAGAATCCCCAGCGGACTCGTAGATACCGTGTTTGGGGGGGGAATCGCCTGTACCTCGGTAAACCTGTTAGCAGGCGAGCCAGGAGCCGGCAAGACCACACTTTCCCTACAGCTCTGCGATATCCTCGTTCAGCATTACAATCGGACGAAGGAAGCACTCTATATCGCGAATGAGCAGTCAGCTGAGGAGATAGCCGAAACGGGTAATCGGCTCGGCTTGGCCAATGCGGACAAGATTCGAATCGTCAAGGCGATGGGCGGAGTGACCCACGATATCGGAGACTTGCTCATTCACTACAAGCCGTGTCTAGCCGTCTTGGATTCAGTAACCAAGTGGGCAGGCGAGGACATGAGCCTAGCCGTCGTAATTGTCCAACGGCTGAAAGACTACTGCGTAAAACTCGAGTGTCCGGCTCTAGTTGTGAACCAGGTCACTAAAGACGGGGACCATGCAGGCCTTAAACAACTGGAACACGCCGTAGATATGGCGGCCATGTTCGACATTATCACAGACGTAGTAGACGAAGCGGGTAACCCGCTCCCGGTCAAGCTAGCGCCGCGCCGGTTACTCAGCTCGAAAAACCGCTTTGGCTCCGCGCCCGAGGAACAATTCTATACAATGACTGCGACGGGACTAGTCGAAACCATAATCTAGGATAATTCAATGCCGAAACTCTGGTGTGTGAAGTGCGAAGCCTCGACCATGCTCAAGTCAGAATGGCGCGAGAAGATACCACTAGCCGCGCGCGCGTACCTAACGGGCCTGAAACTGCGTATCTACTATTGCTCTGAATGCGGGTTTATAGAGCTGTTTTACGGCGATGAAAAGAAGGTGGACTAATGGGCACGCTCAAACGTCCGCACTATGCCACTTGCGAAAACGCGGCCGTCCTCGCCTTGCGCGCTATAGCCGATATCGAGCTAGTAGCCAAGCGCCAATACGTGCCTAAAAACGTCCAAGTCATCCTTGAGAGTTTCAATAAGCGCCTAAAGGCCCTGCATGCGCGCGATTGCGCTCTTGATTCTTAGTCAAGCCGAGTCGCGCCGCGCTCGCCTCGAAGCCTTGTTACGCTTGGAATACTGGTTATCCGAGCGCGCGCAGCAAGGGGACCGAGTAGCCACAATCGAGCGTTTAGAGCTGATAATAGTGCTTGACAAGCGGTTTTCGGGCGATTGTGACGGCATTGCTGCCACGTTACAAGATTGACACCTAAGTAAAGATCTGCTATCGTTGTAACCAATGCTCGGGAATGAGGGTTCCGCGTTGGGCACTTATAGCCATGCGATTGTACGCCCACAGTCGTATGCAGCGCCGCAACAATACCAGCCTTATCAGGCTCCGCAGTACATGCAGCCGTACCAGGCCCCACAGTACGGCCAGCCTAAGCCGAGTGTATGGGATACGTACCGGGGCATGTTCGCCCCGCCCCAACAGGTTCAAACGAGCCCAGTCGAATCGGCGGTTACCGGGCTTCGTCATATTGGCGAGGGGGCGGCGGTAGCCGCTTTACTAGCGTTTGCTCAAAGACAGTTTGGCACTCTTGACATCCGCGGAAAGTACCCGGTAGACGGCATTCTAGCGGGCCTCGCGTTTGCCATGTCGGTTAAAGAGGCGAACAAGCCCAACGGCTACGCGCAAGACCTGCGCGCTATCTCTCAGTCCGCAATGACTGTGTTCACTTACCGCAAGATTCTAGGCGACGGCGGAAACTCAAAGTCCACTGTAGCCGGAGAAACCGCCAGTATTCCTAGGAATATTCCTAGTAACACTAACAGCGACCCGATTCTAGCAGCCGCGCGCGCGGCCGGCTTCTAACACCTCTCAACGTATCAAACGAAAGGCAACAATCATGGGACTGACTGACTTCTACAAGAGTGCAAAAGGCAAGATGGGCGGAATCGACGCAAAGGAAGCCACTCAGCTCGCCGAAGATTGGATGATTGCCGGCGGTACGGGCGCCATCATCGGTTTGATTGCCTCGAGTGCGGGCGGGCTAGACCACACTGTAGCCGGCCTGAAGGTGCCAGTAGACGGCGTGCTTTCGGTCGGCCTCGGACTCGCCTCACTGACCATGAATTCGCCGGAGCTGCGCGTAGCAAGCATCGCCGCGGCGGGCTCGGCTTCGGCGCGCACTTTCCAAGGCATCTTTTCCAAGTCGCTCGGAGCACACGGCGACTTCGAGGGCGACATTCCAGGCCAGTTCCACGGTCACCACGGCCACCACGCGCTACCGCCCGCGGATGCCGGTTACGGCTTTGGCGAATCGCCAGTCGGACAAGGTCAATTCGGCAGCGGTTTCGGCTTCGGCTCGGACCGCGACCGGCTTATCGAAGCGGCCAAAGCGCTCTAGCCATGCTGCTTAAGGTAGGGTTAGCGCTAGTAGCAAGCTGCTTAGTTGGTAAGCTTATTAGCAACGCGCTAACCAGCTACGTAAAGCAGCAAAAAGCGCCCGCTTAACCCATTATTCCTAGGAATAATGACCCCGGTATCCCTGGCAAACCAGGGACCCGGGGATAAGGCGTCGTAAGAGAGTCATTCCGACTTTCAACGAAAGGCAACAATCATGCAACGTGTGAACATGCAAGAGATGGTACGCCGTGACCCGGCCTTAGCGGTGCTCATGGGCGCAATCGCCGGAACGAGTTTCGGTTACTCGGCTCCGAGCCCCTTGGCGCGAGTCGCAGGCCGCCCCCTGCCATCTGCCGGTTTCGGCGATGACATGGGTTTCGGCTATCCCGGAATGGGTTTCGGGGACGAAGCCGGCTATGGTTTCGGCAAGGGTCATGCGCATCCGGCGCATGCAGCGCACGCGGCGCACCCCGCGGCACACAAGCACGCGGCGGCTGCTCACCACCAGGTGACTCACGGTACGGAAGCCCGTACTTTGATGCTTGACCCGAACCAGCACTCTACCGTCAAGGTCGAGCGCTACTCGTTTTCGTTCTCGCCCACTACCGCGCTCGTGCTCGGTGCGGCGTCGAACCAGGGCACGTATACGCAGCAACCGAGCGCATCAATCAAGGGTCAACGGGTCGTGATGAATGCGCCTCAGGAAAACTTCGTATTCATCCAGGGTTTGCAGATTGCAAACGTGAACGTCATCATCGGCGGGCAAGAGGACGCGAATACGTACTCGGGCCGCTCGCAGGGTGTGCACTTGGACTTGCCCCGCCTCGACCCGCAAAACCGTGCTACTGCGTCCAGCAGCTACACGGGTAGTCTGCCGCCTGGCTTCACGGCCGGCGCAAACTACATCTTCGTGGTGACGTTGCAGGGCCCGGCTACGTTGGCCGGCGGCTACGGTCAGTGAGCGGGCAAGGCTTTAGCAGCAGACCTTAACCGGTTAGTGCGAAGCCATAGCCCGCGGATGCTATCCGCATGAATATCGTTTTTGCAATACCAGGGTTCCAGACAGACTCGAAGTCTGCGATGGGGCGCGCGGTTCGCAAAGTGGTAGACACTGTCGGCAAGCAAGTAGGGAAAGCGACGTTTAAGCCCGGGGTTGTCGTGTTTCGCATTGATAGGGCGTTTCATGCACGTTCGTCGAAGCAAGAAAACGCGACGGCCCTCGAGGTTCTTTTAGCCGGTCTATGTGCCCTCAATCGGATATGGTTGCAGTGCTATCCAAGCACGCCCCCGCTTGCGGCTACTCCGGTGTATTACGAGCGTACCGTGGTTTGGGATACGATTCCCGCTCTGTTGTCTCGCGGATTCGGAGACTGTAAGTCTCTGTCCGCTTGTGAGGTAGCCGAGTTTCGGGAACAAGGTGTTTGGTGTCGGCCGGTGTTTCGGTTTCAGGGTAACCCGTCCGCTATCATGTTTCACATTCTCATCATGCTAGAGGGTGGTGAGTGGAAAGACCCTAGCGCGGAGCGGGGCATGCTGAGTTACCAGGAAACCCACGAAGGTGGGAGTATTCCTGGGAATATCCACGGTTACTAACTCAAAGGGAAAAGACAATGGCTGTAGTTGTTATCACTGACGCATGCATCGCGGGCGCTATGGGCGGTCTCTTGGCTGGCCGTTTCGTCGGCTCAATCACTCCGACCGACTACGCGGCCGTTGCCAATGCCGCCGCGGCCATTGGCGCGGAATTCGCAACCGAAAACGCCGCACTGGGCGCGCCCATGGCTGACGCAGACAATGCGCAGATTGGCTTGCTCGTGACCGCCGTTGCCTACGGCTGCATTGCAGGGGGCGGCTACGCGAGTGTGACCGCGGCCGACTACTTGCCCATTGCCAAACAGATTGCGGCTGCTTCCAAGCAAGCCGTTAGCAAGCTCTCCTAAAGGCCATGTTACGCCTACTGCTAGCGGGAGGCGTTATCGCAGGCGGGCTATGGTGGCATCACAAGCACCGTAGCCCGCAACATGCGATGTTAACGCCGCAACGTGCCGCGATACACGGGCACCTCATGGGCAATGAGTTTCGGCCGGACAAGCTGGAACACATGGCCAATCTGTTTGGTCAAGAGGGCTTGCCTGCACAGGCAAAAGAACTAGCCGACAAGGCTGGTCAGATTCGTTTGCAAGCGAAGATGGCTCCGGCTTTGGTCGAGCGTGCCCGCGCTTGTGACCAGAATGCTATGGGCATGATTGCGGCTATCCGCGAACAAGCCAAAGCGGGCGACCCACGCGCGCAAGTTTCTTGCGCTCTCATGGCTCGCTACTGCGAAGCGCACCCCATGCCGGAGCTTGGACCGGTAGGCGAAAAGCCAATCGCGGCTTAAGTCAGAATATTCCCAGGAATAATCATAATCATGACCGTTCGACAAGTGGTCTTTGCTCTTGAACCTTGGCGCGTAGAAGGCGCCAAGGACGAGCGTATGCAACCGGTTCCAGGTACCTGGACACTGGCGCCCGAAGCTCTGTGCAAACAGGGTATCAAGGGCATAATCTGTTGTGTTAATCGCACCTGCAAAGAGGCGGCTTTAATCCGTTTCGATATGGGCGAAGCGGTTGACGGCGTCTTGCAACTCGAAAACTTCGAGTGTCGCAGTTGTAAGCTTATAATCAATGCTCGCCTGCTACATTGGGATACACGGAAACTTTTCTGTGTGGTGTACGAATTGCTCAAGGATGACGGAGGCGTCATTCCGCGCAAAGAGTACATGCACGCTGAAGACCGCGGCCAATGTATCATGATGTTTGCAGCGGGCACCGGCTACCAGTTAGACCACGTACAAAAGCAGCCTTGGCGGCTGGTAGACGCTGGAATTGCTATTGGCTACTTCGGCCAAGAGTCTGATAAAGACCAAGTCAAGCTTTCGGTTGACTGAAGGATAATCAATGTTCGGTTTTGACCCTATCTCAATCGGTGTCGGTGTTTTGGTTTGGCTCGCCTTCAAAAAGCAGGGCGGAACGAACTTCGGCAAGATGACAGCAGAGCGAGAAGACTTGTTTCGCAACGCTATGGCCCATTGCGCAGACCCTGCCAAGTTGACGTTTCTCGCTGAGGAATTCAAAAAAGAGGGGCTCAAGGCCGAAGCTTACGCGCTTAAGAAACGGTCGGAGTGGCGCGGGCGGACTGAGGACGTGCGCAAAGCCCATGCCGCTATCTTTGAGAAGGCAATCAAGAGCGAAAACGCACTGGCTATCTTGAGTGTCGCGGCGGCATTCGAGGACATGACCGCCACGGTCAAAGCCAAACAACTGCGCGACCGAGCGCAATTATTGAACGAACAAGCACTCAAGAAACAGGCGGAGCAAGACGCAAAGCCGCCGCCTGAAAAAGCTGAGAATATTCCTGGGAATAATTCCGAAAACGCGGCAGACGCGGCGGAGTAGGTAGCATGGCTGTAGATTACAAGGCTGTCCAGAGTCGGTTAAACGTCCTAGGCGCAAAGCCGCCTTTGACGGTAGACGGTATCTACGGCCCTACCTCTAAGGCTGTGTTGACGGCGTTTCAAAAGTCCAAAGGGTTAACAGCGGATGGTATTGTCGGGCCGCAGACCTTAGCCGCACTCGGGATTACGGGCGCTACTGCGACTCCTACAGGCACGTTTACAGCAAAGCCCGGAGTCAAGTCGGCCGACCCCAATAACATCCACGTTAAAGCGAAAGCGGCGGCCGATGCGATTCCTGGACTTACGCCCGCAGAGTCTGCCTTCATGCGCTCGGTCGGGTGGCATGAGACCAATTACGGTCTTGGTTGGGGAAGCACTCCGCCGCCTAATGGTGGCGCGGGTTCTTTCAACATGGGTGCGATTACGACTGAAAACCCCGGCCCGCTTGACTTCAAGCACGTGGATTCGCGAAACGACACTGGCCAAGTTGTGCAGTATACGACCTGGTTTAAGGGCTATCCGTCCTTTCAAGCCGGCATGCAAGGTCTTGCGGATACGGTTCTAAAACCGAACGTCAAAGCCGCAATCGCCGCAAACAAGGACCCGCAAAAGGCTTTCGCCGCGGGCGTTGCTGCGATGTATGCCAATCACTACTTTTTAGGCATCAATCCGCGTAACACTGACGCGGGGAACGCCAAAAACGTTCAAGATTACATGACAGCCGTGACCAATGCGTTTTCAACTATCTCCGAAAACACAGGCGAGTCACTAGCCGTTGCTGCTGGCATCGGAGCGGGCGCCGTTACGGTGCTCGGGTTGCTTGCGTGGGGCGCGTGGAAACTGTTTGGGAAAGGTATCTAACTCATGGGCTCTGCTGATATCGACGCAATCAATAGCTACATAGTCAACGCGGCTGTAGTGACTCCCGAAGCCGGGAACCTACAAGCGCAGTGGAAAACCTGGTACGCGAATCTCGGCATGTTCGACAAGATGAGCGATTCGAGCACTTCGGAGGCCTCGAATCGTCGCACCGTGTTCAACGCGGCAAACCAGAATCCGGAGCCGCTAGCGAGCGCGGCTGACTTGACGCCTCAGCAGATGGTAGCGAAACAAGATGCGATTGCCCAGGCGCCGGGCTTGACTGTCCAGCAGAAGCAAACGGCGTTAGCTAAGAATCCGACTATTCCTACCAGTCATCCGGCTATTACGGGCGCGGCGGGACACGCTACGATTCGCCTCGGTTCGAAAGGAGCGGACGTAGTAGCATGGCAGGGGATTCTAGGCATTCCTGCTAGCGGCACGTTCGACAGTGCGACGGGCGCCGCTACGCGCGCATGGCAGACCGCACATCATCTAACCGCGGATGGGGTAGTCGGGCCCATGACTTGGGGCGCTGCATTGGGCGCTCCGCCGCCGGCAGTTAAACCAGCAGCGGCGCCAGCGGGTGCTAGCCAACCGCGTCCCCTTGCCGCCGCGGCGGCTGCTAGCTTCCCTGTAGCCGCGACCGTGCCCACTACGAGCAGTTCTTTCCTCAGGCTCGGTATCCCCGCGGCTGGTATCGTCGCAGGGGCCCTAGTGGCGGGCCCGGTCGGGGCAATCATCGGAGGTATTGCCGGCCTCTTTGGCGCCAGTAAGGTTTCTTAGTCATGAACTGGGAACGTCACTTTAGGGCTATGAAACGCCCGCCTGAACGGGAGCTAGCTAAAGCTCGTGTAAGCTTTGGCGCCGATGCGCCTCAGCGTAAAGTAGGGCGTATGGCAGACCTTGGTTTTCATGGTCTGCTCAGCAACTCGGACGACATGAACGCCATTAACGATTACATGATGGCTACTCCGGCCGTCACTCCTACCGCCGTAGGTCTTAAAGACCAATGGGTTTCGTGGTGGTCTAACCTCGGTATGTTTTCGAACTTCGGCACGACCAATTACGACGAAGCGCGCAACCGGCGTAATACATTCGACCTGGCAAACGCCACTACGGCCGCGCAAGTGGCCCAAGTACGCGCGGTTATGACTCAAGGTCAGTCGACGGAGCAGGATTCAGGCGACACCGATAGACGCTTGTCTACCGGCATGATGCCTAATCCGCCGTTGATTCCAGTACAGTACCAGGTAGCCGCTGAAGCTGTAGGCGTGGCTGCTATTGTCTTGCTCGTTCTCCGCAAGCTACATATTCTCTAGTTTCGCAATTATTCCCAGGAATATTCATAATATCATGAGCCGCAAACGCATCACAGTTGAGCAGTGGATTAGCACCGCGCTAGCCGATAGCGATAAGGGCGCAGAGTGCTCCGGCTTGTGTTTGATGTATCTCAAGGGCATTGCTCAAGAGGAGATACACACCAAAGAGTTAAAGGGTCCTCAGAACCCTAAGGCGTTAGCCGAGTTTTTTATTGACCGCGCGTGCGGCTATGCCCAAGACCTAGCGGGCATTCACACTTTCAAGCTCTTAGCCTTCTACGGCAAAGCCGAGCCACAAGCCGCTTTTCCGTTTACTGTCAGCGATGGGCAACTGACTGTAGGCGATAACTCTAGCTATTCGAAGCACGAAGCCACTCCGGCGGGCTTGCTCGGTCTGCTCATGAAGCATAACGAGAACGTTATGCAGATGAATCTAGCCATGACTACCGCCCTAGTGACTGACAGCATGGCAACCCGTAAAGAGCTTGCCGAAGCAACCATGCTTGTTCGTGACGCGGTCATGAGCTTCGCTGAGATGGGACAACGTAACCAGATGGCCGCGCTTGCTTTCCAGCGCGAAACGACTGAACGTAAGATGTTTGCGGATGCGTTGCCCGCCATGGTGAACCATCTCACGGGCCGCGAGATTGTTCCGGAAGGCTTCGCTTTGGGGAAGGTACTCGAGGGCATGGCCGGGCGCATTGGTCCCGATGACCTTCAGATGTTAGTGAGCATGGGCAAACTGACACCGCAAGAGGCGCAAGCCCTCGCGGGACACTTTGCTAAGGTGAAAGAAGACCAAGCCAAGCAAGCGGCAATCATGAAAACACTACCCTCTGAAGAGCTAGCGTTAACTAAGAGGGACGCAGCCGAATGACCATATCGGAAGGCATGAAAACTCAAGCGCTTCTATTCGGAGTGGGACTCATGGGCGCGACGGCAGACGCGCTAGCTGCTACCTCTTACTGGTTCGGTGGATTGCGTTGCTTGCTACTTATCAAGCGCGAGCAATTGCTAAAGAGTGTGTTTTCGGAGGCTGTCAACGAACGGCCAGAAGAGCGAGCAAACTAACATGAACTTGCTAATCGGCGCGGTTGCTACTGCGGTGCTCGGGTATCTCGGATATACCGAATACAAGAAACACCAGTTTCAGGTTCACCACATGATTGGAGCGGGCGGGGTGCCGGTTCGTGTCATGACTCCCATCTCCAGTCATATCACGGAAGCGCAACACCATGGCATTCCCAAACCATCGGCGCCAACCGGGCATGCCTTGGCCCATATTACACGGGAGGGCACGGTTTACGCTCCGCCAAAGATGCTCGATGATGGCCAAGCGGCGCCGATTCTGGCAACGCCTACTGGTAGCTCTAGCCTTGCTATTGGCAGTTTTTTGGATATTCAGCGCGCGCTGAATACCTTGGGCGTCCAGCCTCCCGTAGATGAGGACGGCAAGACAGGGCCCAAGAGCGTGGCGGCCATTAAAGCCTTTCAGAGCAAGGCCGGGTTAGTTGTGGATGGCTCGGCAGGCCCGGCAACCAAAGCCGCTCTTAGCAACGCGCTAGCCGCCTTGGTTGCGGGCGGAGTGGCTTCGCCCATCGCTAGCGCGGCAAGCTTGGCCGTCGCGACGGGCGCGCCTGCCGTCGTGAGTACGCTCTTAGACATTCAGCATGGCTTGAACTTGCTCGGGGCTAGTCCGCCCTTGAGCGAAGATGGCAAGTCCGGGCCCAAGACCGTAGCCGCCATCAAGTCGTTCCAGTTGACTCATGGGCTCGTAGCCGATGGGATTGCTGGCCCTCAAACCAAAGCCGCTATAGGCATCGCCTTAGGAACAAGCGCATGACCCCCGCTCAGAAAGACTCGCTTTCATACATTGGCGGAGCCGCAGCCGGCGCATTGTTGGCCAAGAGCTTCGGCTGGAAAACTCTCGGAATCCTCATCGGCGGAACGGGCGGGCTAGCCGTTGCCGCCTGGTATCTCATCAAACCAAAAACGGCTTGAGAGTGTCACTCATGCAGAAGAGTAGCGTTTTAGCTATGGTCCTAGTGTCGGTCGCGGCCGGCTTCATGTCGTTTCAGATTGCGTGCAAAGGAGTTTCGACTCCGACTAACGTACAGCTGGAAAAAGGCGCGGTAGACTTCTGCAAAGCCCGCGCAGCCTACAAGATTCTAGCCGCCGCTTCGGCTGGCGCGCTCGACCCTTTGCCCGGAACACCGCGCGCGGTTCTTGAGGCGAACGAAGATATCTTTTGCTCGAGTGTGGCAACTACGCTAGACGCGGGCAAGTGAGATTATTCCTGGGAATATCTCAGGAACCAACCAAAGGAGACACGCTATGAACCAGCCGACCGAAAAAAAGCGCCGCAAAGGCAAAGGCAAGACCAAAACCATCGTCATCAAACTTCACAAGTGAAGTACGCGCCTTTGCCGGTTTAGCGCTTTCCGAAACCGGCCTCTTTTGAAAGGGTAGTCATGAAGCGCATACGTCGAAAACGGTCCAAGGCCACTCCGCTCGCAAAACTTCACTTCACTAAAACTGAAGTGGAAAAGATTCTGAACGAGAGTCTCCGCAGCATGGGCGCGCGCTATAACCAGAAACGACACCTTTCCCGATGAAGCAGCCGGTCTTTTACATGGGCTCGGACGCCGAATTCGGCTGGTTTGGTAGCCATATCGGTCACTTTATCAGCAATGCTGCGCACGCCGCGGGCCGTGAGATTGGCAAAGCGGAGCACGCGGCAGTTAACGCAGCTGGCAAGGTCACTGCGGTAGTGGGCAAGATTCCAATCGTGGGCGGGCCGCTACATACCATCATGAGCGCCGCATATAACGCCACCATGAGCCCGCTCAATAACACGATAGACGCGGCGATTCATGGCAAGAATCTTAGCAAGGCTATGCTACAGACTCTGCACGACGAAGTCAAGTCGGTCAAAGACGTAGCGCCCTATGCCAAGATGGTTTTATCTGCTACAGGCATCGGCGCGGGCATTACTGGCGCGCTCGCTATGGGCTCGGCAATTGCCAGCGGTCAACGTCTAGATAAGGCTTTGATGAGCGGCGCAATTAGTGCGATTCCCGGCGGGCCTATGGCCCAGATGGCTGCGCGTGCCGCGGCAGAAGGCGTGCAAGCCGCCGCAAAAGGCGAGAAGCTTTCGCTAGCTCACATCTCTGGAACACTCTTGAATTCGCTGCCTATCCCGGACGCGGCAAAGTCTGCTTTGCTAGCTGGCGCCGATGCTACGGGGAGTGTAGTCGGAGGGAAGTCGCTCTCTAGCGCCATCTCCGGAGCTGCGTTGAAACAGGCTATGAGCACGCTACCCCCAGATGTAGCAAAAGCCTATCACGCGGGCCTAGCGCTCGGTACTGCGGCCGTCGCGCAAGGACACCGCGCAGCTGAGTTAATGAGTCCAGCCGTACTCAATAAGCTAGTAGAGAGTGGCATTCAGGCAAGTAAAGCAGTACCTGCCATTGGCGAAGCGCGCAAGCTCGCAGGCGCGGGCACTCGGGGCTTTGATATAGCCCAGGGCTTGCTAGGACAACGCTCTAAGACGTTCGACCTGATTCATATTCGTGAGAGTCTGACGAATCCGGCAGACCAAAAAGGGTTTGATATGGGCATGGCTGCGCGCATTGGGCTAGTCACACAACCGCCGCGCGGCACGTTATCTCCGGGCGCGCAAGCGGGTCGAGCGATTGCGCACGGTATTCAAGGCATGCCACATCCGGAGAATCAAAAGTCAATTCTTGGCACGCTGCATGCCAATGCGAGCGCGTCAGTCGGAGCGAAGCTAGCCGCGTCTCAGAGTGCCATGGCTAAAGAGCCTTGGTATGTGCGCATGATGCATTCCCTAGGGTTTACCTTGGGCCATAAACACGTAGTTGCGTGATTATTCCTGGGAATAATCGAGGGAATTCAGAGTAATGTCATACGCACCGATTAACATTCCTGCTTACGTGGCTGCTTACTCCGGTGCAATTGCCGGTATGGCTGTCTCCGGTTGGATTACTGACCCGGCTTCTGCTGACTATCAGCAAGTGACCGCTATCGCAGGCGCGTTTGCGCAGGAATTCGATACGGTTTGGAATAGCGCAACAACGCTAAACAACCTGGAAAACGCGGCAATTACACAGATTGTTAGCGAGGACTTTTCGAAACGCGGCCCGGGTCCGTTATCGAGTGTCCAGTTTGCTACGCCGTCTAACTGGGCTCGTGCGGCGGCTGCATGTGCTGCGCTCGTGTTGCAGAGTGATGCTTACTTTGCTGGTCAGGGGATTAATCCAGGTACTCCAGGCGCGGCTGGACTGACTAGCTTCAATGGCAGGACCGCGCCGGCTGTCATTCCTGCACTTGGGGATTACCCGAGCACACTAATCAGCGATGCCTCAAGCGCAGGCGGTCCTACGGTATTCGCTTCTCTCAATACGTTAGAGGCAGCGGTAACGACTCTCAGCGGCGAGATATGCGCTAAGAGCGGAACGACTGCTACCGGCGCCTTTGCATGCGCTGAAAACCTGAATACGCAAGCGAGTGGCGATAACTCGCACGCTGAGGGTAACGGAAGCCGGGTTGCTGCTACAGGTACTAACGCGCATTGTGAAGGGCGGAACGGCTTTGCTCAAGGGGTAAGCTCACACGTAGAAGGCGATACGTGCGGCACTTCGCCCGGCGCTACTAACTCCCATGCTGAGGGTTCTGGCACTTCGTGCGCCGGAGTGAATAGCCATGCAGAAGGGCGCGGCGGTAGTACTTTTAGCGATGGCTCGCATGTGGAAGGCGTCAACGGTTCTGCTACTGGACTTGGTTCGCATGCTGAAGGTGTTGGCTGCGCTACAACGGGCACCGGCGCACATGCTGAAGGTTTTCAGACTGACGCTAACGCAGATACTACGCATGCGGAGGGGCAAGGCTCCCAGGCTAACGGCACTAGCTCACATGCCGAAGGCTACTTTACAGTAGCGACTGGCAATGCATCACATGCCGGCGGAGCTTCGTCTCGTTCCTGGCTTAATTCCGATTATGCGCATTCAGGCGGCGGATTCTTCGTTCCAGGTGACGCACAGTATCGAGCGGGAGAACCAAAAGGACAGACTAACGGTTCTCTACCTGGCGAAACGACTGTACTAGTCCAAGGCGTTTTAGGCGAGCCGTTGAGTCTGCAAAACTCGACTTGCTACGGTATTACTGTCCGCGCTACTGCAAGTGTCCAAGCGCTCGGAGCGGCTGCGCGCCAATGCGCTTTCTATCACTTCGAATTCCTACTAGCCGTTGACAGTGCGGGAGCTTGCACCCTTTCAGCTGTAACGCAAGTAACCGGGCCGATTGTGATGGGCGCGGGATTCGTGGGCGCTACACTTGTGCCTACTGGCGTTAACCGTGTAGGCGCAACGCCGGCTCAGCTTGCGCTGACTTTCGCGATAGCTGGCGGGCTTACCGTACAGTCCCATATTGTCGCACATGTCGAATATGTGGAGATACTCGGGAATTAACTAGGAAGGTCGAACGAGCGGCTAGCGTAGGCTCTAGCATGAAAACGTTTATGCGATTATTCCTGGGAATACTTTTGGTTTTAACGGCAGGTTGTACCTACCAGGTAGGCGACCTCTCAACAGAGGATGACATGTCGAAGAATCTAATCGCTTCGTTTACGTCTGACCTAACTCGGACCACTGCTATCGGTAGCGCGTTAACAGACTTGCCACAAGGTACGATTGTTCCGTCGCTCATGCAGAACAATCTAGACCCTGGTGAGTATACGATTCAGTTTGAAGCCTTACCGCCCGCGGACAACGGAGGCTTTGCCGCTTATGCTATCGTCAATTGGAAAGTGCTTGGTCAACAGGTAACACGTAAAGTCAGCGTGTTTTCTGGTGCTGCTATCTCCGGAGTAGGCGAAGCAGTAGACGTTAAACTAGTAGACGTCTCAGGTGTAGGCGTCATCACTCCTAACGCCATGCCGTATAAGATAGCGGCTAATCTTTCGCGCGGTACACGAGCGATGATTATGCAGCCGGCTATTCTGACCACTCAGCCTACCGAGCTAGGAATCTTGGCGGCAGGGACTAGCTCTATCATCATTCCAACAGACGCGGGAATTGTGTCAGCTATGGTGTTAATTCGATTGGGCGGAGTTGCTACGGTTGACCAAGTAAGTATCGTAGCTCAAAACGCAGCTACGAATATTATCCAAGGGTTCAACATTGACCCGCAAAACCCTACGTGGGTTCCGTTACCGCCTTCGGCGGTAAACTTGCTCGTAATTAACGGTACTGCTGCTTCTATCGGCGCGAATGTTATCTGGGGAATTGAAGGCTAGAAACTCAATGGTTAATTGGACTCAGATTATCCTGGCCATAATCACAACCATTGGCACCGTGGCTAGCGCCGTGTTCGCTAGTCGAGCCAAAGGGAGCGCGGGACAAGCGGTAGTACATGCTGAAGCGGCTAGAGTCGCCTCACTGCGACCCGCGCCTGACCGGCCTACTCCGGTAGACGGAACCGCGAGGGCCAGCAGTGGCGCAAGAGCCTAAGGACAAGGACAAGTCCCCCGCGCCTAGTGAAGTGGAACGTGTCAGACGACAGATTACAGTCCCCGACAGATGCGAGTGCGGCGGGCTGTATGTCGGAGGTGTCTGCACATGGTGTGAGATAAGGTTTCCGGGGTACTTGGGAGTGGTAGCGCCGAATCCAGCTGACACGGAAACCAAGTAGCGGCATGAGCTGTGCACTGGGGGAGGGCATGACTCCTATCATCATCTGGTTTACTCTAGTCGGCTTAACTATTGGCATGTTTGCTAGCCTCGTGTGGCCGAATAAGCGTAACGTGTGACGTAACAATATTCCTAGGAATAATCTCATGGGTTGGGAAACCGTTATAGAGTTTTCTATCGTCGCTGGAATCGTCGGCTTTATACTTGGACACCGGCTTGGAATTAGCGCGCCACGTTGAACGCCCACCGGCCGGCGGGCCGGGTCACCGCCCCCGTCTCACCCTTGCTGAGACACCAGAGACTAGCCACTAGAGACTAGCCACTAGGGACTAGAGCCC